>VFQQ010000456.1_pt1 | contig 82095 bp, 66 predicted proteins | sample 3512341 | NCBI WGS metagenome assembly VFQQ01 (sample SAMN10412373, study PRJNA504923) | tailings metagenome | isolation source: Relicate 2 Philex TSF1 revegetated site | place: Philippines: Tuba, Benguet | collected 2017-08-29 | reverse complement strand
TGTCACCCCCAGCGCCGAGACCTCGTCACTCCCGCGTAGCGGCTTCGTTCAACAAGACGAGACACAGCAACCCCTATCAGCCGCCCTGTTTTCATGCTCTTCCGTAGTTTTAATCTCCACCCCGTAATCGACGTGCGCCCCTGCTGATAGGGTTGCGTGCTCTTTGACGTAGGCCAAGAAACTATGGTATCCAACTCACTATACGTCCTCAAACCGTATCGGCATCAGCACGCTTGGGTGTTCGACGACGACAAGGTGGGCCTGGTCGCAGAGCCGTTTGTTTTCGGGATCGACACGATGATTGATCGGATGACTGAGTCGATCCCCGGCGCGGAAGAAGGATTTCGGCTCATCTTCTCGACTTCGAGGTTTCCCGGAGCCATGGCAGAACTTCATTGGAGGCGCGAGGAGGCTGACGGGAACTGGTATTACTCTCCGACTTACGATCTCGAGGGTTGGCTGTGTCCTGCCCTCTTCAAGTATTTCGACAAAGCTCCAGAATCCCTTTACGCTAAAGCCGAAGCTCTTCCCACCTGAATCAAAGAGGCCTATCAAGCCGCATCATTCAACCCCTACCAGCCGCCTTGTTTCGATGACCTCCCGTAGTTCCAACCATCACCCCGAGATCAACCTCCGCCCCCGCTGGTAATGGTGGATGTGCTCTCCGTTCGCCTTAACCTTGATGTCGACATTTCCCATCGCCAAAGAGCGACCCATGTCTCGCCGCGAAGGAATGGTGTTTGGCGCCATTTGGAGTGTCGCGTCTGTTGGATGGATTGCTAGTGTTGCACTTGTTGTCACATGGATACGATCAGGTTTTCTCCATGCGCTATTCTGGTTCGGTCTGATTCTCCTGTTGGGGGCGGGTTTGTTTGCAGTCATTCTTGTGATCGCGCTGATTGCGCAGATTTTTGATCTTTCCACGAAGGCAAGCCGACGAAACGCCGTCGTCTATTTTGGATGGGCATTTTTCTACAACGTGACAATCGGAGCGTTTTCCGTTTTTCTTTCCTTACGGATGGCCTCTTGAGAAAAAGATGCCGGGTATCTATGACACATACTTTCCGTAACTATAACCCGCCATCCCGTTTCAACGCTCACCCCCTCCCCAGCGGTGCCAGCGCATGAACGCCCAACCCAACATGCGAGTCGCCCTTCCATTGAACATCGTTGCGACGTCCCTCATCGTGACGAGCTGTGGATTGGTCCCGGTGCCGACTCCACGAGCAGTTCCCGGTGTCGTTAGGGACATACGAGTGTTTGATCTCGTCACTCGACAGCCACTTACAGAGTCGGTCGTTGGCATTGAGAGCAAGCGGATTGGAGGCGGCTGGATGACCGGATCACCAAGTCACATCACACTTGGCGACAGTCCTTGGCCCGATCTCAGATTTGGAGAGCCTGTGCCATTTTCATCACACATCGGCGAGCGATGGACTCCCCAGCAGCAGCACCGGACTTCTATTACTCGACCTTGGGGCATTGGGCCGCTAGGGACAGCCATGCATGATGAACAGCAGGTCAGGATTACCGCCAGAGCCGACGGATATCGCAATCTGGCTTTGTTCTATAGTCCATCGTGGTGTAAGACACCCAGATCATTCATGGACAGACTGAAGACATCTCCCCATCGGGATCTTATCACTCTTGAAGATGACGGCACACTCCTCATTCGACTTCCAAAGAAGTAACTATCCAGCCAACACAAGGGAAAACGGTGTGAGTATGCAAAGTTGACAGGATGATGGACGGAGTTGGGGAGGCTTTGGGCCGTGCTTGCTGAGGGCGCTTTCGTCGGGGTGCGGAGGTGGGGGAGGCGGTGGCGGCGCTTTGGCAAGCGTGCCTATGAGTCGAGGGCGCTCGGGTTTATTGCGGCCACTGGCCGTCCACGAAGGGTTTGGATTCGAGCCGGGCGGGGTCGATGACGAGGTGTTTCACCTTTTTGCGGTTCCAGGTGTAGGTGGCGTGGACGAGGCCGTCGCGGGTTTGGATGAGGGCGGGGTAGCTGTATTCGCCGGGTTCGTCCTCAAGCACGAGGGCGGCGCTCCAGGTGGTGCCGTCGGTGGAGACGGCGAGATTCAATGGGGTGCGTTTGCCGCCCCATTTGCCGGGGGTGCCGCCGATGTGGTTGTAGATGATGAGGTGGCGGCCATCCTTGAGGGTGAGGGCGTCGGTGCCGCTGTTGTTGTTGGGCAGGGTGCCGAGACGGACCTCGCCCCAGGTCTGGCCGCCGTCTTCGGAGAGGACTTCGAAGACTTTGTCCTGTCGCGAGCGGCCAAGGGCGAGCAGTTTGTCGCCGCCGAGGAAGAGGAGGCTGGGCTGGATAGCCTGGATGGTTTGGCCGTCGTGCAGGGGCGGGGTGCGCTCCCAGGTCTTGCCGAAGTCACGGGTGCGCTCGAAGTGGACGGTCCAGGTGTCGGGCTCGCCTTTGTCTTTGTTGCCGTTGGTTTCCTCGCTGGTGGGGCAGAGCAGGCTGCCGTCGGGGAGCTGGACGGGTTTGTTTTTGACGGGGCCGAGGATGCCTTCGGGCAGGCGGCGCGGCTGCTCCCAGGTCTGGCCGTGGTCGCTGGAGGTGGTGAGCATGCCCCACCAGGTCTGCGGGGTGGGGCCGGCTTTGTAGAAGAGGAGGAGGGGGCCGTCCTGGGGCTGGAAGAGCACGGGGTTCCAGGTGGGGTGGCGCACGACGGTGCCGTCGGTGAGGGTGTGCTGGATGCCGTTGGCGACTTCGATGCTCTCGGTCCATTTGCCGTCGATCTGGCGGGAGACCCAGATGCCGACGTCGGGGTTCTTTTCATGGGTGCCGCCGAACCAGGCGGCCACCAAACCCGCGGGGGTTTCGACAATGGTGGTGGCGTGAATCTGCGGATACGGTCCGGTGTCGTAAATGAACTCGCTGTGGAGGACGGCGGCGCGGGCGGGGGTCATGACGAGGCAGGACAGCAGGAGGGCTGGCGGAAGTTTCATGGTCGGACAGAAGGGGCGGTGGCTCTCCTTGGTGACTTGGAACCGAGGGAGGGTAAAACCGATGCCCGCATTCAATCCGGGTTCTTGGGACTGAAAAGCGCCATTTGCAGGCGATTTCGGACTTGATGTGCGCATCTTTGACTTTTGTCGAAGGCGGTGATGCGATCATGGTCAGGTTTTCATCCTATGGTGGCAGGCCGGGAAGGCGTCGAATTTTGAACGTGACGCGCGCTTGAGAATCCAAATGAGTTTGGATTAGAGCCATTCAACATCCGCTCCCAAGGGGCTTCCCTGAACACCGCGCGGGCGACGCGGCCCATGAACCACCAATTCAGTTAATTCATGATCCCGAGATGCTTCTCCGCGTTGTTTGTCGCCGCGCTTATGTTTGAGATTGCGGCTGCGGCCATGCCGAGCGAGCTCAACGAATTGGATTTGCGGCTCATCCGCGCTGCTCATGAGGAGGGGAGGCATGAGTTTATCCTGACCGCGGACGGCGGCTATCAGGCGCGTCATCCGGGGCAGGGATGGAGCATGGCGTTCGATGAAAGCGGTTTCAGCGTGACGCCGGATGGCGGCGGCTGGACCTGGGGTCTGGAACTGGCAGGCTGGTCGCCGGGCTTGGGTGACGTCTCCCGCATGTCGCCAAAGGAATCAGGCGCGCCAGATGACGGAATCGTGGAGCGCGCGCCGAACCGTCTGGTGTTTCAACGCGCCGCGCGCCTGGAGGAGTGGTTCCTCAATGACGAGCGAGGCCTGGAGCAGGGCTGGACGGTGCGCGGCCCGCCCGGGAGCGGAACTGGCGCGGAGGAATTACGGCTGCGGCTGCGGGTGCGTGGGTCGCTGCAGCCCGTGGTCGGCGGGGTTGAGGTGGGTTTTGTTGACGAGGGCGGGCGGGAGGTGCTGGTCTATGACGGACTCAAAGCCTGGGACGCCGAGGGCCGTGATTTGGAGGTGCGTTTTGAGCAAGCCGACGGCGGTTTTGAGGTGGTGACAGATCTCCGTGGCGTCACTTACCCGGTGACCATCGATCCGCTGGCGCGGCAGCACGCCTATTTGAAAGCCAGCAACACCGGCACGATGGATGGCTTTGGCCACGCGGTGGCGATCTCGGGTGACACGGTGGTGGTGGGAGCGCCGGGCGAGTCCAGCTCGGCGCGCGGCGTCAACGGCAATCAAGTGGACAACAGCCTGCAGAACTCCGGCGCTGCTTATGTCTTCACGCGCAGCGGCGGGCGCTGGCGTCAGCAGGCGTATTTGAAAGCCAGCAATCCCGATATGGAGGATGTCTTTGGCGTGGCGGTGGCGATTTCCGGGGACGTGATCGTGGTGGGCGCGGTGCACGAGTCCAGCGGCTCTCCGGGTGTCAACGGCGATCAAACCGACAACAGTGTCGCACAATCCGGCGCCGCTTATGTGTTTGAGCGCAGCGGCGGGCGCTGGCGTCAACGGGCGTATCTGAAGGCGGGCCAGCCCGGTGCGGTGCATTACTTCGGTGGCAGCGTGGGGGTGTCGGGAGACACGGTGGTGGTCGGGGCCAAGTGGGAGTCCGGCGCCGCCGTGGGCGTCAATGGAGACGAGTCAGATCAGACCGCGCAGGCCTCGGGCGCGGCTTACGTGTTCCAGCGCCAGGGCTCCACCTGGGTGCCGCAGGCCTACCTCAAGGCCAGCAACACCGGTGCGGGCGACCAGTTTGGCGAGGCCGTGGCGATTTTCGGGGATCACATCGTCGTTGGCGCGTCAGGCGAGGACAGTGACGGCTCCTCCCAGGCCAACAACAGTGCCAGTGGCGCGGGGGCGGCGTATGTGTTCCGGCGTGCAGGCCCGTCCTGGCTGCATGAGGGATATTTGAAAGCCGCGAATGCCGAGGCGCAGGACGCTTTTGGAAAAGCCGTGGCCATTTCCGGCGACACCATCGTGGTGGGCGCGCCGGGTGAGGCCGGCAACGGCAGCAGTCCGGCCAACAACAGTCTCCCGGCCGCTGGCGCTGCTTATGTGTTTGTCAGGGAGGGAAACTGGCTGCAGCAGGCGTATCTCAAAGCCAGCAATCCCGATGCGGGCGACGGTTTTGGAGGCGCGGTGGCGGTCTCGGGAGACCGTCTTGCGGCGGCTGCGATTGCCGAGGCAAGCAACGCCACTGGCGTTGACGGCAACCAGAACAACAACAGCCTCGCCAACGCCGGCGCCGCCTATGTGTTCCACCGCGCCAACACCATCTGGCAGCAGCAGGCCTACCTCAAGGCCAGCAACACGGGGGTCGCCTTGCTGTTTGGTTATGCCATCGGGCTTTCCGGGGACACCCTGGTCACCGGCACGCCTGTCGAATCGAGCAGTGCCACCGGAGTCAACGGGGATCCGTTCAACACCAACGCGGTGACTTCCGGCGCGGCCTATGTCTTCGACTTGGCGCGCCCGCTGGGCGGGCTCGTGACCTCCGGCCAGTCCGCGGGGGTCAACAATTTGTTTCACAACCGGCCCCGGCAGCCAGCGGTGGGTTTCCGGTTTGCCTTCCTCAGCGGGCTGGGCGGTTCCGCCGCCGGTGGCGGCGCCAATCTCGGCCTCTTTTCCAATCTGGCCAGCTTGACTCAGTTCGATCTGGTCCAACGGCGGCGTGATCCGGTCGGCGGCCAGGTGCAATTACCGCCGAATGCGCGCGTGAGCGCGCTGGAGGCTCCGGTCTGCAACCGGGAGCCGCCGACGCTGCACGCGCTCTTCCTGGCGCGCGTTTCCGGCAACGGACTCAACAACGGCAACAATCAGGTGCTCTACCGGGACAACGGTGTGACCCCGGCGCCGTTGATGCGCACCGGCCTGCCGTTGATCGAGCTCGGCGGCGCGCGCCTGCGCCGCATGTATGAAGTGGCGCAGGCCGCCAACGGCAATATCATCGTGCCCTACCAACTTCATCGAGGAGGCGGTGTCAATGCGGGCAATGACAGCGGCGTGCTGGTGCTTGACGGCAATGGCGGCGTTGTCAGCAACGCGCTGCGCGAGGGCGCGCAGCATCCGGCCAACGCGCTGTTTTTCTTCGGGCAGTTCCGGCCAACGGCCAGCGTGCGCGCGGGCGGCGTGGCCGCCTTCATCTCCCAGGCGCTGGTCCCCTCGGTGAGCAATGTGCCGACGGATGCCTTCTTCAGCGGCAACTTCATCCTGCCGGTGACCCAGGGATCGCAGGCACCGGGAATCGGCGGCGGGGCGGGATTGGGGCGTTTCCTCGGTGTGTGCATGACGGCGGCGGATGCGAATGACAGCAACTGCCGCTTGCGCACCCTGCTGACCGGGGTGCCTGTCAGCAGCAACGAGGCGCTTTGGAGCGGAGCAGGCGGCGGCACTTTGCTGCTGCGCAAGGGGCAGCAAATGCAGGGCAACCCTGGCGGCGCGATCACTCGTTTCCTGCGTTTTTGGAGCGCGCAAGGCGATCAAACCCTCGCGCTGGTGCGCCTCGGAGGCCCCGGGGTCAATGCCGGCAACAATCAAGCGCTGATCCTGCATCAGGCCGGCAGCCCCTTCACCCAGGTGCTGCTGCGCAGTGGCGCTCCGGCGCCTGGATTCGACGACCCAAAGGTGCGCATCCGGCGCCTGCTGGTGGTGGAGGCGAATTCCAGTGTGGGGCATTATGTCGTGCTGGCCTCCCTCAGCGGCGTGCCGGCCAATCGCAATCTGGCGCTGTTCGGAGGGCGCTCCAATCTGCTCTGGGATCATCAGCGGCTGCCGCGGCGGCTGTTGAGCAAAGGCAGTCTCTATGACAGCGGCGCCACGGAGCTGGGCATGGTGCGCGGCATCGTGCTGGAACCGGTGGCGGAGACCACCGGTGCCGGTGGCCGCGGCCTGCGGCAGGTCGTTGGCTCCAGCGGTCACACCGCCTGTACCCTGCTCGGTGACAATGGCCGCCGCGAGTTGGTGGTGGTGGCGCCTTGATCTTGGCGGGCGGCGGCGGAGTTTCAAATCGCCAGTAGGCAAAATTGCAAATAGGCATTGACCGTGCTCGCTCGCGCCCGCTAAAGTTGTCCGTCATGAAAATACTGCTGTTCGTGCTTGCCTCCGCCCTGCTGTCTTCTTCCTTCGTGCGCGCCGATTGGGTGATCGTGCAAAAATCCAAGGCCGGCGGCCAGGAGCAGGAGACGACGATGAAGTTGAAAGGGGAGAAGGTGCGCATCGACCAGGGCGACCAAATGAGCATGATCATGGACGGCGCTGACGGTGGCATGACGATGATCATGCACGGCCAGAAGAGCGTGATGAAGCTGGACGCGGAAAAGCTCAAAGGCATGATGGCGATGGCGGCGGCGGCGATGGGCGGTGGCAATGACGGAGCAGCCGCGGAAAAACCCGCGGCCACGGGTGAAAAAGAAAAGGTGGGGGAGTACGACTGCGAGGTTTACACTTGGACGGGCAAAATGGGCGCCGGCAAATTTTGGGTGGCCAAGGACTTCAAGGGCTATGAAAAGATCAATGCCGCCGGTGACAAGCTGATGCAGGCGATGGGCAATCCGATGGCGGCGCTGATGCCGAAGTCGAGCGACTTCCCGGGCATGGTGATCAAGTCGGAGATGAAGGTCATGGGCCAGGATGCGGTCACCGAGTTGGTCTCCGCCAAGGAGGAGGCCGTGGCGGACAGCGCCTTCGACATTCCTGAGGGTTATCAGGAAATGGCGATGCCTGCCCTTCCGGGCAAGTAAGTGGGGGGACGGCAGGTAAAAGCGCGCCCGCCATGAAACTGCCGCTGCCCGTTTTTGCCACCCTGCTGCTGGCCACCCTTCCTGGGCACGCCGATTGGGTGGTTGAGCAAAAGACCACCACGGAGGGCAAGACCCAGACGACGAAGTTGCTGCTCAAGGACGCCAAGATTCGCATGAATCAAGGCGAGGAAATGACTTTGATTTTCACCGGGGAGGACCGCCGCATTTTGATGGTCATGCACGACAAGAAGATCGTCATGAAACTGAGCCCGGAGAAGCTCAAAAGCATGATGGCGGTGACGGCTGAGTCGCTGGGAGGAGATGAAGGCGCGGTGGAAAAACCCGAGGCCACCGGGAGGAGGGAGAAGATTGGCGACTATGACTGCGAGGTTTACACCTGGTCCGGCAAGATGGGCACGGGCAAGTTCTGGGTGACGAAGGAATTCAAAGGCTATGAAGAAATCAATGCCGCCAGCGACAAGCTGTTGCAGGCCGTGGGCAGTCCGGTGGCGGCCCTGGCTCCGAAGTCGAGCGACTTTCCCGGCATGGTGATCAAATCCGAGATGAAGGTCATGGGCCAGGATGTGATCACCGAACTCGTGTCCGCCAAGGAGGAGCCGGTTCCTGACGGCGCCTTTGCGCCGCCGGATGATTATGAGGAAATGTCATTGCCGGTCATTCGTGGCAAGTAAGGGCCAAGGAAGGGCAATCAGGATGATGGCCCCCACCTTATTGCGCGCTGCGCTCGAAGGCGCCACCCGTGAGCATGGCGCGCGCCTCGCCGACGAGGAAGAGGGAACCGCAGATGAGCAGAGGTGAGGGGTCGGAACGCGCGGCGCGCAGGGCTTCCGCCACGTCGCTGTGGCAGGTGATGGTGGCTTCGGGATCGACTGCCAGCAGACGTGCGCGCAATTCTGCGCTGGGCAGGGCGCGCGGGGATTGAAAGGCGGTCAGATGCCAGCTTGCGGCGAGCGGTGCGAGGTGGCGCAGCACGGCATCGACGGCTTTTTCGCGCGCGGCACCGAAGACGACGGTGGCGCGCGCGTCGCCGAAAGTCTCGCGCCAAGTTCGCGCTAGCGCGGCCGCGCCGTCCTCGTTGTGCGCGCCATCGAGCACGAGGTGGTGGCGCAGTCGCTCGAAGCGTCCCGGCCAGCGTGTCGTTGCCAGCGCGGAGGCGATGGATGCCTCGCTCAGCGTGATGCCCGCCGCGCGCACCGCCGCCACCGCCAGCGCGGCGTTCCAGCGTTGATGCTCGCCCGCGAGACCGATCGGCGAGGCGGTCCACGGCTCGCTCACCTCGATCAAGGGCGCTCTGCGCTCCGCTGCGACCTGCCGTAGCACGTCCATCGCTTCGGGGGCTTGCGGGGCGGTCACCACCGGCACGCCCGGCTTGATGATGCCGGCTTTTTCAGCGGCGATTTTTTCCAGGGTGCCGCCCAGGATTTCCATGTGATCGAGGCCGATGCGGGTGATGACGCAGACCTCGGGAGTGATGGCGTTGGTGGCGTCAAGGCGACCGCCGAGGCCCGTCTCGAGCACGGCCCAGCGCAGGCCGCGCTCGCCGAACCAGCGCAGGGCGAGGGCGAAGGCCAGTTCGAAGAAGGTGGGATGGGGATCGAGGGTCTCCGCCAGCGCGCGCAGTTCGCCGAGCAGGCGGGCGAGATCGGCGTCGTCGATCTCGCCGCGTCCGTCGCGGATGCGCTCGTTGAAACGTGTCAGGTGCGGTGAGGTGAAAAGGCCGGCACCGCCGTCCTGCGCTGTTTTCAGCAGCGCGTGGATGAAGGCGCAGGTGGAGCCTTTGCCGTTGGTGCCGGCGACGTGTATGCAGCGCAACTCAGGCGGCGGCAGTCGCATCCCCTCAAGCAGGCGGCGCATGTTATCGAGGCCCAGTTTGACCCCGAAGAGTTGCGTGCCATACAGCCAGGCCAGTGCCGAGTCGGAGTTTGCAAACACCATGTTCCGGCGCAATCTGCCGCCATCCACGCCGCCCGCCAACCTCAAAAAGAATCGCCCGTTTGAATATCACGCTGCTGCCTTTCGGTTCCGCCGGTGACGTGCTGCCGTTCATTTGGCTGGCGCGGCAGTTGCGCGCGCGCGGGCATCAGCCGACGCTGGTCACCGCCAGTCTTTTTCAAAAGGCCGCCGACGCTGCCGGCATTCCGTTTGTGCCCATTGGCAGCGACGACGAATTCGAAACGCTGATGCGCGATCCGCGGGTGTGGAAGCTGGGCGCGGGTACGCAGGCGGTGTTCGAGTTTGCCACGCTGGCGGCGGGTCGCTACTTCGACGCGATCACGCAACAGCTCGATGGTCCGCAGCGCCCGGACTTGTTGCTGGCGCCTGTCACCGCTTTCGGCGCGCGGTTGGCGCGGGAGAAATGGGGGCTGCCGCTGGTCACGGTGCATTTGCAACCGGCGGTGCTGGTGAGCGCGCACGACACGCCCGTCCTGCTGCCGGCCTTGCACCCGTTGCTGCGTCTGCTGCCCGTGGTGATCAAACGCCTGATCTTTCGGCATGGTCCGAACCCGCTGGATTTCTTTGGCGGCGCCGCGCTGCGCCGCTTGTGCGCGCTGCATGATGTGGAGCCGCCGAAAAGTTTTTTCCACGAATGGTGGGACTCGCCCGACGGCGCGCTGCTGCTGTTCCCGGAGTGGTTCGCGCCGCCACAACCAGACTGGCCGCGTCCGCGCCTGCAATGGAATTTTCCGCTGGAGGATTTGGCTGCCGAGCAGCCGCTGGAGCCGGAGTTGAGCGCCTTCCTGGCGCGCCATCAAGAGCGCCCGCCGGTGGTCTTCACCGCCGGCAGCGCCAACGTCCAAGCGGCGGCGTTTTTCGCCACCGCGGTCGAAGCCCTGCACCGGCTCGAACGCCCCGGAGTCCTGGTCACGCGTGATTTGACACAGCTCCCGCGCGCCCTGCCGCCGTCGATTCATGCCACCGCGTATGCACCTTTTGGGCCGCTGCTGGAGAAAGCCGCCGCCTTCGTGCATCACGGTGGGGTTGGCACGCTCAGCCAGGGTTTCGCCGCCGGGGTGCCGCAACTCGTCATGCCGATGGCGCACGATCAGCCGGACAATGCGCACCGTCTGCGCCGCCTCGGTGCCGGTGAATTTTTGCCGCCGCGCCGCTTCACGCCGGTCGGCGTCGCCAGCGCGTTGCAGCGTCTGCTCGCCGACGCATCGGTGGCGGATCGCTGTGCGAACCTCGCCCTCCGCCTCCGCCACGAGCGCCAGCGGTCTTCGGTTGAGCGGGTCATGGAATGGCTGGAGGCGCGGGGCAGGTGAGGCGGCGCAACCAAGCGCAAAAGATCGTTTGCCCCGCCGCTTTCCCTCCCTCTATCTCTACCGTCATGAACCGTCGTCGTTTTCTCTCCACCGCCACCGGCTCCCTCTTCGCTCTCAACGCCAGCCGCGCCGCCGACTCGCTCGATGAGAAGCTGCCGCTGCCGCCGGTGCGCCAGATCACCCAGCGGCCTGGCTTTCACTGGTTTGGGTACTACGACAAGCTGCAGTTCTCTCCAGATGACCGCTTCATACTCTCGAACCAAGTGGATTTCGAGCATCGCTCCCCCACGCCGGACGATGTGATCCAGGTGGGCATGGTCGATCTGCAAGACGGGGACAAATGGACCGAACTCGGCTCCAGCCGCGCCTGGAACTGGCAGCAGGGCTGCATGTTGCAATGGGTGCCCGGCACCGACTCCACCGTGCTCTGGAACGACCGCGAGGGCGACCGCTTCATCTGCCATGTGCTCGACGTGAAAACCGGCCAGCGCCGCACCCTGCCGCGCGCGATTTACGCGGTCAGCCCCGATGGCAAGTGGGGTGTCTCCACCGACTTCCGCCGCCTCAACGACACCCGCCCCGGTTACGGTTACGCCGGCATCGCCGATCCCAACGCCAGTGTGCTCGCGCCTGCTGACGCTGGCCTTTGGCGCGTGGACTTGGAAACCGGTGAGGAGAAGCTGCTTTTCTCCATGGAGCAGGCCGCCGCCATTCCTTACACCGGCGCAGCCGGGGGCTTCAGCAAAAACGCCAAGCACTGGTTCAACCATCTGCTCGTCTCTCCGGACGGCAGCCGCTTCATCTTCCTGCATCGCTGGCGCGGCGAGGGCGACAAATCGTTCGTCACCCGCCTCTTCACCATCAACGCCGACGGCAGCGATCCCTACATCCTCGACCCGCTGGGGCGCACCTCCCATTTCGTGTGGCGCGATCCTGATCATGTCTTCGCCTGGGCCTTTCATCCCAGTCATGGCGACCGCTTTTATCTCTTCAAAGACAAGACCGATCACGTCGAGGTTGTCGGCAAGGACAAGATGCCGAGAAACGGCCACAACACCTACCTGCCGCATACCAACCACGAATGGGTGCTCAACGACACCTACCCCGACGAGAAGCGGCTTCAGAATCCTTACCTTTACCACATCCCGACAGATCGCCGCGTCTCGCTCGGCCTCTTTTACAGCCCCGCGTTTTACACCGGCGAGTGGCGCTGCGACACCCACCCGCGCGCCAGCAACAGCGGCCGCCTCGTCTGCATCGACTCCCCGCACAACAGTGGTCGCCAGCTCTACCTGATCGATGTCAGCGGCATCGTGGGTTGAACGGGCAAGCAGGCCGCTGTCAGATTGAATCGGCGCCGCTGAGGTCGAGTTCGTGACAGGCCAGGATGAACTCGGCCGCGGACCAGGCTTGGAAGGCTTTGCCCATGGGGTTGCCGGTGCCCGCGTGCGCCCACTCATTGAATTCCCACTCGTGCTGGATGCCGCGCTGATTGAGCTTGGCCAGGTTCAGCAGCTCCCGCAGCGCCAGTTTTTTCATGCCCAGACGGGTGATGAACTGCACCCATTTGGCGCCGATGAAGGGCCAGATGCCGCCGTTGTGGTAGTGGCCGGGCAGGTTGAGCAGGTTCACCGCGTAATAGGCGCGCCAGTCGGGATCGCCGGGTGTGACGACAGGATAAAGGTTGCTGACCGGAAAGGGATCGTTCACGCCGACACCCCACATGTAGCGGAAGGCGGTCTTGGCGCGGCTGATGTCGAGCACGTTGAAAAGCACGGCGAGGATGTTGGCGTACACATCGCAGCGCCAGTTGAAATCAAACGGCGTCACTTGCGCGATCAGGTAGGAAGTGTCCCCGACGCTGAACTGGGTGTCGGCAAAGGAGCGCGGCTGGCCGGCGCCGGCAGTGGTGGGCCAAAACTGATGCAGGATGGCGGTTTTCACCACCTGGGACCAGCGCAGGTATTCGGCCGCGCGCTGCGGTTGGCCGAGCGTCTCCAACAGGCGTCCGAAAGCGAGGTTGGCACGGTACCAGATCACCTGATCCACCAGCACGTTGTAGGAGCGTCCGAAAAGGTCCGTCCAGTCGCCCGCCTCGGGAATTTCCAGCAGCGCGTCGTAGTTCGAGTCGTGGGCGGTGAGCCAGTCCATGGCGCGCTGCAAAGCGGGCAGGTGGCCGCGGATGAAAGCCGTCTCGCGGGTGTGGCGCAGGTATTCGTAGGCGGCGATGATGACCCAAAGACCGCTGTCGATGGAGCAGATGCCGCCGACGCCGGAGTAGTCCGGGGTGCCGTCGTCGATGCGGACGTTGGCGGGGATTTGGCCGTGCGGGGAGAGGTTGCCGAGCAGGGAATCAAGCGTGGCGCGCTGGCAGGCGCGGATGTCGGGGTCATCCAGGGACAGGGAGGCGATGACGGTGATGGCGCCATCCCGCCCCCAGACACTGCGGTAATTGACGTCGGTGCCCTTGGTCTCGTTGTCCGCCAGGGAACAGGCTGAAAAGCCCAGCGGAGTGATGTTTTTGCGCAGCGCCTCCACCGCTTTCTGGTAGGCGACACCGAGAAACTCCAGTTCCTCGGCGGTGAGCGCGCCCGGCTCCACCTGGGAGAGAAGCTGGCGCAGTTGCGGGTCGAACTGCGCGCCTGACAGTTCCTCGCCCGGAGCTGGCGGCGGCGGCAGGCTGTCGAGCACGCCAAAGCGCAGCAGCCCGTCGAGCACGCCATCGGCGCAGATGCCCTCGCTGGCGTACACATCGAGGTTCATCACCGCCTGGATCAGCTCCGGCTGGGCGTTTTCCGGGAGGATGCCCTGCACGCCCGGCAGTTGATACATCGCCGCGTCGTTGCCGCTGTCTCCGGCGACGAGCACTTGCTCATGCGGGATGCCGAGGTGCTTCAGCAACCAGGCCAGGGCGTTGCCTTTGTTGGCGGTCTTCGGCAGGATGTCGAGGTCGCGGTCGCTGGAGTAAACGATGGCCACTTCGAGTCCGGCATCCCTCATGCCGGCCTCCAGTTGCTCCAGGTTCTCGGGGCTGGCGTTGAAGAGGTACCAACTGCTTTTCACCGCGTTTTGATGGTGCGCCGGCTGCGGCGTCGCCGCCGTCACCTGCCGCACCACCATTTCCGCCCGCTCGCGGTCCCAGCCGTCGCTCATGATCTCGGCGAATTCTCCCAGCACCTGCCGCTTGCGTTGATCGTAAATCAGCGTGCCGACGCCGCAGATAAGGTAGTCCGGCGCCGGCAGGCCCGAGCGGCGCACGGTGCTGAGCGCGTCAGTCAAAAGGCGACCGGTGTTGTAAACCAGCAGGGGTCGGCCCTTCTCCGGCAGCGTGCTCCAGGCTTTGCGGAAAGTGGCGGTCGCATCCACCTTGCCGAGCAGGGTGCCGTCGATGTCAGCGCAAAACAGGGAGATGTTCACAGGATGATGCTTTTTCCTCATCGGCGATGGCGGTCAAATGTCAGCTCCGAAATGCGGGTCCAAAACGCCCGTGTCCACTGGTTTCGGTTCCGCGAACTCGATGCCGCCGCCGGGGGTGATGCGGCCCTCCACCGTGCGCAGCAGTTGCTGCGCGATGCCGGTCCAGGTGAACAAGGCGCGCACCCTCTGGCTGCCCTGCTGGGACAAGCGCGCGCGCAGGCGGTTGTGTTTCAACGCCAGATTCAGCACCATGCCAAACTCCTCCACATCCTCGGTGTCCGCGTATAAAGCGTGGATGCCGAAGTCGAGCGCGCGATAAAGACCGCCGCGTGTGGTCACCACCGTCGGCGTGCCGCAGGCCAGCGCCTCGATGGCGGTCATGCCAAAGGGCTCGTAGCGGCTGGACAGGGCGAACACATCCGCGGAGCGGTAAAAATCCGCCATCGCCTCGTCCGGCAGCGAGTCGAGGAGCGTCACCCGCTCCCTCAGCCCCAGGGAGGCAATCAGCTCCAGCAGTTCGCCGAGCAGGGATTGATCCCCTGGGTCGGAGGACTGCGTGCTCGTCGAGATGCGCAGACGCGCGTCCGGCATGCGCCGGGCCACCAGCGCGAAGGCGCGGATCAGCAGGTCGAAGCCTTTGTTGCGCGCCAAGCGGCCAATGGAGGCGATCACCCGCCCTTCCACGCCCGTTTCGTTGCGAATCACCTGCCGGCTCGGCTCGCTGACCGGAAAAAAACGGCTGTCGTCGTAGCCGGGCGGGATCATGCGCACCTTGGACCTCGGCACGCCATAGTCGGCGACGATCAGGTCGGATTGCGGCGGCGTGGTGGCGATGATCAAGTCGCACTCCAGGAACAGCTTGGTTTCATAGCGGATGCGGTCCTTGAAGTTGAACTGGCTCTCGATCTCGGCGCGCCGCTCCGGGGCCGCGTTTTCCATCTGCCGCCGTTTCCAGGAGCCAAGCGAGTGCGGCGTGTGCAAATGCGGCACGCCCAGCAGGCCGGCCAGGGATTGACCGGCGACGCCGGCATCCCAATAATGGCTGTTGATGAACTGGTAGTGGTAGCCCTGCTTGTTGATGAAACGGTGGGCGTTTTCCACCCACTCCGGCAGGCTCTGATACAACTGCTCTTTCGGGATAAACTCCCGCCCGCCGCACGGCATGCGCAGGATTTGCACCTGGGCATCGACCGGCTCCCGCTCCGGCTGCCCCTCGAAGCGCCGCGTCCAAATGTCCACCCGATAGCCGAGCTGGGCCAGCTTCTTTGACAGCTCCAGCACAAAGACCACCTGCCCCCCGGTGTCCGGCGCGCCCAACGGCGGACTCGCGGCCACATAGCCGTGCGTGGAAATCATGGCGATCCGCGGCTTCAGCCGTCGGCGGGGGGGAATGCTGGGCAGGACAGTCATCTGGGGTGGAGTGAGACGGCCCGAGCGGCGGGAAATGGGCGCCAGCCGCCTCCAGCCCTAATGACGTGCGCCCGGCCCGAATCGAAAGACAGGCATTGGCACAATCTCGCTAAGCGGTGCCTTTACTTGGGCTTGCGGGGGGCGCATCTACAACACCCGCGCCCACAGCACCTTCAAATACTCGCTCTCCGGGCAGTTCGACAGCACCGGGTGATCCGCCCCCGCGCCGGTGCGGTCGAGGATTTGCAGCTTCTTGCCGTGGCGATGCGCGGTGCCGATGACCAGCTCCTCGAACTCGTGCGCGCTGAGCAGGCCGGAGCAGGAGCAGGTGACGAAGAGGCCGCCCGGCTCCACCACTTGCAGCGCCAGCGCGTTGAGGTCGCGGTATTTGAAAATGCCCTCCTCGCGCAAGTCGCGATGGTGGATCAGCTTCGGCGGATCCAGCACCACCGTGTCCCAGCGCGCGCCGTTTTTGATCATCTGCCGCGTCCAGGAAAAAGCATCGGCGTGGATGAACTCGACGCGCGTCTGGTTGTAGTTCGCGTTTTGCCGCGCCTGGGCGACGGCCTTTTCATCGAGATCAACGCCGGTGACCTCCGCGCATTTTGCCTGCAAACGCGCCGACAAGGAAAAGCCACCTGTGTAGCAGCAGAGGTCGAGCACCCGCCCGCTCGCCCACTGGCCGAGACGATGGCGGTTCTCGCGCTGGTCGCAAAAGAAGCCGGTTTTGTGGCCGGTGGCAAAGTCCGCGCCGTAGCGGATGCCGTGCTCGCTGAAGCGCACCAGGGCGGGACAGGGGTCGTCCGCCTCCGGCACATCGGCGAAGCGCATGCCCTCCATGAGCGCGATGTCGGGATCGATCTGGATGCGGTGGTGCCTGGTTCCGAGTTCGCTGTGCAGCAGCGGCAGCCAGCGGCGCAGGCGACGCCAGACGCCGAGCGTGGTGACTTCGATGGAGAGGGTGTCGCCGTAGCGATCCACCACAAGGCCGCTGAGACCGTCCCCATCCGAGTGGATGACGCGCCAGGCCTCGCTCACCTCGTCCAGTTTCAGCATGTCCCGTCGCAAGCGCAGGGCGCGGCTGACGAGCGCGTCGAGTTCCGCCTCGCCAAAAGGCGTCGCCCCGTGGTGCAGCACCCGCAGAGGCACGCGCGCCTTGGGATTGTAAAAGCCAGCGCCAAAGGGCTGGCCGTTTTTGTCGAAGACATGGACGAGGTCCCCCGCCGCCGCGTCCGGCGAGACGGCGCCGACCATGTTCGGATAGATCGCCGGATGAAAAGAGAAGTATTTCAACTGCGCCCAGGGCGCCGGCCAGGACTCGCTGCCCGGCGGCGGTGGTGCGGCGGAGCGGATGGGGGTGCGGCGCGCGGGCGGGCCGGTGCGGGGGCGATTAAAAGGGCGTTTGCCGGGAGGGGGCATGACGGGAATGACGAATGCGGAATGACGAATGGCAAATCAAATCGACGCAGGTACCCTTCCCTGCGGGGAGGGAGTGCGGATTTCAAGTGTGCGACGCGTTCAAACAGCCCTCGCCGGACGGGACGGCCTGTGAGGGCCTCACCCCAGAACGCGGCGTACTCACCAAGGTGCAAGAGGGCAAACCGAGCAGAAGCTGGCGCGGCCTATAGTGGATCGACCGAGAACGGCAGCGTGGTGGACGCTCCGGTGGCGAGGCCGCGGATTCGGGGCACCAAGTCGTTGATGACGCGGTCGAAGCAGGCGACGCCGAACTGGCTCATGCCAAGGGCGAGCACGGCGCGGCCGCGCAGGAGCGAGCGGTGAATTTCCAATCGCTGCGGCATCCACACTGTTGTTCCGCGCGCCATCCACCACGAGGTGGTAGGTGACACCCTGGCGGGCACGGAATGCGATGCGCGACAGCTCGAGCGGCAGCGAGGGATGGCTAGCGGAGGAAAAGTCGTCGTTGAAGGTGATCTGGGTGAGCGCGTTGATGGCGGCTCCCTTGTAGGCGGCAATGAAGGTGTCGGTGACCCGGTCCTCGAATTCCGACTGGCTGGACCCGAGCAGGGTGTCGGCCACGAACAGGCCGACGGCGGGCACGGTGAAGGCTGCCCGGTCACCACCTGAGCACGGAGCTGGCCCAGGTGAAGCCGCCGCCGAAGGCGACGAGGAGGACGATGTCGCCAGGCTGGATGCGGCCCTGGCGGCGGGCTTCGTCGAGGGCGACGGGGATGGTGGCGGCGGAGGTGTTGCCGTACTTGTCGAGGTTGATGAAGGTTTTCTCCGGCGGCAGACCGAGGCGGTCGGCGATGGCGGTGATGATGCGGGCGTTGGCCTGATGCGGGATGACGAGGGTGATGTCCTCTTTTTTCAACCCGGCCATGGCGAGGGCCTGCTCGCTGGCCTGGCACATGCGGGTGACGGCGTGCTTGAAGGTCTCGCGGCCTTCCATGTGGATGGTGTTGGGGCGGGAAGCGGCGTTCTCGGGGGTGATGGGCATGGCGCTGCCGCCGCCGGGGACCTTTAACAAGTCCACGAGGTTGCCGTCGCTGCCCATGACGGTGGAGAGCACGCGGCCGGGGGCGGGGGTGTCGGGAGCAACGGCGCGGATGACGACGGCACCGGCGCCGTCGCCAAAGAGCACGCAGGTGTTGCGGTCCTCCCAATTGACGAGAGAGGAGAGTTTTTCCGCGCCGATGACGAGGGCGGTGGCACGGGAGCCGGCGTTGAGGAAGTGGCGGGCGACTTGCAAGGCGTACAGGAAGCCGGAGCAGGCGGCGCTGATGTCAAAGCAGACGGCGTTTTTGGCTCCGAGCTTGCGCTGGACAATGCAGGCGGTGGAGGGGAAAAACATGTCCGGGGTGATGGTGGCGACGACGATGAGGTCGATCTCCTCGGGGGTGATGCCAGCGTTGGCAATGGCGGCGCGGGCGGCTTCGACGGCGAGGTCGCTGGTGGCTTGGTCAGGGGCGGCGATGCGGCGTTCTTTGATGCCGGTGCGGGTGGTGATCCATTCGTCTGAGGTATCGACGATTTGGGAGAGTTCCTCGTTGGTGAGGATTTTTTCCGGGGTGTAGCTGCCGGTGCCGATGATGCTGGAGGCGCAGAGGGTCTGCGGCGGCGGATTAGACATGGACATGATGAGTGGCGGAGTATTCGGCGACGGCGGTCTCGATGTGCGGGGTGACGCCCTGGGTGATGGTTTCACAGGCCATGCGGAGGGCGTTTTTCATGGCATAAGGGGAGGCACCGCCGTGGGAGATGATGGTGATGCCGTTGAGGCCGAGCAGGGGCATGCCGCCGTATTCGTCGGCGTTGGTCTGGCGGTCCACAGCTTTGAAGGCGGGTTTGGCGAGCAGGCCGCCGATTTTGGTGCGGGGGCTGCTCATGAGCTCGCGCTTGACCATTTTGAAGATGGCGTGGGCGAGGGCTTCGGCGGTTTTGAGGAGGACATTGCCGGTAAAGCCGTCGGTGACGACGACGTCGGGCGGTTCGTTCCAGAGGTCGTGGCCTTCGATGTTGCCGATGAAGCGGAGGGTGGCGGTCTTGCGCAGCAGCTTGGTGGTCTCTTTGACGAGAGCGTTGCCTTTTTCCTCCTCGGTGCCGTTGGACATGAGGCCGATGCTGGGGTTCGGACGGCGCAGGACGTGGCGGGCGTAAGCGGCGCCCATGATGGCGTTTTGCAGCAGGTGAAAGGGCTCGCTGTCGGGGTTGGCGCCGGCGTCGATGAGCACCCAATGGCGGGTGAGGGACGGCATCATGGAGGCGATGGCGGGGCGTTCGACGTGTCGAAGGGTGCGCAGCTTGATGTGGGAGGCGGTGACGGCGGCCCCGGTGTGTCCGGCGCTGACGACGGCGTCGGCGCGGCCCTCCTTGACGAGATCGACGGCGCGGGAGATCGAGCTGTCTTTCTTGCGGCGGACGGCGTCGAGACCGGAGTCGGCCATATCGACGATCTGGGAGGCGTGGATGATTTCGAGCTTGGGGCTGGAGACACCCTGGGCGGCGAGTTCGGCCTGGATGCGGTCCTGCTGTCCGACGAGGTAGATTTTTTCTATGTCGGGGAGGTCGGCGAGGGCAAGTTTGACCCCGCCAACGGGGTTGGCCGGGGCGTGGTCGCCGCCCATGACGTCCAGTGCGATCTTCATGCGGGTCTTGAAAGCGGTTCCGGGGAGGAACGGGAGGGCATGATAAGGCGCGGGAGCGGGGAATTGCAACGGCGAGTTGCGGGGGACGGCGAACATGGAGCCGGGGAGGCTCGAAATTCGACGCCGAACGGTGGCAATTTTTTTGGCTTTGGCGTAAGGAGGAGTGGTGAACGTGCGCGTGGTGGATCCAGAGTTGCTAGACGGCTTGCCGCCGGCGGAGGCGGCGGCGCGGCGGAGCCGGCGGGATTTGCGCTGGATCAATTTTCTGATGGGCAACGAGCGCTGGATCATGCGGTCGCTGCGCACGGAAGGGGGGCTGGTGTCAGGGTGCGCGGAGTGGGGCGCGGGCACCGGGGAGCTGACGGCCAAAATCGCGCGGGCGCATCCGCAGGCGCGGGTGATGGCCTGCGATTTGTTGCCGCCACCGCCGGGGCTGCCGTCGAATGTGGAGTGGCGGCAGGGCGATTTGCTCCAAGGGGCGGAGCCGTTGGCGGGCGGAGTGCTGGTAATGAATCTGTTTTTGCATCATTTCGAGGGCGCAGCGCTGGCGGCTTTGGCGGCGCGCTGCCTGACGTTTGACGCGCTGGTGATCAATGAGCCGTTGCGCGCGCGCTGGCCGCATCTGCTGGGCTGGCTGCTGTGGCCGCTGATCAACGAGGTGACCCGGCATGATCTGCATGTCAGCCTGCGCGCGGGATTTGCTCCCGGTGAATTGCCGGCTCTGCTGCGGTTGGACGGGAGAGGATGGCAATGGCATGAGCAAATTTCCTGGCGCGGCGCGCTGCGTTTGAAAGCGTGGAAAACATGAAGAAGGCACTGACCATCGCGGGCGGCGGTCTGGCCGGGCTTTCCCTGGCGGCGGGGCTGGCCCGGCGCGGGCTGCCGGTGACGGTGTTGGAGGCGGGGCAATATCCGCGGCATCGGGTTTGCGGGGAATTCATCTCAGGAGTTCCCACGGAGGTGTTCCAGTCGCTTGGCATTGAGGACACTCTGGCGGATGCGCGGCGGCATCGGCGGGTGCGCTGGTGCTCGCAGGGGCGGCCATTTTTCGAGGGCGAACTGCCGGAGCCGGCGCTGGGCCTATCCCGCTACGAGTTGGACGAGCGGCTGCGGCGTCGCGTGGTGGAACTGGGCGGTGTGGTGCGCGCGGGCGAGCGGGTGGCGGCGGCGGAGCGGGAGGGTCTGATCTGGGCGGCGGGCCGGCGGCGGGTGAGCGGGGCAGGGCGCTGGGTGGGACTGAAGATGCACGCGCGGGTGGAGTCGGTGATGGGCGCGGACCTGGAGATGCGCGGCGGTGGCAATGGCTATACGGGTTTGGCGCGGGTGGAAGAGGGTTGGGTCAATGTGTGCGGTCTTTTCCGCGCGCCGCGCGGTGGCGGCAAGGTGGACCCGAGCCAGTTGCTGCCCGTCTTGATCGAGCAAGGCGGCGACCGGGAACTGGCGGCGGCCTTGCGCGCGGCGGAGCGGCGGCCGGGTTCGTTCTCGGCGGTGGCGGGTTTTGAGTTTGGCTGGCAGTCCGCGCCGACGGCGCTGGCGGCCATCGGCGACGCGGAGAGCCTGATCCCGCCCTTCACCGGTCACGGCATGGCGATGGCTTTTCTGGCGGCGGAAGCGGCGCTGGAACCGATGACACGCTGGGCGGAGGGCGCGGCGACTTGGGGGGCGTCGGTGACGGAACTGCGCGCGGTTTTGCGGGGGCGATTCGCGCGGCGGTTGTTTTTTGCGCGGCTGCTGCATCCTTTTCTGCTTGGGCGGGCAGGGCAGGCTGTGCTATGGGCGGGCGGCAAGCTGGGAGTGCTGCCGTTTCGTCTGCTTTATTCGCTGGTGCGTTGATTTGATTATGCCCATGTTTCTCGCCTCGCTCGCCACCGCTGTGCCGCCGCATGCATTCACGCAGCCGGAGTGCTGGGAGGCGATCCAGCGTGGCGGTTTGATGGAGAGGTTGCAGCCGCGGTCGGCGGCTTTGATGGGAAAGGTGCTGAGCAATGGAGCCTCCGGCATTGAGCGTCGTCACTTCGCCGCCGAGGTGATCGAGCCGGTGTTCCATCGCGACGCGCAGACTTTGAGCGAGGTTTTCGAGAACGAGGCGCCGGCGCTGGCGGCGACGGCATTAAGCGGCGCTTTGGACAAGGCGGGGGTGAGCGCGGCGGACATCGATGCCCTGCTGGTCTGCACCTGCACGGGTTACCTTTGTCCCGGTGTCAGCAGTCATGTGGCGGAACAGCTCGGTTTGCGCGCGGACGCCTATCTTTTTGATTTGGTGGGGCTGGGTTGCGGCGCGGCGCTGCCGCTGCTGCGCTCAGCCCAGGGCTTGCTGGCGGCGAATCCCGCAGCATTGGTGGCGACGGTGGCGGTGGAGGTGTGTTCGGCGGCGTTTTACGCCGATGACGACGCCGGGGTGCTGATCAGCTTGTGTCTGTTTGGCGACGGCGCGGCGGCGGCGTTGTGGCGCGGGCGGGGTCGCGAAGGGGATTGGCAGGCGGGGCATTTTCAGTCCTTGCACCGGCCCGAGCACCGGGAGAAAATTCGCTTCGTCAACGCGGGCGGACATTTGAAGAACAAGCTGCATCGCGATGTGCCAGCGGTGGCGGCGGAGGCGGTGGCCGAGTTGTTTGCAAAGCGCGCCGGGGAGCCGGATCAAGTCATCTCCCATGGCGGCGGGCGGGATGTGATCGAGGCGATTGAGGCGGCGCTGCCGTTTCAGTTGGGCGAGACACGCGAGGAGCTGCGCGGCCACGGCAACATGAGCAGTCCGTCGGTGCTGTTCGCGCTGGAGCGGCGGTTGCGTTCGGTTCAGGATGACCGGCGGCTGTGGATGAGTTCCTTCGGTGCGGGGTTCACCGCGCATGCCTGCGAGTTGTGGCGGGAGTGAAGGGGCTGCGAGAGGACTCGCTGACTACCAGCCTTGTTCATCGCGCAGCTTCTGAAAGCCGGGTTTGATGGCTTCGTAGATGATGCGGATGCGTTTGTCGAAGTCGGCGAAGGCGCTTTTCATGGCGTTGATGGAGAGCTTCTCCAGATCGGCCAGGCTGAGGTCGAAAAGCTCGGTGGCGAGCCGGGTTTCCTGGGTCATGCTGGTGTCGCTCATCAGGCGGTCGTCGGTATTGAGGCAGACGCGGAAGCCGCGGCGGAAGAACAGGCCGAAGGGATGCTCCTCCATGCTGGCACAAGCGCCGGTGTGCAGGTTGCTGGAGAGGCACATCTCCAGCGGAATGCGGCGGTCGAGCACGTATTGGGCGAGCGAGCCGAGTTTCATGGCGCCGCCGGGTGAAATTTCGATGTCATCGCGCAGACGGGTGGCGTGGCCGAGGCGGTGGGCGCCGCAGTATTGCAGCGCCTGCCAGATGGAGTCGGGACCGTAGGCCTCGCCGGCGTGGATGGTGATGTAGAAGTTGGCGCGCTCGATGGCCTGGAAGGCATCGACGTGTTTCTTTGGCGGAAAGCCGTCCTCGCCACCCGCCAGATCAAAACCGACGACGCCGAGCGGGCGGCAGCGGATGGCGAGTTCGGCGGCCTCCACGGATTTGGCGGGCGGCATGTGGCGCATGGCGCAGATGATCAGGCCCCAGCGCACGCCGTAGGCGCGCTCTCCGCGCTCCAAACCGGCGACCACCGCAGCCACGACTTCGTCCTGAGTAAGCCCGCCGTCCGTGTGGAAGACGGGAGCGAAACGCACTTCCGCATACACGACACCGTCCTCATGCATGTCCTCGATGAACTCAAAGGCGACGCGCTCCAGGGCGGCGGCGCTTTGCATGACGGCGGTGGTGTGGCGGAAGCCCTCCAGGTACTCGACGAGGTTGCCGCGCTGCGCGCCACGGTGGAACCAGGCGGCGAGTTCGCCGGCGTCCTCGGTGGGCAGGCCGTCGTAGCCGCCGTCGCGCGCGAGCTCGATGACGGTGGCCGGGCGCAGGCCGCCGTCGAGGTGCTCGTGCAGCAGGACTTTGGGCAAGCGGCGAAAGTCGAGGGTTTTTGCCAGCGCCTTCCCTCGCTGCGGCGATTTCTGCACTGCTGGTTCACTCATGCTAGGAGCAGGATAGCTGAAAGCGTTCCAAATGAAAAGCTCTCTGTGAAAGTGGTGCCGTTGATGGACTGGGTAAAGAAAGTAACTGCGGGTGAGTTTGGGATTTCCTCACTCATCCGTTCTTGCCACGAGCGCGGAAACGTTCGACGATGATGGCCCGCCGAACCTCGTGCGGTTTCGATTCGATCATGATTGGGTCTTTCGTTTGTGTGGCGGCCGGCATCGCGCTTCTGTTGTGGAGCGCGGGTTTGTTTGTGTCCGGCGCGGCGGCGCTGTCGCGGCGTCTCGGTGTGCCGGCGCTGCTCGTGGGGATGATCGTGGTGGGCTTCGGCACCTCGGCGCCGGAGATCGTGGTTTCCATCTTGGCGGCGGTGCAGGGGAATCCGGGCTTGTCCCTGGGCAATGCCTACGGGTCGAACATCACCAACATCGCGCTGATCCTCGGCGTCACTGCGCTGCTGAGTCCAATCACCGTGGCCTCCGGGGTGCTGCGCAAGGAGATGCCCATCTTGCTGGCGGTGACGGCGCTGGCGGTGGGTTTGCTGTCGGATCTTGAGCTTTCCCGGGGTGATGCGCTGGCGCTGCTGGGTGTGTTTGCCCTGTTCATAGGCTGGAGTGTCGCGCAGGGACTGCGCTCGGGCGAGGATGCTCTCGGCGAGGAGATCGACCGGGAGCTGAAAGCTCACCCGATGACACTCGGGCGTGCGCTGCTGCATTTGACCGCGGGTTTGGTGCTGCTGGTGGTCAGCTCCCGCATGCTGGTGTATGGCGCGGTGGAGATCGCGCAATTCTGCGGTGTCAGTGACTTGGTAATTGGATTGACCGTGGTGGCTTTGGGGACTTCGCTGCCGGAGCTGGCGTCGTCGATCGTGGCGGCCCGGCGCGGCGAGCATGATCTGGCGCTTGGCAATGTGATCGGCTCCAATCTGTTCAACACACTGGCCGTGGTGGGCGTGGCCGGGGTCATTCATCCGATGCAGGCGGATCGCATTTTGCTGGAGCGTGATTTGCTGGTGATGGCCGTTTTGACTCTGATGTTATTCCTGATGAGCGCGGGCATTCGCAAACAGGGCCGGATCAACCGGATCGAAGGCGCGGTGCTGCTGGCTGCGTATGTGGCCTACACCTGTTATCTGGTGTTGACCGCCCGACCGGCGGCTTGATCTTCCGCTTCTCATGAATCCGCGCATTCTGCTTGTCCTGCTCTCCCTGGCGCTCAGTGTCGCCATCGGCGTGATGCTTTCCCGGCAGGGCACTTCGGAGGCGCGCGGGCGCCCCGTTCCGCTCATTGGTCTGTCCATGGACACGCTCAAGGAGGAGCGCTGGCAGGTGGATCGGGATCTGTTCACGTCGCGCGCGAAGGCGCTGGGCGCGGAGGTTTTAGTACAGTCCGCCAACAGCGACGACGCGGCGCAGCTCAGCCAGGTGCAAAGCCTGCTCACTCAGGGCATCGACGCGCTGGTCATCATCCCGCACAACGGCGGGGCGATGGCGCGCGCGGTGGAACTGGCGCACGCGGCGGGCGTGCCGGTGCTGTCCTACGACCGGCTCATTACCGGTTGCGATCTCGATTTGTACATCACCTTTGACAATGTGAAGGTCGGCGAGTTGCAGGCGCGCTTCCTGGCGGAGCGCCTGCCGCCGTCGGGCAAGCTGCGGGTGGCGCGCATTTATGGATCGAAGACGGACAACAACGCGCTGCTTTTTAAACAGGGGCAGGACAACGTGTTGAATCCCTTGATCGAAGCGGGGCGGGTGGAGGTGGTGTTCGAGGACTGGGCCGCTGATTGGAAGCCGGAGAACGCGAAGAAAATCATGAACGCGGCGATCACGAAGAACGGCTCCAATATCGACGCCGTGCTGGCCTCCAACGACGGCACGGCGGGCGGGGCAATCCAGGCGCTGACCGAGGAAGGGCTGGCGGGAAAAATTTTGGTGACCGGACAGGACGCGGATTTGACGGCGTGCCAGCGCATCGCGCAGGGCACGCAGGCGATGACCGTTTACAAACCGATCAAGGTGCTGGCGGCGCGCGCGGCGGAGGCGGCGGTGCGTCTGGCGCAGCGGCGACCGGTGATCGCTGAAGCGGGCATCGACAACGGCCAAGTGATGGTGCCGAGCATTCTGCTGGAGATCGTGGCGGTGACGCGGGAGAACCTGCGCGAGACGGTCATCGCCGATGGCTTCCGCGCGGAGGCGGAGGTGTTTGGGCCATCGAAGTGATGGCCTCACTTTGACAAAAGCTTGACACGTCCGGTCGATTCGCGGCGCTATCTTTGCGGGTGTCGAAATCCATGCCATCGCGAATCCTGCTGCTCTGGATAGGGCTGCCTGCCTTTTTGGTGGTGGTCAGCGGCTGGCTGGCGCTGCGCGCGGAGCGGGAACGACTGCTGGGGGAATTGCGTGAGCAGGGTCAGGAGGCATCTCGGCGGCTGGCGTCCGAGATGGCGGCGGGTTGGGATGAGTTGCGCTGGTGGGAGTTGCCGGCGGAAACGGAGGGCGGCGGATGGGAGGGTGGCTTTTTTTATCCTGAAACGCCGCGCCCGCGACCGCGAGCGGAAGCCCAGGATTGGCTGGAGGCCGGCGATTGGGAAAAGGTGCTGCGCGAGGCTCCCGGCGAACTTTCGGAAGCGGGGCTGCCGTTGGGACCGCTGGCGGCCTTGCGGGGTTTGAAAATGACGGAGGACACCGCGGCGCGCGCTTCCTTGTTGGGTGAACTGGCCGAGCTGGCTGTGCGGCGGCATCCTTCGGTGGTGAGCGGGGCTTTGCTTCAAGAGGCTTTGCAGCTTGTGTCGGGTGAGCAGGTCGTCATCGAGCAAGCCGTGTGTGAATGGACCTCGGACGAGCGGTTGCGCGCGGCTTTGCGGGAAGGGGGATACGATTGGAGGTCGCCAATGGCCGGATGGGCGGGTGGCATGCTGGTTTTTTTCCATGCCGGTGAAACGGGGCAGGGTTGGCGCATGGTCAAAAAGGAGGCGGTGGAGCAGTTGCTCGCGGACGCCTCCCAGCGCGCGCTGCCAAAGCGTCCCGCCTTTGCGGGTTACACGGTGTCGCTGCAGGGGGTGGAACTCGGGCGCTCTGAGGGCCTGGCGGGTGGTGAGCCGCTGGCCTTTGCGGAGGAGGGTGACATTCGGGTGGCGTGGTTGTGGCAGGAGGGGCCCGCTTTCCGGGTCGAGTTGTGGCGGCGTTTGAAATGGACAGGCGGGGTGTTGCTGCTGGCGTTGCTCGGTTGTGTGGCGGCGGGGTGGCAGACGCTGCGGGCGTTTCGCCGCCAGGAGCGGCTGATGCGGCAGCAGTCGAACTTTCTTTCCAGTGTGTCCCACGAGCTGCGCGCGCCGCTGGCCTCGCTGCGGTTGATGACGGAGAACCTGTTGAGCGGCAAGGTGGCCGGCGACGAGCGCTGGCGGGAGTATCTGGAGGTGATGCACGATGAAACCACCCGGCTGGCGAATCTGGCGGGCAACGTGCTGGACACGACGCGCATGGAGCGAGGGGTGAAAACTTACCACTTTGCCGTCCTGGACATCAGAGGGTTGATTGAGGGTGTGTTGCGCCTGACGCGGGTGCGGGCGGAGCGGTTGAACGTGGAGCTCAACGAGAAGCTGGAAGAGATCGAGCCGCCGCCTTGTGGAGACGCGGAAGCATTGCATCAAGCGTTGTTGAACCTGTTGGACAACGCGCTCAAGCACGCGCCGACGGGAAGCGAGATCGAGGTGACGGCGCGGGTTTTGGATGCGGACACCTGGGTCATGGAGGTTCGAGATCAAGGGCCGGGCATTGCCGAGGCGGAACGGGAGAAGGTGTGGCAGGCATTTTACCGGACCGGATCTGAATTGCGCCGCGAGACGACGGGCGCGGGTTTGGGACTGAGTCTGGTGCGGCACATCGCGCAGGGGCATGGAGGTCGCGCTGAGATTGACAACGCGCCGGGAGGCGGGTTGGTGGCACGCATGATTTTATCAAGGAGGCTGGAATGCGAATCTTGATCATCGAGGATGAGCACGCCATGCGACTGGCGCTGGCGGATTTGATCCAGTCGCAGCCCGGCTGGCGGGCGCGGGTGGAGCGCGACGGGGCGGCGGGCTTGCAACGGGCGCTGGATGAGACGCCGGATCTGGTGATTCTGGATGTGATGCTGCCGGGCTTGGACGGCTTTGCGCTCTGCCGCGAGCTGCGCGAAAGGGGGCGCGTGATGCCCGTGCTGATGCTGACCGCGCGCGGCCAGTTGGGCGACCGGGTGACCGGGCTGGATGCCGGGGCGGACGATTATTTGGCCAAGCCTTTTGCCGGCGAGGAACTGCTGGCGAGGGCGCGGGCGCTGCTGCGGCGGGCGCGGCGGGAGGCGAAGGCGCCGGCACGGATTCGCATCGGCACGGTGACGGTGGATTTTGAAACGATGACGGCGAGCCGGGAAGGCGAGGAGGTGGCCCTCACCGCGCGGGAGATGGCGATGCTGCGGTTGCTGGCGGCGGAGGCGGGGCGGCCGGTGACGCGGGAGCGGTTTCTCGATGTGGTGTGGGAGTCCAACGCCTCGCCGACGACACGCACGGTGGACAATCAAGTGCTGAGCCTGCGCGCCAAACTGGAGCCGGACCCGGCGCGGCCGCGCTACTTGAAAACAGTGCACCGGGTGGGATACAAACTGGATTTGACAGAACCATGACAACATCGCTCCGTCGCTTTTGAGAAAATGACCGCCACGATGAAATCAATCCCATTTGCGCTTCTGCTGCTGGCCCTGCCTTTGTGGGCGGAGGAGAAGGAAATGAAAACGCTGCTGCAGCAGGGTTTGGTGGCGGAGGAGGTGAACGGTGATTTGGAGGCTGCGGCGGCGGCCTATCAACAACTGGTCACGGCGGGCGAGGCGCAGCAGAGGTTGCTGGCCACCGGCTTGTTCCGGTTGGCCGAGGTGCGGCGGAAACAAGGGCAGCGCGACGAGGCGGTGGCGCTGCTGCAACGCCTCGTCACGGCGCATCCGGCGCAGGAGGAGTTGGTGGAGCGGGCGCGGGAGGCGTTGACCGGCCTGGGAGTGGCCCCGCCAGTCACGCCCGAGGATTCACTCATGCCGTCGCTGGCGACGGAGGAGGCGCAGGAGATCGCGCGCATGGAGCGCCTGCTGCGGGAAAGTCCGGACCGGGCGCGTAAGGAGTATCCGCTGCATCTGGCGGCGGAGAAGGGCTGGCTGGAACTGGCGCGACGGATGATAGGGCAGGGGTATGATGTGAATCAGGTGCGCCAAGATGGGATGGATGGCACTTTGAATCATTGGCGGTCGTTCACCCCTCTGGCGGTTGCGGCTGAGCATGGGCATAAGGACATGTGCCAATTGTTGATCCAAGCCAAAGCGGACATCAACGAAGGAGGAGAAAATGGATGTTACCCCATTCGGTTGGCGATCGTGCATCGCAATGAAGCAATTCTGGAACTGTTATTGGAGGCGGGTGCGTCGGTGGACGTTGCGGTGCCATTGCGCCCTGCATCCTTCTGGGGAAGTGACAAAGCACTTGGGACCCCGCTTCATCTAGCCTGTCAAACAGGGGGCACGCTGAGCATGGTGCGCATGCTCTTGAGGGCCGGGGCCAATGTGGAGGCGGTGACGAAAGTAAATCCTGACACCATCGAGCATTCCCAGCGATTTAACTCATCTGTAAATGTAAGGTTCATCGCGGGACATACACCCTTATTCTATGCCTTTGCAAAGAAGGATGTCATGGATGCTTTGTTTGAGGCGGGAGCTTCACTGAAGGCGGCGGATGAACTTGGGCGGACCATTCTCTTTATTGCAACTCAATATTCCGATGACATGACGCTTGAGTTGGTGAGCCACCTTGTTCAGTCTGGGGCAGAGGTGGACGCCCGTGATCAGGAAGGCATGACAGCCTTGTTGTTCGCCGCGCGGTATTACAAACTGGCTGGAACCCGTTGGAACCGGGCGAAGGAACTGGTCAGTCTCGGAGCAGACCCAAAAGCGGTGGATTTGCAGGGGAATGGGCTGCTGCACCACGTGGCCAACCTCAGAGACGGACCACTCCGGTCATCTGATCGTTACGGCGGTTTGACGGATGATGCCGTCAAATGGCTGATGAGCCTGCCGCTTGATGCTGCTTTGAAGAACAGCGACGGAAAAACCGCGCTGGAGCTGGCTGTCACCAGCCAGCACAACAATTCCTTTTTTGTGTCCTGCTTGTTAAGCGCCACGTTGACTCCAGACGAAGGCGTCAGGCACAGCTGGCCGCATCGTGTGCTGACTCCAAGCAGGCTTTACACTGCGATGTCCGAGAATGAGCCTCTGCCTGACTTGGGCAGGGGTGTGCTGTTGTCCGTGTCTTTGGAAACCTGGGATCCACGGCGAATAATGCCTGTCCAAGGGCAGCAGATTAAGGGGGATCCAGCCGCGCAACCTGAGTCAAGAAGAAGACAGCTTATTTCAGCTCCTATTCAACCACTAGGAATGACAGTTGCCAACTCAACGAGCGGGCCTACGCCCGACATTTTGTTTGTCGTCTCCAAATCGCCAACTCTCGATAAAACCGTCGAGTCGGTTCGGAGATACAACCAGACGAATTTCCAGCAGGCTCTTTCGGAGAAGCTTCGTTCGGGAGAGGTTCTGTTGACATCAAATGCTTCAGTTCAATCCGCGCTTGCCTCCATGGAGGGCGCGTTGGAGCGCGTCACCTTCCGCCATGGAGAGCGCGAGGAGTCATTCGAACTCTCTGCCGTCGCAACCTCCAAATTTTCTTCGGATACTCCTGTGAGGACAGTCGGTTTGGTTTACTCCCATTATGGGGCAGTGGTCATGGCTGCCGCGGCTGAACTCGCTGCCGGCAAGATTTCGAGGGCGAAGGTAATCCGCGAAATCGATGGCAAACCCGTTGAGCGCGTCATCGATCTTGATACGGAAGACCCCGGCACCTGGCCGCGGCCGATGACCGGCGATGTGGTCGAATTGCTGGCGGTGGAAAAAGTTGGTGGCAATTAGACCGGTTCTCGAAATTCCTGTCACCTTGCCCGCCGGCGGAGTGGCCTCATGGGCTGCGTCAGCCGTTTGACCGTTATCGATCTGATAGCGGGCTGCGCGACTTTCTTGCCCATGAGGCCACTGCGTTCGCCGGATCAAAATGACAATCTTTTCGAGAATCGGACCTAAGCCAGTCGTGCGGAGAGGGAAGCGCTGGTGCGTCTTTAGGTGTGGGCCATCACGATGATAGCCTCACGAGGGTCAGCTCGCGGCAACTGGTTCCAGCAAATCCGAGGGGGGAATGACATTCAGCAGTGATTCGCCGGCGCCGAAGCGGCGGGCGTTTTCGCGGAAGAGGCGCAGCAGGCCGCTGCGAAAGTGCGGGGAGAAGGTGGTGCCGGAGATGTGCGGGGTGAGGATAACGTGAGGGAAGGCCCACAGCGGATGCTCGGGCGGGAGGGGGTAGGCGTAATGAGTGTCCAGCGCGGCGCCGCCGAGGTGGCCGTCGCGCAGGGCGGCGAGCAGGGCTTGTTCGACGACAAGCGGGCCGCGCGCGGGATTGAGCAGGAAGGCGCCGCGTGGCAGGGCGCGCAGCTCGGCCTCGCCGACGATGCCTTCGGTCTGCGCGGTGAGGGGCAGGGCGAGGATGAGGAAGTCGAGGCCGGACAAAAATTCGATGCGCTGCTCGAAAGTGAAGTAGCGGTGCGGCAGGCTGCCGTCGGGGTCGCCAGTGCCGGGCAGGCAGGTGGAATCGTCGCGTGATTTGACGCCGGAGCGGGCGAGCGCGTGCACGGTCATGCCGAGGGCGCGGGCGAGGCGCGCGGTTTCGCGCCCGATGCCGCCGTAACCCCAGATGCCGAGGGTGCGGCCGCGCACCTCGCCGGTAAAACGGGCGGAGCGCTCCCAGACGCGCGTGTCCTGATGGCGGATGAGGGTGCGCAGGTCGCGCGCGAGGTTGATCATCATGGCGAGGTTCCATTCGGCGATGGGGGTATCGAACAGGCCGCGCGCGTTGGTGGCGATGACCCTGTGCTCCGGCAGGCGATGCGGGAACAACTGCGAGTAACCCGCCGACTCGATCTGCAGCCAGCGCAGTTTTTTGAAGGCGGCCAGATTCGGCGGTGGATGGGTGGCAAAGACGGCCTCCACCCGGTCCGCGTCGTCCTCAGGCCAGGGCGCGCCGGTTTCCAAACCACGCAGCACGCGCATCTCCAACTCCGGTACGGCGGGCTCCTCGCCGGGAGCCGCTTCGACAAAAGGCAGGGCGGTGGTGAGGCAGAGGGGTTTCATTTGGGGCCGAGCAGGTGGTCGAGAAGAAAACGCTCCGGGTCAGGCGCGGCGCCTGGAGCGTCTTGCAGGCGCAGGATGCAGGGGACGCCGGCGGCGTCGGCTTTTTCCTTGAACTTCACGCCGAAGATGGCGTGGTGGATGGCGCTGCCGGGGCTGGTGGCGGGCAGGGGATCGACACGGGGGTTTTGGATGAGGATGGGCGGATCGCCGGCGCTGACATGGGTGATGGGGGAGAACTCGCGCAGCAGGCGCTGCCATTCGGGTTTGGGCTGGCGGAGGTCGTCGAGTTTTTTGGCGCCGACCGCGCGCGCGGGCATGGGGTGCGCGAGGGCTTGGTCGCCGATCCATTCGGTCATGAGCGCGGGGTCGAGGCTGGTTTGCGGCGACAGCGCGACGGCGGCTTGCAGACGGGTGCTCCGGCGCGCGACGGGATCGGCGCTGGCGGGGTCGGCGAGGTCGTCGTGGCAGGCCAGCCACAAACCGGTGGTGGCGCCGGCGGAGATGCCGTAGGCGCCGAACCGGGCTGGGTCGAGTCTCCAGTCGCCGGCTTTGAAACGCAGATATTGCACGGCGCGCGCGGCGTCGTGGACGGGGGCGGGGAGGGGGTGGGTGGTGCTGTAGCGGTAGTTGACGGAGGCGACGGAGACGCCTTTGGCGAGCATGAATTGGAGCAGCTTGAGGGGGATGTCGCCTTTGTCGCCACCGGCCCAGCCGCCGCCATGGATGAAGATGAGCAGGGGCGCGGGGGCGTCCGATTGGGCCTGCCAGAGATCGAGCACATGGCGCTCGTGGGCGCCGTAGCTGGCGTTGGTGATGGTGGGGGAGGGGAGCGTCGTTTTGCTTTGTCCGAGCAAAGGCAGCGTGGCGGCGAGAATTAGAAGCAGGGGGAGGGTGGTTTTCATGGCAGCCAGCGCGGGTGCTCCGCGCGCAGAAAGGCGGTGAACTCGTCGAAGGTGGTGTCGCTCATCGCCTCGTAAGGCGGCAGCAGGCGCAGGGGGAAGTCGGGCTGCAAGAGGCGGCAGAACATCTTGTCATAAGCGCCGTCCATGTGCGCGCTGCCTTTGGCGGCGATCTCGAGCATGCGCGCGACCATGCGTTTCAATTCCGCGTCGAGCGCGTCGAGGGAGGCGAAGTTTTTCTCCTGACCGGCGCGGAAACAAGCGTGCGCCAGCGCGGGTTGAATGGAGGCGATGGAGATGAGGAAACCGGGCTGGCCGAGGCGGCAGGCTTTGGCGTAGCCGGTCTCGGTGATGAAGTGGCGCAGTTGCGGGGCGTCGTCGAAGAGGCTGCGCAGGCGCGCCTCGTCGGCGGTGCTGTTTTTGGTGGCGACGAGATTGGGATGCCTGTGAGCCAGGCGGCCATATTCGACACCGGTGAGGATGCGACCGCTGCGCATCAGGTTGTAGTGCAGGAAGTCGCAATCGGGGAAGCGGCCGCAGGTCTCGCGGAAAAACGTGTCCAGCTCGGCGTCGCGCAGCACGCCCCAACTGGGCAGGCTGATTTGGAAGCGGCGAATGCCGAAGGCGCGGGCGCGCTCGACGCGCTCAATGACCACGGGCAGCGAAAGATGGATGAGGCCGACCATCGCCTCTTGACCGGCGGCCGACATTTCCTCCTGGAAAACGCGCGTGATTTGCTCGAACTGCGAGTCGGTGACCGCGTAGCCCTCGCCCGCGGTGCCGAAGAGGTACAAGTCCGTGAAACCCGCCTCCAGGAGCCGGCGCGTGAAACGGCGAAAAACCGGCTCGGCGAAACGGCCGTCGTCATCCCAGGGCACGCAGCAAGTGGCGAGGACGCAGGCGGGGCGGCGGGGCGGGGCTGAGGACATACGTGACGGTAGGGTAGGGTGAAAAACCCGCTTGGGAAACGCGCATTGAGGACGTATGCTTCTGGTTCGATCGTCTAACCAGAGATGCCAACCACCACCGCTCCTGTGCCGCCGCAGCGTGTTTCCCTGGCCGCGCTGACCGCACGCAGCCTGCGCGAGTCTTTGTTGGCGGGACATTGGCAGGGACATCTGCCAGGCGAGCGTGAATTGTGCGCGCGTTTGCAGGTCAGCCGGCACACGCTGCGCGCGGCGCTGGAGGAACTGCAACGGGAAGGGCTGCTGGAGGTGACGGAGCGCAGCCGGCGGCGGATCCGCCTGGAGGCGGCCGCGGAATCAAAACCGGCGCATTTGACGGTGGCGGTGCTGTCCGCGCATCCACTGCTGTCGTTGCCGCCTTCGCTGGTGGTCATGGTGGACGAACTGCGTGACAAACTCGCCCATGCCGGTTTTGAGTTTGAGTTCCATGTCAGTCCGGCTTGTTTTGCCAACAAGCCGGCGCGGGCGCTGGAGGCGCTGACCGCGCGCTCGCCGGCGTCGGTGTGGCTGCTGCTGGGATCCTTGGAGCCGCTGCAGAGCTGGTTTGCGCGGCGGCGGCTGCCTTGCCTGGTGGTGGGATCGTGCGCGCAGGGGGTGAGCCTGCCTTCGGTCGATGCCGATTTCCGCGCCGCCTGCCGTCACGCCGGGGCGCTGCTGAGACGCAAAGGGCATCGCGAGATCGTGCTGATCCGGCCGGAGGGCGATTTTGGCGGCGATGTGGAGAGCGAGACGGGCCTGCTCGAGGCCCTGCGCGACGCTCCTGATGCGAGGCTGCGGGTGCTGCGGCACAAAGGCGAGCCGGAGCATCTCTGCAAACTGCTGGGGGAAATGCTCGCCGCGCCGCGTCCGCCCACCGCCTGCGTGGTGGCGCGCGCGGTGCACGCGCTGACGGTGATGATGTTCCTGATGCGGCGCGGACTGCGCATCCCGGCGGACATGGCGGTGATCTGCCGCGACGACGAGGTGTATCTGCGCCATACGGTGCCGGCAGTCACCCGCTACACCGCCAGTCCGGCGCGGCTGGCGCGCGGTGTGTTCATGGCCGCGCGGATGCTGGCTGCGAAAGGGCGCGTGCCGCGCACCGCGCGCCTGATGCCGCAATTGGTGCGCGGGGACAGCGTGTGAAAAAACACGCCGGCGGTGGTTGGCACGGCCCGCGTCCGGCAAGCGCCGCCCGCATGTCGGGCGATTTTTCTGTCGCACTTAAGCAAGGGCAGTGTTGACGCCGCCAGCGAGCTTGGGAACAATGGCGCGTTGAGTGGGACTCTCGAAAAACTTGTATCCCGGCGCTGGAGCGGATTGCCCGTCTCCGGGGGCATGGCGCATGGCGTGGTTCATGTGCTGAAGGATCATTTTGACGAGCCCGAGCCGGAAACCATCCCGCCTGAACGCGCCGACGCCGAGCTGGAGCGTCTGCGCCGCGCCCTGGACACCACGCGCGAGGAGATCCTGGCCCTGCAAAGTCAGATGATCGAGGGCGGCGGGGTGGTGGAGGCGGACATTTTCGAGGCGCACCTGCTGATCCTGGAGGACGAGTCCCTGCTCAAGCAGGTGGAGAAGCGGGTGCGGGTGGAGTGGCTGAATGTCGATTACGCCTATTACCAGTTGATGCTCAAGAACATCAACGCGCTCCGCCGCATGTCCGATCCCTACCTGCGGGAGCGTTTTTTGGACATCAAGGACGTGACCCAGCGCGTCATGCGGCACCTGCGCGGAGAATTGCTGGAAACACCGATGTTTGACCATCCGGTGATCGTGGTGGCGCGCGACTTGACGCCCTCGGACACTGTCCAGCTCGATCGCGGCAAAGTGCTGGGGTTTGCCGTGGAAACTGGCAGCGCGGTCTCGCACGCGGCGATCATCGCCCGTTCCTTGGACGTGCCCGCGGTGGTGCGGCTGGCGGGCATTTCCGAGGAATTGCACTCCGGAGATGTGGTGCTGCTGGATGGCGACAGCGGCCTGCTGATCCTCAATCCTTCCGAGAGCACACTCGATGAGTCGAGGCAGCGCGAGGCCGAGGCGGAGGAACGCGAGGACGCGCTGCTGCTGCGCCGGCACGAGCCGGCGGTGACGCGCGACGGTCAACCGGTGTTGCTGGGGGTGAACGCGGAATTTTTGGATGAAATCCCGGTGATCAAGGACAGCGGCGCCGAGGAGGTGGGCTTGTTCCGCACCGAGTTCCTGCACTTGGCGGATCCCGACGCTTCGGAAGACTGGCTGGCGGATGCCTACCGGCAGGTCCTGGAGGCGATGGCCCCGCAGTTGGTGATCTTTCGCACGCTCGACCTTGGCGGCGACAAGGTCGAGGACAGTTACCTGCAAAATCCGGAGCCCAATCCGTTTCTGGGCTGGCGCGGCATCCGCTTGAGCCTGGGGCGCAGGGACTTTTTCAAACGCCAGTTGCGAGCCTTGCTGCGCGCCTCCTCAGGCGGGCGGACCGGCATCATGTTTCCCATGGTGTCGGCGGTCCAGGAGATCATCGAGGCGCGCAAACTACTGGCCGAGTGCCAGTCGGAACTGGCGGGGGCCGGATTTGAGCCGCCGCAGCAAGTGCTCATCGGCGCCATGATTGAAGTGCCTGGCGCCGCTCTGGCGGCGGAGGCAATAGGCCGCCAGGTGGATTTTTTCAGCCTCGGCACCAATGACCTCGTGCAATACACGCTGGCGGTGGACCGGCTCAACGCGCGCGTCGCCGACCTCTACCAGCCCACGCACCCGGCGGTCTTGCGTTTGATCGAGATGACCGTCGAGGCCGGGCAAAAATGCGGCATTCGCGTCGGCATCTGCGGGGAGATCGCGGCGGAGATCGCCCTGACACCACTGCTGCTGGGTCTCGGCTTGCGCGAGCTCAGTGTCTCAGCGGCGCAGGTGGCCAGGGTCAAGGAGGCGGTCCGCAGCCTTGATGCCGGCGAATGCCGCGCGCTCTGGCAGTCCCTGCGTGGTGACCCTGACGCCGCGGGCGTTCAGCAACGCAGCCGCGAGTTGGCGCAGCGCTGTTACCCGGATTTGTTCGAGCCTTGAGGGCGCCTGCCATGTCCCCAAAGCAACGGGCGCTCGCGCAACCGTGAGCGCCCGCCGGCAACCACCTCTACTGAGTCAGGCCCTCAATAGCCGGCCCGGCTGCGGCGCGTTTTTTTGGCCTTGAGCGGGCGCGGGGCGGCGGTGCGCAGAAAGGCGTCGCCAAACAGGTAGCGGCGCGCGCTTTCCACCTGGCTCATCACCCGCACCAGCCATTGCGCGAAGTCGCGTCCGAAGACCTCGTCCGCCGCCGGTTCCCCGAGCGCGTCCGCCAGCTCGACATGGTGGGCGCGCAACTCCATTTCAAGCTGGAAACCAATCTCGGGGATGTGCAGTTCCAATGCCTCAAACAGGTCCATCACACGCGCGGCATAACTGCGATCCCAGGCGCTTTCGTCGTCGTCGTAGGAGCCGGTGACGAGGTGCGCGATGGTGTATTCGGCGGTGTCCGAATAGCACTCGGCGGCGCGGATCACGCTGTCGAAAGTGTCCGGTTCGTTGCTCACCGGCACCACCACGGAGAGCTGGCAGCCGGCCCTGGACAGCACGTTCTCGATGTCGTTGGCCTGGTAGAAAGTGGCGAAAAATTCGCTCAACCCACTTTCGATCTCGACGATCGAGATGGCGGAGCGGTCAAGGAAGTCCACAAAGGCCGCGTTGGTGAGGTCGTCGGCCTGCAAGACAGGTTGGCTGGCAAGCGGATCCAATTCCGAGACGAGGGTGATGATCTGGTGTGCGACCCCGTGACGGTTGAGGTAACGTTGAAGGCAGCGGGAGAGAGTGGACTTGCCGGTGCCGGGAGCGTCATTTTGGATGAGGATGAGTCTCTTCATGATTATTCGGGAATTCATGGTAATTCTAGTTATTCAATAAAAATTAATCAAGAAAAAATAATAAATTTTTCATAATTATTGGATTTCATGAAGGAATTTAGGGTTGCGGGCCTTGTTTGAGTGGGGCGGCCGCTCTTTGAGTGCCTGCCTTGGCAACCATCCAGGCGCCCGCCATTTCGTCCGGGTAAGGGGCCTGGCGCTACGTTGGGCTGATGATCGCTGATCGTTTAGCCTGCGATCTCGCGGCCTTGCACGATGCTGGTCAATTTGCCGCCGGCAAGGTGCGTGAGAATGGAGTCTCCGAGGGCGACTTCCTCCGGGTTGGTCACAATATCCCCCCGGGCATTGGTGGTGAAGGAAAAGCCGCGCGCGAGCACCGACTGGGGGCCGAGCACGCGCACTTGCTGCTCACGCTGCTGCGTTCTGGCTTGCATTCTTTCCAGGGCGCGGCTGCTGATTTGACGCAGGCGTTGCGCCAGCAGGGCTGCATGATGCTGCTTTTCTGTCAGCACGCGCAGGGGATGCAGGCGCTCCAGTCGTAAAGAAAGGGTGCTGACGTGATGCTCCATTTCCTGCAGGCTGGTCCTGGCAGCCTCCCGCAAGCGCGATTCGGCGTCGTCGGTGGTTTGCTCCGCTTCGCGCAGCAAGCGTTCCGGCGCGTAAACCAGCGTGCCTTTGCCGGCAAGTTGCAGGTGCCGCGCCTGCGCCTCGATCCAGGTCCCCACTCTGGCGGCCAGGCGTTTTTGCGCCGAGTTAAAATGCTTGCGCAGTTCCTCGCGATCGGGTGCCAGCAACTCGGCCGCCGCGCTCGGGGTCGGCGCGCGCACGTCGGCGACGAAGTCGGCGATGGTGAAATCGATCTCATGTCCGACCGCCGAGACCACCGGGATGGCGCTTTCATAAATCGCCCGCGCCACCACTTCCTCGTTGAAATTCCACAAGTCCTCCAGGCTGCCGCCGCCGCGTCCAAGCACGATGGTGTCCGCAGCGGGCAGCGCGGCTGCCGTCTCCAGGGCGAGGGCATTGAGCCGGCGCAGTGCCGCCGCGATTTCCAGCTCCGCGCCCTGCCCTTGCACACGCACCGGGCAGACCAGCACGCGCACCCAGGGGGCGCGCCGGGCGAGGATGTTCAGCATGTCACGGATGGCGGCGCCGGTGGGGGAGGTCACCAGGGCCACGACGCGCGGGAAGCGGGGCAGCGGGCGTTTGCGCGCCGGATCAAAAAGGCCCTCGCCATGGAGCCGTGCCTTCAGCGCCTCGAAGCGCGCCTGCAAGGTCCCCTGGCCGCGCCCCTGCACCTGCCGCACCACCATTTGGTAATTGCCGCGCGCCTCATAGACCGAGATATCGCCCAGCAACCGCACCGCCGCGCCGTCCGCCAGCCGCACGCTTGCGCGCGCCGCGTTGCCGCGAAACAGCACGCAGGAGAGCTGCGCGCCCTCGTCCTTGAGCGTGAAGTACTGGTGGCCCGAGGCCTGCCGCCGCAGATTGCTGACCTCGCCCTCCACCCACACGCTGCCGATGTGTTCCTCCAGCAAGGCGCGGATTTCCCGCGTCAGTTGCGTCACGCTCATCACCTCAGCCTCGTCACTCATTGATGCGCGACCATCGGTGGGGGGGAGCGCGCGTCAAAGAGCATTTTGCGCCGCTTTTTCGCTTGCGTCAGAAACGAAAGCCGCCATGTTCGCTTTCCGCCAAAACGACCCCTTCGTCTAGCGGTTAGGACACATCCCTTTCACGGATGCGACACGGGTTCGAGTCCCGTAGGGGTCGCCAGCTTATGACATTGGGCAAAGCTGGCCTCGTCCCAGTCTTGTTTCCGCTGGCATGATCCCAGTCCGAACGAGTGTGATCTCGGCCACAAACTATCTCGGCCGCGCCTGCTCCGAAGGCGGGCTGGCGCCGGCCCGGAGCGCGGAAAAGCAGTGGCTGCTGGCCAGCCGCCGGCCCATTAACGTGCCGGTGCGCTTGGGTCAGCGGCCCCGGCCGGGTAGTAAAGCTGAATGGCGTTCCGCAAGGGCGGGCAGTCGCGGCTGGCTTGATGAATGCGGTTCTGCCAGCGGCGCTGCTGGCAGAGCAGGTGGTAGGCGGCGAGGGCCTCAAATCCGGCGTTGAGGGAGCCGTTCATCGGCAGGTAGGAACTGCCGGTGACGGTGACGTTTTCCACCAGGCCCAGGGGTGGAAAGAAGCCGATGCGCCGCAGGCTGGCGAGAACCTCCAGCACCTCCCGGGTGTCGGAGCGCAGGCAGGCGCTCATCAAAAAATAGTGCGGGTGCAGCAGGCTTTGCGCGGGCAGCGCGGCGCCGCTGACATGGTAGCCATTGCCGGCCGCGTTTTCGCCTGCGGAAAGGCCGTAGAGGCCGATCTCATCGGCAAGGGTGCCGCGCCAGCGCTGGCGGATGTAGTTTTGTTGTAGTTCGAGGAGGCGCAAGCGGGCGTCGCGCCAGGAAACTTGCTGAAGGGCGTCGAGGGTGGCGGCGTCGAAGTCAGGATAGAACAGGCTTTGCAACTCCATGATGAAGCCGGTGCCCTGCCAGACCTCGCCCGGGTGGGAAATGTGGCCGGCGGGCGTGGCGTCCGGTTCGGCCAGCCGGCGCAGCAGCAGGACCAGCGCGGTCTCGCCGCCCCAGTCGTTCCAACCATGCGGCAGCAGGCTGGCGCCGTCGCTTTCGAGGCCGTGAGAGAGGGAGCCGTCCTCGAGTTGCAGGCGGGCGAAGTCGATGTGCGCGATGGCGTCCAGCAGGCGTGCTTCGAGTTCGGTGTCCGCCAGCATGCGCGCCGCCAGCAGCGCGGCATGGTAATAAATGGCGGTGTCCACGGTGCTGTACTCGGTGCCGGGATGCAGGCGGTAGCGCCCGCCTTCGAAGCGCACAAAATGCGGCAGCAGGCCCAGGGGGGCGTCGAGCGCGGCGATTTGACCGGTGACTTGGCGCACCAGCGTGCGCGCGTGCTCGCGACTGACGAGGCCCGGCTCCGGCGCGGCGGCGGCGGCGGTGGCGAGGGCAAAAAGACCGGAGGCAGGAACGGAATCGAAAGCGCCCGGCTCGGTGTGGGCGCGGTCGCGCACGAGGCCGCTGCCGCCCTCGAAGTTGCGCGCCAGCTTGGCGTAGGAGGCCTGGAAGGCGTACAGATCGGGCGTGCTGGCGGGCATGCGGAAGCCGAGCGAGAGACGGTTGATGGCGATGTCGGAGCCGGGTTCGGCAGTCCAGTTGAGGAATTTGCAGGCGCGCAATTGCTCCGCCGGCAGGGCGACGATGACGGTGCGGAAGCTGTCGTCGGGCAGGGGCAGCAGTTGCAGCCAGAGGGTGCCGCCTTGGGGGTCCTGGATTTCCAGTTTGAGCGTGCCGGGTCCGGCGGCGATGACCTGCAAGGCTTCGATGCGCGGCTGGCTGGCGGGGAGGATCCAGGGGGCATAAGGCGCGGTGAAATCGAGCACGCGGCCTTGCTCGCGGCCGAGACCGGACAGGCTGTGCCACATGCCGGCCCACTCGTCGGGATGCTGGCGCAGATCGGCGCTGACCTCGTTGTGCCGCCAGCGGATTTCGTATTCGGCCGGTCCGTGGAAGCCGAAGTCGGTGCCGAGGTGGGTGTAGTGCGTGAAGGAGTTCACCCGGCGGGTGCCCTCAATGAAGACAGGCGGCTCGCCCGGCGTGGCGTGACTGAAGTACTCCTGAACGGTTTGCCAGACCAAGTCCGGTGCCGTCTCCGGCGCCGGCATGTCCTCCGCCCGCAGCGACAGGCAAAGCAGGCAGGGCAGGACGGCAAGGCGGTGGATCATGCGGCGGTACGGGGTAATCAGCATCCGGAAAGCAGGTCCGGCAAGCCCGGGCTTTACTATGCGGAGGACCGCGCCATGTTCAAAACAGAAAGGCTTTCTTTGCCATGAGCACGCCCCCGCAAATCCACGACACGAAACCCTGCGCGATCGAACTGGAGGCCGGCGACCACTGGTGGTGCGCCTGTGGTTTGTCCGGCCATCAACCGCTGTGCGACGGCAGCCACAAGGGCACCGGCCTGGGACCGCGCAAGTTCACGCTGCCGGAGAAAACCAAAGTCTGGCTCTGCAACTGCAAGCACAGCAACAACCCGCCGTTTTGCGACGGCACCCATTCCAAGCTGACCGCGCAGGCGGGTTGAGGCGCGCGGAAGTTTTTGGAATAACCGATGCCACGTTCGCGTCTTGGGAGCATGATCCGACCGTTTTTGGCGCTGTTTGCCGCCAGTCTCTTCTTGTGGCCCGGCGGCGGGCGCGCGCAGTTTGGTGTGAGCGGCGCGCCCGACGGCGAGCCGCCGCTCAAAGTGACGCTGCTCTCGGAGATGAGCGCGGTGACGCCGGGACAGGCGTTTCGCGCGGCGGTGCGCCTGGAGCATGGTCCGGACTGGCACACCTACGGCAAGGTGCTGCCGCCGGATGTGGTGGGCAAACCGACCACGCTGTGGTGGGAATTGCCGGAGGGCTGGTCGGTCGAGGAACTGCCCTGGCCGGCCACGCATGAGGTGCCCTCCACCGATGGCAAAACGACGGTCGGCTACGATGGCACCGTTCATTTGCCAGTGAAAATCACGCCCACGGGTAAGCCGGGCGAAACCGCCAGTTTGATGGTGACGGTGGACGCACTGGCTTGCGATCCGAAGAGCTGCCTGCCGGTGCGGCTGGACGCCAGATTGAGTTTGAAAATGGCGGCGGCGGCAGTCGCGGATGAGGCGCAAGCGGGTGTGTTTGCCGGGCTGCCCAGTCTGGATGCCAAGGCGACTTCGGACGATTCCGCCGCCAAGGGGGAGCGCTCGTTCGGCTTTTATCTGTTCGCGGCGTTTCTCGGCGGTCTGATTTTGAACATCATGCCCTGCGTGTTTCCCGTGCTGGGCATCAAAATCATGGGCGTGGTCAGGCAGGCGGGCGAGGACAAACGGCAAGTGGCGCTGCACGGACTGGCTTACACGGCCGGCATTTTGCTTTGTTTCATGCTGCTCGGCGGGGTGGTGGTGTCACTCGGGAAAAGCTGGGGCTTTCAATTGCAGTCGGCGGGCTTCATTTACGCGCTGGCGGTGTTTTTCCTGGTGTTTGGTTTGAACATGGCGGGCGTATTCGAGATCGGCGCCGCGGCGGTCGGCGTGGGGTCGGACTTGCAGGCGCGCCAGGGTTTGAGCGGCTCTTTCTTCACCGGTCTGCTGGCGGTGGTGGTGGCGACACCCTGTTCGGCACCGTTTCTTGGGACGGCTCTGGCATTCGCGGTGGCGCTGGAGGTGGGACCCGCCTTGCTGATGTTCGCGATGATCGGGCTGGGACTGGCGGCGCCGTTCTTGCTGCTGTCCTTCGTGCCGGGGTTGATGGCGGTGCTGCCGCGGCCGGGCGCGTGGATGGAGAGTTTCAAGCAGGGGATGTCCTTTCTGCTGTTTGGGACCGCTCTTTATATGCTGTGGGTGCTGACCGGCATGGTGGAGGGGTTGCCCTTGCTGTTCGGGTTCTTTGGCCTCGTGGTGGTGGCCACTGCGTGCTGGATCTATGGCCGCTGGTGCCCCCCGCATCGCAAGTCCGGGGTGCGGCTCACCGGCGGGGTGGTGGCGCTGGCTTTTTTAGTGGCAGGAATGGCGCTGGGCTGGCCGCGGCCAGAGCAGCGGTGGGAGGAGTGGTCGCCGGAGCGGGTTGCGGAGCTGCGCACAGCGGGTGTGCCGGTCTATATCGATTTCACGGCGAAATGGTGTTTCACCTGCCAGGTCAACAAGCGCGTTTATAAGAGCAAGGAAATCAAGGCTCAGATCATCGAGAAAAAGATCGCCCTGCTGCGCGCGGACTGGACCAACGAGGATGTGCTCATCACAGACGCGCTGGCGGCGCTCGGCAAGGCGGCGGTCCCCGTCAACGTGCTCTATGTGCCTGGCCGCGAGGAGCCGGTCATCCTCGACGAACTGCTCACCGAGAGCGGCGTTTTGGATGCATTTGCCGAGCTGCCCTGACCCTGCTCAAGCGAGCAGGAACGGATTGCTCAGACGCTCGCGACCGACCGTGGTGGAAGGGCCGTGGCCGGGGTGCACGGCGGTGTCGTCAGGCAGGGTAAGAAGATGCTCCTGGATGCCCTGGAGCAGGGTCTGCCAACTGCCGCCGGGAAAATCCGTGCGGCCCACGCCATCGCGAAACAACACATCTCCCCCAAACAGGCAGCGGGCGGCGGGCGCATGAAAGCAGAGGCTGTCTGGCGAGTGCCCGGGAACATGCAGCACCTGCCACTCGGTTTCCAGAAACGTCAAAGTGTCGCCCTCCTTGACAAGCTGGGTCACCTCGAAGGCGGGAACGCAGAAGTCACCCCCGCTGATGACACTGTAAAGGCTCTCCAGAGTCAGGTCCGTGGAGTAAGGCGCGAACGCGAGCACCGGGCAGGCGTGGCGGGCGGCGATGGCGGCGGCATCCTGGACGTGGTCAAAATGCTGATGGGTGAGCAAAAGGGCCTCCGGCATGGCATTTTGCCCCTCCAACCAGCGCGCCATGCCTTCGGGAGCGTCAATCACCATTGAATGGGTGCCATTGCGGACCAGCCAACCATTTGTTTGGGCGATTCCGCCCGTAAAAGAGGATAAAGTGAGCATTTGAACGGTCAAAGAGTCTGAAAGCATTGGACTTTTCAACCGCAAAGCCGCAAAATAACCAGCGATATCCAGGTTTCCTCAACGTATTTAAAGCACGAATCATGATGCGCCTCATTCTTGCACCCGTCCTGGCGGCCGCGCTGCTCGCCGGCACGCCTCCTCTCAAAGCGGAAACCAATTTCGGCCAGGTGGCGATGCATGTGCTTTACATGCTGCAAAACCACCACTACTCGCGCAAGGACTTTGATGACGCCATGTCCGAGCAGATGCTCAACAACTACCTGGACATGCTGGACTTCCGCCATGTTTACTTCACCCAGGAGGACGTGGACGGCTTCAAATCCAAGTACGCCACCACCCTCGACGATCACATTCTGCTGCGCAACATCGCCCCCGGCCAGGAAATTTACGACGTGTACCTTCAGCGGGTGAAGGAGCGCGTCGAGTTCGCCAAAAAATTCCTGGCCGAGACCGAGTTCACCTTCGATTCCGAGGCCACCGTCGAAATCAAGCGCGACAAGGCGCCCTGGCCCGCGAATCTGGAGGAGTCCGACCAAATGTGGCGCCTGCTGCTGGAGGAAAATGTGCTCTCGGAGACCTTGATTGCCGAAAACCGCGTGCGTGAGAAAGAAAAGCGCGCCCGCGAAAAAGCGGAGAAGGAAGGCGGCAACGAAAAAGCCGGCGCGGCGGAAGCCAAAAAAGAGGTGGAGACGGCCGATGCCAAGGAGGACGAGCTTTCGCCCAAAGACCGGGTGCTGAGGGATTACGACCGGCTGCTTGAGAACCTGAAGGAAAACGATCACGAGGACGTGGTGAACTTCTTTTTGTCCTCGCTCTCCGCCACTTACGACCCGCACACGGAGTACATGAGCCAGCAGGAGATCGACAACTTCAACATCAGCATGAAGCACTCGCTGGTCGGCATCGGCGCGCTGCTGGAGTCGAAGGACGACGTGGCGGAAATTCGCGGCATCGTCGTCGGCGGTCCCGCCGACAAGCAGGGCGAGTTGCAATTGGGCGACCAAATTTTGGCGGTGGCCCAGGGTGAGAGCGAGTTCGTGGATGTGAAGTTCATGAAGCTGCAAAAGATCGTGGACATGATCCGCGGCAAGAACGGCACGCTGGTGCGCTTGAAGGTCTCTCCGGCCAATGACCGCGACAGCTCCAAAATCATCACCATCACGCGCGCCGAGGTCGAGTTGAAGGAAAAACTCGCCAACGCCGAGTTGATCCTGACACCGGAGGCGCTGGGCCGCCAAATGAAGGTCGGATGGATCATGATGCCGTCCTTCTACGCGGACATGGAGGAGGGCAAGGTCAGCATGACCGAGGATGTCGCCAAGCTGCTCAAGCGCCTGATGAAAGAGAAGATCGACGGCCTCGTGCTTGACTTGCGCGGCAATGGCGGCGGCTCCCTGGAGGAGGCGATCAAGCTGACCGGTTTGTTTGTGCCCGCCGGTCCGGTGGTGCAGGCGAAGGACTGGCGCGGCAACATCACCTTCCGCGAATCCGAAAGCCCGGAGCCGCTCTATGAGGGCCCGATGGTGGTGCTGACGGACAAGTCGAGCGCCTCGGCCAGCGAAATTCTCGCCGCCGCCTTGCAGGACTACCGCCGCGCCGTGGTCGTGGGCGACCAGAGCACCTTCGGCAAGGGCACCGTGCAGACCATCCTGCCGGTGGAGCGCTTCATGCCTTTCTTCAGCGACAAGTCACGCGCGGGCGCCTTGAAGGTGACCATTCAAAAATTCTATCGCATCGCCGGCGGCTCCACCCAGCTCAAGGGCGTGGTGCCTGATTTGAAACTGCCCTCCGTTCGCGATGTGCTTGACATTGGCGAGGCCGCGGCCTCCAACCCCCTCGAGTACGACACCATTCCGCCCAAGGACTTTCAACCGGTCAGCAAAACCCCGCTGCCCATCGAGCAATTGAACGCGGGCCTGCAAAGCCGGCTGGCTGAAAACGCGGAATTTCAATACGTCATTGAAGAGTCCACGCGCATCAAGGAGCGCATCGACCGCAACACCGTGAGCCTGAACATCGAAAATCGCCGCCAGGAGCGGGACGAGACCGAGAAACGTCGTGAGACCCAGGAAACGCAGCGCAAGGAGCGTGTCAGCGAAGTGGCGAGGCAGCTGGGAGAGGACGGATTTAAAATCTTCCAGATCTCCCTCGACAACGTCGATGCCAAGGAGCTGACCTTGCTCACCGACATCACGCGGGAGCAGCGCTCGGGCATGAGGGTGGCCAAGGACGAGGACAATGAAAGCGGCGGCGCGGCCTCCAATTTCCCCTATGGCATTGAGCCGCCCAAACTGGAGGCCATCAACATTTTGCGTGACCTCATTCAACTGAAGGGAACCCAGCCCACCACCGCGGAAAGGCAGACCCCAAGCAAACCGGCGAACTGACCGCCGCCCGCTTGCACCGCCGCGCACCGTCTGCTCACCATGCTTTGCCCGCGCGAATTCCACGGCACCGTGGCCCGCCTCGCCAACACCCTGCCTGCCGGGCAACACTTCTTGCGGCGCGTTTTTGCCGTCACCACCATGAGTCTCCGACCCTTCAGCCTGGCCCCTTTCGGTCTTGCCCTGCTCGTTGCGTTTCCCGCTGCCGCGCAGCAGAAGGCGAAAGAGAAAGCTCCTGAGGCGCCCGCGCCCACCTTGGCCAACGTGGCTTATGGCGAAGATCTGCGGCAGGTGCTCGATTTTTATCAAGTCAAGTCAGAGCAGCCCGCGCCTCTCGTCTTCTTCATTCATGGCGGGGGCTGGCGCGGCGGGGACAAGAACCGCGCCGCCGGTTTCGGTCTTCAAGAGTTCCTCAAAGCCGGCCTCTCTGTGGCGGCGATCAACTACCGCTTCGTCCCCGCCGCCCACGAGGCGGGCGTCAAGCCGCCGGTGAAATGGCCATTGCAGGACGCAGCGCGTGCGCTGCAATTCGTAAGAAGCAAGGCCGGTGAATGGAACATCGACAAGACTCGCATTGGTGCCACAGGCGGTTCCGCCGGGGCCGCCTCCAGCCTCTGGCTGCTGTATCATGATGACATGGCCGATCCGGGCGCGGCCGATCCCGTGGCGCGCGAATCGACGCGCCTGACTTGCGCGGCGGTGCTCGGCGCGCAGACTTGCTTTGATCCCCATCTGCTGCGCGAGTGGCTGCCTAACATGACTTATGGCGGTCATGCCTATGGCTTTAGCAAAAAAGACCAGTCACGCGAGACCGAGTTTCAGACCTTCCACGACGCGCGCGACCAAGTCATGCCATGGGTGCGCCAGTACTCCCCTTATCATCTCGTCACCGCCGACGATCCTCCGGTGCTGCTGCAGTACAGCGGCCGCGCGGAGGAGCCGCCAGTGGCGGGGCAGCCGGCGCGTGATCCCACGCACTCCGCGGTCATGGGCATCAAGTTGCTGGAAAAACTGCGCGCGACCGGCGTCGAGGGCTATCTCGTCTATCCCGGCGGACCGCAGAGCGCGTATCCCTCGGCAGCGGCTTTTTTGATCGCGCGTCTGACCGGGAAGTGATGAGGCGGACGGCGCGGCTCAATACAGGCCGGCCACCCCTTTCGGCAGCGCAAACAATGCCGTCACCTCCTCGTCGTTGAGCGCCTTGTCAAAGACGGCCAGGTCATCGAGGTGCCCGACGTATGCAGCGCCGAGAGACAGCGCCACCTGGGCGGGATCCCAGCCGAAGCGCAGGTCCCAGCCTTCGATGGCGCCCTGCTTGCGGCCGTTGATGTAGAGGCTGCCGCCGGCGCCGCTGGCGTTGACCTTGTCGAGCGTGAACACGACGTGCGTCCATTGGTCCCGCGAGAAGGGCGCGCGCGTCACCTGCACCATGGGGCGTTTGGCGAACGGGATTTCGTCCCACTTGATGTCGGCCGGGTTCCAAATCTCGTAGAGCGGCCGGATGGCGAAGCGGAAAAATCGCGGGGTCTCGTCCTTCGACCACTCCAGGAAAATAAACCCCTTCTTGCTGTCCTCGCCGATGATCTGCACCGGGTCGCAGTAACCCGGTTCCAGGTCCTCGTCCGGGGTCAGACGCAGCCAGCAGGAGACCGAGACACTCCATGATTGCTCGTTGTAACCGAGGATGCCAGGACCGGCGTACTGCGGCCGCGTGGCACCCTTTTGGGGGAAATGCAGCGCGCCACCGAAACGGCCCTCGCCGGCGACTTGACGCACCTCGTCGTTGCCGGCGAAGGGGGTGATCTCCGTCCCTTTCTTGACCAGGCAGGTCTTGGCGCCTTTTGAAAAATCGGCATCGAAGCCTTGGTCGTACGACGCGTGAAAGGTGAGCGCGGCGCGCAGGGATTCCTCGTTGGCGGCAAGAGTGGCGGCGCTGGCGCAAAGCAGCGCCGCGAGCAGGGCGGGGCGGGTGGCGGGTTTCATCATCAGTTGGTACGAAGAAAGCGGCCGCCATTGATCAAAGTCGGATCAATGCTCGTCCGTTTCCGGCTTCTTCGGCAGCTTGGTGAGCGAGGCCAGATATTCCACCACATCGCGAATCTCGCGTTTGTTGAGGATGCCAAGCATGGGGGGCATCACTGAGATCGGCGGAGTCTGCACGGCGATGCGGGAGCGCTCGATCTCTTGCGTCACGCCATCGGCGGCGCGCAGGGTGAGGGTGTCCGGTTTTTCCTCCACCACCACGCCAGCGAGTGAGACGCCGTCCTGCAGGCTCAGCGACACCGTGCCGAATCCAGGCGCGATCACCGCGCCAGGGGAGAGCAGCGACTCCAACAGGAACTCGCGCGTTTGCAGCTTGCCGATGCCGGTCAGCGCCGGGCCGACGTTGCTGCCCTCGGCGGCCTCGACGACATGACAGGCCAGGCAGTTGCCGCCCAGATGATTGGTGACGATGTCGCGGCCGCGCGCGCGATCGCCGCCACGCAGCAGCTCCGGTGGCAACGGCATGACGGGAAGGCCTGAAGGCGAGATCGTGGGCGCGGGTCGCGCCGCCTCGTGTTTGGTCAGTGCTTGCGCGAGCTCCTCCGACACCGGCGCGAGCGCGGTGGCGGCCTCCAGCAAGTCCAGCGACCACTCCGCCGGCACGCCGCCTTTCTCGCCCAAACGCCGCATCCACTCCAGCACCACCTTGGCGGCTTCAGGACGCGTGCTCTCGGGCAGAGTTGCCGCCAGGGCGAGCGCCTCCTGTTGCAAGACCAGATCGGTCTTTGCCGCCAGCACCGCGCGCAGCCGTTTTGGGAATTGTGCCGCGCGCTGCGCCGCCTCCGCGCGCAGCGCGGACTGCCGCAGGACGGCGGGGGCGTGCTGCTGCCACACCTCCGCCAGCGCGGCATCCAGCTCCGGCTGGTCCTGATGCTGGGAGGCCATCAGCGCGAGCGCTTCGGCGCGCACCGAATCCGGCGCTTGCGCATCCGCCACGATGGCCGCCATCGTGGCGGCGGGCACCGGCACTTGCAAGACCACCAGCATGGCGATGGCCGCCGGCTTCAGTTCCGAGTCGCGCAGAGCCAGCAGCTCATCCACACGCGTTGCCACTTCACTGTCCGCGCCGGCGGCGTCGCGTTGGGATAGGTCATGCGCCATGCCATCCACCCGGTCGAGCCGGGGCGGTTGCGTCCAGTCGGTCAAATGCTGTAGGGCTTCCAAGCGCAGATCAACCGGCTGGGCGTCGTTGAGCGCGTAGTTCAGCAGGCGGCGTGCGTTGGCGGCGCCGCCGGCGCGGAAGGCGGCGTTGAGGGCGCGGCGGCGCGTCATCGCGCTCAGCGGACGGTCGCTCTCCGCCAGCGCGGCGAGTTGCGGCCAGGCCGCGCGCACGCCCTCGTCATCGTGGATCGCGCGCGCCGCCTCATCGACCAGTCGTGACTCTTTGTCATCGAGAAAGACCGCCACCAGCGGCGAGGCTTGACGGCGCAAGGCCAGCAGCGCCGCCGCGCGCACCCAGAAATCCTCCTCACCGGCCAGAGCCGCCAGGGCTTCCGCCGTGGCACAGCCCGCGAGGCCGGACACCAGCCCATGACGCAGCGTCGGATCCGCCCCGTCGCGACCCGCCATGGCGATCAAGCCCGGCACCGCCTCAGGCGCGTTCAGCTTGCCCAAAGCCAGCGCCGCTTGCAGGCGCACGGTGGGGTCCTGGTCCTCCAGCAGCGGGATCACCGCGTCTGCCGCCGCGCCGGCCGCCTGCGGCGCGTCCCCCAGCATTTTGCATGCCTGCGCACGCAGCAGAGGCAACTCGTCCGCCAGCAAAGCGCGCACCGGCTCCGCTGCGAGCAATCCCCGGCGCAGTCCGATGCCCAGTCCCCACAGCGCGTGCAGACGCGCCAACTCCGGCGCCTCGCTCGCCGTCGTCACCGACTGCAACCGCGCCAATGCCTCCCGTTTTACCAACTCCAACTGCGCTCCCACGCGCACCCGCTGATCCGCATGACCGAGCAGCGTGGCGAGCTCGTCCACCGACTCCGCTTTGAACTCGCCCCGCAACAGCCGGAGCACTTCCGCGCGCGCCGCCTCATCACGATCCGCTGCCGCGTCCACCCGCCAGACGGCGCCGATTTCATCAAGCGGATAGCCCCCGTCCCAGTCCGCCATGTAGATCGCCCCCTCCGGTCCCCAGGCCATGCCGATGCCCATGATGCCCTTGTTAAGCTGGATCTCCGCCGTCTGGATAAAGGACGCGCCGCTTGGCTCCAAGGTCAGCGCCGACAGCTCGCCCGAAGGGAACTGGCTCAAAAAGAAGCGCCCGCGCAGACGGTCGTTCAGCGCCGTGCCCGGCTCCCACAAGAAACCGGCGGGGCCGTTGCGGGAAAGCGCCACCGGCGGCAGCAGGAAGAGCGGCTGCTCGTCGTGGGCGGGCAGCCACAGCCCCTCCCGCATCCAGCGGCTGTTCATGCCCATGTATTGATGCCCGCAGCGCCAGCCCGCGTCGCTGCCCTCGACGATGTGTACCACGCGCTCTTTTTCCCCGGTCATGTCGGCGTCGTTGTCCACCCCGAAGAGATTCCCGTGCGCGTCGAAGGCCACCTCCTGGACGTTGCGCAGGCCGCGCGCGAAGACCTCGAAGCCCGCTCCGTCCGGCTCCACCCGTAGCACGCAGCCCTCGTGCGGGAAATAAAAATGCCTCCCCTCCCGGCTGGTCACGTTCACGCCTTTGTCCCCGATGCTCCAGTAAATCCGCCCATCCGGGCCGAGCCGCGGCCCGTGCATGTCATGGCCCGCGTAGGCGATGTGGATGCCAAAACCGTGCGCCACCACCTCCCGCACGTCCGCCACCCCGTCGTCATTTGTGTCTTTGAGCCGCCACAGGTCCGGCGCCACCGTCACATAGACCCAGCCGTCGTGCCAGAGCACGCCCGCCGCGATGCCCGTCACTTCGCTGTCAAATCCCTCCGCAAAAACCGTGATGCGATCCGCCGTGCCATCGCCGTTCTCGTCGCGCAATTGGTAAATGCGCTCGCTGTGCACCGTCAGGTCCTTCCAGTCGATCGAGCCGTCGCGATTGTGGTCCTTCAGCCCGCCGCGCGGCACGCGCAGCTTGCCGGGCGCCAGCGCCTCTTGCAGGAAGGCGCGCTTCGCCGCCACACTGTCCAGCGCCACATCGTCCGGGATCCAATCGCGATGCTCGCGGATGTCCAGGTCGGCGACCTTGCGCCGCGTCGTCGCCGCCACATAGACACGCCCTTGTGGATCGACCGAGACCGCCACCGGATCAGGCACATTGACTTCCCCCGACCACTTGTGCAGTTCCAAGGCCGTCTGCGCCGGAGCGGCGGCGGTCAGGGCGAGCAGGGAGGCCAAAGCCAGGCATGAAGAGCGAACCATGCCCAGCCTTAACCCCGCTGGCGGGCCGCTTCAAGCGCAGGGGCGCGGACTGCACACAGGCAGGGCAGAGAACATCGCCGACTGGGAACCGGTCCACCTCAGTCGCCGGTGGATGAGCGCCACGCTGCGCGCCGCGTTGGTTTCCATGCCGCGCAGCACTGAGGATACCCGACGCTGAACATGAGAACGCAATGCAAGTTGTTGGGAGTGGCGCGCTCGACGGCGGCCTACCGGCCCAAGCCGCCGTGCCCGCAAGACCGCGCGCTGATGCGCGTGCTTGACGAGCTTTACCTGCGCGATCCGTGCTTGGGCAGCCGGCGATTGGCGGCCGTGCTGGAGCGCGATTACGGGCAGCGGGTCAATCGCAAGCGGCTGCAACGGCTGCGGCGATTGCTGGGCCAGGAGGCAATCTATTGCAAGCCGCGCACCAGCGCGCCAGGCAAAGGTCACCGGGTCTATCCTTACCTGCTGCGGGAGCTGACAGTGAGCCACCCCGACGAGGTGTGGTGCGCGGACATCACCTATATCCCGATGCCCAAAGGTCACGCCTACCTGTGCGCGGTGATGGACTGGTATTCGCGCCGGGTGCTGGGCTGGGCGGTGTCCAACACACTGGACACGAGCTTTTGCCTGGAGGCATTGGAAAAGGCGGTGCGCAGCGCTGGCTGCGTGCCGAAGAGGTTCAATTGCTTCGCGCCGCCCCACGGCGCTCACCGCTTCGCGGCAGCCTGCGGCTGGCAACCTCGTCCCTCGGTTCCGATCAAGGCAGCCAGTTCACCTCCGACGCGTGGACCGGCAGGCTGGAGCAGTTGGGAGCGCGCATCAGCATGGACGGCAAAGGCCGCTGGATGGACAACGTGTTCATTGAGCGACTGTGGCGCAGCCTCAAGCATGAGGAAGTGTATCTGCGCGATTATGCCAACGTGCGGGAGTTGGAGCGGGGTTTGGGCCGCTGGATGGAGCGCTACAACCACTGGCGTCCCCATCAAGCGCTGGGCAACCAGACCCCGCAGCAATGGTATCGGCCAGGGGCGAAGGCCGCGTCTGCCAGCGTGGAAACCCACACAAAACAAGCAGCATGAAGATAGTTAAGGAATCCAAAATTTCGCGCCGTCCCTCCCCCAGGGGCGGCCCCGCTAGCGCGGGGAAAAAGTGTGCGCTACGCGCAACAGATCAGCAAGAGGCAGGGCATTGCCTCTTGCTGATTCTTTGATGAACAATGACCAAGCAACCCGTAGCCTAAATCCACCCCCCTCCCGCCTAGCTTAATTCCTCCCACCCCCGGCCCAAGGCCGGGGTCCACCTCAGTGTCAACCGAGGCGGGGGTGAGCCCTGAATCCCTTGATTTACTTGGTGCCGATGGCCGGACTCGAACCGGCAAGGAGGAATCCCTCCGGCAGATTTTAAGTCTGCTGCGTTTACCATTTCGCCACATCGGCGGCGTGGTGCATGGTTACGCGCTCAAGGCGCGGTGGGCAACCAGTTCGTTGTTTGGGAGCGGAGCCGCAGGCGCGTTTGCCCAAAACGCGGGGGGGATCGGAGCGTGAGGGGCCGCGCTTTGGGATAGATGCCAGGGCCATTCATGCCAGGCATTAAAAAAACGACCCGCTTCAATTCATTGAGAATGAAGGGTTTCAGCCCATGATTTCAGGATGACTGACGGCGTGAGAGCACCTCGAAATTCGATTTTCCATGTAAGTTTAAAGAAGCCGCTCGGGGCTGCTTTTCCGTCGATGCAGCCCGTCACAAGTAGAGTCAGTGCGGGTCAGTGTCCGTCAGCGGTCCCAATCCCGACCCCGCGCATGGCACCGGCTCCGCCGCCGCCCGCCTTTGGTTTTCCATAGGCCGCACAGCCGCGCTGCAAGCAGCGGTGGATTGAGGACAATCCGCCCTGCTTCACCGCAAACGGCGTTCACACTCCTGAAAAGGGGTCAAAATCCTGCGGCCCGTGCTCGTCATTGTGACGAATCTCCTGCGCGGTGAGGGCTGAGGGTGGTTGAAAAAGCCGCCATCCGTGTCAACTTTCCGGCACATCTCCCATTTTGCTGCTGCATTCGATCATACCGGAGGCTGACGACCTTCACCAGCATCCCCGCCTGCCGCGCTGGTATTCCCGCGTGCTTGCTCTTGGCTTGTTAAGCCTGGTGATTTTTGAGGCGGGTTTTGTCGGGGAAATGACGGCGCGCGTGCGCTGGCTGTCGGCGGTGGCGGTGCTGCTCTTTGCCGGCGAGCATGCCATCAACCTGTTGCGCAGCGCCAAACCGGCGCAGTATGCGGCGAAATGGGCGTTTCATCTGCTGGTGGCGGGTTTGAACGTGGTTTTCACCGTGGCGGTGCTGGCGGTCCCCGGCTTGGTGGACAGGGGCAAGCTGACGCTGCTTCTGATCGGGTTCATGCAGGGATCGATGCTGCTGGCGCTCGCCCTCCGCGCTTTACGGCATCAGGCGCAGATCACCCGCCTCAACATCCGGCCCGGCTGGCTGTTCATGGGCAGCTTTGCGCTCATCATCATGGCGGGAACGCTGCTGTTGAAGCTGCCGCGCATGGTGGAGCCGGGGAACACGTTGTCCTGGCTCGACGCGCTTTTCACCAGCACCAGCGCGGTTTGCGTGACGGGATTGGCGGTGGAAAACACCGCGCATTATTTTTCCCCCACGGGTCAAGTCATCCTCCTGGGTCTCATTCAAGTCGGCGGGCTCGGCATCATGACGCTGACGTATTATCTGAGCACCATCCTGTTTCGCGGCATGTCGCTGCATGACCGGCAGGTGCTGGGGGAGTTGATTTCGGAAAAACACCTGGCGCAGGTGGCGGGCGCGGTGCGGTTCATTGTGGTTTTCACCCTGGTTGCGGAGAGTCTGGGCGCGTTGCTGCTTTTCCAAGTGCTGCCGGAAGACCGCGGAACCGCCGAGCGCGTGTTTCAGGCGGTGTTTCATTCGGTCTCCGCCTTCTGCAACGCGGGTTTCTCGACGCTGCCGGACGGGTTGGCGGATTCCTGGGTTCGCGACAATACCATGCTGCAAGGCATCGTCTGTGTTTTGATCATTATGGGGGGTCTGGGCGCGGTGGTGGCGCGCGATGTGCTGTCCTGGCTGCGCCTGTCCTTGCTGCGATTGCGCGATCCCGCGCGCTTGCGGCCGCGCCTGCGAGTGCACACCCGGCTGGTGCTTTCAGTCACCGCCATTCTGCTGGCCGGCGGCACCGCGGCCATGTGGTTGTGCGAGTTCGCCCTCCATGACGGGCCAAACAACGGCGGACAGCTTGTCACCGCCTTCTTTCACAGCGTGACCGCGCGCACAGCGGGCTTCAACACGGTGGACACGGGGGCCATCGGTCCGGTGAGTTTGCATGTGTTGGTGCTGCTGATGCTGATTGGCGGCTCGCCGGGCGGAACGGCGGGCGGTGTGCGCACAAGCGTTTTCGCCGTGGCAGCGCTGCACTTGTGGAACCTGCTGCGGGGGGTGCCGGAGTTGGTGCTTTTTCGCCGGCGGCTGCCGGACGTGCTGGGGCCGCGCGCGCTGGCGATCCTGGTGCTGTGCGCGGGCTGGTTGTTCGTCAATTTTGCCGTGTTACGCCAGCTTCAGCCCGGGGTTGCGGAGTCGCGACTGGTTTTTGAGCTGGTCAGCGCGTTTGCCACGGTCGGGCTGAGCATGAACCTGACGCCCGATCTCGCCGACAGCGCCAAATGCCTCGTCATCCTCAACATGTTTGTGGGCAGGATCGGCCTCTACACGGTGGCCGGCACTCTGGCGCCGGTCAGCCGTCGGCACCCCGCGCGGCGGCCAGTGGAGGACATCATTCTCGCTTGATATTGCAAACCCCGACCCCCCCTTATTCATATGCGCTTCTGCATCATCGGCCTCGGCACCTTCGGCACGCATCTGGCCCGTCACCTCGCCCGCGACGGACATGAAGTCATCGGCGTGGACAACGATCCGGTTCATACCGAGGCCATGAAGGACGAAATCGAGTTCCTGGTCACCGCCGATTGCTCCGACATCAACGCCTTTCAGGACATCCCGGTGGCGGATTGCGATGCCGTCATTCTCGCCATCGGCAAGGACTTCGAGGCGGCGCTCTCCATCGCGGCCAACGTGCAGCAAACCGGGGCCAGGCGGATCATCAGCCGCATCATCAATCCGCTGCACGCGCGCCTGCTGAAGCTGCTCAAGATCGAGGAACTGATCATCCCCGAGGCGCTGGCCGCCGCCTGGCTGGCGCGCTCCCTGCGCACACCGGACGTGGTCAACTGCTTCCAGGTGGGCAAGGGGCACGAAATCGTCGAGGTCAACCTGCCGGGTGGATTGGTCGGCAAAACCCTGCGCGAACTTGATCTCCGCGGGCGTTATGAGCTGAATCTGGTCACCGTGCTGCGCCGCAAAGGCGCCACCTCCCTCAGCTCCGCCGCTCCTCAAATCGAAAAAATCATCGGCGTGCCCGAGCCAGGGCGCGTCTTCGAGGACGGCGACATCCTGCTGCTGTTCGGGACTGAAAAAAACGTCCAGCGGCTGCTGCGTGACCATGCCGATTGACCCGGCATCAGCTTGACCGGGGGAGCATTCCGTTCTTGTGCATCGGAGCAGGCTGGGCTTTGATGGCTGTTCCCCAAAAAAACCCGCTCCACTCCTCGCTCCACTCCCCGCCTTTTCCTCAATGATCGAAGTCCGTGACCTCACCAAGCAGTACGCCGGGCGCGTCGCGGTGGACCGGTTGAGTTTTGAGGTGGCGCCGGGGGAAATCGTCGGCTTCCTCGGTCCGAACGGGGCGGGCAAGTCCACCACCATGCGCATCCTGAGCGGGTTCATGCCCGCCACTTCCGGCAGCGCGATGGTGGCCGGGCATGATGTGTTTCGCGAGTCCCTGGCGGTGCGGCGCAAGGTCGGCTACATGCCGGAAATGGCGCCGCTTTACCTCGACATGCGGGTGAAGGAATACCTGCATTTCCGGGGGGAGTTGAAAGGGCTGCGCGGACGCGATTTGCGCGCCCGCACGGGCGAGGTGATGGACCTGTGCTCGATCACCGATGTGCGCCGCCGTGTCATCGGCAATCTTTCCAAAGGCTACCGGCAGCGGGTGGCGCTGGCGGACGCGCTCATTCATCGGCCGGAGCTGCTCATTCTCGACGAGCCGACCAACGGCCTCGATCCCGCGCAAATCCGCCATGTGCGCGAGCTGCTGCGCGGGCTGCGGGAAAAGCACACCATCCTGCTCTCCACCCACATTTTGCACGAGGTCGAGCAGACTTGCGACCGTGTCATCATGATTCATCAGGGCCGCATCCAGGCCAGCGACACGCCGCGCAATTTGGCGCGCGGTCTGCGCGCCTCGTCGCTGGTGCATGTGGAACTGCTTGTGGACGGGAAAGAAGAGCGGAAAGGGCAGCGCGCGGAGGCGGAGGTTGTCCAGGCGCTGGAGGCGCTGCCGGGCGTGCGCAAGGTGATCCCCGGCAAAAGTGACGACGGCTGGCGCGCCTACGCGCTGCGTGTGGAGTCCCAAACCGATGTGCGCGAGGCCGTCCTGGAGTTGGCCACCGCGCGCCGCTGGCGGCTGCGGGAATTGCACCGGCAACTGCCCAGCCTGGAGGATGTTTTTGTGGAACTGGCCGCCGCCGACGCCGGCACGCGGCCGATGGGGTGATGACGACGATGCGAGTTTTCTGGACACTTTTCAAAAAGGAGCTGCGGGCGTTTTTCTTTTCGCCGGTGGCCTGGATCGTCCTGGCCCTGGTGATGGTGCTCGGCGGAGTCTCCTTCAAAGCCGCGCTCTCCGTGCTGGAAAGCGCTCCCAGCGAGGGTTCCATCGTCACCTGGACCTTTCACGCGCAGTGGTTCTGGCTGAGCTACTTTTTCATCTTCCCGCTGCTCACCATGCGCTTGTTCGCGGAGGAGAAAAAACTCGGCACGCTCGAGACGTTGTTCACCGCGCCGGTGCGGGCCTGGCAGGTGGTGCTGTCAAAGTACCTCGCCGCGCTGGCGCTTTATGTGGTCATCTGGCTGCCATCGCTGGGCAATTTCGGCCTGCTGCACTGGATCACCGGCGGGCGCGTGGACATTCCGCCGGGCGCGTTGCAGGGCAGTTACCTCATTCTCTTTGCGATGGGCGCCTTCAATCTGGCGGTGGGCTGCTTTGCCTCCTCGCTGACCGCCAACCAGATCGTCGCCGCCGTGGTGTCGTTCACGCTCAGCATCCTGCATTTTCTAGCGGGTGTGTTCGTGCTGGTGGCCGGGCGGCGGGTGCCGGAGGCGTTTGTGGATTTGGTGCACTACTTCGCCTCCGTCGAGCACATCCGCGTCTTCACCCAGGGCCTGATCGACACACGACCTCTGATTTATTACACCTCCCTCACGCTGCTGTTTTTATCGCTCACCCATCAAGTCGTCGAGTTCCGGCGCTGGCGGCCGTGATTCCTCCTTCATTCACCCAATCCATGTCCGATTCCGATCCGCCCCCTGCCGCCAATCACGCCATGCCCGGCCGTGTCGGCATCGGTTTGAATGTGGCGGTGCAGGTGGCGCTGGCGCTGGCGCTTTTCATCGGAGTGAACTGGCTGGCCTATCACTACTACCAGCGCTGGGACCTGACTCCGGCCAAGAGCCACACGCTTAGCGGCATGTCGCTCACTTACCTGCGCAAGCTCGGCAAGGAGGTGGACATCACCCTGGTGTATCCGCGCAACGCGCCGCTCTACGAACCCGCGCGCGCTTTGCTGGAGGAATATCAGCGGCACGGCAAACGCCTGGTCAAAGTCGAGGAAATCGATCCCGTGCGCGACATCGACCGCGCCGAGCAACTCAAGCTGGAGACCGGCCTCACGCTGGCGCAAAACGGCGTGCTGGTGCGCGCCAACAACCGCCAGCGTTTCCTCGCCGAGGAGGAAATCGTCGTGCGCGATCCCGCCTCCAAAGACCGGCCCGTGGCCGGTTTCCGTGGCGAGGACGCGGTCACCTCCGCCATCGTCGGTCTCATGGAAGGCCGCCAGAAACGGCTTTACCTCGTGATCGGCAAAGGCGCGCGCACCCTGGAGTCATTGGGCGGCAGCGCCGAAACGCTGGCTCAGATCGCCCGCCAGCAGAACTTCGAGTTGATGACGCTCAACCTCGCCGGCGCCGGCCGTGTGCCGGAGGACGCCAGCGCCGTGCTCTTGATCGGTCCGCGCTACGATTTGGCGGCGCGCGAGCTGGAGATGCTGCGCGACTACTGGCAGGGCGAGCGTGCCGGGCTGCTGGTGCTGCTTGATCCCGGCGCGGAGACGCCGCAGTTGAATGCCTGGCTGGCGGAGAACGGCGTCACGCCGCGCGATGACCGCGTGCTGATGGCGCAAAGCACCAGTTCCGGCCCGCGCAAGGAGTTCGCGGTCGAGGCCTTCTTTTCCGCTGCCTCGCCCGTCACCCAGCCGTTGGCGGACGCGCTCATCGTTTTGCCCGGCCAGACGCAATCACTGGCGGTGACAGCGGAGGAGGACGACGCCCGCCTGCGGGACCAAAGCATTCGTGTCATTCCCATCATGCGCGCTGCCGAGCGGTTCTGGGGGGAGCGCGATTACCTGGACGCCCTGCCGGTGGCGGACGCGGCGGAGGGGGATGCGCTGGCGCCGGTCGATGTCGCCGCCAGTGTCGAGCGCGGCGCCGCGCCGGACGAGCGCCTGCGCGTGGACAGCAGCCGCATGGTGGTGGTGGGCAACGCGGATTTGCTCAATCCCGAAGCGATGCTGGCGGAGAGCCTCGACTTCGTCACCTGCGCCCTGAACTGGATGAGCAATCGCGAGCGCCTGATGAACATCCCCGCCAAACCGAAGAACGCTTACCGCATCCATCTCAATCCGCGCCAGAGCCAGCTTCTGTTTGCCCTCACCACTTTCCTGCTGCCCGCGCTGGCCCTGGGCGCCGGCTGGCTGGTGTGGTTGACCCGCCGTTCTTCCTGATGCAGAGACAAGGCATCCGCCGCGCATGAATCCCAAGACCACCCTGCTGCTTTTTTTGCTCGTGCTCCTGCTGGGCGGGGGCATCGTGCTGCTGGAGCGCCGGGTGCCGACCACGCGCCAGCGCGCGGCGGCGGACGCGCAGGCGCTGGCCTTCGACCCGCGCCGGCTCGATCACATTGAGATGCGCTTCGCCGACGGCAAAGCCTTCGTGCTGCATGTGAACGCCGGATTCTGGCGGCTGACCGAGCCTTTTGATGATGTCGCCGATCCCGAGCGTGTGCAGCGTCTCGTCACCGAACTCACGGGTTTGGAAATGATCGAACGCCTGCGCCACGAGGACTTTTCCAAGGAAGCCTGGTCCGCCACCGGCCTGGAGAATCCGGTGGCCAAGTTGCGCCTGATGACGGGCGCGGAGAAGTTGCTCGATCTCTGGCTCGGCAACGAGGGCGCGTTGGAGAACACCAGCTACGCCTCGCTCATCGGAGCCAGCGACAACGGCACCAGCGCCGCCACCCGGCCGCCGGTGTTGCTGCGCACCGGCCTGCACGCGCTGCTCAAAGAGGCGCCCGCGCAGTGGCGGGACGGCAAGCTGCTGCGGCTGCCCGCGGAAGCGGTCGTGCGTGTCCGTCTCGACACCGGCGACGGCCAGATCGAACTTGTGCGCGAAACCGGCGGCGAGACGCCCTGGAATCTGGTCAAGCCCCTGCAAACCCGCGCCAGCCAGGAGAGCGTCAACGAATTGCTCTCCGTGCTGCTGAACCTCGACATCCTCTCCTCGGAACTGGCCACCGTCGCCGCCAATCCCGGCACCGCCCCCGCTGGCGCGGTCAGCCCGCCGGACCAGCTCAGAATCCTCGTCGAAACCGCCGGCAGCAGTCATGAGATCACGCTCGCCGAGCCGGAGGCGGTGGAAACCGCCACCGAGACCGAGGCGCAGGTCTCCCACCGGCGGCCGCATTTCAAAGTCACCGCCGGCAAGCTGCCACTGCTCTGGGCCGGACCGAACTTCCTGCGGGACGACCGCATCGCCCGGGTGGAGGCGGAAAAAGTCGAGACCCTCACCATTCGCAGCGCCGCCTTTCCGGTGGTCGAACTGCGCCAGGAGAACCAATCCTGGTTGCTGCATCGTCATGGCCAGTGGGAACCGGCCAATGGCGAGCGCGTGGCGCGTTTCTTCGAGACGCTGAACCAGACCGCCATCCGCGAGTTCACCTCCGATTCCGCCGCCGACCTCGCGCCTTATGGTCTCGACCAGCCCTTCATGACACTCGCCTGGCGGCAGCAGGGGGAGGAAAAGGCGCGCGAGCTGCACTTCGGCCATAACACCGAGCAGACCGCGTTTTTCATCAAGGATGGCGCCGAACCCTTCATCCGCCGCGTCAGCGCCGATGTGCTGCCGCGCCTGCCCGCCGATCCCATGAAATGGCGCGGTCGCGGCGTGCTGCGCTTCAGCCAGTTCGATCTGCGCCGCCTCACCATCGCCATCGGCACCGCGCCGCCCGCCGTGCTCGACTACGATCCCGCCACCGCCGCCTGGACGGGTCGCGTCGGCGATCAGGACATCACCGCCATGATGGATCGCGCCAAGGCCGACGCCCTCGCCGGCGCCCTTGGCCGCCTCAACGTCGATGACTGGAGCACCGCCATCGCCGAAGGCCTGGAGGCGTTGAAAAACACCACCATCCGCATCCAGATCACCCTGCAGGAGGCCGGCAATCCCCAGGCCAAACCGCGCACGCATGACCTGCGCTTCGCCCCGACGCAACAAGGCATGGACACCGCGCTCTACTATGGCCGGCTCGACGAGCAGCCCGACGTCTTTTTCATCACCCGCGAGTCTCTGCGCGGCCTGCTCACGCCCGTGTTCAAAGACGCCGCAGCGCGGCGATGAGCGTCTCGTAACGGCGCGCCGTGTCCGGCTCGGACAGCAGCTCCTTCAGCGCTTTCGGCTCGCGCACGAAGTGATAGGCCAGGATGTCGCACACCCGGTCGGGGCAGGGGATGGCCTCCAGGGTCGCGCGCAGTTTCTGCATCGCTTCCGAACAGGTCTGCGTCGGCTGCGGCAGCAGGTCGATGGCGCGCGCGCGCAGTTCCCGCGTCACCTCCGGATTCGCCGGCATCAAAGGGACCGGCTCCACTTTGGCGATGCGGAAAGGTTCGGCCTGCTCCCAGCCGGTGATCGCCACCCGCCGCAAGCCGTAGAGCATCAGGTGCGAAGTGCCGTCCGGCTGGCGCACGCAGGCGCGGATCAGGCCCGCCGTCGTCCACGGCAGCACCCCGGCCTCTTCCTCCCGGCCCAGGCGGGTGCCGATGCAAAACATGCGGTCATGAGCCAGCGCGTGGCGCAGCATGGCGCGGTAACGCTCCTCAAAGATGAAAAGCGGCAGAAAACAACCCGGAAACAAGTAGCAATCTGAAAGCACCATCACCGGCAACTGCGGCGGGATGGCGATGGATTCAGGGGGCGGAGGGGAGGATTCCATTCGGTGGAGTCAAAGGGGCGGGCAAAACAACACGAGCATACGGTTCAACGCGAGTGATTACGCGTTGAATCCCGCTTGGGATGGCGGCAGTTCATGCTATCGGAATGGATGCGACTGCTTGCCATCGGAGACATGCACGGCTGCCTCACCGCTTTGGAGGCGCTGCTGGCAGAGGTGCGTCCGTGTCCCGAGGACACTGTCGTCACCCTCGGTGATTATGTGGACCGCGGTCCCGATTCCAAAGGTGTCCTTGACCGCCTGTTGCGACTGGCCGGGGAGACCACGCTGGTGCCCCTGCTCGGCAACCACGACCTGCTGTTCCAGGAGGCGTTGGATGGCGAACTCGCCAACTACGACGGCTGGCTCGCCGTGGGCGGACGGCAAACGCTGGAGTCGTATGGCCGTCTCGAAGACGTGCCGGCGGCGCACCGGCAATTCTTGTCCGCGACCTGCCGGCTTTGGTTCGAGCCGGAGCAGGAGGAGGTGTTTTTCGTGCATGGCAGCGCCTACCCGGGACTGCCGCTGGCCGCGCAACCGGAGGAGTGGCTGCTCTGGCGGCGCGTCCACGACGCGCAATGGCCGCACGCGTCCGGCCGCATCATGGTCTGCGGTCACACCGCCCAGCGCAGCGGTCTGCCCCTGGTCCTGCCGCACGCCCTTTGCATCGACACCTGGGCCTTCGGCGAAGGCTGGCTCACCTGCTACGACGTGCACGCCGCCGCCTTCATCCAGGCAAACGAAGCCGGCGAAGTCCGGCGGCTGACTCTGGCGGAGTTGCGTGTCGATTAGTAACTGGGCGTCAATGGTTCAGTCCGGCAGAGCTGACTGGCTGCTGAAGTGATGGTTGGTGATTTGGGCAACCCAAATTGCAACGGATCACGTTCTCTATGAGGAAATTTTGCGCTCTTTGCGTGCTTTTGTGGCTAGAATCATTGCCCTCTGAGGATTGAGGCGCGTGAGGGCTCTCGCGCTCCCGTGATTCCTTCGCGCCTCCGCCTTCGGACATCGGATTTCGAGCTTCGGATTTCGGATTTGAAATCAAGGCGAATGAGGGCACGCGCGTGCCACCGTCGGCCAACTTCCTGCTTTATCGCCGGGCATTGCCCGTTATGCTGCCGCATGGCTCGAATCATTCTGGGTGTCACTGGCTCCATCGCCGCGCCGCGCGCGGCGGAGGTGGCCAGCCAGTTGACCAAGGCGGGGCACACGGTGACCTGCATCCTGACCCGGGGCGGCGCGCAATTCATCACCGCGCTCACCCTGCGCACGCTCTCGCGCCAGCCGGTGATCGAGGATTTGTTCGCGGAGAAAGACGGCTGGCAGCCGGGGCACATCCAGCTCGCCGATGAGGCTGATTTGCTGCTCATCGCTCCCGCCAGCGCCAACATTCTCGCCGCGCTGGCGGGCGGCTTTGCGCATGACGCGCTGAGCGCGGTTGCCCTGGCCACGCGCGCTCCGCTTTTGCTGGCGCCGGCGATGAACGGCAAGATGTGGACGCATCCGGCCACCGCGCGCAACGTCGAAACCCTGCGCGGCTGGGGCGCGCGTTTCATCGAGCCCGCCGAAGGCATGCTGGCCTGCGGGTATGAGGGCGTGGGCAGGCTGGCGGAACTGGCTGACATTTTGAGTGCCGTGGAGGAAGCGCTGGGCGGGAAAAAGGCATGAGGATTCTCATCACCGCCGGACCCACCCGTGAACCCATTGATCCGGTTCGCTTTTTGACCAATCGCTCCTCCGGGCGCATGGGTTACGCGCTGGCCGCCGCCGCCCTGGAGCGCGGACACGAGGTCGTGCTGATCAGCGGTCCGGTTTGGCTGGAGCCGCCAGCGGGCGCGCAGTTGCAGCGCGTGGAAACCGCGCGTGAGATGTTCGAGGCGGTGCGCGCCGGGATCAAAGGCTGTGACATCGCGATCTTCACCGCCGCCGTGGCCGACTACCGGCCTGTGACAGCCGCCGCATCGAAAATCAAAAAAACCTCGGACCGCCTGACGCTCGAACTGGAGCGCACGGAGGACATTCTCGGCAGTGCTCGTTCGGTGTTCGGGTTTCAGGGCGTTCTGGCCGGCTTCGCCGCGGAGACGGAAAACCTGATCGCCCATGCCCGCGACAAACTGGAGCGCAAAGGCTGCGACCTCATCATTGCCAACGACGTCTCGCAACCGGGCATCGGGTTTGACAGCGCGGAAAACGCGGTGACTCTCATCCTGCCTTCCGGCCGGGAGCAAGTGCTGCCCCGACAGTCGAAAACCCGTCTGGCCGGGGCTTTGATGGACTTCATCCTCGCGCTGCCCGCGGCCCGCCAACCCCTTTCCCCCAACTGATCCAAAACCCATCGTGAACGAACTGCTCGCCACCGCCACCGACGCCGCCAAACAAGCCGGACAGCTCATCAAATCCCAATTCGGCTCCCAGCTCACCGTCAATGAGATGCAACGCCACGACATCAAGCTGGAGATGGACGTGCGCAGTCAGACTCTCATCACCAACCTCATTCTTGGCCGGCATCCCGATCATTTGATTCTCGGCGAGGAGGGCAACGCCAATGTCGGCGGCGATGGCGATGTGGAATGGATCGTGGATCCCATTGACGGCACGGTGAATTATTATTTCAGCATCCCGCACTTCTGCGTTTCCATCGCCGCGCGCCGTCGCGGCACCGAGGATTTGCTTCTCGGCGTCATTTATGACCCCATGCTCGACGAGCTTTGGCAGGTGGCGGAAGGCGTGCCCGCGATGCTGAACGGCAAACCCATCCAGGTCAGCCCGCGCGCCAGCATGGCGGAGGCGGTGGTGACTGTGGGCTTCTCGAAAAGCAAGGAATCACTCGACGCCGGTTTCGCGCGCTACCAGCGCATCGCCTATGAGGTGCGCAAGACGCGCATGCTCGGCAGCGCGGCGCTGGCCCTGGCCTACATCGCCTGCGGCCGGCTCGACGCCTATGTCGAGGAGCAGATCAGCCTGTGGGACATCGCCGCCGGCAAGATGCTGGTGGAGTCCGCCGGCGGAAAAGTGTTGCTCAATCCCGGAGCCGGCAAGGAGGGCACCATGTTCATCTGCGCCTGGAATGGCCGCGTGCCCATCGAGGGTTATCTGTAAAAAGTGAAGCGCTGACACGAGGTCTTCGTGCCAGCGCCGAGTAGCTTCAAAAGGCGGTTAGGTTAGCGACCGAAGCGGAAGAAAAAACCGCCGCTGGAACCGCCCCAGCCGCCGCGATGACCTCCGAAGCCAGGGTTGCAAGAACCGGGGTGAAAGGACTGCCGGCTGCGGCAATTGCAGTTCGCGCGCTGGGTGACCCATTGACCGATGGGATTGCCACAGCGGTCGTAGCCGACAATTTGATAGACCGCGTACACCGGCTGGCGGCATGGGGTGTAGCTGACAATGCGGCGTTGATTGAACCCCCAGTTGGCCTCCGCTTCGGAGGGAAGGGTGAAGCCCAGGGTGGTGAGGGCGGCAAGGATGGCGAGTGTCTTTTTCATGGTGGCAGAAGGGTGAATTCAGAGTTCGCTTCGTTTGACGAGATGTCCGAGGCGCTATTCACCCACCATGAAAAAATTTCAGCCCTTCTCATCAATGCGGTAGAGCGCCTGCTCACTGCGCAGCAGCAGCGCGCCCTCCACCACCACGGGCGAGGCCATCAACTTGCCGTCGATCTCGTTTTCCGCGGTCACTTGAAAAGCGGCGCTCGGCTCGATGAGCGTCACCTTGCCGGATTCGCCGGCGAAGTAGAGCCGGCCACCCGCGAGGATCGGCGAGGCGGTGAAATTACCACCGATGCGCTCCTGCCAGCGCAGCTCGCCGTCAGCGGCGTCGAAGCAGCTCACGATGCCGGCGTCATCAGTTAAAAACAAATCACTGCCATGCAGCAGAGGCGAGGGTTTGGCGGGAATGCGTTTGGTTTCCGTCCACACCACATGAGTCTCCGTCACATCACCCGCGCCATCAGTGCGCACCGCCCACAACTGCGGCTTGCCGTAGCCGGTGCAGAAATAAAGCAGCCCGCCGCCATGCACCGGGCGCGGCACCACGGAGAAACCGGTGCCATGGCGCAGCCGCCAAATCTCCGCTCCCGTCTCCGGGTTCAGCGATGTCACCCATTGCGCGGCCACACAGACAATTTGCTCGCGACCACGCGCGTCCGTCAGCACCACTGGAGTGCAATACGACTTCTTGCGGTCCCCCGTCTCCGCATCCATCGGCGGTCGTGGCGTGCGCCACACTTCCTCGCCGGTGTTTTTGTTCAAAGCGGCAACGAACTGCAGATCGGTGCCGTCGCAGATGAGGATCACGTTGTCCTTGTGGATGACCGGTGAACTGCCGGGACCCACGCCGTGCTCGATTTTGACCGCCTGCTTCCAGACGAGCGCGCCATCCGCGCGGTTGAGGCAGAACGTGCCAAAGGCGCCGAAGTGACAGATGACACGCGCGCCGTCGATCACGGCGGTGGGCGAGGCGTAGCTGTTGAAGTGGTGAATCGGGCTGGGCGACTCGATGCTGGCGAGATCAATCTCGTGGATGAGCTTGCCGTTTTTCAAATCGACACAGAGCGCCTTCAACGTCACCGCCTTCTTCGTTTGCAGTTCCTTGAACTTGCGCTCCTCGACACCGGTCGCGCGCAGCATCGCCAGTTTCTCCTCCTCGCTGGCCTCCACTTCCACGGCGGAAGTCATCCACACCTGAGCGTCCGCCACCACCGGCGAGGACCAGCCTTTGCCGGGCAGGGGTGTCTTCCAGGTCACGTTCTCCGTCTCGCTCCAGCGCGTTGGCGCGCCGCCCGCGCGCACGATGCCATTGCCTTCGGGGCCGCGGAACTCGGGCCAGAGCGCCTCCGCTCCGGAGGGGCCGGTCAAACTGATCAAGAGAAGGGGAAATAGGAGCGATTTTTTCATGCCTCAGCAGAACGTCGAAAGCCGGCGCAACTTCGGCCTATCCTTGCTTTTTTCGCGGTCACCGCCCTTCGCTGACAAGCTGCCGCGGGTTGTCACGTTCCAAGATCATCATGTTGTCCCGACTGCTTTTTGCCTGTCTCATTGCCGGATCAAGTCTGGCGCAGCCCAACGCCATCTTTTTCATCGCCGATGATGTCAGCTTCGATGACATCGGCTGCTACGGCAACCCGGCGGCGCGCACGCCGCACATCGATCGTCTGGCCGCCAACGGCATGAGGTTCGACGAGGCGTATCTGACCGCCAGCAGTTGCAGCCCGAGCCGCTCCAGCATCATCACGGGGCGTTACCCGCACAACAATGGCCGCGCCTCAGAATTGCACCAGCCCATCGCCGCGCATCTGCCCTGGTTTCCGCGTTTGTTGCGCGAGGCGGGTTATCACACCGCGTTGGTGGGGAAAAAGCACATGAGCGCGGACGCGCCCGGCGATGGCGAATCAGCGCCACCGCCCGCCTTTGCTTTTGAGGACGGTGGCAAATCGGAGAGCAACAAAGGCGGTCACGCCACCTGGGTGCAAACGATCCAGCAACGTCCCAAGGACAAGCCGTTCTTTTTTTGGTTTGCCGCCTTGGACGCGCACCGCGCGTGGGACGCGGATGAGGATTGGGTGGAGGCGGAGTACGGGCCGAAGCACCGCCCCGAAGACGTGCGGGTGCCGCCGTATTTGATCGACGACGCGAAAACCCGCCAGGACTTGGCCTCTTATTACAATGAGGTCACCCGCTTCGATCATTTTGTCGGAAAGGTGGTGGCGGAGCTGGAGGCGCAGGGCGTGCTGGATGACACGCTCATCTTCATCGCCGCCGACAACGGCCGCCCGTTTCCGCGCGCCAAAACACGCCTGCACGACTCCGGCATGAAGACCTATCTGGTGGCGCATTGGCCGAGGGGCATCGCCAAGCCGGGATCGGTTTGCTCCAGTCTGGTCAGCGTCATTGACCTTGCGCCCACTTACCTGGAGGCTGCCGGTGTGCCGGTGTCCGAATCGTTCCAAGGCGTGAGCCTGCTGCCGTTGCTGCGTGATCCCGGCGCTGTCACACGCCGCCATGCCTTTTCCGAGCACAACTGGCACGACTACGAGGCGCATGGCCGCGCCGTGCGCAGCGAGGGCTTCCTTTATATTCGCAATCACCGCCCGCAGTTCGCTTGGCAGGGGCCGGCGGACGCGGTGCGCTCGCCTTCCAATGACGCGTTGAAAGCCGTGCGCGACGCCGGCGGCCTGACGAAGGCGCAGGCGGATGTGTTTCTCGCGCCGCGCCCGGCGGAGGAGCTTTACCGCACTGCCGCGGATCCCGATCAGCTTCACAACCTCGCCAGTGATCCCGATTACGCCTCCACCAAGGCGCGCCTCGCGGCCTTGCTCGATCAGTGGATGGAAGAGACCGGCGACGACGTGCCAGACGATCTCTCCCGCGACTCCTTCGACCGCGAGACCGGCGAGCCGGTTGGCGGCATGAAAAGAGCCAAACAGGGCTTTCGCGGCACCCCGCCCGGCTGGAACCGCAACGCCTCCCGCCTCAATGCGCCAGGCCCGCGTTGAATACTGAAAAAACGAAACCATAAATCACGGACGCGACACAGCGCTTCCCTACCATTCTCCCATGCGCCTCACCATCACCCTTCTCATTCTCACGACGCCCGCTCTGCACGCCGCAGTCACAGTCGGCTTTGCCGAGCGTGACATCACTCCCGGCATCGGCATGGAACAGCCCGGTGGTTACGGCAAATCGTTTCACCGTGTCTTCCACGATCCCTGCAAGGTGCGGGCGGCGGTCTTTGATGACGGAAAAAAACGCGTTGCCCTCGTCGGGCTCGACACCCTCATCATTTCGCGCGCGGTCGTGCTCGATGCGCGCGCGCAGATCGAAAAAACCACCGGCATCCCGGCCGATGCCGTGCTCATCGGCGCATCGCACTCGCATTCCTCCGGCCCGGTCGGCATGGTGCAGCCGGGCGAGTTTGACGGCGCGTCCGAGTTGGTGAAAAAACTGGCCTATGAGGACTCCTCCTGCGCTGATCCTGGTTTCCTGCTGCATGTGACCCGGCAGATCGTCGAAGCCGTGCGGCGCGCCGATGCGGGCAAGGTCAGCGCCCGTCTCGGTTTCGGCTCCGGCACGGAGGACAAGGTCGCTTTCAATCGCCGGCTCAAGATGAAGAACGGCCGGGCCTACAGTCACCCTGGCGCCGGCAATCCCGACATGCTTGACTATGCCGGCCCCATCGATCCGGAGGTCGGCGTCATCGCCGCCTGGAATGAGGCGGGTGATCTTCTCGGCACGGTCGTCAATTTTTCCTGCCACGCCACCGCCAGTCCTGGAGGCATCTCCGCCAACTGGATTTATTACCTGGAGCAGACCATTCAAGGAGCCACCGGTGCCAAGGTGCCCGTGGTGTTTTTGCAGGGCGCCTGCGGCGATGTCACCCAGGTGGACAACCTCAATCCCTATCAGCGACCCGCGCCAGCCGAGTGGTCGCGGCGCGTCGGCGCGCGCGTCGGCGCGGAGGCGGTGAAGGTGCTGCATTTGATGACGCCCAGCAGCGAGGCCAGGCTGGACACACGGCAAAAGGTCTTCAGCATCCCGCGCCGCAAACCCTCCGCGGAAAGACTGGCGCGCAGCCGCGACATCGTGAACGCGGGGCGCAATCCCGCTGATCCGACAGAGTGGACCTTCGCCAAAGAAATCCTCATGCTGGAACATCTCATTGAGAAAGAGCCGGAGGTGGAGGTCGAGGTGCAGGCGATTCAAGTGGGGCCCGCTGTCTTTGTCAGCAATCCCGCCGAGTATTTCGTGCAACTCGGACTCGACATCAAAGCCGGCAGTCCTTTCCCGTTGACGTTTCCAGTGGAACTGGCCAACGGCTGCGTTGGCTACGTCCCCACCGAGGAGGCTTTCGGGCCGGACGGCGGCGGCTATGAGACGCGCCTGACGGCCTACAGCAATCTCGTCATCACCGCCGGTACCACCTTCAGGGACACCGGCATCGCGCTTGCCAAGGAGCTGACCCCCGATCCGCTGCCCGTGCCGCCGAAGGCGCCGGGTTTCGTCAAACCCTGGTCATACGGCAATAATCCGCCAGAGGTGGAGTGAGGCTTTTGGCGACACGGGGGTGGACGCCGCTGCGGAGCGCGTCCTGAATGAACTGAAGATGGAACTCCAGCAAGTCGGCATCCGTGATCGCCGCCATGACGTCACCCGAAACAACTCGACATCCGCGCGCGTTTGGCTTTCCATGCCTTTCCAACCCGTCTCGCGCCTCATGAAACCCGCCACACTTGCCCGCCTCGCCCTCGCTGTCTTGCTCACCTCCCAAGCCCCGCTGTGCGCGGAAAACTGGGCAAACTGGCGCGGCCCGAACCAGGACGGCTCCACCACCGCCTCCGGCCTGCCTGCCAAGTTCTCCAAGACCGAAAACGTGCGCTGGTCTGTTGACGTGCCCGGCATGTCCGCCTCCTGCCCGGTCATTTGGGGGGACAAAGTCTTCCTCACCGCGCCGATTGAAACCGAGCAAAAACTCGTCGGCCTTTGCTACGACGCCAAGACCGGCAAGGAACTCTGGCGGCGCGCCATCGCCGACGGCCTGCGCTGGGACGACCGCAGCAACATGGCCAATCCCTCTCCCGTCACCGATGGCGAGCGCGTGGTCTTTCTTTTCTCCAACGCCATGCTCGCCTGTTATGACTTGGACGGCAAGGAACTGTGGAAGCGCGACCTGACGCAGACGCACGGCGCTTTCGGCACCCAGTGGACCTACGGCTCCAGCCCGTTGATCGACCACGGCAAGCTCTACATCCAGGTGCTGCAGCGCAACGAGGTCTTCGAGTTTGGCGGCGCCACCAAGGGCACGCCCGGCAAGGACATGTCCTCCTACATCCTGGCCCTCAATCCCGCCACGGGCGAGGATATCTGGAAAGTGGTTCGTCCTTCTGACGCCATCGCCGAGAGTCTGGAAGCTTTTTCCTCCCCCGTGGTGAGCACGCACAACGGCCAGCGCCAGCTTCTCATCACCGGCGGCGATTGCATCACCGGTCATGACGCCGACACCGGCAAGGAACTGTGGCGCTCCGCCTCCTGGAACCATGAAAAAATCGCCCACTGGCGTCTCGTGCCTTCCGCCGTCGCCGGCAATGGCATCGTGCTGGCTTGCGCGCCGAAAAAGAACCCCGTCTATGCCTTCAGCCTCGACAGCCGCGGCGACGCCAAACTGGTGTGGACCTCGGACCCGAAGGAAGTGACGAGCGATGTCTCCACCCCGCTGTTTTATGAAGGCAGCTTTTACGTGCTCGACAGCGACCGCAAAGCCATCTCCCGCATTGAACCTGCCACCGGCAAGGTCATCTGGCGCGGCGAACTGCCGTCCCGCGCCAAGCTTGAAGCCAGCCCCACCGCCGCCGACGGCAAGATCTACTGCATGAATTTCTGGGGCGAGGTCTTCGTGGTGAAGGCGGGCGGTGACAGCTTCGAACTGCTGCACACCACCGACCTGGGCGACGGCTCGAAACCCAGCGGCAGCGACCAGTCCGTGCGCGCCTCCATCGGCATCGCCGACGGCAGCCTCTTCATCCGCACGCAGGACAAGCTCTACCGCATCGGCGGCTGAACGGTGAATTGAACGATGGCCTCCAGGGCGCGGGCTTGTTGCTCGGAGGTCATGGTGAGAAAGCGGTCGCGGCGACTGGCCTCGGGTTTGCGGGCGGGATGGAAGCGCGTGAAGCCGTCGTCGAGCACCTGCACGCGACCGGGTTGGGAGAGGCCAAAGAAGTCGCGGTCTGGGAAAACGGCGTGGAGCACGCTGCTTTGATCCCAGCAGGGCCGGTCGTGCTCGGGGCCGCTGTGGAGGAGGTAGGCTGCTTTGACGAGATGCTGCGGCAGGTAATCGAGATCGCGCTGGATGACGAGGCGGGGGAAGGGCAGGGCCTCGCCGATCTCGTAGCCGGACCAGATGATGGGGACTTCGTCCGGCCACTGGTCGGCGACGGTTTGCATGTAGCCGATGCCGTTGATGACGTTGGCTTCAAGGTGGTAGTTGGTGCCGTTGCAAAACGCGAACGCGCCCGCCATGATCGACAGCGCCTTCACCTTCTGCCTCACCAAAGCCACGCCGCCGGATGACTTCAGGAGGTTGGCGAGGTTGGAGGCGATGCCGACGCTGATGATGGTGACGCTGTGATCCGGTTGCGCGCTCAAAAGCTCGCGCATCAGCTCGACGGCGTCGGGCGCATCCTCGTTGCGTTTGAGGTCATGCGGGTAGTGGGGGGAGTCGGCAAGCTTCAGGTACTTGCTCTCGCGGCGCTGGGCTTTGTCGTCGCGAGTGACACCGATGGGCAGGTCGGGGCGGCCGTGGAAGGTGTTTTGCGCATCGACAAAGCTGGCGGTCAGCGGGTTGTTCTTGGAGATGGTGACGCCGAGGAAGTCGCAGGCACCGCGGTCCGCCAGTGAGTGGCACATGGCGAGCGCGAGCACGTCGTCCACGTCACCGGTGATGTCGGTGTCAAAGAGGATGCGGGGTTTTTCGGCAGAGAGCGGAGCGCAGAGGGCGAGGAGAATGAAGAAGAAGAGGCGCATGGGGGTGGGGGAGTAAACAGTGAGCAGCAATCAGTGTTCAGTGGCGAGTCAGGCACGGCGTTGGCGCCAGGCGTCGGCGATGACGGCGAGGATGATGACGGCGCCGGTGATGACGCGCTTCAGGGGCTCGGAGACGCCGACTTGGGCGAGGCCGGCCTCGAGGGTGGCGATGATGAGCACGCCGAACAGGGTGCGCACCATGGAGCCGCGACCACCGGCGAGACTGGTGCCGCCAATGACGGCGGCGGCGATGGCGGCGAGTTCGAGACCGCTGCCGGCGTTGGGGTCGGCGGCGCCGAGTCGCGAGACATAAAAGACGGCGCCGAGTCCGGCGAGGGCGCCAGAGGTGGTGAAGACCCAGAACTTGAGCGGTCGCGGATCGATGCCGGAGAGATGCGCCGCTTCTTCGTTGGAACCGACCGCGATGAGGTGTCGCCCAGGGACGGCGTGGCTGAGCATGACCTGGCCTTTGATGACGATGAGCAGGGCGAGCACAAAAGCGAGCGAGACGCCGGCGGTCCAGAGCGGCGCGGAGAGTGGCTCGACCGCCGGGCCGAGGTATTTGGTTTGCGAATCGGTGACGAGATACGCCAAGCCGCGCAGGGCTTCCATGCTGCCGAGGGTGACGATGAAGGAGGGCACGTTGAGGCCGACACTGAGCGCGCCGTTGAGCGCGCCCGCGAGCGCGCCGGTGGCGATGGCGACGCCGGCGGCGGCGGCAAAGGGCCAGCCCCAGGCGCTGACCAGCAGGCCGCACACCGCCCCTGCCAGCGCCATGATGGAACCGACCGAAAGATCAATGCCGCGCACCATCAGCACCAGCGTCATGCCGGCGGCGACCACCGCCAGGGTGGGGATGCGGTTGGCGATGGTGCTGAAGGTGCGGGCGCTGAGGAAGTGGCTGCTCAAGGAGCCGAACAGCAGGACCAAGGCGCCGAGGATGAGCGCCATGGCGGCGAGATCGGTCCAGGAACGGCGGGACATGGTGTTCCGTGAGTGGGGAGTGGTGAGTGGGGATCAGCGGGTGATGAGATCGACGGTGGTGGTTTGATCCGCAGGCGGGGCTTCTTTTTTCAGGATTTTGAGGGCGGCTTCGATGCCGAAGACGGCGAGGTCGGCGGCGTGCTGGTCGGCGGTGGCGACGACGCGGCCATCCTCAATCAGGGGCTGGATGGCGCTGATGTGATCGAAGCCGGCGACGAGGATTTGGCCCTGCTTGCCGGCGCTTTGGATGGCGGACACGGCGCCGAGGGCCATGTTGTCGTTGGCGCAGAGGATGGCTTTCAGGTTGGCGTGCTCGCTGAGGATGGCGCTGGCCACGGCGCTGGCTTTCTCCATCTCCCAGTTGCCGGCCTGGATGGAGACCACTTTCATGCCGGCCTCCTGCATGGCGTCCTCGAAACCGGCGCGGCGCTGCTGGCCATTGAAGGCGGTGGGCACGCCTTCGATGATGGCGACGGCGTCACCGGCTTGCAATTTTTTGGCGAGGGCGAGGCCAACTTGCTTGGCGCCGGCGCGGTTGTCGGGGCCGACAAAGGGGGCTTGCAAACCGGACTGCGCGAGGGCGTCGGGGTCGAGCTTGTTGTCGATGTTGATGATGAGCACGCCCTGGTCGGCGGCGCGTTTGAGGACGGGCACGAGGGCTTTGGAGTCGGCGGGGGCGATGACGATGGCCTGGGCGCCGCGCGCCACCATTTGCTCGACGAGATTCACCTGCTCGGCGAGGTCGGTCTCGTTTTTGATGCCGTTGACGAGCAGGTCGTACTCATCGGCGTGCGCGGCATGATGCTGTTCCGCGCCCTGCGCCATGGTGCTGAAGAACTCGTTGGCGAGCGACTTCATGACGAGGGCGATTTGCGGTTTGGCGGGGCCGCTGGCGTCCGGGGAAGGAGAGCAGGCGGCGAGGAGGAGTGTGAGAAGGAGTGTGTGACGCATGATGGGAAGGGATCAGTAATCAGTGTTCAGTTTTCAGTGAGTGACGAGTGACGAGTGACGAGTGACGAGTGACGAGTGACTGGGGGCGCTGGTCACATGTCACATGTCACATGTCACTGACAAGGGCGTTAGAGACGCTTGGGGTTGACGGGAGTGCTGGGGGGAAGTGCGTGGACGGTTTTGGGAAAGAGGGCGCGGAGTTGGGAAAGGGTGTCGGCGTGGGCGGGGTCGGGGGCGAGGTTGGTGTGCTCTTGGGGGTCGGTGGAGTGATCGTAGAGTTCGCGGCCTTTCTCTCCATCATTCCATTCGATGTAGCGCCAGCGCTCAGTGGTGACGGCGCGGCCCATGACCTGCGGCAGTTCGTCGAGCGGGGTGGTGAGCGTCTCCGGCGTGCGGGCGAGGCGGAGGATTTGGGTGAAGGCGGGACGATCCCAGGCGGCGTCTGGGTTTTCCAGCAAGGGCCGCAAGGAGACGCCCTCCAGCGCGGCGGGCGCGGGCAGGCCGGCGAGATCGCAGACGGTGGGGAAAAGGTCGATGAACTCCACCACGCGCCGGCAGGTTTTGCCGCGCTGCGCCTCGGGGATCTGCGGGGCGGCGATGATCAAAGGCGCGCGCGCGGAGGCATCGAAGAGCGTGCGTTTTTGCCAAAGACCGTGCTCGCCGAGGTGGTAGCCGTGGTCGCTCCACAGCACGATGACGGTGCGGTTCCACAGGTCGTTTTCCTCCAGGGCATCGAGCAGCACACCGACCTGGGCATCGACGAAAGCGACGCTGGCATGGTAAGCTTGCAGCGCCTCCCGCAGGGTGGTCTCGGGCAGGTCGTAGCCGGGGGTGAAGCAGTTGTGCGGCAGGGCGGGCAGGGGAAGGGCGGCGCGCTGGGCGGGATCGAAGGCGGGCAGGGTGATCGCGTCGAGGGGATGTTTTTCGAAGTAGGCTTTCGGCGCGACGAAGGGAGTGTGCGGGCGGAAGAAACCGGCGCCGAGAAAGAAGGGGCGGGCGGATGGGGAAAGCTCGCGCAGGAGAGCGGCGGATGCGCGCGCGATTTGGCCGTCGGTCTGCTCGGCGTCGGTGCCGTCGGCGGCGAGCCAACTGAGCGCGGCGGAGACGGGTTTCTCCGGGGTGGGATTGACGATGAGCGCCGCGTCGGTGACGTCGCGGCCTTTGGGATTGAGCACCCGATCCCAGGAGGGCGGGTCGTCGAGACCGTCGGTGCCGATGCCGGCCGGCACGTCGTAGTGGTAGATCTTGCCGACCCGCGCCGCCGTGCCGCCCTGCTGACGAAAAAGCTGGGGCAGGGCGACGGCGTCCGGGAGCGCGTCGCGGAAGTGGCGGTCGAGGTCATAGACCTGGGTGGTGTCGGGTCGCAAACCGGTGAGCACCGAGGCGCGGGAGGGATTGCAGAGGGGGATCTGGCAGTAGGCGCGCTCGAAGAACACGCCGCGCGCGTGCAGGCGGTCGAGGTGCGGCGTGGCGAGCCCGGGCGGGCGCGTGCGGCCGAGGACGTTGCCGAGGTCGTCAATGGCGACGAACAGGACGTTCAAAGCAGGCGCCGCCGGCAAAGGCGACGCCAGGAGGATCAGGGAAGCAAACAGCCCGCGCATCCCCAAGGGCATAGTGTAAGAGACGGCAGGGCGTCAAGTGGGGATGCGTGGGTTGGCTCACTTCGAGTCAGTGACGGTGCCCGATTATGTGTTGGTTTGCGTTCAGCTGCATTGGAACGAACGAGCGACTGGAAATCCTTCGCATCGACGACACACACCTATGTAAATCGCCCCTGCATCACCGAACATCATTCCGTGATCATTCCCGCCATCAGCGGAGACCACAGATCCTTTTGCTCTCGATTCGATTGGTTTCCATCGATGATACGTTCCCCCATCCCATTCCCAACTCGCCAAGGTCAAAAGGTGGTCAGTCTGGTTCTTGCATTGTGGGCATATCGGATACTCAGGACCTTGAATCCAATTTATGTAACCGCCCACTTTCGTTCCATCGGCAACGCTGAGGAACCAATTGTATGACGTCGCTGGCGCCCACTCTTCGTCTGGTTCTTCGAGTATCTCCCTGACTGCCTTGACGAGGTCGAAATCTCGACCAATGCCCTCCTGTAAAGATGCTGGTAGCTCCTCGAAACGGGGATACTCAGTGACGCGCTCTGGATGAACCGCACATTCTTTTGGGTTGTAGTCCATTGCGTATTTGTCGGACGGCCAAACGTAGGAAGGGTTTGTTTCGATTTGATTCGCAGTATCCTCGACACTCAACCAGCGGCCAGCGATGTCGGGGCAATAGGCATCATTGTGATCGAAAGGGCAAAAGGTGAGTTGGAAAAGATCAGACCTGTCGGGAAACTGCAATTCCGGCACGTCATCCTTGAGGAGCTGTAGAATACCTATATGGGCCGTTTCATGAACACTGCATCGAGGCCACGATGCTGGATCGTTCGCATGGAAGGTGCCTCCAATTTTTGAGGCAATTATGGGAAGGTTGCTTTGCTGTCGTGGATGCAGTCGAACTGTTATTCGAGCTAATGGAACCAAGGCTGGATACTTTGCTGCGATATCAATCGGTGCAGGGCGGGTTGTGAACGAGGTTGACTTCATTTGAGAAAAACTGTTTTTCGGCGACGGGACTTTTCCGGATTCATCGCTGCATCCAGGTAAGACACATCCAGAAAATGAGATCTCAATAAACCTTCGGCGTTTCATAGTCGGACGTCGAAGTCCTCTCACACCTGCCCGGGAGCGAGGCTTCGACAGCGGGTTGAGGTTGTAGCGGTCATGGTGGCTTGAACTGGAGACGGGTCAGGCGTTAGGAATGTCGCCTTGTTCGGCTTCTTCGATTTTGTATTCCTGCTCGCACCATTCATAGGTTACAGGGTTCCGCTCAAACGACTTATTCGGTGGCTCATCGAGCAACTCTCTGACGGATGGATCATATGCGACTACCTCGTCAAGCCTCCAGACTTGTGCATCGGACGCCGCGTGCCCGGAGGCCCCACAAAGAAACTGCCATCCACTGTCCGCTTCCTCCAGCGGCTCGTCGCGGGTTGCACGCAGGATCGGCGACCGACGGGTGGCAACGTGAATGCACACTATAGCGCCGGATCCGGATATCGCGTCGTAACTCATTTCTTTCCTTCCGAACGTTGTTTAGCTACACTAATTTGTGGAAGGACTGTTTGTCCACAAAAAGATGGGGTCGCAGATGCCTGGCCTCTCTTACCTTCCTGAACCCACACCATGAGCCACTTTTTCCTTCCCTTCCATCGGGATTTCTGCTGCAATGTCGCTCTGAGTCAACCGGGAGGCAAATAAAGATACCAGGCATCTGTGGCAGGAACTCTCATGAGTTCCGCTACGGTCCGCCCGCCCCGAGTAGAGGCAAACGTGAGTTTGCCCCGCCTCACGCTCCGAACACAGGAAAACGCACGTTTTCCTCTACCGCCGCAGCGCGCCGATCAGCTCGTTCACTTTGTCCACGATGGACTGCACCTCGCTCTCCGTGGTCGAATAAAGATGCCAGACATCTGTGGTCCTCGGGACGCCTGGATTGCAACCGTGACGCGATGGCCGGGTTCGTTGCAGCGCATGGCCGCTTGAAAATGGTCTGCATGTCGTCGAACATAGTCCTTCAGCAAGCGAAAGACACGCTTGCTCTCGTCAATCACCCGGTCGCCCAACTGGATAAGCTCTGCGCTATCATCGCGGCAGTGCTCGTTCAGATACCGCAGGCGTGCGTCGCGGTGAAGATGCGGGTCAGCGATGCCGAACAGACTCGCGCCTCGGTCAATCAACTCCGCAACATCGGCAGCACCAATCTCACGATAGGCGTCCGAGAATCGGGAATATGGCGGCTTGTCCGGCCAGTCACTCTCGAAGAAGTAACCGAACCCTCCGTTGTCGATGATGCCCTGTGCTGTATAAATCGTGATGAACACCTGCCGTGGTCGAGGGAAACGGGAAATGTCAGTGCCGCTCTCAACGCCCGCGAATGCAACAACTGCGGCTTGCTTCAGTAAATCATCTTTCGCGGTTTTGGACATGGCATGTGTAGCGGTCAACGCTCCGGGTCAGACATGCGGACCCTGTGCTACCGCATTCATGGGGAGCTTGAACCGCATTGTCTGTAGCCGTTGGTTCGGCTCCGTTTTTATTTCCGATATAGTCATTCGAATATCACCTTTCGGTCTGAAAATTCCTTCGAGTAATCTTTCAAGCAGTCAGTAAACTTACGCTCTGTCTCGGGCGCTAGCTGACGAAGATTTTCGATTCCTTTTATTTTCAGAACCGTCGGCATGCCGGACATCTCGTCGTCAGTGATACAATCCCAGAACGCATCCCAATTCATTCCGTAAAATCCCGGGAATCCAAGACGTGCGGACAAATACTCATGCAGTGTTTCGTCATCATATATTCCCGAGACGTCTATGGTCTGTTCTGCGCTGCGGGTTTTCATTTTATTGCCGAACGTGAAGGAGTGTATCCGTGCTGGAGGCAGCGGCAAGCGTCGATTGCGGGCAGGCCAGGCGCCTCCAGTGCGGGCAAATAAAGATACCAGGCATCTGTGGCAGGAACTCTCACGAGTTCTGCTACGGTCCGCCCGCCCCGAGTAGAGGCAAACGTGAGTTTGCCCCGCCTCACGCTCCGAACACAGGAAAACGCACGTTTTCCTCTACCGCCGCAGCGCGCCGATCAGCTCGTTCACTTTGTCCACGAGGGACTGCACCTCGCTCTCCGTGGGCGGATCGCTGACGGTCAGGGAGAGAAAATCCACCGCGTTGCTGTTGGCGCTGGTGCCGGCGATGGCATCGTCCAGGGCGCTCTGCGTCACCTCCCCGTTCACGCCATCGACGCCATCCGCCCCATCGTGACCGCGCGGGATGCCGATGTCGAAGTGAAGATTGGTGCCGTCAAAGCTGACGTTGACGTAGGCCGGCTCGCTCGGGTCCAGGGTGCTGACGCTGTCCACGATGATGTCGGCAAAAGGCGGCCCCTGCACGCCGGTGGCTCCGCGCGGGATGCCGAAGGTGAAGCGCAGCACGCTGCCGTCCAGCACCACGCTGGCGGTGGCGGACAGGCCGGGGTTCAGCGTGGTGGTGCTCTGCACCTGGGCGCCGGTGACGCTCACGATGGCATCGATGAGGTCTTTGAGGCTGTTGAACTGGCTGCGCAGCGGCGCGGACTCGACTTCGGCGTTAGCGGGAGGATAGGCGGGGTCGAACATAATTCAAAAGAAAGCCCGAAATCCGAAGCCCGAATGGGCACGGTTGGGGCGGGTGAGGTTGAGATGAGGGGTGGGTGCTTTGCCTTCAGACGATCCATGCGGACTTCGGACTTCGGGCTTCGGGCTTCGGGCTTCGGGCTTCGGGCTTCGGGCTTCGGACTTCGATTTTCGATTTTCGATTTTCGATTTTCGATTTTCCGCGCGCCCGCGCGGCCTCACGGCGCGCGGCAGACGGCCTCATCGCTCCAGTCTCCGGGGCCGGCGGCGCCGAAGGCGCGCACCTGGAAGGCGTAGAGCGTGCCGGGCGTCAGTCCGGTGGCGCGGTAATTGGCACCGGTGGTGGTGGTCAGTTTCTGCCAGGGGGCGTTGGGATCGTCGTGCGGTTTGAACTCCCACTCGTAGATCTTGGCGCCTTTGACCGCGCGGCAGCGCAGATCGACCTCGCCCGAGCCGGCGCGCGGTTTGGCGCGCAGGTCCGCAGGCGCGGGCAGATGCCCGATGGGGCTGGGCGTGTTGCGCAGCGGCAGGCCGGTGCTGCTGAGTGCCTCCAGGTTTTTCGGCGTCACCGACTCAAAATGCGCCGCGCGCGCGGTGATGAGCGCATCCCACTCCACCTCCCGCTGGCTGCGCACCACGTTTTTTTGTTTCCAGAGGGTCTCCGCGTTGTCCGCCTCCGTCGCTGCCGTGCTCAGATTGTCCTGGGCGGTCTGCATTTGCGCGTCGGTGGGTTTGCGATTCGCCACCGGGTAGAAGGTCAGGGCCGGTTCCTCACCGCTGGAGGTGAGGTGCTGGCTGCCCATGGCGACCTTTTCCTGGGTGGTTTTCCGGCTGAGTTCGAGCTTGTATTTACTCATATGCGTGGATGGGGTTGAGGTTGGCGCCGTCCAGGGCGGCGGTCCTGTTTCATCGAATCGGCCGTGCTCGTCATAGCGGGCGTGCGAGTCGAATCTCATCGGGAACGGCGGTGGCTGGATGACAGCTCCGATTTCACCACAAATGATGGAAATTGCCTAATACACAATTGACACCCAGCGCGGCGCCCCGGTCACGCGCTCAGAAGATGGCCGTTGGCGATCTCCGTGGTCGTTGCCAGGAAGGTGAGCAGCCCCACGCCTAGGCCTTCACACACCGCCTCCAGGGTGTCGATCCGGCAGGCGTTCTTGCGGCCGCGCTCCAGCCATTTGATTGCCGAGAGGGAAAGCCCGGAAAGCTTGGCCAGTTCCGCCTGACTCAGTCTCCGTATCTGGCGATAATACCGCATCGTCTGCGGAATGTGCGGCACCAGCCGCTTCGGCACATTTTGGGGCGGCTTTAGGCTCGGTTTCATGGCTGGATAGAGCGGTTGGGTCCAGGCAGGCAGGGTTACTTTAAGCACCCTTCATTAAGGACAACGGCTGAGACAGCCCCCTATTTGAGTGAAAAATCCGAAAAATCCGGCCAAATTCGGAGAAAAGAGAAGTGAAGAAGGGGCGCAGGCAACTCTCTGTGTCCACACCGGCAGCTCTCTGTGTCCACACCGGCAGCTCTCTGTGTCCAGACAGGCAGCTCTCTGTGTCTAGACATGCAGCTCTCTGTGCCCACAAATCCGGCGGCTTTGCCCGCACCGGCAGCTCTCTGTGTGCGCACCGATAGCTCTCTGTGCCCACAAATCCGGCGGCATTGCCCGCACCGGCAGCTCTCTGTGTGCGCACCGATAGCTCTCTGTGCCCACAAATCCGGCGGCATTGCCTACACCGGCAGCTCTCTGTGTCCGCACCGATAGCTCTCTGTGCCCACAAATCCGGCGGCATTGCCCGCACCGGCAGC
>VFQQ010000454.1_pt1 | contig 82125 bp, 154 predicted proteins | sample 3512341 | NCBI WGS metagenome assembly VFQQ01 (sample SAMN10412373, study PRJNA504923) | tailings metagenome | isolation source: Relicate 2 Philex TSF1 revegetated site | place: Philippines: Tuba, Benguet | collected 2017-08-29 | reverse complement strand
CTGCCTCGTCCTTAGTAAGAGCCACCGGCCCATGCCCTGTCCCCGCCGCCCGCCGCACCTTGACCAGTGGCTCCGCGCCCGGCATGATATTCAGCATCACGCTTGAGGGCTCCTTGTCAAGATGCTCGTAGTCCACGCGCTGGACAGAGGCTGCAAGGACCACAGAGAGGGATGACGGAGATGGGCAATGGTGGTGGACCAGTCAGAACCTGCTATTGCCCAGCTGCATGCAACCGCCCTGTCGATGTGCAATGCAATGCAGCGGCATCAGCAAGCCGAGGTGCACTGTGCAGACAGCCTTGTAGGCAATGCCCGCATTTTGCTTGATCGCAGCAGGCTCACCTCCCGGCAGCGCCCAGAAGGCCTGGGTCTCGTGCACCTGGAACAGTGCGCGCTTCATGCCGTCCACATCGCCCGCCTGCAATTGCCAGAGGGACAGTTTCACCTGACTGGTACAGCTGGGCAGGCATTAAACTGCCGCAGCGGTGCTGGAACGTGCAGTGTGTGGGGCTGCGGCCAGCCCAGCAATGCCCAGCCACTTGGTAGAATCCAAGTCAGCAGCCAAAGAAGGGAAAGCACCCCACCTGCTTGGCGGCCACGTAGTCAGCCTGAGTCTCCTGCAGCTGGTTGACGAAATCGTCAAACGACATTTCCTGCACGGGGCTTGGAAGTTTTGAAGGGCAGGCCAGGCACAGTCAATGACACGTGTGTGGTAGGCTCTGCACTGCAGTGTGCCGGCTGGAGACGCAGCCCAGCTCCCTAAGAGTGCTTGCACACCTTGAGGGTGCGCTGCACCGCCTGCTGTGGCACGATGCGGAATGTGAGCTCCGTGACCACGCCCAGCCGGCCGACACTTGCGCCTGTGAATGGCAGATGTGGGCAGGTGCGAAGCGGCATGTAGTTTGCATCCAGCAAAAGGGTTCGTTGAGCAAGGACAGGTGGTGCTGCTGCTCTCTGCCTGGCACATTGCATTTCAGATGCAGTCCTGACACATCGCCACACGCAAAAAATGAAGTAGAGCGGCGGCACGCACCCACGGCGTTGAACAGGTGCGGGTTCTTGCGGGGGCTGAACTCGGCCAGGGTGCCGTTGGCGAGCACCATCTTCAGGCTCACCAGCTGCAGGGCAAAGGAGGCGAGGAACCATACAATCAGCACAAATGCCTAGAGGTGCAGCGCGTGCAGGCTGCTGATTGCTTGCTGCCACCGCTGTGGCTGGTGCCTGCATCGCGTAACCCTGCACGCCCGCCCCACCACACCTGTGAGGACAGGGAGCCCCACTTCATGCTGCTGCCGTGCGAGGCTGTGGCGGCGGCGCCGCCAATGGTCTGGTCCAGGAACCTGTGCGGACAAAGGAGTGGGCAAGCGGAGCCGTGTCAGCCAGCGATGAAAAGGACTCACAAACCCCACGATTAAAAATGAGCGCCCCAGTGCTGCTTCCATCACTCCCCCCAACGCAGTCTCACCAGCTGAAGGCGGGCAGCGTCCATCCCGAGGGCTGCTTCCAGTACTTGTACTCCGCAAGGTAGTCCAGCAGCACGCGCTGGGTGATGCCGGCAGCCACTGCGTCGCAATACAAGACAGCGGCAGTTGTGAGCAACGTCACATGCCATCGGAAAAGAGACCCCTACGCCAACCTTCTCCAGCTCTCATGCGCTCAAGCTGTAGACACTAGACACGGCCAGCAGTCAGTGCCCAGCCCTGCTCACCGGTCACGGTCTGCGCCAGCTCGTCCACCTGGATGGGGAAGGAGGCAGGGACGGTCTTGCCGCGCCAGGTCTTGGGGTCAACTGGTGAAGTCATCCTGCAGCTTGGTTTGGCAGAGCGGCGTGCGTGGGGTGCAGTGGGTTGCACTCCAGCTGCAGTCAAGCTGACCCCCCTTCCTCCTTGCTGCACTGGTCCCCAGGCGGGGTCCTCCCCCCTCACATGTCCAGCGTGGGCTGCAGCTCCGTCATCACGACGTTGAGGGAGCGGGAGTCGTTGCCAGCGCCTGCGTGGCATGGGTGCGTGTGGGGTGGGCTGCTCTGGATTGTGGCGACAGCAGCAGGTGTGGCTGGCTGAGCGTGAGAGTGGCGCTGCATGTACAGGTGTGCCGTGAGCATTGTGCCCATCCAGCATCTACCATGCCCAATACCATGCCCATCAAGTATCTACCCCTCCCGCCTCACAGAACATCTCCTTGAACCAGCTGTGCCCCACGCCGCTGGCCTTGACGCGAGGAAACATGCCCACCTGCGGGTGAAGCGGGCCAGAAGGGTGTGCAAGGGGCAGCCTGTCGCATACCTGGTACACCAGCTGTGCTTGCAAGGCAGCAGTGCCCTCAGCATGAACAGGCTGGTGTTTTCGTGCCCGGCACTTGCAAGCAAGATCTCTAAATGGGCTGTGGCAGCGCAGCCCGTCCTTTGCAATGCTCACCATGGCCTGCAGCTCCTCCACCGACTTTGGGCGCCCCACTTTCACGGCGTCGGCGCATTCATAGTAGCCTGGTTAGCCAGGAAGAGGGGGGTCGAGACAGGGAGATGAATGTCAGCCGAGATGCTGCGGTGGCAGTGCTTGGTGGCGTGCAGCGTCGGCAAGGCAGGCGAGCAGGCACTGCAAGCAGGGCCTTGCGCCTGCCTTGAAAGTTGGCCAGCTCGGTGGGCAGCCCGCAAGCTGCGTGGCTGGCGGGTCCCAGCCTGCATGGATCAGGGGAGTAGGGCGTAAGCGCGGGTCGCGCGTCGGGCACTGCCCGCCGCCCGGCTGCGATGTCGCCGCCGGTCCCAAAGCCCACCCACTGCGTCCGCGCGACTTGCCTGCACCGCTGGGCGCTTGCAACTCCCAGCAACGCTGCCAGGAGCAGCACCGTGGCGCGCATCGTGCTGCCTCGACCAAAGTGCACGCTGCCTGCCCGCCTCCCTGCGTGAGAGGCTTCAACAGGATCGCTGGCTGGCTGCGCTGAGAAGTGGCGGGAGGCGAGCGCACAGCGCACGTGAAGGGGCCGAGGCAAGGTTGGCAGGGCCGAGAGTCGGCGGCCGCGTCCGCGCAGCGTAGCGCCCTCACCCCTCGGCTGCTCAAACTACATTTCACAGGCGCCAAAAGATTTCTACCACAAGGCAGTGCAGTCCGGAACGAAACATGCGTGGGGGAGTACAAAACAGCGGGCGTATGGTACAAAAGAAGGGCCTCAGCATTCTCACGCCGCCGCCGGCACCGCCTCTGCTGCCGCCGAGGTGCCGCGCAGCCGCTGGAACAGCGACCCCACCAGCCCGGGTCCCTGGGCCTGCTGCTGCTCCGGTGCTCCATTCACGCTCCCATCTGCCTGTGGCTCCTCGTCGGCCTGCTTGCCATCCTCCTCTGCTGCCACTGGGAAGGATCGGGGCAGCAGCGGCTCGCGTTGCTCCGCACGCTCTGCCGCATCCAGCCGCCCGTTGGCAGCTGCGCTGCCGCCGCTGCCGCCGCTGCTGCCTGCCGCCCCATCAGACCCATCCTGCACTGCGTTACCACTCCACAGCACCACTGCCAGAGACAGGCAGAAGAAAGCGACCGCCGCCAGGCCCGCAGCCGCGAGGTGGGCATGCTGCAGCAGGAAGCGTTGCGCCGCGCGGGCCCACAGCAGGGGCTGCAGCTGCCGCAGCTGCTCTCGGCCCGCCTGGCTGACAATCTCCACCCACATGATGGGCAGGTAGGTGTCCTGTGGGGGCGGAAAATTGAGGTGGAAGGGTAAAAATGCTGAGTGGTGTAATGCAGAGGGGGCGGGAACGGCGGAGAGCGCAACGCGGCCACCTCCTCTAAGGCACGTAAACCATGGCATCACGCAGTCATGAAACAGACAACATGCAAAGGCATCTCAGGCAGCCCTGGCCCGCCCGCCCACCTGCACCGCTGCATCGATCATGGACCACTTGCGCCCAAACCAGCTGCTCATCATGAGCTTGACGCTGGCGCCCAGCGTGATGCCCGTGTTGGGCTCTGCAAGTAAAGAGGGCAGTGGTGGGGGGTGAACAAGCAGGTCAGGGCGGAAATTAGGACGGTGCATCAGGACGGCTTGCATGTGCTTACAAGTGAAGAGACGATGGGCTCAGCGCAGGTGCTGCCAATCACACCAGCGGCTGGCTGCAGCGGTGGACCAAGCAGGCACATGTGCATGTTCACTGCACGCCCCTTCCACTCACCAACGTCCAGGTGCGACTCGTGCAGCTCAGGTTGGCAGGCCAGGCCGTGCACTCCTGCTGCCAGCGCCGGGTCGGCGTCACAGTAGTGTGGGCGGGACAGGAAGATGGGCGGGCCCGCCTGGCCCGGCTTGCCGGAGGGACCGCCTGCGAGGGGAGAGGGGCCACGGCCGGGCGCGCTGTCATGCGCTGGAGACGAGAGCGGACAAGCCAGCTTGCGGTCACTCAAGCAGCATGACTGTGCCACAGACAGGGAACAGCAGCGCTGGCTCCCCACAATGCTGTCACCCTTGCAGCAGCATCGTCATCTGGCAGCGCCATCCCCACCTGCTGTGGGCGAGGTGATGTTCCACAGGCCGCGCACATACTGGTAGAACCGGGGGTCGACATCGCCGGCAGCGGGGTCAAAGCGCATGCGCAGCAGCGGCACGCCCGATTGCTGGACCTGCGGCAGCCGCGGGGAGACAGCAATGGGCAAACCAGTGTGAAGGGGCGCACGCTGGTATGCAGCCCGCAAGGTATCCATCTGCAGCATCCGTGGCTTGCCAGCAGCTCCCTTGCAGCTCCCTTGCCCCTATACTCCACTTCAGCGCACCTCCTCCTGCGCCACCAGCGTCACTGCTCGATAAATCTCTCCCAGCCACAGCTCGACTCGGTCGCCCAGCGCCAAGCCCGGCCTGTACAAAGGGTTCACAACGTGTGCAGGGAGGGAGCTCATGGTGACGTCACTCAGTGCAGGCAGTGAATCTGAGCTGAGACGGTGCGAAACAGCTGCTGCTGTCCTGCGCATCACTTTCTGGCCAGCAGAGCCTCCTCAGTGCAATGCGTGCCAGCACGCCTCTACTGCCTGCCGTGCCTGCCGCCCTGCCGCACTCCCACTATTTGCGGCACCACCCAACACATGTGGCCCCACCCCCACCTGAACTGCACGCCGTCGCTGCCACGCACGTGCTCCAGATGCGGCGGCGCCCAAGTGGTGACTTCGCTGATGTTGCGCCACAGCTCCATCTGCCAGACGTGCGACAGCTGGCGCAGGCCCGTGTTGGCCTGGGTGGGCGCCTCGGCGTCCGCTTGCTCAGGCCCAGTCATGTTGGGCTGCGGCGGGTGCAGGGGGTGGGATTGGGGAAGGGCAGTGAGCAGTGGGCGGCTGCTGGGGAACACACAGCCAGGCGGGGGCTCGGTGAGGCCGGCAGGCGCACAATGCACCAGCGGCAGTGGCATCCGCCCAGCTACTGCCGGCAGCCCTTGCCTGCAGGCCGAAGGATGGGTTGAGCTTGGGAACGAAGCGCGACAGCTGGCGCAGCAGCTGGTCCCTGCGGGGCGGGAGGCGATCAGCATGGCTCTTGCTCAACCTGTACGGCAGGCAGGCAGGCCAACAAGCTGCAGCCAACCAACCAACCACAGGTGCCTTGCTGACACAGCCGTCAACCATCATCCCCTGTCGTCCACCCCGATCATCCACCCGCAACCACACACAACCCCGCCGCTCACTCGTAGCCAAACAGCAGCTCGCCCACGGTGCGCGTAGTGAACAGCCCCTGCACGCGCGGGTCGCCCCAGCGCTCCACCCATGCCGCCAGCATCTGCAGCAGGCGCCGCGCCTTCCACACACCCAGCGACCCAATCACCTCCACCGCGCCTGCGGGCCAGGGGCAGGCAGGCGGGCCCAGGCAGGTTGGACTTTGCACTTCAGTGCAAGCCAAACAAGCCTCCATGTGCTCTTTCGCGACACACCCAATGAAGCCAGCCCCTGCCCACCCTTGTGCCCAGCAGGGTCTCACCCACAGCCCACCAGCCTCCACACCCAGCTCCCAGCTCAGCTCACCAACGAGCGGGACGTTGAGGGTGGTGATGGGGTCGTCCATCGACCCGTTGCTCAGCTCGGGCAGGGGCAGGAAGTAGCGGTACTCGTGGTACCGCACCGCGTCGCCGTCCCGCACAAACTCCACCCGCCGCTTCACTTTGACCGACTGGAAGACGTAGGGCCCCACCTCTTGCTGTAAATCATCAGGGTTAAGGGGCCAGGCAGGGGCGGAGCGGCTGTGGGTGCCGCGGTTGGCAGCTGGTGAGGCAGGCAGGCTTGTTCCAGCCAAGCTGCTCTCCAATTGGCTGCACGCCTTGGCTAGCGCAAATGAGCAGTCCACCACCGAACAAAACCTTGGAACACACTGCTCTCCCCAGCGCACCAGCTCCGGTTTGGCGCCCTGGCGCACCGCCTCCAGGTTTGTGATGTTGAGGAAGTGGAAGCGAGCACGCAGCGGTGGCATGGAGGGGTCGGAGTTGTCCGCAAACCGCGCTGCAAGGGGGGCAGACGGGTGCGTGACGGCACGCAGGCAGGAGCGCAGGCGGCGAGCGGGCGAGCGGGCGCCGGCGCCAGAAGCTGGAGGGGCAGGCAGCCCCACCGCCGCGCTGTCCAACACCTCCCTGGTTGGCCAGGCGCACGTCAGTGGCAGCGCTCACCCTGAACCTGCTCGGGGCTGTCGGGGGACCACACCACCTGCTGCTGCACAGCCTCTACCACCCGACGCTCGATGTAGTCGTGCAGAGGGCCGGCCCCAAAGGTCAGCAGCGCAGCCAGGCAGCCGCACGTGAGCCCGGCGCTCAGCCAGGCGATGGCGCTGCGCGGCGGCATGGCTGCAGCGGAAGGGGGATCGGTGAACAATTGATGCAAGGCTGGAGACTGAGTAGCAGCAGCGGGGCGGCGAACGGCTCAACGAAGCGGCCGCGGGAAAATGGCGCGCCCGAAATGCAAGGGCTTGGCGAGCATTGATTGGATTCAGGGTAGCGTGTTGATCCAGTCGAGCGATCAGAGCATTGCGCTCGACAACAGAGCGCTCGTATTGCGCTCAAGCCTCGCCTTGCTTCCAAGCGAGGCCGAGGGCCCATGGCGGCTCCCTGGTGATCGATCGCAGGTGAGATGTGATCGATGGGAACCTCTTGGCGGGCGCTGCGGCACGCCAGCAGTGGCACACCCAGCGGGTTCCTGTTCCTGCACCCCAAGCCGCCTCGCACCCTGCTCAGCTTGGTTAGAACGCAAGCCGCTTCGCGATCATCCCGTGCAGCGATGCCCTGGGTGCCTGGCAACGCCTGCTGCCGCCGCCGCCGCCGCCACTGCTCACTACTGCTGCTTGCTCCGCTGCTTGCAGGACGTCTTGTGCCGCACAGGAGTTCATCAGCCTTAACAGCTGACGTCCACCTTCATCGGCAGCAAGCGCAGCAGCACCACCAGCGGCAGCGGGGCAAGCCGGTGCACCAGTGAGCGGCAAGCATGCTGCCCGGCAACACCATGCTGTCGGCGGGCAGCCTGGGCCGCACGACCTCGGGGGTGGCTGCCGGCGCCTACGGCTACTCACAATTCACGCAAAACGGTGGCGGCACGCACAGCACGGCCAGCAGCTCGCGCTTTGTGCCGTCGCAGTTCCAGTACAATGGCCGCGTGGCCGCCGCCCTGCTGCCCAGCGTGCTGGTGCTGGCAGGGTATGGCGGCGGCGCGGTGGCGGCCGCACTCGCGGTGAGGGATTGGCTCGCTGCCTTGCCATGCTGCTGGATGTTGCGTTGTTGTTGGGGGGCAGCCTGGGTGGCTGTGTCCATGTTTCCTGCTGGGCAAGCAATACCCATTTGACGGCCCAACTCATCGCGCAGCATCTGATGCACATTGAACGGTGCCACCGCCAGCCGAGCATGGCTGCTCCCTCTCCCCTTGCTATGCTGCGCAGGTGGGCCTGATGGCCACCTACATCCTGGATGCAATGCGGTACAAGGAGGGCGCGTTCATGGCCGCCTGGCTGACCATGGGCGCCGCCAACCTGGCCGCCATCTTTTCGGCGCTGCTGCTCAAGAACGACGCACCCGTGGCCCTCACGCTGCTCACCTTTTTGCTCAACGCACTCACGCTGTTCTTGGCGGGTGGGTGCTGGTGTGGGGGTGGAGCAGCTTGGGATGGGGCTGCTGGGGGCAGACTTGCTGCACTCCCAAGCATGTCGACTGAGTTGCTCAGGCCCAGCCCCCTGGCTCACATGGCTGGTTTTCCCGTACCCTCCCCCGCTTCGCTCTTGCGCAGGCCTGTGGGCCTCGCTGCAGTTCCGCTTCCTGCAGCTGCAGTACCCGGGCGTGGTGATTGCGTTTGAGAAGATGCTGATGGCCGGCTGCCTGCCCGTGGCGGCCGCGGTGCAGGTGCGGTGTTGGGTGGTGGCAGGGGAGGCAAGGGTTGGCCTTGGAAGCAAACATCGGTCAGCATGTGCTTCGTTCCACATGCATGCCGTGAGCCATGGTGTGTTGCCGCAATGCCGATAACCTCACCTACGTGCTTCACCTCACACGAGCTTCCTCCCCTCCCACAACACGCAACACCCCGCAGACGTGGGGCATGGTGGCGGGCGTGGGCATGAGCAATTCCTGCTTCTTCCTGGCGGCCATGCTGTGCGGCCTCTACCGCTTCTTCGCGCTGCCGCTGCCCTCCTCCTTCCACCTGGCGGGCCGGCGCGCCATGGGTGAGCTTGGCAGCTGAGCTGGCACGCAGTGTGCTGCACAGCGGATCAGTGGCGATGGCATGTGTGTGTGTTGAGGCCGCCACCGTTCGCTCGGCAGCCGCTGGCCTTGCATGCATACAGTCCCCGCGTGCTGCTGCTCACGCTGGCAACACCTGAACATGCCCGCCCGTGCCGCAGGCGGCGGCAAGCCCAAGGCGCACCGACTGCAGGACTCGGGCGACGGTTTGGCCGCTTTCCTGCTGGTGAGCGCATTTAGCCGGTGCTGGCCTGTAAACCAAACATTGGCAAGGCTGCCGCTGAGTTGTGCGGCTGTGATGATGCCGTCAACTGCCTCTGCTGTTGCGCCATTGCTGGTGAGCCCCTGCTGTTGCAATTGGCCCTCACCCACACGCCTGCTTCCCTTTAGCCCTTCCCGCCACCTCTGCTGCCATGCACGCAGGTAGCAGCGCTGCCGGCGGGCGTATACGTGGCCACGCACTGGGCGGTGCTCTTGTCCTGGGTGCACATGTGGAGCCTGATCCTGCTGGCCTCGGGGCCCCTCGTGTTTGTGTGCAGCCTGCAGGGTGCGCCCCTGGGTGGGGGTTTGCCAGGGTCAAGGGTGGGCTGTTGCAAGTTGGCGCATGCTGCAGGGCCGCACTTGACAGCTGGTGGGCCCAGCAATGTTGTTGAAGCCAGCAGTCAGACTGAGGAGCAGCACTGCCATGCATGCCCCAACCCTTTCATCTCCACCACCCCGCCTGCCGCCCCGCAGATGGGTTGTGGTGGCTGGGCAGCGGGCGGGCGGTGAACGCGCTGCGCCGCCTGGTGCTGCTGGCCTCCCTTGCCATCTTCCTACTGGCAGTGGAGGAGCGGTGAGGATATGGCGGGAGTGCCTGTCGTACACTGTGCAGATGCATTCGTTTGCACTGTGCAGATGCATTCGCTTGGTGAGGCGGCTCGCCGCCCGCCCGCCCGCCACATTACCGCTAGCTGCAGCAAGCTTGTGTGTGTGGGTCTGCTCTCTGTGTGCAGCGTGATCTTCCACTCCTTCAACCAGTACATCCGCCTCACGGCGCCCTGGAACTACATCGCCGTCACGGGTGCGCCAGTCTGGCTGTTCTGCGGTGCTCCGTTGGATGTTGCGCACATTTCGATGCCAAGCTAGCACTGCCCTGCGTGTTGCCCGGCATAATCATGCATTGCTCGTGCCATGCAATAGGTGCCCACCAATCTCTGCCCATCCGCCCAACCCCCACCCAACCCCCCACCCCGCACCACCCCTCGCTCGCAGCCTGCATGTACGGCGTGGCGGCCCTGGTGCTGCTGCACTTCAGCGGCTCGCTGTCTGAGGAGGCAGAGGGCCTGCTGGTGGGCCCCCTCCTCATGCTCAGCGCGGCGGTGGGCGCCCTGGCCGCCGGCCTCCCCCTCTGGATGCTGCCCGCCCCGCTGCTGGCGGCCAGCGGGCTGGCCATGTTTTACGACACACGCTCCCTGCGGGACTATCTGCTCTTCGTGGCGGGCGCGCTGGCCACGGGTGGGTGGGGGCACCACCTGCCTGCGGGGCAGTGAGGTTGGGCGGGTCTGGAGCGCTCAGGGCAGGCGCTCAGCATGCCCTTATGTATGCAGAGTTTATGAGGTTGCCTGCACACAAGCATGTCCTAGGCAGCAGCACGAACAGCGCTCTTCCTGGCGTGGACCGGCCCCCCGCATGTGCCATAGGTACGCTGCACACCTCGCGCCGCATCACTGCCCTCCCCATGCCCTGCAGGCGGCTGGTTTGTGTGGCACCACTTTTGGTTCCTGGAGGTCTCGCTGGCGGGCGTGCCGTTGCGCACCGTGTGCGCTCTGGTGCTGGCCGCCATGGTGCCCGCCGCCCTGCTGCCGGGCATGCTGTATGCAGGTGAGGGGGTGGCAAGCTGCCTGGGCAAGGCTGGGTGGTCGCCGGGCAGGCTGCTTGGCATGAAGCGCTCATGGCTGGCCGCTTGCTTGAGCGGGAAGCTGCTGCGGCGTGCAAAGGTTGCAGCTGGAACACTCCTCCAAGCTGCCCACCCCATGCTTCCGCCCGGCCGGCTGCCAGCTCTTGCTTGCAGTTGACTGCGACTGCCCTTCCCTCCCCCACTCAACCTCTGTAGAGGCGGGCCAGGCCGTGGTGGGCGGCCTGCTGGTGGGCCAGGCCGCGCTGCTGTGCTGGCTGGAGGAGCTGCTGTATGCGGGTGAGCCGCTGCTGTCTTGGTTGCCTTGGGCCGTTTTGGGGCAGTTGCCGGCAGTTGCCGGCAGTTGCCTTGTCTCGGGCACACATGCACGCTGGTCCTGGAAGCTGCTGCACTTGCAAGGCACCTCCAATGATGCTCGGTCGCACAGAGATACTGAGCGCTGCTCCGCCGCTTGCTCCCTTTTTTCCAGGTGGCCACGAGCAGGTCACGCATGGCGTGCACTCCATGTACCCGCCCTGGCTGGTGGTGGGCACCAGCGGTGAGGACTGTACACCGTCTGTGAAGCACCGCACACTCAGCAGCCAGCGAGCGGCTGGGCAGCACAGCCTGCCCGATGGCACAGTTCACCCTGCTGCCCGCCAATGCGTCTTCCCTGCCTCGGTCTGATCCGCCCAATCTCTCCCATCCCCCTGCGCAGCCCTGGGCCTGGCACTGGCCCGGCACCTGCACGCGTGCGCCGCCGTCGGTGACGTGGCTGCCTACGTGCTGCAGTGCGCGTACGCCGCCAAGCTGTCCATGCTGCTGCTGCCCGAGGCCCGGCTGACCGTGCCAGTCCTGGGCGTGCTGCTGGCTGCCTCGCCGCCGCTGCTGCTGCACAAGGCGGGGGCCAGCGAGCGCGAGCGACTCGAGCGCCCGGGCCGCCAGCGGCGCCTGCCGGCGTGGCAGGGCCTGGGGCTGGCGGCGCTGGTGTTGCTGTCGGTCGTCGCCTCTCGCTTTGCCATTTTCGACATCGTGCAGTTTGTGGTGGACCGCCGCCCAGCAGGCAAGCCTGCGATGGGCCATATGGGAGAGGGGGAACTGTGTTGCAGCAGGAGTTTCTTTTGTTGCACTGTGCAGCAAGCGATTGGGCTGCAGCGTTTGGGTCTTCAATCTGGCTTGCGACGCACACACTGGTGGCCAATACGCTCTCACTCCCGCAACCTGCTGCCATCCCACCCACCCCTCCATCATGCAGAGGCGCTGGTGGCGGGCATCCTGGTGCTGTGCATGGCGCTGGGCTGCCTGCCGCTGGTGCACCGCTACTACCCCGCCTCCCAGGCCGCCAAGCGCGCCCTGCTGCTGGCGGGTACCCTGGCGGCCCTGCTGGCCCTGCTGCGCCCGCCGCTGCCAGTTGGCGGTGGAGCAGAGTGCCCCGACCTGCCCTTTGGCCTGTGCCCGCGCCTGTGGGATGCGGGGCACGTGCCGGAGCATGAAGAGGACGATGTGGCCATCTGGGGTGAGCGCTTGTTTACACTCCAGCATAGCTGCTTCTGGCCTTGGTGTGGGGGTGCCCAGATGCATGTTGAGCAGCACGGGATGCCAGCTCGTTGCACTGCCCCTGTGCCGCTCGTTGACGGCGTTCGTCCCAAAACACAACCCCGCTACATCCTGCCCCCCTCCTCCCCTTGTTTACCCCAGGCGACGGCCTGCGCCGCCGCACGCACTGGCCGCTGTGGTTCATGCTGGGCTCCGCGTTTCTGGGGGTCACCGCCATGACGCAGACCAGCCGCGGAGCGCTCAGCGCCCTGCTGCGCACAGTGCAGGTGCGGGTGCTGCGTGTGATGGCCTGCTATTGTCCGCTATGTGTGCTGCTACTTGATCCAACCAGCCTGCGCTATCTATTTTGTCTGCACGAGTGTGCGTGTCTGCGTTGCGCTTGTACAGCCCTTCCTGTCCCAGCATGGTGTGGGGTGTGCTGAGTGCGCTCCCCCTTCTTCCTTCGTCCCCTGGTGCAGGCGGCAGGCAGTGCCGCCATGGTGGCCGCTTACCTCGCCCTGGAGTTCTTCCCAGGGCTGCCCCTGGTGCAGGTAAAAAATGGCAGAGGCTACCCCTCCTCACCATGCTGTGGTTGTCTGTTGCCTTGCCGGCCCAGCAAGCACAACCGCGTCACCTACCCCCGCCGCGTTCGCGCCTTCCTTCCTGAACCACCCCCCTCTCCCTCCCTTTCGTCTCCAGGTCGTCATCCTGGTCAGCGCGCTGCTTGCCGCCCTGTTCCTGGTGCTGCTCCAGCTGCCCGTCCCCGGCGGCGCAGTCCTCATGCCCGGCCTCGCGCTGGCCTGGGCAGCCGGCCTGCCGCTCGCGCTGGCTGCGCAGGCCGCCTCGGCGCTGCCGCCGCTGCCGGAGGCTGCTGAGCGCCTGCTGCCTGATTCCGATCGTGAGCTGGATGAGGAGCGGCGGGACGCCATCTGGTGAGCATGCTCTGAACCGGTTGCTTGGCCTGCTAAGAGGGAGAAGGGGTTTCGCTGTTTGATTGGCAAGCAGGATCATGGGTTGAGGCTCCAGTGCAGAAGGTTGGCAGGTGCGAATGTGTTTCTGCCTTGCCAAGCCCAGCTGGAGCCAATACAGCCACCCTGCTCACCCAGCTCACCCATGCACATCTGCATTTGCCCCACCCTTGCAGGGCCGCCATCCTGGCGGTCTATGTGGCCGAGTCGCTGCTGCTGGCCTTTGCGCTGAAGCTGCGGGTGGGGGCGGCGCTGGCGGGGCAGCGCGGCGCCAAGGCCGCTGTGCCCGCTGCCTGTGCTGCGTTGGGCCTGGACGACGGCACCTTCCACCGGGCCGCCTCCTTCCTGGGCCAGTGCATGCCCACCTACGTGCAGCAGCCGGGGGCCAGCCGGCCAGCCCTCAAGGTGCGCCGGCAGGCTGAAGGCGGCGGCGCTGGATGCCTGCTGCATGCTGTAGTGCCTGTTCAAGTGTGCAGTATCATGGCAGCAGGATGCTTCTGGGTGAAGGGCCACAGCATCTGGGCAAGTATAGCTGCACTTGCTGTTCAACCCCCAACTGCTATGCGGCGTTGTCTCCTCCGCCGCAGGGCCCCGCGGGCGCGGCGATGCAGCGGCTGGGCCAAGAGGGCCTGGGCTGGGTGCCCACCTGCTGCAACCTGGTGGCCCTGCTCTGCTTCGGCCTGTGCATGGTCCTCAACTGGAAGGTGTGCGGGGCATGGGCAGGACTTGGGGTGTTTGAAACGTGTGCCTGGAGTCTTTTGTTTGTGAGCCACACATGCCCTTGTACAAAAATCCATGTGGCAGCAAACACTCATGCCACTGTATTCCCCTCCAACCTGCAACCCAACCGCCCGCCCTCGCCTCCCCTCCCTTTGCTCCCCCCCACCAGGTGACGGGCGGCAACCCGGCGGCCATCCTGCTGCTGGCGCCGCTGCTGCTGCTGCTGGCCCAGGACCCGCTGCTGCTGCGCGCACTGGAGGAGCGGCGGCGGTATGCTCCACCCGTGGCGGCCACCACTGTGTACCTCACCGCCGCGGCGGGCTGGCAGCTGGTGGAGGACGTGTCGGTGAGCTCCTGCCGCTGGACCTCTTTTGCCTTGCTGCTGGACCTCCTTTGTTTGATGTAGAATCTGTAGGGCTGGCATGGCTGGCGCTGCGGGTTGTGGGTACTGTATGTCAGACACTGGCATGCACTGTCCCTGAGTTCTGACGCGCCTCCCGTTCTCCCACCTTCCGGCCCCTCCCCTGCCTCGCGCCCGCAGGAGGTGCAGGCGGGCGGCACCAGCCTCAGCTTCTTTGCCATCCAGACGGGCTGCCTCATCTGGGCGCTGCCCTGCCAAGTCTTCCTGCTCATCTGGCTGTGGACCAACAAGCGGGTGGGTGGCACGCAGTGTTTGTGGGCAGGACTTACCATCATGCCAATGGTGTGCGCTTAGCACACGGAGGCACGTGTGCACGCGCTCACCTGTTGCAAGCCTGGCCAGCCGACCAGCCGTGCTCACCTGTCCTTTCCTCATCTGCCTCCCCGCCTCCCTTGCAGCCGCCGGTGATGCGCGTGCTGCTGCTGGCGCCGCTCAACTTGGCTGCGCTGTATCTGGCAGACTTGGATGAAACCAAGCTGTCGGCGGGCGTGGGTCTGGCCGCCTCCGCCGCACTGCTTCTGGGCGCACAGCAGGCGGCGGTCAAGGCTGGCCGCAACCTGATCTAGCGCCCGCTTGTGTGTTGCACGTGGCCGTGCGCGATACGCTGTGCAAATGAGAGGCAGGAAAGAGAGTACTGTAAGCAATGGGCATATTCGGCACGACACGGCCAGCTTGAACGGACAAGAGAGGGCTGGGCGCGGCACACTGCTAAGGTGCCACCCATGCCTATGCCTCCAGCCATCATCCCAAGCTGAGAAACCCTCAGAGCAGGGCGCAATGCTGCCATCATCTGCAAAGGTGCCCCCAGCCTTGTGCCCCGCCGGCAGTTCATCATGCTGAGCGGGCGCTGGCGGCGGCGGGGGGCTAGGAGGCGCGGCGTTTAGTCGGCACGCTGTCTGTCCTGTTTCTCTATCTCAACACCGACCTGGAGCGGCGCTGCGACTTGCCCAGCAGCAAGTGACGGCAAAGAGGGGGGCCAGTTTGCGCCGCGGGCGCTGCTGCGCCTCTGCTTCCAACCGGTGTGGTTGATAGCGGCTGCAGAGGCGGCGGCGCGTTAATCTGGCGTGCTTGAGCGGCGAGCCAGGCGAGGAGCGCACTGGGGCCGTTTGGGAGCGCTCACAGCTTGTTAGCAGTGACGCAGAGGCAGCAACAGGTCGCGCCGGGGCGATTGTGTCGCCCGCTACAGGGCCGCTGGCGGTCGCTGCCGGCGCCCCGAAAGTGCGGCCGCTCGATCGGCGAGCCACACTGTGCACTGGGGCAGCTGTTTCCTGCCCCCTTGGCACCTCCCGGTGACGGTGTCGCCGCGTTAAATTCATCTGTCCTGCAGGGAGGCAGCAGCGGCAAGCATGACCAAGTACGGCGCGTTCCTGCAGGTCAGGGGCTTCCTGGCCAGATATTTCAACTGTCTCACTGTAGTTGGTCTCCGCTGTGCAGCCTATTTACTGCCGCTGAACCATTCGTGTGCTTGCAAGCCCAGCTTACCCCTCAAAGAGCTCCCACCCACCACCAAATCGGTGCAGGCGACGGACCGCGATGCGCCGCCCGAGTGGCGCGGCAAATTTTTCAGATACAAGGCGCTGAAAAAGGCGCTCAAGGATTGCGCCCCCTGCGCCTCGCCGCGCGCGTGCCACTCTGGCACTGTGGATACGGGCGGCCAGGAGCGGCACGCAGCTGAGGGAGAGCCGGCGGCGGCGGCGGCAGACGCGCAGTCCGCGGCGCAGCCGCCTGCCGCTGGTGCTGAGGCTGGGGGCGCCACCGGCGGAGCCTCTGAGGCCGAGGTGCTCTTCTTTGAGCTGCTCAAGTCGGAGCTGCTGCGTGTCAACAGGTGCGCGGTTGGGCTGGCCAGGCGCTGGCCATGCGCCAGGCAGGTTGGCGTGCATGGTTCCCGCACAAGCCTTTGCCACCATGGCAAGTGTATACTGCCAACTGTTCGCTTGCAATCACCCCGCCCATCGGTCCACCTATGCCACCTGTCCCTTCCCGTCCGCCCAGGTGCTTTGTGGATACCGCCCGCGCGCTGGTCACCAGCTTCCAGCGCACCGAGATGCGGCGCCGCTTTGCGTGCGGCACCGCCATGCAGCGCCTGCTGGGTGCGGGGCCCTCCCACTATGCCGCGCTGGCAGAGCGGGCTTACTGGTGCCGCAAGTACGCACGAGCCAACGCGGTGAGCATGCCTGCAGCACGCACTGAGATTCGGAGGCAGGGATGGTGCATCTGCTTTGTGCTTGCAGGCCGGGCTTGCAATTTGTTAGCACTCTCGATCTGCCGCACCCGGCTGCACCGTGCATGCCAGTTGCTGCCTTGCCGTACGTAGAAGCCCTTTTCACGTTGTGCTTGTTCCGCCGTGCCCTATGGCTGCAGGTTGCGCTGCGCAAGGTGGGAGCCCAGCCCGGCTGGTTGGGCGGGCGCGTGTTCCCGTTGCCAGCTGTAGGGGGTGGTCTTGTCGCTTGTGAGTGCGCTGCCCGCTTGCGCTCTTGCTTGCTGGCGTTTAGATCACCTGAGCCAACCATCCCCCCCACCCACTCCCCGGCCGCAGATCCTGAAGAAGTACGACAAGCAGAAGGGCGGGCAGCGCGGCCGCGCCTTCCTGCAGCAGTGCTGGCGCATGCCCGCCGGCGGCGCCTTCCTGCACTCACCGCTGCTGGACGGTGCGCCGCCTTGGCTGAGCTTCGCAAGAGGAGCAATGGTTCTGATGTGCTGTGCCTCTTGCATCTTGACTTGCTCTGGCCATGCCCATGCTTTGGGCAGCCATCACCTGGTGCCTCGCGGCGGCCCTCCTCCCAGCCGGCACTGTATGTGACCCACGCTGTGCCCCGCTGTGCCTCCCGTGCAGAGCTCAAGGCTATCCAGGACGTGCTGCAGGAGCAGCGCATCCAGCCGGAGGACCTGCAGCTGTGCGAGGTGCGCGCTGTGGTCACGCTGCGGCTGCGCCTTGGCTGAATGCTCTTGGCACAGGCTGCCTGACTTGTTTGATAATGGCTGTCCTGCCAAAGCATGCTGCCCGCTCCAAACAGTCACAAGTGTGTCGTTTGCGTCCCTCGCGCAAGCTTGCACTCACATGCATGCACCTACTGCTGCTCCTGCCGCGTAGGTGGCCAACACGCCGGCCAAGCCCGGCAGCGAGGCAGCAGTGGCAGCGGCCGCCGGCACGTCTGCAGCGCTGCAGCAGGCGGGCAGTGCTAGCGGGGCGGCGGCTGGCTTGGATGGCCCCGTCATGCTGAGCAGCAGCGATCTGGAGTGGGGAGGCGAGGACGGCGGGGCAGGCGTGGATCAGGTGTCGGAGCTGCAGTGCCGCACCCGTGGCTTGCCGGATGAGGACACCCTTGGTCCGCTGCCCAGTAGTGCGCTGTCGCTGGGCGTCAGCTCCACCACTTTCGCCTCGCTGGCATTCGCGGGGGAGGGCAGCAGCCTGGCGCGCGGCACCACCATTGCCTCGGGCATTGGGCCGATTGCAGGGCCATCCGTCTCAGCGAGCACAAGTGCGTCGGCGGTGGGCTCGCAGCAGCGGCCCGCGCTGAGCCGCTTCAAGGATGAAGAGCTCAACTGCCCCATCTGTGAGTGGACCAGGGCTGCCTTGCTTGGTGCACTCTATTGCCTGGCGGCACGTGGCACGCATGGGAAGTGTGCAGGAAGCCACACTTGGCAATGTCAACATGCACATGGCTGCTTGACAGAGCTTCTCACCTGCCGCACTGCCCCTGTGCGCTGCCCTGCCGCAGGCCTGGAGCTGCTGTTCAAGCCGGTGGGCCTGGCCTGCGGGCACAAGGTGAGCGCCCGCCCCCTTGCTGGGCACCCACGTTGGTGGCTGTGCCGTGCTCCTGTTTGCTGTTGCCGTGGTGCTTCACACCTGGCGTCATCCGACACACGCGCCTTCTGTTGGCACGCCTGGTAACCACTCATACCTGCCCTGTCAACCTGCAAACCTGCAGTTCTGCAAGCAGTGCGCGCTGGAGCACGCGTCGCTGGGCAAGGCGGTCGGCACGTTTGCCAACCTCTGCAGGTGCGGCTCAGCTGGCGCAAGGGCGCGGGGCTGCAGCGGCTGCCTGTGCATGTGCTGTTGTTGTGCTGCAGCCATAGGTACATGAGCTGCATCCCTCCCGGCACTAACGTGCTTCCTGACTGCTCCCCTCCCCCTCTTCCCTGCCCATCCCGCAGCTACGTGCCCAACTCGGTGACGTGCCCGCAGTGCCGGCAGTCGGGCGTGTACAAGGGGGCGGTGCGCCTGCGCCAGCTGGAGAAGGTGCTGAAGACCAGGTGGGTGTCAGGGGGGGTGTGCCAGGGCAGGGCAGGCAGGTGCGAGCGCAGTAGGGGCCAGCCAGGGGGGCGCACATTGTCCTTGCAGCGAATGAAGCAGCATGTTAGCTGCCTTGCTCGCCCTGGTGTCTCTGCATTCCATTTTGCCTCCTGAACTTTTTACCCTGCAGGCACGCGGGCGAGTGGGCTGAGCGGCAGGCGGAGGAGCGGCAGCGAGAGCGGGAGCTGATGGAGGCGGCCGCCGCGCAGCAGCGCGCCGCCACTGGCCGCTGGTGGAACAACACTATCAACGCTCGGGACGCACTGCTGGGGCTGTAGCGCAGCTGCGGCAGCCCTGTACCGCGCTGCTGCCGGTTGACGCCTTCCCCTTTCCTTGAGTAGCTGTGGCCACAGCTAGGCCACCGCTCGGCTGTGCGCTGCGTACGGCCAGGCCCGCCACTAAATTTAGCACACCCGCCCGAGAGTGCGCTGCGCGCGCTCCGGGAGCCCGCCCACCCGCCACCCCCCTCAGCCATTTCATACCTTGCCGGGGCCCATCCACCTCTGGACCACAGCTTTTTCTTAAACCCAAGCCCTTTCCAACTCAACTCCGTCCCCACACGTCCGTTGATGCACTGCCGGCCCCACTCGGCACCTGTCCCGCATTCTTCCTCCCTGCACGCACGATGCACACCCCCACTGGGCGAGCTCCTCCAAGCTTGCCCAGCCCAAGCCACCGTTTTGAATGTATGCTTGCTGCACACCTCCCCTTGTACCTGCGCAGCATTTCGCCCTTGCTTCAGAGACCTTGCAAATTTTCCTTTCGACGCCCCGCACGCGTGTGCGCACTATACCGCAACAGCGCCGTCTCTGCACGCGCCTCGTCCCCTGCCATTTGTTTGCGTGCACGTGCTCTGCACTGCAGTTGCTTGCTCTGTTGGGGCTCAACGACCAGCCATGTTTACATCGTGAAGGCTACATGCTCGTGTTGCGGGAGGGCAGCGGCGGCGCCCATGCTTGTGAATGCCTTGGACGGGTGCACTGCGCCTTTGGACGCCTGCCCAGCCGCCATGCCGCCCCGTGCAAGCTCTACAGAGGCGCACCACCTGCCCACGGTGCCCGAGCAGCAGAATGGACCTGGGTCGCCCGCCAGCAGCGACCTGCAGGAGCCTCCCTCTGCACGAAGCCTGGAGGAGCTGCCCAGCAGCCCATTTTCGACCAGGGAGGCCGCCTCCTCAGCAGGCTCCCAGTCCAGCACCCCAGTGTCCATCACGCCGCCCCCTGCGCACCTGTCCATCCGCCACACACGCCATGCGGCCCTGCTGGAAGGCGAGGGGGCATGCCTGCGCCGCCGCCGGGGGCCGCCACTGACGCTGCGGCTTCCGCCAGGGCCCCTGCCCTGATGCCAGGCCGTCAGCCTGTGCACCGTCGTTGCCCAACTCTCCATCTGCCTGCACTCTGCTGCAGGCGACCCTGTCACTGACGGCGAGCTGCTGCACGTGCCCACCATGCGGCACCAGCTGCAGCCCATGTGAGCTTCTGGGATGTGTGCTCTGAGCTGCACGCAGCGCTGCTCTAGCTCCAGGCTCACCCCGCTTACCTCCTGCAGTCCAAAGCTACCCTCATCCTGCCCTTTTCTGGCGCGTGTACCCCTGCAGTGACAGCCCCCTGATCAACGACCGGTACTGTGCGCACCGCAGCTGGGCAGCAAGGTGGCGGGCATGCGCTTGAACAGCCAGCACCAATTGCAGCGCCCGCTGGCCCAGCTTGTCTGCCTTGGCACCTGCTGGCCTGATGGCGCACCTACCCACTGGCATTGTTATCCTGCACTCCTGCTGCACCACAGATGGCGGAGGCTTTGTGAGCGACGACGACCGAGTCAGCCTGCAGTCGCTGCTGTTTGCCACGCCCAGCAGCCGCGGTAAGGGGGCCTGGGCAGCATGGCACACACAGCAGCCAGCATGGCTGTTGGGCCAGCGAGCCATGTGGAGGTGTTCAACTGCACTGGCGTGTGGTCGTGGCAGACAGCGGTGCTTCGCTGCATGCACTCCTGCCCCACGTGGCATGGCCTGCCCCTGCAGGCGCCAGCGAGACGCGGCACTCGCTGGGCAAGTTTGCCTCGCCGCCGCTGCGCCCCAGCAGCGGGGGTGGCGTGCAGCTGGCGGCGACGCCCACGCTGGCGCGCACGCTGAGCACGCCGCGCTCCTCCATGGACACCAACCAGGCAAGCCATATTGGCAAGAAGAATCGGGTTGGCACCGACGCCAGGTCCTCTGCTTAGCGCTGAGCACGCTGCGCCTTCCACGCCACCATCCATGCCACCATTTGGTTCTAACATGCTACTCACTCAAGCACCCTTCCCCCTTGCTCCGCAGGATGCGTACTTCGAAGCGACGCCACGCTTTGCGCTGCGCGCTGGGCCCCGCGCCACCATCTACTTCCAGCCACAGACGACCCGCATCGCCGGTGAGCTGCTGGCTGTGCTGCGGTGTTGCAGAATTGGGTCGTGTCTGATGGCGCCATGGCATGGTGCGCCTGATTGTTGAAAACGCACGCTGCCACCCCATCACACAAGCCTGCCCTGCGGCATGTGCCCTCTTGCAGTGCTGTGCTCAGGGGGCCTCTGCCCCGGTCTGAACGACGTGATCCGGGCTCTGGTGCTCAAGGTAGGACATGCAGGAGCTGGATCTGCCGGGGACAGCAGCTGATGCAATGGTATAGGATCCGAGGATGCTCTAGCGTCGCGGCGGCGCTGGTTGCCGCCAGTCTGCCACTGGCTTATTAGACTGCATTGTCTGCCCCTTCAGGCCCTGGACTATGGGGTGCCTGAGAAGAACATACTGGGCATCAAGGTGGGTTGGCAGGGCATGCCAGGAGTGGTGATGGCCGTGGCATGCTTTGGACCAGCAACTTGAGAGGCGCGCGCACTGCCCTGTCCTGTGCTCCAGCTTGTTACGTCTTGCCAGCATGCATACTTTGTGTGCATCCTTTCAGCTGAGACAAGGGCAGCTCCCTGTTTTCTTCCCTTCCCCCTCCGCAGCACGGCTTCCGCGGCTTTTACAGCAAGGAGAAGAGGCCCATCACCCTCACCCGCCAGGTGCGTGCTGCCCTGAACGTGCAGCCAAGTGGGGAGCGGAGGGTGCCTGGTGGACGGCAACAGGCCGGCAGATAATGGTTCCCTCTACCTGCGCACAATTCACTCGACAACCTATGCTGCTGTCCCCTCCCCTCCCCTCCCCTCCCCTCCCCTCAGGCTGTGGAGGACATCCACCTGGAGGGCGGCTCGGTGCTGGGCACCAGCGAGTGCGGAGAGTGCGACGTCCTGGGCGTCGTCAAGCGGCTGGGTGAGCTGGGGTGCTCTGCAAAGACGGTGAAGTACAGCTCTCAAGTACTAAGATGACGAGGCCTCCAGAGCAGTCCTCCATTTTTCACCACCCAGCCACCTTCACTAATGCACGCGCACCTCTCCCATGCATCCTCCTTGCAGACCTGTGGGCCGTGGACATGCTGTTTGTGGTGGGAGGCCAGCACGAAATCTCCACAGCCGCCGTCATCCAGGCACGCGCAGCTGCAGCAGCACCTCTGGTTGGGTGGCACGCCAGGCCTGGCCTGCTCTGGTGCCAATCGGAGACAGCTGGAGGTCTGTTCAATGCAGTGCAGCACGTGCCTACCACATCGCCCATGGCAACCGACGGTGTCGCACCAATTGCAATTTATGCATGAAACCTGCAACGTGCCTCATCTCCGCCCCGCCGCATCACCGCCCCTGTGCCGCCGCCCGCAGAAGCAGTGCGACCAGCTGAGCGTGCCCTGCTCCGTCATCGCGCTGCCCAAGTCCATCGACAACGACTTCCTGCTGCTGGACAAGACGTTTGGGTTTGAGACCGCTGTGGAGGAGGCGCAGAAGGCAAGCGCCGCCGTTTGCGGTGGAGATCGAGAGATAAAGTGATGGGTCCACCGGACAAAAATATGCAGGTGCTGCACTCAGGTGCCGCAATGGGCAGCTCATGCTGCTGAGTACAGCAGCTTCTCTTTGAAGCGTTCGTTGCGCACCCCACTGGCCCTCCACCGCCAGGCCATCCTGGCGGCCAAGTGCGAAGCCAGCAGCGCGTACCGCGGCATCGGGCTTGTCAAGTTGATGGGCCGGCATTCGGGGTTCATAGCCGTCAAGGTGGGAGGGATTCAAGGCTGCCCAGTTGGGGAGGGCGGGAGAGCGTCTAGAAAGGCAGGGGTGGCGAACTCATTTCGCCAGTCCACCAGTGGTGGACACGCAGCCCAAGTGTGCCCATCTGTGTAACGCCCTAAACTGCTGCTTGTGGTTGAGATTCCTCCCTATGCTGCCCTGCTCCTGCAGGCGGCACTGGCCAGCGGCATTGTGGACGTGGTGCTGGTGCCGGAGGTGAGGGCGCCTGGTTGGGAGGACCGCAAAGGGCCAGGAGTCGGGAAGGCAGTGAGGGGACTCGAAGAAAGTATGCCTTTGGTTTGGAGCTGCCTCTGCTGCTCAGTTGTCTTTGTAGACCCTGTCCGACCCTCCCTCCACTCTCAGAGCCCGCTCTGTCTCCCTCCCCCTCCATCCTCTGGCCCCGCCAGGTGCCCTTCAACATCGACTCCATGGTGGCCCACGTGGAGCACATCCTGCAGACCCGCGGCCACGCGGTGGTGTGCATGGCGGAAGGCACAGCCACGGTGAGGCACACGCACGGCTGCAGCTGACTGCCATGCCTGCAAAAGCAGCTTGCAGTGCAGGACTTGCTGCCCAGTAGGATTCGGAGCATTTGCGTCAGCTGCATCCCCTTCCATGTCCTGCCATTCACTGCCACAGGACCGCATCCCCGACCAGTGCTACTTTGAGCCCGGCAAGGTAAGTTGCCCATGCAGATGTGAGCTCATACGGGTGGAGCAATTAATCCTCGGAGGCACAGCATCGCCGAGCCGCTGACCTGCGCTGCCCACTCCAATGTGCCACTCATGCATACTTCTTCCCAGGACGCTGCCACGTGCATTGAGACCGACCCAGGAAATTGGCTGAAGCAAGAGATGAAGAAGAGACTGCGGGACGTGGACATCAAGTGAGGTCCAGCTTACCAGCCCTGGCCACCAAGCTGACTGCCTGGCTGGCTTGGCGATGCAGCACTTGATGGTTCATGCAGCTACGCACTCACTTTCCTTTTCTTCGAGGCACATCTCTTTCTTCCTTATTTCCGGTACATCGACCCGTCCTACCTCATTCGGAGCATCCCCGCCACCTCCGACGACCGGTGAGACAAACTGCACTCAAGATGGGCCAAAGTGCGCGCGCATTTCTGCCCACCAGCACAGCTGCCCTTCCCGCTCATAGCGCACCACACAGTCCTCCTGCCATGCCCTCTGCTCCACCTGCAACCATCAATGCAGCGTCTACTCCAAGCTGATTGCGCACGGCGCTGTGCACGCCGGGTTTGCAGGCTACACCGCCTGCGCTGTGGGCCAGGTGCGCATGTACTGGCTGTGTTTAGTGCCCTGGCTGGCTGGCTGGTGTCCTGGTGGCCAGTCGTGCCTCACCAGTTTTAACGATGCATTTTACTGACGACACACTCGCTATTGCTCAATGTTGTCCTCCCAAGCCCTCTCCCGCCCCCACCCCTTTTCCAGGTGAACACGCACATGGTGTATCTGCCGCTCCAGATCCTGGCGCAGGCGCCGCGCCAGATGGACCCCCGTGAGCTGCAGGCGGCATGCTTGGCTTTCTTGCTCGCTGGGCTGGGATGCAATGGCGTGGGTGCAGAGCTCGGGGCAGCCTGTGGGGCTGAGCCACCTTGAGCAAGTGTGCTTTGCCGCCGCCTGCCCTGCTGCTCAATGGTCATGCGTGGCCCACACACAACCGATCCCTGAGTGTTGCACCCCTTGAACCGCCCGCAGACGGAGAGCTGTGGAACCGGCTGAAGGCTGCCATTGGGCAGCCCTCGTTCACCTGATGCGGCCCGGCCTGAATGCGGACGTGGATGTTGCTGGGCAGCTGGCGGGGCAGCAGGAGGGGGCTATGTTCTGCGTGCCATCCAAGGCGCTGCTTGCCAGATGTTGTTGCTGCGTGCACTCGATGTGTTGATGCAAGGCACAGCCACTGCTAACATGGTGTCGACACAACCGCAACAGGGTACCGAGCAAACAGATCAGCAGAGAATCAGTTACAGCAGCAAGTGCAATTAGTTCATCATAATTTGAATCAAAGCTTGAAGTCTGTGTCTTCCATGGAGGTTCAGCATTGGCCAGCAGCAATTGCGGGCGAGTGTGCTTGCAAGCCAGCCTCCTGGCCGCCTCAGGCTACCGCCGCTGCTGCTCCTCAGCTGCCTGCTGCTGCTCTGCATCTGTCCCATCATCCAGCGCCGCGGGGTCGGCCTCTGCCTCCGCAAGCAGCTCCTCCTCACTGCCGCTGTCGTCCTGCGCTGGCGCCGGCGCTGGCGCTTCGCCTGCTTCGCCCGCTGGGCCCGCTGCAACCAGGCCTGCCTCCTCGTAAGGCAGGTCCTTGAACAGCGCTGCATCGTCTGGAATTGCCACCCAGTCCTGGGGGGTGGATGCCAGCTCGTCAAAGCCATCGGGCGGGCCCTCAGGCTGCTCCAGCACGCTCAGCCCAATCTGCACGGCGGCAGGGGGAAACGCACAGCGGCTTGAGATGAAGCAGGCAAACGACCAGAGGTGGTCAGCTGCCTGTCGCTGGTTGGTGCAGCTGCTGTGGCCGCAGAGTCCAGGCCAATGCCTGGGCCAGGAGAAGCAAGGTGCGGAGGCGGTGGGCAGGAGGGTGCAAAAGCTGGACATCCCTAGAGGGAGAATATGCACCCAGCCAGCACTGCAAACCCGCAGTCAGCAGGGCTGTCGAGAGCCCGTTGCGTCTTTGGCGCATGTGCGCACCGTGGGGCGGGTGGTGTTGTCCAGGGGGTCGTATGCCGTGGCCTCCAGCTGCAGCGTGTCTGGGAAGTCGTAATCCGGGCAGCTCACGTTGAGGCGCATCCACCAGTTGGTGCCTGCGGTAGCGTTGGGTGTGGGTAAGGGGAGGACAGGGCTGGAGGGGCAAGTCGGCAGGCTAGGGAATGGCCGACCATGCCCGGTAGTGTTGGTTTGCAAGTTTTGACCGTGGGAGCACAGCAACAGCTGCTGCAAAACCTGGCAACAGCTGCTGCAAAACCCGCCAGCAGCGGGGCTGCACGAGGCAGCACGTGGACCGCAGCAGCCCGCCACCGACCTGCCACGCTCTGCAGGCAGCCCTCCACTGTGATGGTGGCGTTGGAGCAGGGCACCCAGGTGCTGTTGGCGTCCTCAGTCACCCGCACCAGCAGCAGGCTGACCTCCTCCGCCAACGCGTCCTGCGGAGGAGGCAAGGGCGGGGTGCACAGCGGCGGCAGAGGAGCAGCTGTCAGCCTGCTGCGCCCCACTTTTTGCTACTGGCTGGCGCAGCAACTGGAAGGACACATCATCACTGTCGTGTGTTGCAGGCAAGCGGTGGGGTTGCCATTGCTGATCTCCACCTGCAGCATCTCGGGCACGGCCGTCTCAGGCGTGAGCGGCTGCCAGTTGTCAGCGGTGCCCATTGGGCAGAAGCCCTCATCTGCTCGGGAAGGCACTGCCCCAGCGCCCAGGGCACAGGCAGCTAGCAGCATGCAGACGTGCAGCCGCATGGTGCAGCTGCGGCAAGGGAGCACAAGGTGAACACGTCGGCCAGGGGGAGAAGCGGCGGCGGCGCCCAGCGACCACCACCGCCGATCGCGAGCCAGCGCGCCGAACACCGCAGCAATTCAGGAAGGGTATTCGCGCAAAATCCAGCAGCCCAGGCGCCGAGGCTCGCGCGCCGCTCACTTTGCCCGTCTCACTGAAACCGCGTTGCTCGCTGGGCCCCCTCTGCTGTTTCAGAAGATGTGGGATGCTGCTGAGATTCAGGGAATGATGGAACTTTCACCATTCGCGCTGCTGCAATCTTCCCGCCGCCGCCGCCGCCGCCGCCGCCAGCCGGGCCGAGCGCAGCACAGCAGTCGCCGCGCCTCGGACATTGCATGCATGTCCAGACAGTGCAGGGTGAACCGCAGTGTCCCGTCAAGGAACTGGAGGTGCTCTTGCACAGGCGCCCCTTGCAAAATTCTGGACTGGACACCACCAGCCGTAACCTCGCATGCAGCTGCATTCCCGGGCGGCTGCTGGCTTCTGGGGCAGCTGCCGGTCCGGCCTGTAGCACTGACCACTGTTGCAAGGAGCTGCATGTACACTTGATATGCAGAACAACTGAAGGCAGAACCCTCAGGAAATCAAATGAAATGGACCACACACGCAACACCCTGGGCTCGCACACTCGCATACGTCACAAGCATCACTCTCAAGCCGCCTCCGCCGCCTTGCGCTGCGCCGCCGCCCGCTTTTTCAGCAGCGCCTCTGCCGCGCGGCTGTTGTTGCGGCGGCCCAGGGCTTGGCTGATGAAGTCGGAGGCGTCCAACAGGCGGTCCATGTCCACGCCATGCTGCACGCCGCTGCAAACCAAGGAAGGGAGGCATATGCGGAGCGGCGCGTGGCACTCCTGGATTCAGCAGGAAGGTGAAGGCGCCGTGGCAAGCAAGCATTGTAGTTTGTGCAACGGCACAAGCTGCCGTACTCCAGGTTAGCGGGCAGCACAGGGTAACGTTGAGCCTCCAGAGCTATCAGTGCGCAGCCTCCAACACAAAATACAGATTGGTATGCCAGCTCAACAGATGCCCATGCCCCCCAAACAAGCTCACAGGCCAGTGAGGAGGTACACCACATCCTCCGTTGCCACGTTGCCGGTGGCGCCCTGCGCATAGGGGCACCCGCCCAGCCCAGCCACTGCAGAGAGAGGAGACGGGAATACAGCTGCCTCAAAGGAGGGACAAGGCCAAGACGGCCTCATTTGCTAGGTAAAGACTAAGGACGACTTGCAAAGCATCAGCAACACGTATCATGCCCTCGGAGACTGCATGCACACTATCCATAAGCCTTGAACTGATACACCCAGCCTGTGCAGCGCGCCTGAGGAGTCGACGACGCGCACGCCCAGCTGCAGGGAGGCCAGGATGTTGGACAGCCCCTGGCCGTATCTGCGGGCAGCAGGGCAGGCAGACGTGCACCGAAGCTTCAACGTCCCATGCAACTGTCCATACCTTGTCGGCATGCAGATGCCAGCTGGCAGAGCAGAGCACAGGCAGCAGCGCCGGAGTTCCGAGCACAGCCCAAAGCACAACAGCGCGTACGTATCATGCATGTGCGCCGCCAGCCGCTCCACGGGCACCCCCGCGTCGATGCAGGCCTGGAACATGGCCGCCACTGTGGACGTGAGGGGAAGGAGGAGGAAAGTGGAGAGGAGGCTGCTCAGAATGCTCGGAAGCAGCAGGCGGGATGGCACCTGCGAAGGTCGTCTTAGGTCGCACCCACTGAGCTAAAGTTTTAAACCCGTGAAGCACCCTCGAACGCTCTGAACAGCCGGCCGGATCCCCTCGGACCGCCTCACCCGAGGCTGCCGTGCCCACGCCGATTGTGTCGCCCATGGACACCTCGTAGCAGCCCATGTCGTTGAGTGCAACCGCCACGCGCGCCGCATCCTCCGGCCGCACCTCGCCCTGCAAGGCGGAGATTGTTGGCGCAGGTCAACCATGAATAACAGCGTCCCCCCTGCCTGGCATGGGAAGGTTCCAAGTTCCTTTGTGCATGCACCAGCTGCCCCTTGCCCATACGCCCCTCACCAGCTAAGCAGTCCTCTCCCCAGCCCCAGTATGCCCTTGCAAAAGCCGCCCTGCCCGACCGTGCACACACCTGGATGGGGCAGCCCACCACGCAGGAGACATAGCCCCGCACTGCCACCCCCTCCGCCTTGGCAGCTGCAACCACGTCATCAAATTTGCGCAGGCTCTCCTGCGGCCAGGGGGAGGCAGGAGAGGCGGCAGGCACGTTGCACGGCGAAGATGGGCATGGGGCAGGCTGCTGCGCTGTCCATGCGAGTTCACTGCTGCGAGCCCCATACAAAGGTGCACTGCTCCAAAAAACACAACAGCAGGCAGGCAAGTTTCTCAGCGCACCTCCACGGAGCAGTTGAGGTTCTTTCGGTTGAAGGCCTCGGAGACGGCGGTGAAGATGGCCACCTCGCGTGCGCCCGCCGCCAGCGCAGCCTCAAACCCCTAGAATAGAAGTGAGCAGCATCAGCGCATGCGGCTTGGGCAGCATCAGCGGCTGGGGAAGCTGCACGTGGCTGGGCCAAGCTCCCACCATGCCCGGCTCTCCAGCCAGGCTTTGCCCAGCAGGGGCAGTAACCCGGTTTGCAGCATGTCAGCAACAGTGTTGATCGCCCAGCAGGCTTGCCTTCATGTTGGGTGTGAGCACCGGATACCGCACGCCCGGCCGCCGCCGCACGCGCCCCAGCACCTCGGCTGCGTCTGCCAGCTGCGGCGAGGCAATGGCGATTGCAGGAAAGCAGTAAGTGCGGAACTGGCATGCTAAATCAGCTGTCAACCCAGCTGGCCTTCCAGCCATGCGGCGGCAAGGCCAACTGGTGCCAGAATCAAAATTATTATGGGAGGCAAGGGGCATTCACGGTGGGCAGCGCTGTCACATCATCATGCAGCTGCTTGTTCCCACCTGCGGCACCCACTTGGGCGACACAAAGGAGGTGGCCTCCACCACCGGGATGCCTGCTCCCGCCAGCCGCTCAATCAGTTCCACCTTGACGTCGGTGGGCACCTGGGGATGATGGCAGTAACGCGCAAGCTGAGGACCAGCTGGTGCGCTGATGGGAGGCTCCAACAACCACACCTAGGGAGGGCAGGACAGGCTGCTGAGAACGCCTGCGGAGCACGTCAAGAGGGCACCGTCATGTGGCTGCCGAGCTGCCCAGCGGTTGCCTCACCTTGTCCTTCTCGTTCTGCAGCCCATCACGTGGTCCCACTTCAACAATTGTGACGCTGGAAGGCAGCGCCCGCCCCAGGAACTCCTGCAGGGAGAAGGGGCAGCCGTCAGCAAGCTGGCACTGGGGCGGCGCTGTGACGCGGCGAGCGGTGGCGGCGGCGGCGGCGGCGGCGGCAGAGGTTGGCGCTGGGCGGCCGTGCTCACCGGTGCTGCGGTGCTCAGGGCTCTGAGGCCGGCCTGCAACAGCGATCCGCCTTGAAGAGCGGGCGCCAGGGCCGATAGGTGACGCAGCATCGCGGACAGGCCGTGCAAAAGCTTTGTGAACTGTCGTAGGGCCCAGGAGCAATGAACGGCCGTAAATGCGCGTGCCTGCAGGGGCCCCGGCGAAACCAGGCCACCGCCGCCAGCTCATCCGTCACGTCCCCTGCCGCTCGCTGCCCCTCGAATGCGTTGGTCACAGGCAGGGTGCAAATGTCAAGTGAAGTGATGAAATGAACACAATTGCCATGCTGCAGCTTCTGATCATTCAGCGTGCATGTGGCCGTCGCCGCCGCCGTCGGCTGCTGCAGCTGCTGCCGGGCCTTCGGCTGCCATGCCGCCACCAAAGCCGCCGCCAGCAGCCGCAGCCCCGGCCGCCGCCCCGCCACCCAGTGGCGCAGCGGCAGCGGCCATCGGCGCCACACGTGGCGCCTGGATGTTTTCGGCTGGGAACAGCGCACGGATGATGGCGGGCGTCTTGAGCGGGCGGCGGCCCGTCATTCGAGGGTACACATCCTGTCGGGGGATGGGAGGGTGGGAAGCCAGGAGATGGGCGCAAGGGAGGCAGAAGGGTGCAAAGCATGCAAGGGCACAAGGATTGGAAGGCGCGGTGAGCGGCAAGCCAAGGCGACCCAGCAGGGTGGCACACATGCGGCAACAGCCAGTCAGGTCGTGCTTGCCTCCAGGAAGTAGTATGCGTGGCCTGCCACCATGCCCAGCAAGTCCACCAGCGGGCTGCTGCCCAGCATGACTGCATGGTGGGAGGTGCGAGGCAGGAGGCGTCAGAACATGATGCACACAGGGCTCCAGCAGGTAACAAACAGCGCCATCTCAGCGGTGCGACGTAAGCCTGCGGCATGTGCAAACTGCAAGCACGCAAAGCTGGCCAGCGTTGCCAACCCTAGTGCTTCCATCAATGCACGACAGGCCCTCAGCCGCCTTCCAACTCGCAACAGCCCCACGCATCTCTGCACCATCCCACCGCTGCTCTCACCGGAGAAAGCCAGCAGCACCCAGGGCAGGTAAGGCGCTGTGAAAGTAAAGATGCCCAGGAACGAGAGGTTGACGTACTGGTGGCGCCGACCCCACACGTACACCTGCGCAGGCGCAGCAGGGTGGGAGGAGGGGGCAGGTGGGCAGGTGGGGCAGGGCATGCTGCGGCCTGTGATTGCATGCCCTCTGCACCTGGTGGGCAACAACATCTGGCAAGCAGCAGACACCAAGCGCAGGCAGGCAGGCGGCGGCAGCAGCAGCGGCAGCAGCAGCGGCAGCAGCAGCGGCAGCAGCAGCAGCAGCAGCAGCAGCAGCAGCAGCAGCAGCAGCGGCGGCGGCGGCGGCAGCAGCAGCAGCGGCGGCGGTGGCGGCACAACAGGTCGCACCATCATGAATGTGAGGGAGGAGCCCAGGAACTGGATGTTGACCCAGGGCGCAGCACCAACCTGCACACATGATGCAGGTGCCGGCGGGGCAGGTCAGGGGCAGGTCAGGGGCGCACCGGACGCATGGCATGCCGCGTCACTGCATGCAACACCTATCAGTGAAGCAGCACTATGGAACATGCTGCAGCGGGCCACGCTCTCACAGCAGCTTGCCAGCACGTGCATCCCACGCCCACACCCTTGCCGCTGCTTTCTGCCCGCCCCGCCGCCCACCAGGATGGCTGCGCCGAAGAGCAGCATCCACAAAAAGTCGGCTGCTCGGTTGCGGAAGCTGCCCTCCTCCAGCGACTTGGAGTACTTGACCAGGAAAAACATGTGGAAGAAGAAGTCGAGGCCTGAGGGGTCCAGGCAGAGGTGGGCATGAGGCAGGGAGGGAGGACGGGTTGGCAGTGCAGGCTGCTCGAAATTGGCTGGTGGGATCCACTGGTCCCATCCAGGGCTGGAGTCGCGAGACACTATCAAGACATGCATGGTAACAGGTTGGGCACACAACAGCGTCCCTCCCACCATGCATGGCTTCGACATTAGCATAGCAATGGGTGCCAGGGGGCACGAGCAGGCAGGCACAGATCCAATGAAAAGCGGCAGCTGCCCCGCGGAGACCCACCCAGGCTGCCAAAGTAGAAGAAGTTGGTGAACAGGCGCCAGTACTCGTGCTGCTGCCAGATCAGCTTGGCGTTGAAGTAGATGTTGAATGGCGTGATGATCTGCGGCACGGCAGCAGTGAGCCGGCAATGGCAGGCGCACATGAGCGGAAGGGGGCGAGCGGTGCAGGGCTTCGGCGGCGGCGGCGGCAGGGCGGCGACTGGCGCGTCGGTGTATGCCTTGCAACCCATGATCAGGCTCGCTCGTAATAATTTCCCTGCCCTGGGAGCCCCGCTCCTCACCTCCAGCGCGCAGGCCGCGGTGGTAATCACGCAGAGGCTCACATAGCCGCGTGTGATCACTGGCAGCGATCGCCAGATCTCCGCAGGGTCCATTGGAGCTGGCGACCGCTAGGCAGGAGCGCTGAAGGCCTGAGGCGAAGCCGAGGGGCCTCAGTCGCGCGTTTGCCCAGAATCGGGGCAGGACGGTGCAATGCAACGATCTCTGAGGGGCGAAAGCGAGCGCTGCGCCGCAGCCACGCCCCATAGCGGCGCCGCACAGCACAACCGGTCGCTGCGTCGCACAGCACAACCGGTCGCTGCGTCGCGCTGCGGTGCAGGCTGCCCCCCGCGCTTCTCGCGATGAAGACTTCATTGAAGTCGCTCAGCACCATGTGAAGATGTCGTGTGCGAGGCATTACATGGTTAGAATCAGACATAGCAGGTTTGTGCTTCATAAGATGGGGAGAGGGTGGCTGGATCTGGTTGATGAACCGCAGAGCGTTGGGTGCCGAGGGGTTGGGGGGGGAGCGCCGAAGAGTTGAGGGGGCCCACACACTGGGGGTTGATTTGGGCTGGCAATGTGCATCAAAGGGCAAGCCTACCTAAAAGCAGTGCTGGGTGGGGGTTGAGTTGGGTTGGAAAAGGAGAACAGGCTAAAAGGAAGGGCTGGAAGGGGCACTCGGCGGGGCAGCCGCCGCACGGCCCACCAGCCATGCATGCAAAACGGTGGCAGTGCGGGCCGCACCGGGGCGGGCGGACGGACGGGCAGGAAAGAATGCTGCTGCTGTGCAGGGTGGGCTTGTAACTGGTTGGACTACTGAGGCGGGCTGCCCGCCCACCCGCCGGCGCCAGGTAGGCGGCTGGTCAGCTCAAGACGTGGCAGAAAGTGGACTCCACGTGCCATGCTGCTCACGCCAGCGTGCGGGCATAGCCGATTGACATGAGCGCCGACAGGATGGCCACAACTCCCGCTGGGAATACCTTGCCGCTGCGGTTGGCGCGCTGACCCATCACGCCCGCCAGCACAAGGGTGGTGCCTGCGGCAGCAGAGGTGGCAGCAACAGGCTCAGGTGCTGGGGGAGCAGGCGGCTGGCATTCGCAAAGCAAGCAAACGATGCACCCCCACGCACAAATATCACAGCACATGCACCTGCTTGCTTGACCTATCAAATGCAAAGGGGCTGGGTGGGGCAGCTGCCAGCATGCATCGCAATGATCGCACGCCCAGCCCGCTAGGCGCAGCCCCCACATATGCTGCCCACTCACCCAGTGCTAGCAGCGTGCCCACTCTCCGGTGCATGACCGATGCGGAGATGAGCAGCAGCATGGCGGCCGCAGCGCTGAACAGCAGCGACTTGACGCTGCCGCGGCGCACAAAGGCTGCCAAGCCGCCCGCCATCAGCAGTGCTGCAAACAGGTAGGTGAAGCCGCGCATGGGGCCGCTGCCGCCGCTGCCGCCGTTGCCACCGCTGCCGCCACCGCCGCCGCCGCTGCCGCCGCCGCCATTGCTGCCGCCGCTGCTGCCGCCATTGCCGTCGTCTGCGTGATGCATTGGGACATACCGTGAGCAGCCCGACACAAGGGCTTTGGCAATGGCCAACACTGCAAGTGCGCAAATATGCCGCCTGGCCCGCAATGTGTGCAGCATGCACGCATGCCAGCGTAGCACCACAGCGTCTGGCTGCGCCTGCGTGCGGCACGGTTCGCACCTGGCGACAGCTGCGGAATGGTCACTGGCTTCTGCTCAATATCTGGCCGGCCAACTGACGCGCTGGCGGCGCCATAGTCCCTGTATTGTATGAGCAAGGACGAGCAGCTTGTTGCGCTCGAGCGGGAGCACCTGCCGCTTTTCGACTAGGCTGGCAAGCAGAGCAGTGTGCAACACCCCGCTGCGATTGCCCCTTCTGCCCGCACTCACCACCACTTGCGCTGCTGCGGCGTGCCCAAGGCCTCCTCCTGCTGCCGCCGCAGCCGATCATGCGGGTCCTCCAGCCCCTGCTTTTTCTCGCCTGGCGGACGTGCAAGCAAGTGTGAGGCTGGGTCAGCACGCAGCGTGAGGTTGACGCGGCTTGGCGGCTGTGCGCACTCTGGCGGCTGCGGCAGCGGCAGCGGCGGCGGAAGCAACACTGCTAGGCCCCCAAGTGCGCCCGCTGCAGGGGATCTGGGCTCACCTGGCACGTTGGGCTGCCCATAGCCGTAGTCTGGCACTCCTGGCAGTCGCGAGCACCGGATAGGACATGGCCGGCGATGCGCTGCCTGTGCCCTGCTGTAGCGACCACCTATGGGCCTGGCTGCGACTGCTGACGCCGCCTGCATGCTGCAAAGTGCCCTCTGAGCGCCTCTGGGCCTGCTGCCGGGCTGTCGTTTTGAGCGGCGCTGCGCAGCCTGATACCGCCACAAACGTCCTGCCAGGCAATGGGCTGCCGTCGGCAGGGGCGATTGAAGCCCTGTGCGGCTTTGCTGCTGGCGAGCACAGCAGGATGCCCATGCAGACTCGCGGCCTGAGCTCGCAGGGCCCAGGGTGCATGCCCGCAACTGGTAATCGGCTGGATTTGCATTTGCGGCGGCTGCAAGCCGGTGGGCTTAAGGCGCGGCTGGTGAACGGCTCCCAGCCCCAACCCTCGACCTAAAGCGAGCCGAGCTCATGCCCCAATCGCAGTAGCACGTAGAGGCGGGTGTGGAGGAGAGCAGGAGACTCCCCGTGTAGCTCGAGCCTGTACCGCCGCGGCGCCTCGGCGCTTGCACGGCGGCATGGCGGGCAGCACCGGCGGCCCGCTGCCGCAGGAGACAGCTGCCCGCGAGGGCACTAACGCAGCCACAGCAGCAGACAATGCGGACAGCAGCCCGGTGGCCACGGATGACAGCGGCGCGGGCGACAAGGCGTCGGCAGACAAGGCGGCCGGGCTCGAGTCGGCTGGTGGTCTCAAGCGCGAGGCTTCAGCGGGCCCCTCACCTCACTACGACCCCAGCCGCACCATTGTGCTGCGCTACGAGTTCTTGGACTCAGGGGCCATCAAGGTGCGGATGCTGGCTGGACCCAGGGGGGGTGCCACACAGGCCGCTCGCCTCCTCAATGACCCATTCACATTGCCTCGGGGCGGGAGGTGTTGTTCGGTGTGCATTGCATCCCTCTCATGCCTCCCCCGCCATGGCTCCCACTACTGCATGCGCAGGCTATCATCCTGGCTGTGTGGGTCATCGTGCTGATCGACCTGGTGCTGCTCATCCTGGCCATCTATGTGTCCGTCTCGCTGGTGCGTGCACGTGCACTCACCGCCGGACTGAAGTGGCCGCTGCCGCCGCTGTTGCCATTTGCCGGCCCTGCTGTTGTGCCAATGCCATTGCTGCTGGTCCACCTGCTGCTGCCATGCTCACCCTCCAATGTGATTGATTGAATGAGTTCCCAACAGACCGCTTGCTCATCGCTGGTGCCCTGCACGCAAACTGTGACCCACAAGCATGCGCACGGCTGCTGCCCCACCCCCGGCCTGCCGCAGGAGAGCGACTGGCTGCTGCGCCGCAAGACGCTGCCCATCATCAACACAGTGGGCGCCTCAGTGATGCTTCTGGCCATGGGGTGGTACTGGCTCTACTTTGGCCGCCGCATTATCAGGTGGGCAAGCGGGCTGGCAGGTTGGGCCTTGGTGGCGTGCGGTGCTGCTAGTTGGCAGCCCGCAAACACGGGAGGCTGCAGGAAGGATGATGCGGTGGGCGGTGGGCGGAGCATCCCCCGCAGGCATGCTGCTTGCATTTCAACGGCATAGTGGCAGGTGCAGCACCTGGGCAGCCGGGGCGGCCCTTCCCACCCGCTGCCTGCACTGCTGGGTCCCACCACACCGCAGGGCGCACCGCAGCAGCAAGGTGTGGCCGCACCGCTCGCGCCGCCTGATGCGCATGGCGTTTGCAGAGCTGACGGTGGCGCTGTTGAACGCCATCATGTTCCTCCTTCCCAACGCGTGAGCTGATGGCGGTTGGTTTATATCGTTGTTTGGTTGCGCTGGTTGCATGGCCCTGTTTGTTCGCATCTCTTGCCAAAGTTGGCCGCCTGCGTAATGTGCCAGCCGCTCAGCAGCAGCCCTTCCACCTGCATGTGTCCCTGCCACAGCTTGCACGTCTGCTCAATCCAGGCTGCTGCCTCCCTGCCTGCCTGCAGGTACATGCTGTCCGAGTCGTGCGCCTGGTTCTCTGACCTGGTGGTCTGGTGCTCCTTCGTGCGCTGGACGCTCTGGAACACGCTCTGTGAGTGGCCGAAATGCTGTGTGGGGAGGTGTGCCAGTGGGGGCACGCATCTTGGGGTGCACAATTGCGCAGATCGTGCGAGTGGCTACGTGGAGTGGCGCTGCTGGCACACACGGCGGCGTGGCCAGCTCGCCATCGCGCCCAGACTCCTTGCCCTTTCCAAGTAAGACTCCGCAACTGCTGCTCTCTGTCGGCTCCCCCGCAGACATGCTGTACTGGATTGAGGCGCACAGCGGCAACCCAGCCACCTCTGGGCGCTGGGGTGAGGGCGGGACACTTGGCAGCCTGCCGCAGCATGGATTGAGAATCAAGATGCCGTGGCAGCGCTCTGTTTTGCAAGCCATGCGGCTCCTCCTTGCATGAGCTATGAGGTGGGGACACGCCACACGTGATTCGCCTGCCCCCCTTTCGCTGCAGGGCGCTGGGCGGCAGCGCACCCCGAGGTGGCGGCGCAAGTGGACGGCCAGGTGTTGGCGGTTGTGGATGCGCCCTTCTGGATGCACTGGCGCAAGGCCTGGCTGTGGCTGTTCATGGAGGCGGTGGTCGTGGCTGCCGCGGTGCTGACCAACAACAACAGCCACCGCTGGACCGACCAGCTGACGCAGGCTGAGGGGGCGGACTGCACCGGCGACACACGGCTGGACTGCAAGAAGGGCGGTGAGGGCGCTGCGCCGGACTTTTTGTTTGCGGCATGCGTCGCAGCATGCTTGCAGGCATTGCGGAAGACTCGGGCTGAGCATGTGGGTTGAGCCGTTGGTGGCCGGCCGCTGCGGTCGGAGGGTGAGTGTATTATCAGCTGCAGCCTCGAATGCTGACCAACTCTTGCGTCGCTCCTCCAATGCAGCGGGGATGATTGCAGTCATTTGCCTGTTCTTCGCCTGCTGCATTGGGTGAGTGGCAGGGGGTGCAGGACAGGGTGGCACGAGCAGTGCAGGGAAAATTGCATGCCCTGTGCAGTGCTGCTTGATGATGCTGTGCAGCCTTCCCATCGTTCCGTGTGATGCAACGATTGCGTCAACTGACCAAGAAGCACGCTGCACAAGGCTCACGCCCTACCTTCTTAACTCCTCTCCACAGCTACTCGCTGGCCTATGCGTGGACGGTGTGGCGCACTTTCCAGACCCTTCTGAAGCTGCCATACAACTCGATGCGGCGCGCCAACCTGGTGGTGCGCATCCAGGTGGGTAGGGTAGCAGCAGGGACATATGGGCAGGCAGGGGTTGGGGTGGGCGGAGCAGGGGCAGGGTGGTGTTGTGACATGGCAACCAGGCCTGCCATGTCGCTCCTTGTTGTGCTGTGATGGACACTGCCCATCCCCGCTGCTCACCAATGCTGCCCTGCCCAGGTCCGCATGCGCGCGCTGACGATTGGCTTCTTCGTGCTGTCGGCCATCTTTTACACGTCAGTGAAGGGGAGGTACACACCTTGATTGATGTGCGCAGCATGCAGCAGGGACCAGCACGTGGCGCCTGTGCACAGGAGGTGCAAGGCGGTCGAGGGGGTGTCCCTCGACCAGATCAAACTCCTCACCTGCAGGTTCGTGGGCTTGAATTCATGCAACTCGTTCGCGCTGTCCTGGCTCGGCTACATGCCCGTCATCCTGGTGCGGCGCTGAGCGGGTGGGGCGGTTGAGTGTTTTGCTGCGCAGCTGACAGCCGGCATGCTCCTGAGGTGCAACAAGCGCATCGAGTCTGCTTGCTTTGCCCTGCCATGAACAAGGGTGTTGCTGGGGAAGTGACGGCAGACAGCTGCGCCCGCCCTCCTTGCAGGTGTTCAGCGGCACCGCCCTCGCGCACGCCTACATCATGACGCCCAAGCGACCCAACGACACTGGCATCATGCAGGTGCGGCGCTGCTGCTGGAAGGGGCGCGGCGCCAGGTGCCCCTGTGGCTGGTTGCACGCAAGCAAGCCGCCGCATCATGCAAGGGTATTTGCCGGCCTTCTGACGTCCCTCTCACCGCCGGCATGTCCCGCTCCACCTTCTGGTCCCTGGTCCCTTCCCCCTCCGCAGGCCTGGCTGCAGGAGTTTGCGTGGACGGAGGCGGAGCTGCCGCAGCGGCTGCGCGAGCGGCAGTCCACGCTGGCGCACGCCGACAGCTCGCGGCACCGGGGCGGGCAGGAGGACAAGGCGGCCCTGATGGCTGAGCTGGCGCAGGAGCCCATGTTCTGCTTCGAGGTGCGCTGGCTTGTTGGGTGGGGTGCCCGCTGCGGTTGTGGGAGGGGTGATGATGCATGCCTGTTAGCCGTGCTAGGAAGCAGAGGTGCCACTAATGGGTAGCCCCGCCGGCTGGGGCCCTACACTCAAGCTCAATGATGCCATCCTTGCCACTGCCGCTCGCAGACCGCGCTGAAGGCAATGTACTGGTCGCTGGTGAGCTGCAGTAGGAGTTGGCAGCCAGCTCAGCTGCATGCCTGTTGGGCCAATGGCTGCAGCCCGCACAGCCTGTGTAGCACACACTGGGACAGTTGCCAACACCTACCAATTATATAGACTAAAGCTAGACTAGACAAAACAACACGTGCCAGCCCCATGATGGTCCCCTCAAGCGCTCCGGCTAACTGCCAGCATCCAGTGTCACCTGTGTGCCAAGCTCTGCCCTCCACTGCCCAGCTCGTGTATGACTTTGACGAGGTGGAGGAGTCGCCCTTCAGCATCGACGACGCCCTGGACCTTTACAACCTCCAGTTCTTCAAGGCAAGGGGTTTGGAGGAATTGGCACGCTATTATGTAGGCTGTCAACTCCGGCAGCATGCAGGCGGCTCGCCGGCTTGTGCCGCCCGCTTGCCCGCCGCGGGCACGCCCAACAGGACGACAACCACACCATCCCTGCCTGCTCCCCTCCCTCTGTCTCGCCACACACACATGCCTGCCTGCTTTGCTCCCTCCTCCACAGGTGTTCTGGGAGCGCGACTGCGACACGAAAGTGATGGTGGCCTGGGGGAACGACACGGTGAGGCACGGCTGCTCTCAGCAGTGCAGTGCGACCGGCACTGGTGCAGGGAAGCCGGGGGCACCAACCAGCGTGTGGTGCATGTGCAACAGGCAGTGCCAACGTGCTGACCCGGCACTGCTGCCGCTGATGCAGGTGGTCATCAGCTTCCGCGGCACGGCATCGCTGTCAAACGTGGCAATAGACTCGCAGGCGGGCACATCAACAGCGCAACTCGGTGCCCTTTGGCTCGCTGCCTTTGTTTGGCAGCAAGGGTACCTGCTGGTTCTGGCCAGCTGCCCAGTCTGAGCTGCTCTGCCGACCATGCCGCGCGCTGTGCACCGCTTGGCTGCAGGTCTGGCGCGCGCGGTGGCCCGAAGGCATGGGAAGCGTGCTGCTGGCCACGTAAGCTGTCTGCATGACTGGGGATGCAGGCCTTGGAGGCGCCAGCTGCCAAACCGTTGTGCACAGTGGCACGCATGCGCCTGTGTTCCGGCGTCACACAGCCCGGGCCAAGCATGTTCCCTTCCACCCAGTTCACTGATGCTGCCCTGCGCCGCTGCACTCCCCCACCGTCCCGCAGTGCGCCCATGGTGCACTGGGGCTTCCACAAGGCCTGGACCACCAAGGGGTTTGGCGAGGAGCTGTGCGCATTTGTGCAGCAGCTGGTGTGGGACGAGGAGGCGGCCGGCGGCGGGCAGCAGCCGCCCAAGCGCGTGCTGATCACCGGGTGGGTCAGTGTAAGGATGGCTGCCAAGTGTGCAGCCAGCGCTGGAAGGAAGCAGCCCGTGGGGCTGTCTGCCAGCGGTGCATCTTTGCCAGCAGGGGTTTGGCATGTTATACAGCGTGCAATGGTTGCACAGCCACGCTCAGGGCTGCAAACTGCATCCACTGCTGCAACGGCATGAGCCCCTCGCCCGCCCCTCTCGCCCTCCCACCCCACAGGCACTCCCTGGGCGGAGCCATGGCCACGCTCTGCGCCTTCTCGCTGGCCCGCCTGCTGCCGCCGGGCACCATCCAGCAGGCGGTGTACACGTTTGGCGCGCCGCGCACCGGCAACCACGCTTTTGCGGGAATGTACAACGAGCTTGTGCCCGACACGTGGCATATCATCAATGCTGACGACGTTGTGACGCTGGGCGGCAAGTTCTTTGTGAGTCAATGAATGCGCGTAGAGCTCACCCATCGGCATTGTGTATGGGTATGCCGTTGCCGCGTGATTGGCCTCGTTGACCTGCTGCCGGCGGAGCTAACAGGCACCGCGCCTGCCGCCCTTGTCTCACCTCAGATCCTGTACAAGCGGCCGGGGCAGCGCGTGCTGATAAACAAGGTGAGGCGCGCACAGCACACTGCTTCCTGCGCAGGCTGACCAATCAGCTGGCAATGGTTATGAGCAGTGGGTGCCCGTAGAGAAAGAGAGAGTGGGTGCCCAAAACAGCATGAGCCGCAATGGCACACGGGCTGAGCCTAAACGCGCTGTGCCTGCTGTGCCCACGTGCTGTGCCTGCTCTGCCCACCTGCCGCAGCTGGGTGACATGGTGGTGCGCCCCACCTTGGTCGAGACCACGATCCGCCGCGTGCCAGGAGGTGGGTTGCCTGGCAGAACAAAGCAGGGCAGCCATGCATATTGAGGTGATGTGCGCCGCTGTGTTGCGTCCCGCTGGAGCCTCACTGGTTGGTTCAGGCCAGCATTGACAGCTCCCGGTCCCGTGCCCACCACCAATCTGCGCAGGCTTCTCGCTGACGGACCATCTGATGACGTGAGTGCTGGCTGACATGCTTTACGTCGGCACAGTTTTGGTGTGCGACATGGCTGCGCACCACCTAGCCACAGCTCCTACCGCTTCAGAGGTCAGTGTTTCATCACCAGCGGTTTGATCTGTGCCCTGCTCTCTCGCATGCAGGAGCTACCAAGCCGCCCTGGCAGCGGTTCTAGGCACACAGTTCAGCCCCAAGTCGTTTGCACACGGCCAAGCGGGCGTGCTGCGGCTGGCCCGGCAGGCTGGTGAGCGGTTGCGTGTGCTGGCAGGCAGGCAGGCAGGCAGGAAGAGCTGTGTGTCAAACAAATGGCTTGATGGAGCAGAACGGCTTGCACAATTGCACGATCGACCCAGAACCGCGAACCGCTTATAGAGCCGCTCATGGCAGCCTGGGCACACAGCTCAGCCACCTTGCTGCGCTCATATCGCATTTGCCTTGCCCGTCCCCCCCCCCACAACGCAGGCGCGTCCGTGATGCTGGGCGCTGCCGGCTACGCATCCAGCACCTTTGACCTGCTGCGCCACGAGGGCTGGGACGCCTTCCTACGGGCGCAGGAGGCGCAGCGGCGCGCGCGGCGCCGCCTGCCCTGGCGGCGAAGCAAGCACGAGGTGGAGCAGGCGGGCGGCCAGGGCGGCACCCCCAGCAAGGGCGGCGCAGCGGCGGCGGCGACAGCCCAGGCTGGTGCTGTAGAGGTGGGCGAAGCAGGCCCGCCGCGGACCGAGGAGGAGCGGGAGGAGCGCGAGTTCTTGCCACAGGACCTGGAGGCTGTGACGGGCAGCCTGCGGCGCGTGCTGCTGCGCGCGGCGACGCTGGATACCGAGCGCTGCCGCGAGATGCTGCGCGCCTTCACCTCCCGCGGCCCGCTGGCATTTGGTGGGGCGCTGGTCGACTTTCCGGAGCTGGCGGCCAAGCAGCAGGAGGCGGAGGAGCGGGAGCCAGCGGCGGCAAAGGGGCCCGCGGGCTAGCTTGCACGGCCGGCGGGCTAGCTTGCACAGAGGTGCCTGTTGGGGTGCCGGGCGCAACGGAGGAGATTTTGACGGACGACTGGATTGGTACCTGCTGCTTAGCTGCCCGACTGCCTGCTGCATGCAGCAGCCTACCCTGGTAACGATGATTACTTTTGTGGACGGACATTGCCCACGCTTACAACCTGTGCACGCCATTTTTTCCACTTGTATGTATTAATCTGTTTGACCAGGATTTGAGCAAGTCCATTTTGTTGTATGTGCATGTAATGCAGCAGCCAAGGTGGACCGCAGCGTGGCGTCGTGCGGCGAAGGGTGTTTGGTGAGCAAGCTGCCATCTGTGCGGCGGCAGCGCCAGGTCGGCAGAAGGCGGCGGCAGGTGCGGCGGAAGGGCGGCGATCCCCGCTACATGCGCGTCCCTTGAATGTCTGCTGCCATGCTACACCGCCAGACAGCTCCCTGAGAGCGCTGCGCCCGGTCGAGAACCCCACTTTTCGCACTGTGCAGCGCCAAGCGCATCCCGCACCGATGGCCTTGTCGGAGCGAGGGCCGGCGCAGGATAATGCAGCCCTAGGCGACGGCCGGGAGGGCAGCTCACCTCATCCGCCGCTCGAGCTGCGCCGCCCGGCGGCCGCCGACGGCAGCACAGGCGGAGAGCCGCCCTCGCCGACGCCCCTTGCCTCCAACGGCGACGATGGCAGCGAGCCCGGCTCCCCCAAGCTGCAGCCCACTGATTCCAAGCAGAGCATCGGCAGCGACACCGGCAGCGGCGACGGCAGCAGCAGCCCGGAGCAAACTCACTATGATAGCAGGCAAGTTCTTGTCTTTCGCTGTTTGCTGTAAATTGCTGCAAGGGGAAAGGTCGTGAGTGCTCTAGTTTGTGTTTCTGAGGCAGCAGCAAGCAGGTGCTGGGCCTGGCAGGGCTTCAGAATTCCGCTGTGCGCCCCCTCGGCGCTTCCTGGCCACCCATCCCATCCCATCCTACGCCTCGCTGGCGCCCCTTGGATGCCAACCTGTGTTGCCCCTCCTACCCGTGCCGCAGCAAGGACGTTGTGCTTCGTCTCGAGTTCCTCAGCACTCCCGAGGTCAAGGCAAGTTCTCTAAAACGTGCAGCATAAGGGACAGTACGGGGCCGGTGCCGCTACTCCCGCTGCCAACCACTGGCGCCCTGGTCTTGCCACCTCGCAGGCGCTGTTCCGCACTGTGCGAGTGTCGGTGCTGGTGGGGCTGGGCATGCTGGCGGTGGCCATCTACCTGAAAGTGGACAAGGTGCGCTGGGGGCCAGGATGCTGTCTTGGGTGGCAGCTCGGAGCGGTGCGGCCACACTTGCAACAGAATGCAGCCGGCTTGCTGGGCAGCTTGGCCCACCATCAACCAGCAGGGCAGAGCGACTGTCTTGAAACCTATTTATCTCAGATGCTGCCTCCCCCTTTATCCCGTGTGTCTTCCAGCCAAACGACTACTACCTAAGTGACCAGACGGTGCCCATCCTCAACATCTGCTTCGCTGCCGTGCTGCTGCCCGCGCTGCTGGCCTGCTGGGCCCTCTTCATCTGGCGGGTGTACCGGTGAGGCAAACAACAACAAATAAATAAATAGCGGGATCATCATCATCTCATCGCTGGCCAGTGTCGCATTGCAACAGACATGCCATACGTACCAGCGCTTCCATTACTCCCATTGCCCCACAACAGGTCCAACTTGAGCGGCAAGCGGTGGAGCCACCGGCGCAAGCGGGCGGCGACGCTGGCAGGAGCCGAGGCGAGGCGCTGCTTGCCTTTTGTTTGTGGGCTAGGCTGAGGAGCAGCCGGTTGGACCCCTCCTTCTCTGCATTAGTGCACTGTTGTACAGGGTGCACCTCGTGGGCATTTCACCCGTGCTGCCCTGTTCTGTTGCAGATCACAATCCAGACCATCAACTGCACCTTCTACCTCATCCCCAACGCCTACGTCATGACGCACGACTGCGCCTGGTTCGACCCCGTGGTCATCTGGTCCGGATTCGTCCGGTGCGCCCTCACTGTGCTGGGTAGGACCAGTCACAGTGCCTGTGCTGGCATGTGGCCTGTGCCTGGGAAGCAGCAAAATTGCGTGCCAGGAGACAGCTGACGGCTGATTGAGCGGCGGCCTGATCCGGTGCGCTGTGGTAGAGTCCACGCGTGCTTGCATGGCCGCTTGGTGGGAGGATTTAACATGGCACGTGTGCTAAGTGCATGTGCGGGTTGTTCAGCTGCCAGCGGGGGTGAGCACATGACAGGTTGCAAGAGCAGCAGCCTGTTTGGCGCTTGTCCAACACCCAATCCCGCCTGTGCCCCCTGCAGGTGGAGCTGCTGGAACAGCCTGTTCTTGCTCTTCTGGGTGCAGGCCTCCAGCGTCAACCCCGCGCGCTCGCAGCGCTACCGTGAGCTGCCTGCTGGGCTGGGGATTTAGGGCAGCAAGGGCGGAGCGGTCCAAGGGGCGAGGGCAGAGTGGCCTAAAGAGCAACCTGCTGGCAAAACCAAACCTGCCTGCTGCATTGGCAAGTGCGCGACGGCCGTAAAAAGTCACTTGTGATCAACCCCCACCCCGCGTATGCAGGCAAGCACATCTCGCGGCCCGACGCGGCCGTCATGGACGCGCCGCTGTGGTGCCATTACCGCAAGCTTGCGCTCTGGGTGGTGCTGGAGGGCATCCTCATTGCGCTGAGCATCGTGGCTCGCACCGACCACGTGAGCTGCTTGTTTCTCTGGATTTAGGGTGCATGGGCAGTGTGCTATCAGGCGGTGCACCTAACACAGCGATTGAGAGAAATCGTGGAGTGATGCATCCCCAGCAAGTAGTGGGGTGATCCATCCCCAGCGCTGTGTGTAGCAGCTGATCAGTCCTGGTTGCTGAGCCCTGCCCAGCTGGCTGGTCCCCGGTTGCCGCAGGCGGAGTTCTACTGGGACCCAGCCATCACCGACTGCCGGCAGCAGGGCTGGACCTGCCAGTTCTCAGGTGACTGGTGACTGGCTGGAAAGGAAGCCGTGCAAAACGCGCTGGTATGGCAGCACTTGTGCGCTGCGATAGTTGCTCTCATCGCCCTGCACCTGTGCAACAGCTGTTCTCCATGTCTGCACGTTACCAAGCTTCAAGCCCCTTTGTGCTGCACCCCACTGAACATGCCTTGCCTTGCTGCACCCCCGGCCTGCCCCCCCGCAGCGGCCGCCATCACTCTGCTGTCGCTCAACGTGGCCTGCCTCGTGGCATACTTCATTATGTGAGGCTGCAGCTGCAGCTCTCACAGCATGTGCCTTGGTTGCGGCGCCCGCCATGCCAGCATTGATGGCTGGCAAGCACTCAGGCGCGCATGCACGCCCCTGTGCGCATCTCCCCTCTGCTCGCACGGCAACATGCCCTCCTGCCGCCCCGCCTCCCACCAGGTGGCTGTGGAACATCGCCCGCTCGTTCAACAACCTCAAGTACCTTCCGTACGGCTCCATGCGCATGGCCAACCTGGTCACTCGCATGCAGGTGCGGCTGGAGATGTTTGTAGCTGGGCATACGCTTGGTGCCACCTGCAGGCTGTCGCAGGCCTGGGGCGGCTTGCTCGTGCAACCAGCCACGCACCGCTTTTTTGAGACGTACCTTCAGTTGCCGTGTGTCCATTGGCGCAGGTCCGCCTGCGTGGCCTGGGCATCACCTTTTTCATCCTGTGCGTCGTGGTATACACCTTTGGTGAGTGGGCATGGTGTGGTGATGCACACCGGACGGGCTGTTGTGACGGAGTGCCTGAGAGTGTGGCCGTGGTGGCTGGCCCTGCTGTATTGGCGCGCATGTGCATGATGCTGGCTCTCCTTCCCGTGCCCTGCAATTCCTGCAGTCAAGCTGGGCACCTGCTCCTCGTACATCATCTCAGTGAGCCTGGGAGAGCATTGCCTGGATTGTGTGTGTGAGCATGTTGGTCCAGCCAAACGCTGCTCTGTGGTCCTGCTCTCGCCTGAGATTGCCGGCTCTGTTTGTGAGGTGCACGCATCACAGGCAACCCCACAGTTTTGCCCACCTTGCTTACCCCAGCTGCCTTGTGCCGCCTTGCCCCTTGCAGTGGCTGGGGTACTTGGTGCGTGAATGAGGGAGGCTGGGAAGACAGTGTGCTGAAGGACATAACTCTGTTGTTGGGGCTGGGTGGGAGTGTCTCTACACGCACAACTGCAGTGCTTCCATATTCTGGACTCCCAGGCACGGCTGCCTGGTTGTGGATCCACCTGCCCCCACCCACCCACCCATGCCTGCCCTTCCACTGCTGCGCACACAGCCCATGCAAGTTGTGGCCAGCGTGACCGCGATGGCCAGCTGCTACATGTGGATGCCCAAGCGGCCCCACGAGATGGGCATCCTGCAGGTGGGCAGGGCAGGAGTCTGCTGACAACGAGGTGTTGGCTTGTTAAGATCTGGACTCTGCACTTGTGCCACGGTCAGAGACTCAGCCAGAACACTTACCCATCCGGACCCGACTCGAGTGGATTGAGGGCTGCACGCCTCTCTGCTTTTCCACTGATGGGTCAACATGCCGCCCTGCTCACTCACACCTGCCCTCCCGCCCCCAGGCCTGGCTGGCGGAGTTTGCGTGGACCGAAGGCGACATCCCGCGCAAGCGGTCCGAGCGCGCCTCCTCGCTGCCACCAGAGTCGTTTGAGCACTTCTGCATCGATTGGTGGGTGGAGCGGGTGTTTGAGGAATGGAGTTGCAATGGGTGGGATGGCTGCAGACACAGGAGGGCCAATGCCGACCCGGCATGCATGGCTGACCTCTTTCCTCACCTCTGCTCCCGCCTGCCTCCCTTGTGCAGTGAGCCGCTCTTCTGCTTCGAGACGGCCGTCAAGATGCTGTACTGGTCCTTCCTGGTGAGCAGCTTGGCCAGCTGTTAAGCTTGCTCAGTGACTCTACATGCACCTGCAGTGCAACTGGGCAGGGCACGTCTTGGTCGCCTAAGCCACTGGTTGCAACGCCTCTTCCTGCATCAACCGCTACAAACTGTTGGTGTATGTGCAGGTGTATGACCACGATGAGATGAAGGCCTCCCCCTTCAACCCCACCACCGCCCTCTCCCTTTACGACCTGGAGCACTTTGAGGTGGGTGTGGCACACTGCTGACTAGCTGCAACGCTGGGTTGGCCGGGGTGCAGATGCTGTGCAGCTGACTTGCAGAGCCTGCTCTGAGCATTTGTGGGTCGCTGACCCCTGCTCCCCAACCCACCCTGCCGCCTGCCTTTCCGGCGCAGGTGTTTTGGGAGAAGCAGCTGGACACCAAGTGCTGCGTGGGATGGAATGAGGACACGGTGGGTGGGGCCCGCAGCTTGTAACTGCTGTGCCGCCTCTGCACCCGCCAGTCGGGCAGGGCTGCCATCCTGGGCTGCCATGCAAGTGCATTACTGTACCCCTCCCCTGCACCCTCCATTGGCTGTGGGCAGGTGGTCATCTCCTTCCGCGGCACCAGCAGCCTCAAGAATGTGCAGGCAGACCTGCAGGTCAGCGCCCGATGTGCTGCTTTGCATATCTTGCAGCTTGCCTGCCTCACTCTGAGCTGCTCTGTGGCTTGCACCTCGGTTTTTTTATTGCCGACGACCTGTGCACCGGCATCTGACCCGCCTCCTGTTTTGTGTTTCCCTGACCGCAGGTCTGGCGGTCGCGCTTCCCCACTGGTGTGGGCAGCCTGCTGCTGGGCACGTGAGCAATTGGGGCGGGTTAGCGGCTTACTTGAATGTTCGTATTGCAGTTGGAGCGCGATGCCCGCAACCTTGCAGCCGCAGGACCGCCTGCTGCTTGCTGGATCGCGGTCCTGCCTGCCCTGCGACAGCCCAGCCCCGCTGTCTCCTCTCATACATCTGCATCCCATGCAATCCCACGCAGTGCGCCGCTGGTCCACTCGGGCTTCCTGTGCGCGTACACGGCCAACGGCTTCAACGAGCGCCTGCTGTCCAGGTGTGCAGGGAGGGTTGCCAAAGTGCTTGCTTTCTGGTGCATGCAAGTACCACGTGTGCAAAGCACACTGCCTGAAAGCAGGTGCTTGGAAGCTCCTTGCTTTTAGGACCTCGTTGTTCTACTCCAGCCAGTGCCCCTGCCACATCCCCACCCTGCTGCCATCCCCCTCCCCTCACCCTCCCCCCAGGCTGGAGAGCATTCTGTTCCGCTGCACCTCGGAGCGCGCCGAGTCGGGCAACGAGCGGCCCGTCAACGTGTATGTCACCGGGTGAGGCTGCGCTGGTGCTTGAGGCTTGTATGGTGGCTAACGCCTGGGTCCGCCTGCCACGCATGCTGTGTGACATGGCTCCCGTCTGCCGCTGGATTGTGGCCCTCTCCTTGGACTGCTCATGCTCGGTGCCCTCTTCCTGCCGCCCTCCCTGCGTCACCTTCTCCACTCCTGATCAAATCAATCTGCTGCACTTCCCTCCGCCCTCCCCTGCCCAGCCACTCCCTGGGCGGCGCACTGGCCTCGCTGTGCGCGTTTGACATCAAGAAGCGCTGCCCCTGCGCGGGTGAGCCCGTTTGTTTATGCCCTGGCATGCAATGCTGCGCTGTGCCCCGCGGAGGCTTGCTGTGTGGTGCACATGCGCAGTGGTCCTCGTCTGCGGCCTGCAGCACTGCATTGCTGGCTGCCCAACCCCCCAGCTCCTCTCCTCCCTCCCACCATGCTCCCAGAATACTTGGTCAACGTGCGCTGCTACACATTCGGTGCGCCGCGCGTGGGCAACCGCGCCTGGGCGCGCCAGTACAACCAGGCGGTGCCTGACACCTGGCACATCATCAACAGCGACGACGTGGTGACGTCTGCCGGCAAGGTGGGCCCAGGCTGCGGGGCGCTGGTGACAGGGTGATTGTGTTCGTGGTCGGCGGCTGTGTCGACAGCTACCCCCGCATTCCATTCGGTTGCCGGCATTTGTGGACCATAGTTCTAATGCTCTGCCACCCCAACTCCTTCAAACCTGCCGCAGTTCTTCTTCCTGTACACCCGCACCGGGCACCGCGTGCTGATCAACAAGCTGGGGGACATCATCGTGGTGGGTGGGGTGTCAGGGTGCTGCGTGGCAGTACTTGCAATGCGGTGCTCACAGCATGCACTTGTATGCGTGGCTTGCCGTTGCGCTACCTGCATGTCACACATGCAACAGCCTGCTAGCTTGCCATGCTATTGCACGATCATGCAGCAACAATGCAACAAACGCCGCTCCTCCCTGCTCCTTGACCCTCCTACCTGCCCGCCAAGCAGCGCCCCACGTACCTGGAGTCCCAGATCCGGCAGATGGTGGGCGGAGGCTCGCTCAAGGACCACCTGCTGACGCAGGTGAGGAGGTCAAGCTGGAAGGCAAAACCGCGATCCGTGCAGTGCCTTGTGGCCGCCCACGAACGGTGGGAGTGCTGCGCACCGTTTGCAAAACCGCTGTAGCGCCCCCGCCCAACTGCCTGCCGCGCCTGTGCCCACTCCTTCGCCTGCAGTACCAAAAGGCGATCAGTTCTGTGGTGGCCGCCCAGTTTGGGCGCAAGCAGTTCAAGCACGGCAAGGATGGGGTGCTGAGCCTGGCGCGCTCCAAGGGTGAGAGGGGGAGGTGCGGTGCTTGATAACTCCTAGCAAAACCATGCTGACGCACCACTTCTGCTGGCGCAAGCAGGCTTGGTGCCTTGCAAGAGCGGCGTAGTGGCAGCCGGCATGCAGCACACGGGAGGCAGCAAGAAGTAGCAGTGTGGTTGCCACCACATGCTTCACCCAAGTCTCCCTGCTGGCGTCGCCCAATTGTCCATGTTCTTTTCCGTTCCTCTACCAGGCACGCGCGACGTGCTGGAGACGGCGGGGCTGGTGGGGCACCAGATCGAGGTGCTGCAGTCCCAGGGCTGGGACGCCTACCAAAAGCTGGTGGGTCCGGCAAGCTGTGTCAAAGCTGTACGACTTGTGAACAGATACCATCATGGCTCAGTCACTGCCGTCTGCCCTCATCTTCCCTCCACCGCCCTGCACCCCTGCAAAGTTTCGACCCCCACCTCACTGCTCCGCCTCTGTTCCCTCCCTCCCTGCAGCTGCGGCAGGAGGCGCGTGCCAAGGCTCGCCAGCGCAGCCGGCGGCGGCGGGCGGGCAGCCGCGACGCTGCGGAGCTTGAAACTGTGGTGGTGGCTGCCGCTGCAACAGAAGAGGAGAAGGAAGCGAAGGCGGAGGCAGCAGGGCCGGCGGCTGGCGCTGTGGCAGGGGAGCCAGCGGGACCAGCGGGCACAGCAGGCACAGCAGGCACAGCAGGCACAGCGGGCGCAGCGGGCACAGCAGCAGGCGAGGATGTGGAGGCGGGTGGGATGGTGCAGGAGCAGTGTGAGGAGCGGGGCGGCGTGCTGCACACGCAGGCCAAGCTGCGGCAGCGCAACGGCTGCGCTTGCCGCACCATCTGCCGCCTGCTGCCCAAGTCGGCAGCCAGCGAGCCGGTGGCGCTCTCAGAGCCGCTGCCGAGCGGGCCGGCGGCAGAGGCGGCTGAAGCAGAGGCAGCCCCGGCACCCGCCACACCCCGCCACGGCCCGCTGGAGGCCATTGCAGAGGAGGGCGCCGCACAGCAGGCGCAGCAGGCGCAGCATGCGCAGCAGGAGGGCGAGGAGCAGGTGCAGGAGGAGTTGTCGCCCTCGCCGCCTGACTCTCCAAGGGTGCGGGCGCGGCGGCAGCCCAGCGGCTTCTGGGGCCAGCTGGTGAGTTGTGGGGGTGAGGCGGTGGATGGGCTGAGTGGCTGGGTCAGCGGCCGATGGGTGGTTTGGGCAGACTGCCGTCCAACCAACCCAGCATGTCACCAGTCCCTGCTGTTGGCACATGTCTGCCCTCCGCAGCCATTCCAACCTTTGCTGCTTCCCACTCCAACGCCCCCCACACCCTCCTGCAACCAGGCCTCGATGGTGGGCTGGGAGCGCGGCGGCACCCTGGCGCACACACTCTCCGGCATTTCCCTGGACAGCACAGCTTCGGGGGGCAGCTCCCCCACCTCCTCAGCCGCGGGGCGAGGCAGTACCGGCGTGCGCGGCTCCATGCGGGATACCGGCAGCTCCTTCCCGCTGGTCCTGGACTGGACCGGCAGCGGGGATGCAGAGGCGCTGGCGGGCGCCAGCAGCGGCGGCAGCATGGGGTTTGGCAGCGGCAGGAGGGAGCTGCCTGAGGCAGCCTATGCCCGTGCGGTTGCAGAGCATGAGGCGGCGCGGCGCGGCACGGCGGCGGCTTGAAGGGCTACAGCCGCGGAATGGTACTGCATCTGTGGATCTCGGCGGAACTCAAGCTTGTTTTCCTTAGCGGTTTTGCGGTTTTCATCAACTCCACCTGCATACATCATACTTACTTCCATTGTCATCCCCTGTCTACAACTCGTCAGCCTTCCGCCCTTTCAACTTGTCAGCTTCATCTCTCAGCGAACTGCCCTCTTTGCACACCCTGCTTTGCATGCCTGGTTTTCCCTTGTCGCCTGGTTTGTTCCAGGTTGCACTGCAACTGTCGTCTTGGCTGTGACTTAATAAAGCATGCAAGTTTGTGATGTGGCACAGCAGCAACCATGCATGCAGTGCGGTTCCAACCAGCTCAAATGCAAGACAGCTTGTTTGAATGCACACATGCAACATGTAATGCCCCTCATCAGGCTCATGAGCTGCGCTGTTCCCAAGTGCCCCTTGGCCGCACTGTTCCCGGGTGTCCCTACCGGCTGCTGTTGCTCCAGGGCCACCCTATTCAAAGCGACGGTGTGCGCTCATCGTCAGAGCCCTCCTCAACCTGCAGCTCATTTTCAGGCAGGCAAGAAGGCTTGATTCGTCAGAGGCGTGTTAAAAACACCAACAGGTAGCCCACCCCAAGAAGCAGCATTCCCGCACAAAGAGATGGTCCACCACAAAAAACAGCATGCCCGCACGAAGTAGGGCTTGCCCCGAGCGCCACCTTCAGCATACCTGCTGCGGGCGCCGAGTGCTGGGCAGCCGCTCAGCCTGCTGCTCCTCTTCACTGTCCTCAACCACCTCCTCCTCTTCGCTGCTCTCATCTGGCCTCTGCTTAGGCTGTGGGTCCCGCTGCCGCTTCTGTGCCGCCCGCCGCCGGGGCTGTGACGCCCCAGCCCGCTTCCGCCTCGATCGTGCCACTTCCGCCTGCTGCTGCTGCTGCTGCTGCTGCTGGGGCTGCGCGGGCTTGGGCTGCAAGTTGAAGGAAGAAGGGGTCAGCTGAGCTGCAAGGCAACGGCAGGAGCATGTGGGGTGCCACTGCCATGTCGCTATGGCAGGCTGGGAAGAAAGAAAGTGCAGGCAACAGCACCGCAGCACAGTCTGACCTGCCCCCTACCTTGTACTTCTCCCACAACTCGATCTCCCTGGCCGTGGGCACGTGTAATGGGCAAAGCAGCAGACGATGGCCTGGGTGTGGTGACAAGCCATCCAGCATGTTGCAGCAGCGGCCGGCCGCAACACTACGCACTCACACCGAACCTGTCGTGCCATGCTCTTTGCAACGCTGTTTGTGCACCTTCTCACCTTGGTGACTGTGACGCTGGCAATGTGCCGGCGCCAAGGCAGGCGCGGCCGCTGTCCCCGTCCCGCTTCGCCCCTGCCGCCGCTGCCGCCTGCCGCGGCTGCTGCTGCCGCTCCCCCAGCTGCCGCTGGCGCTGCGGCAGCAGAAGGCTTGTTGTCTCCAGCCACACGAGGCAGATGCCGCGTCCCGCGCATGGGGTGCCGCGTTGCAGAGGGATGCTGCGCCTGCCGCTGTGCAGAACGCTGCGCCTGCTGGGCTGGCCTGCCAGCTGGCGCCTCCTCCTCACTGTCCACCAAGTCAATTACCTCTGCCTCTGCCGGCTGTGCAGCTGGCGTTGCAGCAGCAGCAGGCACTGGGGCTGCTGATGCTGCAGCGGCAACAGCCGCCGTGCCCGCAGCAGCAGCTGCAGCAGCCGCACCGCCCGCTGCCCCATCACCTCCTGTCTCAAACTTGTTATGGCGCGCCAGTGCGGCCGCGGCCGCCGCCGCTGCTGCGGAGCTGCGCCGTGCCTGCTGCAGCCGGCACGCTGGCAAGGGGACAGGGGCAGCAGCCGGCTGCTCCTGCTCAACTGCCTCTGGCTGCGGGCCGGCTGGCTCTGCGGCCTGCCCATTGTCCCTCAAAGTCGTGTTTATCGCAAACTGCAGGGACCACAGGCGGGCGTCTGCTGTGTCCAGCAGGTCGTTGATGTCGGCTTCTGGCGGCTGGCCTGGGCCCTGCTGCCCCCTGTCGGCAGCCATCTGGCGCCCCCATCCTGCAGCCAGGCATGGCAAGGCACAGCGGTGTCTGAGCCCGACTCGCTGCTGCCCAGCCAGTGATAAATCAAGGCCCTCAACCAGCAAGCCGGCTCTGCAAGGCCTCAGCCCTGCGGCAGATGGACATGCACCAGCTGCGCAACTTGTGCCTGCTCACCTTCCACTAGCTTGGCTGCCGCTGTGCGAGCGTCCCAACGGGCCAGCAGCTGCTGCGTCCAGAGCCAGTCAGCGGGGCATTCAAACACTGCATCCAGCAGTGCCGTGCCGCAGGCGACTGACGGCTGCTCCACCAGCAGTTTGGAGACCTCATGGCGCAGATCCTCCATGACTGTGGCTCGAGGCCCGCACAGCGGCGCCGGCTGCCGCCGCTGCCGCTGCCGAGGTGCCGCCGGCGCCGCTAGAGACTCCTGCTGCCCTCGTTGCTCTTGCTGCTGCTCTGCTGTGCGGCTGGGGGCTCTGTGCAAGAGCGGTGGAACGCGGCCGTGGCGGAGGCAACCCCGAGGCAGGCCGATGGCCACCCAGACCTCGCAACCCTGCAAGCTGAGGAGTGCTGGTGACTAAATGTGCACGCGAGCGTGGGTTTAACACAGCAGCGAGGTCAGCACAGGCCGCCCCAGCTGACCCAGCGGCACGGCTGGTTGACGATCGCCGCCCTCATTGGAGTCCGTATTTACAGTCTGTGCATGGCTGCACTAGCTCAACTGTCCATCTAGCTCTGCCGTATGTCATTCGGGATGCAATCAGTGCTGTACAAGCGGTGCAGGGGAACAGCTTGGCGGTCTGGTGAACGGCGGCGGCGGCCTTCAGCCTGCAGGCGTGGCCTCAGGCGCCTCCCAGCCTTCACCGGGCGGGGCAGGGGTGCCGCAGCCGTTGCGGCCGCAGGTGGTCTCGCAAAAGTTGCCCTCCACCATCCAGGACTGGTCGCACTTGCCGAAGTCCTTCTGCTGCTGGCAGGTGTAGCGATCATCGGGAGGGACGTCGGTGCAGGGAGGCGCCTGTCCCTCCTGCAGCAGCAGGCAACACAAGGACAGGTAGGTGGAATCAGGCCAGGCAGGGCTTGGTGCAGCATGCTGGTGGTACTGATGGTTAGTGCCAGCTCACGATGCCTCTCTCCAAGTGCAAAACGCCCCGTATTGGCTCACCGCAGGAGCAGGCGCAGGAGTGGGCGAGGCCTCCGGAGCGACAGGCGCAGCAGGGCCCGCTTCCGGGCCGGGCACAGCGGGGGCAGGGGCCGGGCTCTCTGGCACAGCAGCAGTGAGCGTAGGCGCGGCCTCTTCCACTGGAGCTGCAGCCGGCACAGCCGCTGCAGGCGCCGCTGGGGCCGCGGCAGCGGAGGGGCCTGGGGCGCGGCGGCGGTTGGGCAGGTTGAGAATGGTGACGGCTGTGGTTGGCTGGCCCCTCACAACGATGGGCTCGAAGCGAGGGCCCTGGGGAGCTGGAGCAGGCACAGCTGCAACTGGCACAGGTGCGGGCGCCGCCGGAGTGGCCTCAGCAGCCGGAGCGGCGGCAGCCGGGGTGGCGGGTGCTGTTGCTGTTGTGGTGGGCACAGGCCTGGTTGCCGTTGGAGCTGCCTCTGGTGCTGGCGCGGCCGCAGGCTGCACGACGGGCAGGCCCGCTGCTGGCACAGCTGCCTCTGCTGCAGGTGCTGCGGCCTCCGCCGCTGGGGCCACAACAATGGGGAGCAGCTCAGGCGCAGGCGGTGCTGCCGGCACAGCAAGGCTGGGGGTCTCAGCGACCGGGGCTGGAGTGGTGGCTTCAGCTGCCGGCACCGCAGCTGCTGCGGCAGGCGGTTCAGCAGCAGGCACAGTGGGGGCTCCAGCTGCCGGCTCCACAGGTGCAGCAGCCACAGGCGCCTCTGCCGCTGGCACCAGCACAGCCGAGGGCTGGGCTGCCTCTGCAATGGCCGGCGCCAGCTCAATCTCGATGCCCGTGGGTGCAGCTGCGGGGGCGGGGGCGCCTGCTGCCACAGGAGCGGGGGAGGGTGCTGCCACACTGATGACGGCTGGGGCAGCAGGAGCCGCCGCCGCTGCGCACCGGCCACCTGTGCCAGGGGAGAGGTGGTGCGATCAGCAGAGGCGTTAGAGTCAGTTAGATGATTGGAGTGAGTTGCTGGGTACGCGGCACAGAGCAGAGCTCGGCCTGTCCCCCTGGTAGACCCAGTTTTGAACTTTGTTGGCAAGCACTTCCCTGGCCAAGCTTTTGCTCCCCACTCACAGCTCTGGTCGCAGACGTTGGCCATCCAAGGCTCGCTGCACTTGCCCCAGGTCACCTGCTGCTGGCAGGAGTAGTTCCCCGGAGGCTGCCGGTCCGTGCAGGCGGGGGCCTCCAAGGAGGGGAGGGAAGTGCACTTGCGATCAGAGCCACAGGGAAGCAAGAACAGGAACAGATGCAGGCATGACATGCATGCGCACCGTCCAAATCAGCACCAAAGGCACAAGAAAAGCCTCACGCCACCACCTTGAGCAGCCATTTGACCAACCTGTGAGCGGCGGGCGGCGGCAGCAGCTGCTGGCGCAGCAGCGGTTGTGGGAAGGGGGCGGGCCCGGCGCTGGGCAGCCTCTGCGGCTGGTCCCTCCGCAGCGGGCGCTGCAGCACGAGCGGCAGGAGGCGCCTCCAAGCCAGGCGCTGGCGCAGCCCTGGTGATCGCAGGTACGACTGCTGCAGCCGGGGGCACCTCTGCTACAGGGGCTGCCGCCTCGACAGCTGGGGCAGTGGCTCCAGCTGGCAGCACTGCTGCGGCAGCTGGGGGCGTCTCGGCAGCAGGTGGAGCTGCCTCCACCGCTGGAGCAGCCGCCACAGGCTGCTCAACCGCAGGAGCAGCGGCCGTAGGCGTGGGCACAGCGGCCGGCAACGCCGCAGCTGCGGGCAGGACGGCAGCTGTGGGGCCGGTCTCGACAGCTGGCACGGCTGGGCGAGCCGCCAGCTCGGCGGCAGGCACAGGCGCAACAACAACCTCGGGAGCAGGCACAGGGGTGGACACAGAGGGAGCCATTGCCTCAGCCGGGGTGGGCAGCTCAACAGCAGGTGCAACAACTGCCGCAGGTGGAAGTGCAGCCTCTGCTTCAGGGGCCGGGGCAGGCGCGGGCTGGGCGGCAGCGGCAGGGGTGGGGAGCGCCGCAGCCGCAGCTCCGGGCAGCTCAGGGGCTGGGGCGCGCTGGGTCAAGCCAGCTGCCGCTAGCTGAGCACCCAGAGCCTCTGTCACAGGCGCAGGGACACCAGCTGTGCCGGCTGGCAGTGGTTCGACGGGGAGGCTGAACGGGCCGGGCTGCTCGGCTGCCGGCGGTGGGGTGGCTGGCTGCGGCATGGCTGAGGCCTCTGGGGCCGGACCCGGTGCAGGGGCGGTTGTGTTGGGTGCTGCCGTGGCACCCTCTGGCGTTGGGGGCTCAGTGAGAAGGAAGGGGTTGGCGTCGGGTGCGGCCGCAGGCTGCTGGAGGATGCGGCGATGCACGGAGCGCCCTGCGGAGGGGAGGAAGGGAGATGAGTAGCGGCAATTCTGCACAGTTCACAAGAGAAAGCAGGCAATGTCAGGCAGCTCAGGAGGCCCCCAGCTACAATGGGCAAAGTCCTGCGGCTCACCTCGGCCAGGCTGAGCACCGAGACATGCAGCCGCAACAAGCAGCAGCGCTGCCGCCACGGCCGCCGCTGCCGCCGCCGCCGCTCGGCGGGGGCGTCTGACCAGCATGGCGTCGCTTGCCACCGTCAGGTGCTGCCCTCCAAGGCGAGCTGGCGCCCTGCACGCAGGCTTTCAACCAGCCAGGCGGTAGGGTGGCCTTGCTCTTGGACGGCCCTACGGCTGAGCAAGCGCCTGCTGCTCCCACCTCGCTCAACCAGTTGCAGACAGGGGCCTGGTGCCTCGATCAGCAGCACGGTGGGATTTTGGGCTCAGGGGCAGGCCATGCAGGCTCCCATGTCCCCTGCCTGACCCACTTGCAGCGCTCTGTTGCCTGCTGACTAAACACACGGGGTGTGGGCCAGTGTTTGCTGCCCACTGTCGTGGAATGCGACCCATGAGCAGGCTGCCGCCCGCCGCCCCTGCCTCATGTAGCGCCAGTCAAACGGTGGGGTTGCAACCCTCTTGCAACTGCCAAGCCGCCGCACTAAAAAATGTTCTCAACTTGCATTTTACACGTCAGCAGGCTAGTGCACAAGATGCAGCTCAATTGGGGCATGCCAAGGCAGAATGTACAGGGGCTGTCTACTCTGGGGCGGACGTACTTTGGGGCGGAGTACAAGGCAACACAAGGTGTTACGTGAAGTGAGAAGCGCAGCGGACCACAAGGCACAGCGCTCGGTTTTGAAGGGTGGCACTGGGGTGCCAGCGGCACATAGAGCGGCCAAGGGCTGCAGGGGCCCTTTGTGGCTCCCGCCCTTCACATGGCGCCAAAGCCGACCTTGGGCACTCCATCCACTCCGGCCTGCTCCTCACCCTCCTCCTCCCGGCCCACCTCGGGCATCTGATGGGCAGCAGACAAAGCGGGCAAGGCGGGAGCGGGGACAGCGCAGCAGATTAGCAGGGATAGATATCACGATTTGGCTAAATTTGGTGCAGCGGTGGCTACAGCTCTGGCGTGGCTGGGTGCCCCGCCGCCTGCTGCCCTGGTTGTTGCTGCTCCTCCTTCTGGTGCTGCGCTTGCCGCTTGCGCTCCTGGTCCTCTGCCATCTGCGAGTGCAGGCACGGGAGTGCCGTGGCATGGGGTGCAGGGTGCAGCGTGGTGGGCGGGTGGTGGTGGGCGGGGGTGGTGGGCAGCAAGTGGGCAGGGCTGGGCATTGGTGGGCAGCAAGTGAGCCCACCATAACGCACAGCGGGTGGTCCACAAATGCCAGCAGCCAGATGCATGACACATGGACAGTGCCGCTTGGCTGTGCAAGCCGCCGGCGCCGCATGCCGCTAAGGCGATGGCTGGCCCGCTGCTGCCACCGCTGAACTGCACCCGGGCCTGCCTTGCGCTGGCCAGGCTGCATGCTGGCAATTTTCAAGCAAAACAAGGCACAACCAAGCCCACCTTGGACACCAGGCGGCGCATCTCAAGGATGTAGAACATTTCTGTGGGTGATGGGGGAAGTTGGGCAGGCACCTCAGTCTGCTGCGCCCTGCTGAACCCGGGCAGCATGTACTGAGGTCATGCACCCTGGACACAGTGCTGGCATAGCTAATGTGTAATGGTGCTGGAGTATTGCATCACTTGATTGCAGCTGCAAGCGCAATGCACAGGCAGCACCCCCCCGCGGCGGCAGCAGTGTCCCCAGCGGCACCACCCCAGCGACAGCGGCGGCGCGCACCCAGGTAGCGCTTGGTCTCGCGCGACTCCAGGCTGGTCACGTGCTTCCAGAACCTGCGGGGTGAAATGAGCAGGCAGGCAACCTGTGAGCACAGAGCCGTCGTGGCAAGCAAGGGAGGTACAGGCACATGCCGCGCAGGGTGCAGCCGCAGCATCCAATGGTCTGGCCAGGGCCTCACGTGTAGATGTGGCTGAGGGTGACCAGGCGCGAGGCGTAGATGCTCCACGTGTACCTGGCCAGCGTTGGTCGGGGGGAAAGGGAGCGTGGATTGGGGTGGGTGATGTGCTTACCAGCACACAGGCTGCAGGGCTGAGCGGCGATAAGCACTGCCGCATAGCGTGCTCCCGCAAAACGACATGCACATCACAGTCAGCCAGTACACCTTGCACCAGCCTCTTTCAGCCCAGTGGCCCCTCACTGGCCCCTCCTCACCGCGAGAAGATGCGCTCCATGGCCGCCTCGCTGATCTTGGTCCAGTGGTTGGGGTCCTGCGGTTGGCGGGGGTGGACAAGTACAGGAGTGAAGTTAGGTGGGGACAGACTGGGATGCATCTGGAACTAGCTGAGCAGCTTGAGGGGAGAGTTGGGGCAGACAGTCGCTTGCTTATGGCAGCTCTTCCAGCCAGCCACAACAGAACCTGACACTAAAGGATGAGCCCTACCGCCACCACCCACCCGCTGGCAGCGCTCGAAGAAGTCGGCCATCAGCTCCGCATTCTCGTCGCCGTGGTAGGGGTCAATGTGGAAGCCTGGAGGGTGGTGTGAGTGTGTGGGCATTTAGTACTGGCAGTTTGGTGGGTTTAGGCTGTAGCATGGATGCTGAAGACAGAAGGCCTCCGCTTGGCCCCCTCAGGTTGGACCTGCGAAGTTTGCTGCCCTCCCAGCCGATGCCCAACCGACACCCAGCCTGTGTCTGCCCGCCCCTCTGTACCCACCCGACTTCTTGTGCTTGATGATCTCCGAGGGGCCGCCGTGGTTGGTGGCAAAGGTGGGCAGCCCGCACGTCATCGCCTCGATCACCGTCAGGCCAAAGGCTGCGAGGAGAGGTGGGGAGGGTGGCGGCAGCAGGCAGAGGCACACGGTTGAACCATACCGGCAGTTTCAGAGTCACGTGCAGCATGAATACTGCGCGTCCAGAAAAAGCTACACAGGGCGGCCTTGCACAGAATGAAGGCCACAAACCGCGATGCAGCGGCGGCAGGTTGGGCTGCACAGCAGGCACCCCGCCCCGCCCCACGCGCACCCTCGTACAGCGCGGGCTGCGCAAACGCGCCGCGCGTGTCGGCGATGTATCGGTACAGCTCGCCATTGCGCACCCGGTTCTTCTGCGCTCAGGGAAGGAAGGAAGGAAGGAAGGGGTGTGGTGGAGGGGCAGGGTGAGGGCAAGGCAGGATGGGTATGGTTGAAGGTGAGGCAAGGCAGCAGCTGTGGGGCACAGTGCTGGACACACACAGGGTGCGCAAGGCAGCGTGCTGCTCAAAACATACGTTGCTCACAGTGCCACAGCCGACCAGCAGACCGCTGCCCCGCCCCTTGCCTGCGCCACGATCCATCGGAAGCAGTCGTGCATGTCGTACTTCTTAACGATGCCGTGCATCTTGCGGCACTCGTCCGCCTCCTCGCGGTCCATGGTGGCCTCGGGGTCAATCACGCCGCCTGTGAAATGTGAGGGGGATAAATGGAACACAAAGTGCTGAAAACAAGAGAGTTTAAGGCGAGTGTGCTGCCCAGCAGCCATGGTGGCCTCGGGGTCAATCACGCCGCCTGTTGTGAGGGGAACGAAAGCGATGCATATTCTGAGCGAATGCCAACCATCACCCTGCACCTTGTCAGTGGCATGTCAACACGTGATCTCATGTTCTCCATCCGTCTTCCCTATTCCCCACCACACATGCTCACCGACGATGACCAGGTTGACCAGGGAGCGGAGGCGGGGGGAGGAGGCGTACCACTCGGCCAGCCCCGTCAGGTTCTTCACCTTGTCCAGGCGGGCCATGCTGCACAGAGGGCGAGCATAGAGCCATGGCATGTTGCGATTGAGCGGCAATGGAGGCAGCCAGCAGCAAGCTGCACACACTCGCCTTGCCATGCTGTGGAAACATAGGCTAGAGACGGGGCTGCAACACAGGTAGCTGCAGGGCAGGCGGGACAGCTCTGCCCCACCGCACGCACAGCTCCTCAGCACCCGGCCCACCTGAACAAGATGGGCTTGTTGCGGTCCGCCAGCTGGCCTGCAGGGCAGGACGAGGGAAACAGAGGCATGCTAGGCGGGAGGCTCTGTGCAATCACCTGACAACTCATCAACAGCAGGCGCCACGGCCGAGGAATCGCAAGCAGCCGCAGCCCACTCTACAACCAAGCCACTGCACGCCTCCCCGTTCAACCTCTCCCCCCTGCCCTCACCACTCACCCACTGCTCCCTTGAAGTCGGGGCTGAACAGCAGCTCCTCCAGGTCCTTGTGCAGCCCAGTCAGCCGTCGCTCTTTCTGCGGCGGGCAGGGCAGCGGGGCGGGGGTGTTTCAACTGAGCCGGGTAAGCACTTGTCCCGTCGCAGCCCAGTCAGCCGCCCCCCTACATTTCGCCTCTCTCAGGAAAAAGCGACCGGGTGCGGAATCAGCAGCATCCCGCCTTATTGGTTGCCGACGTCCTGGTGCAAATGTGCCCACCTGTACAAGCGCAGCTGCTGCAGCAATGGTTTTAACGCACCTCCTTGTACGGGAAGTAGATGTCCTGATCGGCGCCCGGGGACACAATGTTGAACTTGGGGGAGAAGATGTCGATGCCCTGCGGCGAGGGAGCGTGGCCAACCGGCCAGCTGAGTGGTCAGCCGGCCAGCTGGATGTGCCGCCACAGGCATGCGGCGAAAGCAGGACAGCCCCAACCAGCACCCGCACTCACCCACCATTCCACCATGCTGCACAGCTCATGCACCACTCATCCTCAGGTGCACGAAGGCATGCCAGGCATCCTTGCCGGCCGACCCAGCGCGGCCCCCTCACCTCCACCACGCGGTACAGCTGAGGCATGGTGAAGGACTTGTACGACTCGTACTGCCCCACCATCTCCTCGTGCCCAGCAATCTCCTGCGCAGGTGCAAGGGTTGGGTTGAGTCGGGTTTGGACATGTGGGGTGAACTGCCGTGGCAGGCCTGGGGGCATTGCACGGAGCACCCTCCACAACAACTCAGCCCAGCCTGCTTGCCTGGTATGTGGAGGTGACGATGAAGTCGGCATGGTTCATGGCAATCAGGTCCGCGGTGAACTGGCAGGAGAAGTGGTACCTGCAGGGTGGGAGGAGGAGGGAAGTCTGGTCATCTGCACGTTCGGGCATCTGCAAGTTGGAGAGCTGGCCAGCACCCCAAGTGATAGAGCGAATGTGCCAGGCAAGCGCGCTATGCGGGCAGGCAGAGGGCAGGCAAACATATCCAGCGCCCATTCGGGCTCACTTGTCCTCCAGCGCCTGCCAGTTGATGTCGGCGTCCTCGTACCTGGTGGCAGCCGGGGAGGGCGAGGGAGGAAAGAAGAGAGTCATCTACTGAGAGCCATGCCAGCTGCGATGTGGTTGAGATGCTTGGCGGCAATCATTGCCATGCATGCCTCGCCCACTCAGGTGCACTCCATGCAGGCTCCCCCAACCCCTTCTTTCACGCTCCCCCGAATCTTAGACCCACTTGGTCTTCTCCAGCGCGTGCGCGATGTTGCACTGCGTCACGTTCATGCGGTGGCTCATCAGCGTGGCCACCAGGTTGCCGTCGCTGCGGGGGGGGGGGGGCGGGTGCAGGGGTGCAAGCTTGGTTGTGCCGCCAGCCACCGAGTGCAAGGCTGGAAGGCCAAATAGAGGCCAACACCATGCTGCACTAACACTTGCACTCGGCTCAAACTGTTCACGCTCACTGCTGCTCCTGCCAACCAATACGTCACCCTGCCTCCTCTACATCCCCTCTTCCAGCTCCCAACCTGTAGTTGCCGATGATGAAGTCCGGCTTTCCGCCCATCTCAGCCAGGATCTCCTGCAAGACAGGAGGCCAATTGCCAAGCAGAGCAGCAAGCATGAGCGGGACGCTCGGTCCTGTGCTGCAACCCTGCCGATGTGTTCAGTCAAGTGTGCAACCCGCACCTGTCTTGCCGGCGCCTCAATGCTGCAACGCTGCTGGCGTTGGCACCTCCCCGCCCACCTTAGTGGCGTCGATGGTGAAGCGCTCCAGATAGGGCCACAGGTCGAAGCGAGACACCCACTTGTTCAGCACGCGCCTGCGAAATACGGGCAGAGGTTGGGGAGCATGGGGGTTGGGAGGCCTGCCAAGTTAGGCCAGCAGGCATGAGGATTTGAGGCAGCAATGCAACACCTCAACAAACTTGAGGGCTTGCCAATGCTACTTTTCACAACCCTCGTTGCCTCTGCCCTCACCCCTCCTGGTCTCGGAAGGGCACGCGCAGGATGCGGGCGTGCTCGCAGCCCGAGATCGGCTCCAGACGCTCGTTGCAGCTGGTGCCGTGGGCGTCGGGGATGAGGCGCGTCAGCACCACGATGTCTGGCTTGACGTTCTGGGTTGAGGAGGAAGGGAGGAGGGCCGGAGTGTGGCAGGAGGCACGGTGTACAACTTGCACTGTCATGCAGAGCGGGTGCATAGCGCACGATATATTGGAATGCTGCATGCGCTAACTCGCAAGCAGTGGCGTACGTCACTTGCTGGGAAGCCATTTAAGTTGCCACACATGATAGAACGATCAACATACGAGCCCCTCACCTCCAGCCCCGCCTCCTCCAGCCGCTGCTGCATCTCCCGCTCCAGCGCCCGCACCTGGTCCAGGATGTACACCACCTGGATGGGGCACACATAGGGCAGAGGCAAACTTGCATCGACTTTGCATTCGATAGCAGGCGGTTGGGGTCGTTTCAGTCAGCACCAGCGGCTCCCAGAAAGTGGGCGGCCGCGCTGCCCGCCTGCGGGCCAGCGGCGGCAGGGCGGTGGGCGGTGCGGAAATGGCGGCGGTGAGTGGCAGGGGAGCGGCGGTGCACCAGGGGGGCTCACAACGCCGACAAGGTCCTGCTTGCTGTCCAGGAAGCGCGATGGCACATAGTCATAGTGAACCGTGTCTTGCCCGCAGCTCTGCGGCACAGCAGGCCAGGGCAAGGGCTGCTGGATGCACAGGAGGGGCCCACCTGCCTGAGCCTGCCGGCCGGCCTAACGTGCGAGTAACTACATGACTTCAGCCCTCAAGCCACTGCCCCCACCCAGCATTGCAACTTCACCCTGTGGATCCACCAGGGGCATTGCTCTTGCCTGGCCGCCTGTGTCGGGCATGCCCAGCACGTTGGTCTGCCCAAAGTAGCCGTGCGGCGACAGGATGACCACCTGCGGGTGAGGAGCCGGGGGGGCGTGCAGCGGTGATTGAACCAGACGGTGTGCAAGTTTGTGCCAGCCGCGCAAAGCCTCTGCACGCTCGCACGGTGCACATCCAACCGCCATGCATGCATGCACCCAAAAAGATGGCAGCGATGCGTGGACACCACACCAGCCAGCTGTTGCCAATAACAGCCACCTCCGCTGAGCGGTCACCTTGAACATGAGGGGCATGCGGGCCAGGAACTTCTCCAGCGTGTCGGCATCCGGGGCCTGGTGAGCAGCAGGGGCGGGGCAGGATAAGGATAACCTCAGATGGACTTAGTTAGCGGTTTGCAAGATGTGCCACAGCAGTACGGCCTCGAGCACAGCTGCTGTGCCACTCCGGCCCTGCCGAGGCACCTTGCTAAACCCCATCCCTCTTCTCCTGCTGCCACGCCCATCTGTGCGATGCCCATGTGGCATCATGCACACTCTTGTGCCGCCCTGTACATGCACACGCCTCCCTAACCCCCTCGTGCTGCCTCCCCACCTGCAGGATGTCCAGCAGCAGCTGGAACGACTCGCGCATGCGCCCCACGGTGTTGCCCCACCCCGGCAGGAAGCCCAGCTCGTCGATGCCCTGCACCACGCTGATGGGCTCCTGCGGCATGCGTGGGTGGGGAGGGAGGGTGGGGCAAGTTTGAGGGTGGCCAACGGTGGGTGGGAGGGTGCAGCTGGCGAGTGCGACAGCAATCATGGGCACCATGCTACATACAAACCATCACATTTCGCACTCGACCCTTTGCCGCAGCCAGCGGCCCCAACAAGCTGCTGTAAACCTGCATGGTGCCCAGAACCAGCTTCAGCCAGCTGCCCTCCAACGCGTTCAACACCTCCACCCACCCACCTCGTCCTCGTGCTTCTCCAGCAGCCGGTCGGCGCGCAGCAGGGCGTGGCGCAGCCGCTGCACGCTGTTCACGCGCTGGCTGCAAGGGGCAAGGGCAGCGTGGGGTGCAGGATGCAGAATGGAACACGAATGACTACTTCAGAGGCTGGGCATGGCTCCTGCCACAATACTGCAAGCCACCGGCTACCAACCCTAGCTGCACAATACCAGCTTGCATGGCGAGCCCAGCCCACGCCATCTGAACGCCCTCGGTCCCGCACCTAATCAGCAGCTTCTCGCCGTTGTGCTTGTACTCGCGCAGGAAGTCCAGCATCAGCTGGCTGCAGGGGGTACAGGCACAGCAGGCGAAACTGGTTTGGCTTGGACGGAGGAGAAGGTAGCCATCACTGCTGTGCTCCCATCAAGGCAGTGACATGCTTCAATACACCTCTTCCCACCCTACCATGCCTGAAACCATTCCATCCAGCGCTTCCCGCACCTGCCCTCCGCATTGGCGTTGGGCGAGAACATCTTGGCGGACAGCGTGCGGTTGAGGAAGGCCACTCCGTTGCCGATGTGGCTCTGCGGCAGGGATTGGGGGAGCAGGCGCAGGTCCATGTGAGCAGCGGGTTGGGTCCATGTGAGCAGAACGTCGCCTGAAAAAGCATGCAGCGGGCTGTACAGGCCCAGGGGCCTGCGCTCATGCAAGCACATGAAGCACAGAACAGCACTGCCACATCTACCACCAGCCGCCCCAGCGGCTACTCACCTGCAGCGTGATCTTGGGCTGGTGCACGCCAAACGGCTTCAGGTCCAGCTCCAACACGAATGGGTCGTAGCCGTGCCGGTCTGCCGATGCACAAACACAAGCAGCAGGGGAGGGGGCGGGGCAGGCGGGGCGGGCGGGCAAGCAGTGGGCAAAGGGTCGCATGGCGGGTGGGCGGTGGGCATGCGGCGGGCGCCACCGCTCACCTGGCGGGAGGCAGCAGCAAGCAGAGACAGCAAACCCACCACGCCTACCCACCTAGCATCTCGCCTGCAGGGCGGGCAGCACGACAGGTGAGCTGGCAGGCAGGCCATGCTGCAGCCCCATGCACTGCACGCTGCAGCAGCTTGGCAAGCCGTTCCGCTGCAACCCATGTGAGCTGCTACAAAACTGCTACAAAACTGCAACCCATGCAAACCCAAAGGAAAGTGCCCACGTTTGCCAGCTGCCTCAGCTCAATGCTCACCCGCCTCCATGGGCACCAGCTTCTCCTTGAAGGCCAGGTAGTGCGCGGCAGTCATCTCCTCCACACGCATGTCGTCCACCGTGATGCTGCGGGAGAGCGGGGTGGGGCAAACAAAGTAGGTTGGCAGGGGCTGGGGCAGTGTGGTGCCGTGAAGTGAGGCAAAAGGCGGCTGGGCCATTACCGTCACCCAAATAAATGCCACCTTGCATGCAACGGATGTGAGAAGCAGGCATGGGCATGGCAGCATGCGGCCACAGAGCAGTGCAAAGCATCTTACCGGATGTAGTACCACTCGCCCATGGTGGGGCGCAGCGCGAACGCGATGCGCGGCGCAATCACCACCGCCTCCTGCAGCATGGGGACCCATGGGGCGGCATGCATGATGTGAGCTGCGTAGCATTGCAGCTGCCTAGCATTGCCGCACGTGAGCCGCACGTGAAATGCCTCAAACCCCAAGCCATGCTGCAGCAACACCTGGCTGTCTCCTAAGTGCCGCCATGCCCGCCATGCCATGCACTGACCCATGTCACCAGCACACACCCATGATGCGCCCTGCATTAGCATGTCATGCCCTGCAATGCCATGCATTGCTGCATTATGCCAGCCCCCGCCCCTCACCTGCACCGTCTTGAGCATCATGGCCAGCTCGCTGTTCTTGAGCCTGTGAGGGCAGGACAGGCACAGCAGCCATGCACACGGCTTGAGGTACGTGCAAGTCATGAACAGGCAAGCAACACTACAAAGTGGGGGCCCATGTCGTGGTGATCAGGCCATGGTCTGCCATGCACCGTGTGAGGCATGCTTTGCAGCAGCAGCGCGTGAGCGATCGCATGTGCCAACCCTGCAAGGCGCAGTACGCGATTGCGGCACGACGCCATGCCGCACTCCGCCATGCCATGTACACTCGTGACCCGCCATGCCAGCCGAATACAGCTGGCACTTGATTGCGTTGGCATGGCTGCGGCTGCCATGCCATGGCATGCCCTCTCAGTGTCCCCATGCCGCCCAACCGCCGGCAACCGCCCCACCCGCCATGCGCTGCCTGCAATGTCCCGACTCACTGCGGGTTGTTGCACTCCTCGCAGACTGCGTACAGCTCATCCCGGATGATGTGCGGCAGCAGCACCGGTTTGTTACCCTTGCCGCGTAGCAGGCACCTGCGGCAGGGGAGGGGGAGCACAGGTATCGGCGGGACGGAAGGTGGCATGGCGGCAGCGGCTGCCGCCGCCGGCGAGCCGATCGCGCAAGTCTCGGAGCAGCGCTGACTTTCATGGGACACCACATCGCGGCAATGGCAGGCCATGTGAGCTAGCAGCGAGCAGGCAGGGCGCGAGCAGGGCGCCGAGCCCGCCTCGCTGGGCCCCGCCCCGCCCTACATCGCTTCCCGATCGCGGCATCGGTCCCCTGGCAGCATGGATTGACCCCGCCCACCTGCTGAAGAGCAGCACGAGCTCGTTGCGGGAATGAATCAGTCCAGCCTTGAGGATTTCGCTGGGGCTGGTGGCGCCAAAGCTGCTCATGCGGCTCAGCCGGGGCGTGAGGATGCCCCGCGGCGAGGCCAGGAAGGGTTGCTGCGAGGGGCTTTCGGCGCCTGCGCTCGCCATTTCAGCGCCCTCTCTGCGTCCCAGGTCCAGAGGATGCAAGAATTGGGGCGGATTCGTCTGAAACGCAGCAAAGGAGGGCGAGCCAGGCCCCTGGGGAGTCGTGTAGGCAGGGGGAGGTGGCGTCAAAGGCAGCAGCGCTTGCAGAGTAGAGGAGTCCGCCCTCTGCATGAAGGCAAAGTGATCAGCACGCCCTGCGCTGCTTCATCTGAGAAGCCCAGCTTCCGGCATTGGCGTCATTAGCCCGACCCACCCCGCCCAGCTTCACGGCGCTCCAGACGTCAACCAGCAGCAATCCACTTGCGATCCCAGCAGCGGCGGGGCTCCCCGACACCCACACCTCCCACTTGTTGCCCGGTTCGCGCCGTCAGGCCCTGCCAAAGCACCCCATGGAGCCCACGCCTGCACCATGGGCCAGGAAGCCCACAGGGGATGCGCCGCCGCCGATGGCAGTGCCCACGGCAGGACTGCGCGGCGCCGCCGCCGCCCCGGGCGCGCTGCCGCTGCCTGCCGTCAGCCGCGGCGAGCTCACACGCGCGCCCTGGGCAGCCGCCAGCGGCCCCGCCCTCACAGGGCGGCCGGTGGAGGCTGAAGTGCCGCATGCACGGCCACGGCTGCCGCCGCTGGCCACCGAGGACTTCACCTCGCACCGCTTTGTGCCGCCCGCCAAGCGCATCCAGTCGCCGGAGCAGCTGAAGCAGTTCCTGCGCAGCGGTGCGCTGGTCTAACTGTTGATGGAGAGTTTCTGAACAGCTGGATCACTAGTGCTGCATGCAGTGCTGTGGGGCTGTTGCCACAGCACCTCATGGTTTGTCAATTCCTGCCAACCCTGCTCCATTGACGCCGCTGCTGGTGCTCCTACCCTGCTGCCTTGCAGAGGCGGCCCGCGACTTTGTGAGCTTCATCCTGGCCCTGAACGAGGCGGTGAAGGGCAAGCAGCTCTCCGACGCGTGCCCGGTATGCGTGGCGGCGCCCCGCATGCAGGGGGGTCACAGCAGGCCGCAGTTGCAGCACGCTGGCTTGCATCTGCTGTCCCCCAGGAAGGGGATTTGCCAATGCTGCATAGCCAGAGGTTTGGATGTCACACTTGTCACAATTTCCCATCCCACCACTGCATTTCCCACCTGCAGGAGTCTGAGGCGGTGCACAAGCTGGTGGGCGTGCTGGACACGCTGTGGCGCTGGGTGGACGACACGCCGCCCGCTGCGCACACGCTGCGCTACGGCAACCCAGCGTACCGCACCTGGTTTGCCAAGATGGCGGAGGCGGCGCCGCAGGCAGGCTGGGTGCTGGAGGGAGCAGGGGTGGGTGCTGGAGGGAGCAGGGGTGGGTGCCAAGCTGAGCGCAGCTGAAGCGGTGAGCTGGCATTTGCGGTAATGCGCTGCCACAGTAGCTTGCTTGGCGCTAGGCAGCTCACTTGACACTTTGCCACCGCCCTTTCACTGCTGCCACGCCGCAGCTGATGGGCGGCGTGCTGCCTGAGAGCTTACAACCGGCAGCAGAGGAGCTTGGGGGCTACTTTGCCGACAGCTTTGGCAACGCCACACGCATTGACTATGGCACAGGTGCAGTGCGGCAGGTGTCGGGCGGGCTTGCTGTGTGGAGTGGAGGCAGGCAGGATGGTAGTCAGGGTGCTATTGCAGAAATGCGCATGGCTGCAGAAGGCTGGCATGCCTGCATCGCAGCTTGCACGCGCCCAGTTAGGTACCCGCCCTGCCCTCCACGCCCCCCTGCTCCCTTTCCATCCCCTCGCCCTCTCTCATCCACCCGCCGAGCAGGACACGAGACCACGTTTGCAGCGCTGCTCTACTGCCTGGCCAAGCTGGGGGTGGTGGGGCAGGGGGATGCACAGGCGCTGGTCACCCGCGTCTTCCGCCGCTACCTGCAGCTCATGCGCAAGATACAGGTGGGACGGCGGGTAGGGTTTGCCCATGTGTTGTGCGCGCTTTGTGAACCACCTGTGATCCTGTGTTTCAGCAGCTGAACCAACGGTTGTGGCTTTGCTGTGCGCCTCTCCAAAGTTGCCCGCATTACTGCTGGCCTGCCGCTTCCAGTATGCCGGCCCTTGCCTCTCAGCCCCTCTACCACTTGCGCCTTTTTTCTTCTGCTGCAGACCACGTACTGGTTGGAGCCGGCGGGCAGCCACGGGGTGTGGGGCCTGGACGACTACCAATTCCTGCCCTTCATCTGGGGCTCAGCACAGGTGGGGGCTGCAAATACTCATTCCTGCTGCACAGCCGGCGGTTGCAGTGAGCAGCTTGCTTGTGCTGCATCCTGCCAGCTGCTGTTCTGCACACAGATCGCAGCTGGGCTTGCAAGTCGGCCCCCCGCCTTCTCATTCCGCATCCCCCTGCTTGCCCACTCCGCTTTCCTGCCTGCAGCTGGTGGACCACCCCTTCATCAAGCCCTCCTCCATCCTGTCCCACGAGGTGCTGGAGTCGTACGCCAGCGAATACCTCTACCTCGGCTGCGTGCAGTTTGTGAAGCAGGTGCGGCAGGGATGAGCTGAATGGGAGGGCTGAAGGGCGTGCTTGTTGAGTGGTGGCAGCAGCTGTTGCTTGATGCCTGCCGCACACTCTCCCCCCGTTGGCTAGGCCTGCTTGCGAGCGGTGGCAAAAGCGGCCTCGCCTGCATGTCTTAGATGCGCTGCTCGCTCTTATTCGCTGTGCCTCTGCCGATCCACTGCCCTGCTGCACAGGTGAAGAAGGGGCCGCTGCAGGAGACGTCGCCCATGCTGGTCGACATCTCGGGCATACCCATGTGGAGCAAGGTCCGCCCTGCTGCCTGCTGCTTTTATCACGGTTGCTGCTGCTGCTGCTGCTGGCTGCTGCGTCTGCATTGTTGGCGTGTCATGCCATGCGGCCTGCCTGCGCTGCTCTATTGCCACGTGCCTTTGTTCACGCTTGCCCCGCCTCATATGCCTGCTGAACTTCCCATTGCCTGGCCATGCCCTACCCGCTGCACTCCATCCCTGCTGGCACGGTGCTTATGCTGTGTGGCCCAGCCCAAGCAGACAGCCCTAGACTACCCCACCCATGCTTACCAACATCAACTTACTTTCTGCTCTGCAGGTGAACAGCGGCATGGTGAAGATGTACCAGGCCGAGGTGCTGGCCAAGTTCCCCATCATGCAGCACTTCCTGTTCGGCTCGCTCATCCAGTGGGCCCCCGAGCGGCTGGCAGCGCCCCACCCCTCTAGCGCGGCACCGGCGCCTGCAGCAGCGCACGCACCAACGGCACGCCCGGCAGCGGCGCCCGCTCCAGCAGGGCAGCCAGCTGCGGCGGCGCCGGCAGCGGCAGGGCAGGCAGCGGCGCAGGCGCAGCAGCCATCAGAAGGGCAGTGAAGCTGTTGTGTGTGTATGCTCTATGTGCCATTTATTGCTGCATCGCTATCCACAGAAAGCTTGGAATCAACAACAGGAGGCAATGTAGACATGCACAGACATGAGCAGCAAGCAAACGCTGCGGGAGAAAGCATCAACATTCAAGGAAGTGAGGCAAGGTGTCAAACACGGGAACAAGACCGCCGGCCAAACGTCAAGAACTGCCCAACCACCTCAGCTGGCAGTGCCTGACTCGCCCGTTGTGCTGTCCTGCTGCGCTCGCTGCGCTGGAGCCGCAGCCGCACGCGCCGCCCTGCACGCCGGCTTGTGCACGGGCCAATGGCGGGCCTGGCATTCCGTGCTGCAGTGGGCAGGGGCGGGGTGGAGCACGAGAGATGGCAGTTATTGAGGTGCACTGGGGCAGGCCAGCTGACTTGAACATGCGGTGGCAAGCCGGCTGCCTTAAGGGTTTAGCATCCAGCCATACCACACATGTCCTGCGCACAAACTTTGATCTATGTTCCTTCCATCAGCCCAGCAGACTGGCAGACATGCCTCCTGCCCCTCCAGCCCCCACCTGCAGTACTTGGCGCGCTTGCAGCCCGAGCAGGTGTGCAGCTCCACGCTGAACCTGCCGCAGCCGGCGCACTTAGGCCCAGCTCGCGTCAGCTGCCTGGCAAAGACGTGCCGGGCGGCTTCCGGTGCGGGGTCAGCAGCCAGCAAATCCTCCCGCCACTCGTCTGCACCCGCCTGCCGGTGCCGCTCCACAGCGGTCCGGCGCCAGCACACAGAGGGGTTGTCATGCTGCGCCTTCAGTCCCACTAGGTAAGGCCGGGGAAGCAGGGCCTTGCAGCGGGCGAGGGCCGCGTCCCCCTGCCGCAGAAGCTCGGCTGACTCGGCAAGGGTCAGGCGGCCCCAGGGCGGCGTGTCGGCATCTGGGGTGCTGCTGGAGATGAGGCCGTACGAAAACTCAGCTGTGAACATGCTGCTGCCATGCGGGCCGCCGGCTGCTGCCGCATGCTCCAGGCCATCGCGCACGAGCTGCAGCCCTGGAGGCCCGGGGGCCTGCAAGCCTCCCAGCCGGGTCTGCGCTGCCATGCGGGTGGTCAGCGGGTGACTGGGGCGCAGCTGCCGCATGGTGGCCAGCGCTCGCAGCTGCAGCTGTTGCGCCTCATCGAGTGTAGGGCCAGGGTAGCCGCCCATCCACGAAGGGCGTGCCACCCCTGCTGCCAGCTGCGCCGCCCACTGCCAACACAAGGCTGCCCACAGGCGCCGCAGCTGCGCCATGCTGGGCAGTGTGCCCGGCCTGAAGAGGCGCAGCAGTGTGATGGCGATTTCGTTGGCCAGGCTGCACACTGGGCCAAACAGCTGGGTGTGCAGCTCGTCCAACAGCTGCGCCACATTGGGGTAGACGCTGATTCGCGGGCGCTCGCCAGGCGGCGTGTCTTTGCTGTATAACACCGTCTCAACGTAGAACTGGGACAGGGTGTTGAGAAAGCCGGAGTACCGCTGCGCCAACTGGACAGACACCTCGCTGGCATGGCGCTGCAGAGCTGTGGAATGCCGCACCAGCCCCATCAACAACTGCCTGTGCAGGTTCAGCGCCCACTGAAGCGGCACGCCTATGCTGCACAGCTCCTCCAGACCGCCGAGGAAGGACAGCACCGCCGCAGAAAAGTGGACGGCATGCTCTGCGGGTTCAGCCGCTGGGCCATCTAAAGCTGCAAGGCTCTCCTGCGCCGCTGCCAGCAGCTCGTGGGCACGCAGGAAGCCAGCCTCGTCATGGCTGCGCTGCTCCGCCGGCACTGCTGCCACTGCTGCAAGCCGCTGTTGCAGGAAGTCGGGCGGCGACGACGCAGGGGCGTCGGCGGCGTCAGCAGCCGCCGAGCTGGAACCGGGCGCTGCCTCTGCGCTCGACATGCTGCTGCGCCTGGCAGCCCGTGGCTGTGGTTTTGATTTGGGCAGTGGACCGTGCCTGCGCAAGAGAGGAGGCAGGAAGCAAGGATCTCGAGCGGCAAGCAGCCGGGGCGGACCAATCGCGCTTGAGGACGCACCTGAGTTCTAAAAGGTGCGGCCAAACCAAGTGCGGTGGGGCCGACACCCGAAGAAGCCGAAGAAGGAAGGCGAAAGGTTACAGCAGGCTGGCGCGCCGCACGGTTCACAGAAATGCCTCAGTGGACGATGGATGTGACAAAGGGAGCTCCAACAGGCTCTATTACAGTGCAGCGCCTAAAGAAGCAGCGCTGGCGGCAGGCTGGCGGCCGCCGCTTCGCTTTATGAGCCATGCAGTGGGCCAGACTGAGTCTCTACACACTCGGCAGCCATCGAATTCAGAATTGGCAGATAAGCAGTGCGCCATCAAGTCATGCAGCAGTTGTGCTTCTCTCCGCCCTGGCCGCTCAACCAGTGCCATGCCCGCTCAGCTGCCATCACTCGCCGCTGCCGCTGGCTGCCGCTGCTCATTGTCCTCCTCCAGGTCTCGTGTGAGGTCTGCCAGGGCAAACGAGCGCTGCACCGCTTTCTTCCACTTGCCGTGCCGCCGCGCTGCTGCTGCGTGCGTGATCTGCGGCTCGAACAGCGTGCCGCCTGCAGGGGCGGCCGTGGCGGGTGTGGTGTGGCGAGTCTGATGCGCAAAAGCAGGCATCCCCTGGCGGCAGCAGCCTGCTCCACTCAGCACCCAGCATCGCGGACCGGCTGCGCGCCCCCTGTCTCACCAGTGTTGTGCTTCAGGTCTGTGAACGCCTCCTCCTCAGTCCAGAAGCCCACCCCAATGCCCGCCGCCAGCGCAGCCCCCAGGGAAGTGGTCTCAAGGTGTGCTGGCCGCCGCACTGGGACTTGCAGGATGTCGGCTTGCATCTGCACAGGGGTGGGGCAGGTGAGGGGTGGTTGCAAGTCTCATCCGCGTGCTTGAACGCGTGGACCAGCCATTTGTCCTGCTACTGCAGTCCGCCTGTACCAGCTTGCTGCCCACACTGCATTTCATTCGTGCACAACACACTATAGCACAGGCAGCCCCGCTGCGCTGCCGCACCTGCATCAGCAGGCTGTTCTGCGAGGCACCTCCATCCACCAGCAGCGCCGCCAGCTCGCCGCAGTCAGCATCGGCCTGCAGCCGGCAACCAAAGCGGGGGTCAAGAGGGTTAGACAGCATAGCAACCACGCGGCCACAAATTGGATGCAGGCCCTGTGATCCCCAGCAGCTGATGCTCTCACGTCTCCAATTCAGACCAGCTGCCGCCCAGGGCTAGCAAGACGCTAACGCAATGCCAAGCAGGCGCTAAAACCCGCCTGCATCGCCTCCAGCACGTCACGCGTCTGGAAGCAGATGGCCTCCAGCATCGCCCGCACAATGTGCGCCTGCGCAGCGCCGGCAGCGGCGGGCCAGGAGTTCCCTTGTTGGCCTTGTGCACAGACAGAGCACAGGGTGGCCAGTATTGGAAGGAGAGGCACCTCAAATGCCGCGGGCAACCATGCTACTGGCTGAGCCTGCAGGCATGCACGCAGACCAGCTCCCCACCCTCTCCCAGCCACGCACCCTGGTGGTGTAGCCGGTGAGCCCCAGGATGGCTCCCCGCGCGTCGTCCTGCCACCAGGGCGCCAGCAGGCCGCCAAACGCGGGCACAAAGTACACGCCGCCGCTGTCGGGCACTGAACCAGCCACCTCCTCGCTCTCAGCTGTTTGAGTGCGGAAAGGCGGGGTGGAGCAGGCAAATCAGCACAGCAGCTCGACCAGTGGTGCAGCAATGGTGCGTTATTGCAACATGCCTGTACATGCGTGCCACATGCACACAGCAACATGCCACCGGCAGCACGAGGCCAATGCCTCCTGTGCCGGTTGATCCCAGCCAGCCTCACCTGCGCTGCCAATGAAGCCCATGCGGTCCCGCAGCCAGCTGATGCCCTGCCCCGTGATTGCGATGCTGCCCTCTAGCGCGTAGTGTGGCTCCGCATCAGGGCCAAGCTGAAATGGGGACAAGGGTGCAGGTTGGTAGGCGGTGTGAGGACGCAGCAACCCGTTGAATCATCGAAGGGAACATGCACTGCTGGGTATAATGCAGCAAGGCTGGGCGCACTTAGCAGCTGCTGTTCAGCCTTCCACCCACCCGGAAGGCCAGCGTGGACAGCAGGCCGTGCCGCGACTGCACCAGCTCCCGCCCAGTGTTGAGCAGCATGAAGCAGCCTGGCGTGGGAGGGCAAGTGAACAGGGAGCAGGCAAGCATGAAGTGGAGCTCACCAGCACAGCCCTGCCTGGCATAAGTGCTGCAGCGTCAAGCACGATGGTCAGCCCGCAGGTTAAGTTTGAAAGCAGCAGCGCAACAGCCAGCTGCACCACCAACCGCTTCCCCCTAACCAACCTGCTAAACCTGCCTCCGCTCCTCCCTTCCGCACCTGTGCCGTACGTGTTCTTGGCCTCCCGCACAGCGCAGCGCTGGCCCACCATCGCCGCCTGCTGGTCGCCCAGGCAGCCGGCAATGGGCACGCCCTCTAGTGCATCCATGCCCTTGATGGTGCTGTGGCGGGGAGCAGGACAGAGTGGGAAGTTGTGTCAGGCATGACAATATCATGCACAGAAGGAGAGCTGCAGCTTGCAAAACTTGCAGTGAGCGACATGGCAAACAGCCATCCACGGGAGCACAACCGGTGTAGCAGCTGCAGTCAGGCTGTGCCTCACCCGTACACCTCCGCGTTGGAGCGGATCTGGGGCAGCATGGCGGGCGGCACGCCAAACAGGCGCAGCGTGGGCTCGTGCCAGCTCAGGCTGCGCAGGTCCATCAGATTGGTGCGGCTCGCGTTGCTGGCATCTGTGACGTGCAGGCCGCCGCCGCCAGCACCGCCTGTGGGGTAGGGCGCAGTCAAGAGGACGGGATGTGCTGGGGCAGTGGAGTGGCGGCAGTGTGGTGCTGCTGCTGCAACGGCGGTGTAGTGCCTGGGGCTGGACTGAATGACGACCGGCAACTGAGGTCCGGACATGCGTGGTACGGCAGGGCTCGAACAACACGAGTGCCACCATCACAATGCCATTTCAACAAGCGTAGACATCCTGCCTCTCCACCCACCTGTCATGTTCCAGATGAGCCACGAGTCGACGGTGCCAAACAGGGCGCGCCCCTCGGCGGCCGCCTGCGCAACTGCCGGCACGTTGTCCAGCAGCCACTTGAGCTTGTAGGCGGAGAAGTAGGTGGAGATGGGCAGGCCCGTGACTGCGGTTGGAACAGAACATGGCATCGATCGTTGAGTTTAGAGGCAGAGAGCATGGGCAGGCCCGTGACTGCGCTTGGAACAGAACAGCCGCATGCTCGTTGAGAGAAGGGAAGAGAGGCAGGCCTGTCATGGCTAGGGCAAGAGCTGTCGTCAGGTTGGTTGGGTTGATTGAAACGAGGGCAGGAGCACTGGAATGACGGCGGCTGCACAGTAGTCAGCTGCAGAAACCGCACACTGAAGGGAGTGCAGCTGTACACTGCTGTGCTGCTCACCACCCACCCACCCACCCACCCGGCCGGAAGTAGTCCTGGCTGCCCAGCTGCTCCGTCAGCGTGTGGCAGATGCCCGCCGTGCGGTTGTCCAGCCACACAATGGCATTGTGCAGCGGTTGCCCTGTCTCGCGGTCCCACACCAGCGTCGTCTCACCTGCAGCAATGGTGGGCCAGGTGCAGGGCGTCATATGCAGGGCATCATCTCATGGACTTCAGAATGAGCGCCACACTGTGCAGTTACGGTTATCAGTGATGCTCAACGCCACACTATGCAGCCCAACATGCATCCACACTAGCAACCAACACAACCCACAACCTCGCGCTCACGCTGGTTGGTGATGCCCACCGCCACCACGCTGAGCGCGCCGTACCGCTCCAGCGCGTCCTCCATGGCCTGCTGTACCGCCGCCTGCACGCTGCCCCAGATGGCCAGCGGGTCCTGCTCCACCCAACTGCGGGGACGGGAGGGGTGGCAAAAACAATGAGCAGCATGCTCAGCAGCGGCAGCACATGGTGAGCAGCAGCTGCAGATGGGGGCGTGGGTGGCCAGGACTAGAAGTGCATTCCATCCACGCAGCGGCAGCAACAGCAGCCGCATACTCACGCACAGGCCAGCAGCAACTGCAGAGCATGGCAGCTTTCTCAGCCACCATATGCGCAGGGCCGCCAGGCACAGCGGCCAGGCAGGCTCTTGACCGGCACTAGGCAGCTTCGCATTGGCAGCACAGGACAGCTGCGCACCCAGCCCGCGGGTAGATTTGTGGGAACTCCACTTGCGCGCTGGCCAGGGGGCGGCAGTCTCGGTCATACAGGAAGAAGCGGGTGGACTGGGTGCCCTGCGGCAATAAAAACAACAACAACAAAACACCATGGATGTGATGTATGGACGCAAACGGAAGGTCCGCGCCACAGCAGCTGCCCTCATGCTGGGAGGACAAAATCATAGTGCATTGGACAAATGCAGTTTGAAGCTGCAGTGCAAATGGCAAACAAGCTGTTGCAGGGGCTTGCTCCTCGTGCCGCTGCCCACCTGGTCAATGGCCCCCACCACCTCCATGGCTGCGGCTGCTGCGCCTCTTTCACCAAACGCCTGCACGTCAGCGCAGACAAGATCACATGGGGAGAACAGTGGCAGGTGGGCTGGCTCCCAAGCTGGTCGGCAGCGCCTTGCTGCCGGTGGCAGCAGCGCTGAGCAGGCAGCGGCGGCGGCGGCGGGCTGCAACCGCCGTCTAGTGCCGTTTCAGGCCAGCGCACTGGATCAGACCATCAGCTTCACTCCCGCACCTGATCAGGGCAATGCCAGCCCCTGTCGGAAGCAGGACGCGACAGCAGCAGACGGGCAGCCGAGGAGTGTGGATGCTCGCACGTGAGCAGCTCACAGATGACCTCTGCAAGTGTCTAGGAATGGTCTGAGGTAGCTGCCGAGCCAAAAGCACTGCTCACTTGAATGCCTAGCTGGCGACGCTTGCATGGAGGACGAGGGCCACCCCTTCGGGCCGTTCGATGCAGATTTGACATCGTCACCATGGCTATTAGGCTGCTGACGGCCGGCAAGCTGCTGCAGCGGAGGTGGGTTGGCGAGCCCTGTGGTCTCTGCCCTTCCTGCCGCCAACCCCGCCGGGCCGCTGCCGCTAAAACCAACCACATTCCGCCCCCTCTGTGCAGCCTGCAAGGCTCCAGCCTGCGAGCGGCGGCACGTGCCTTTGCCGTCGGCGCCACCAGGTGCGAGCGGCGTGCGGTGCCCCGCCCAGTGATTGAGCAGCTGGTGGTGCTTGGTGTAGAGACAGAGACACGTGAATCACGATGCAGTTGACATGTGCCTTTGATGCTGACATGCTGCCCCTGGCGCTGCCCTCGCTGCCCTGCAGGCGCCCGCTGCCGCCGGCGGCTCGGCGCAACCTTGCAGGTGCGCCTGAGCAGGTGTTGCGGCCTGGGGCTGGGGGATGGGTGCCATTACGATGCTGTTTTGAATGCATTGTTGCCCATCGGCTGTCCCACATCACTGCCTGCTCACAGTGCATCCACACCGACATCTCTCTCCAGGCTGGCGCTTCCTTGCCACGGCAGCCACGGCAGCAGGTGACGCCGCCCCGGAGCCCAAGTCCTACCCCTACGGGCCCACGTCCGTGAGTGCAAACAGCTGAATGCTTTCGGTGCAATGGTGAAGCAGCCGTGCCGTCGAGAGCAGACTCACTGCATGCCGTAGGCTTGCTCGCGCTGCGCTGCCTTCATGCCGCGCTGGCGGTCGGCGGTCGGTGTGCCCTGCCGGTGTGACCTTGCGCGCGCGTCGCGGCAGGGTTGATCATTCATTTCGAGACACAATGGTGTACATCACGGACCGCCACCCCGTAAGGCGGCGCGCTGAGAGCAGCCGCAAACTCAGCGCCCGCTGCTGTCCACCTTCTGGCGCCCTGCCGGCTTCACCGCTGTCCCACTGATCTGGATCCCATTGTGCATTGCTGCAGGTGTCCCTGGACCCGCGGGAGGTGGCCGTCACCGCGGCGGTGAGTGCCTGCAAGACCCAGCCTCCCTTCAGGCTTGCCAGCCTGATGAGAGACATCACGATATTGCAATGCGCTGGGCCGATCGCTTGTTGACCGGCACCGGCTCTGCCATCCACCGCTCCACCGCCACCGCCGCCTCAACTGCTTGTCCGTGCTCCTACTCTGCAGCCGGGCGCGGCCAACTCCTGGGCTGGCGACCTTCTGGTGCTGGGTGTGTGCGAGGATGCATTTGAGGCACCGGCTGAGGGCAACGAGGGGCCTGCACTGATCAAGAGGTGCGGCGCGCATGCTGATGGTGGTTGGTTCAGGCGCCAGTGGTAGCAAGCATTGCATTGTCATGGCAGTTCTGCAAATCGGCGGTTGCACGAAAGAGCACTCAGCATTGAGACGCCTGTACACCCTGAGTCTGCTACCCTTCTGCATGCATGCTCCCTCTGCCCCCCAATGCCAGCACCACCATCCACTCCTCTTTCACCACCCACCGCAGCGATGCGCTCAAGGCGCTCGACGCGCAGCTGGGTGGGGCGCTGAGCGACATTGTGACGCGCTACGAGTTCAAGGGCAAGGCGGTGCGTGGCTGCTGGCCTGCTGCCGTGCCTGGATCGCCTGCTGCCGTGCCTGGATCGCCTGCTGTACGCATCCTGCCGTGCCTCTTGCTACAGCAACTGCTTCAGTAGCGAGCAGTGCTGCTGCTGCTGCTGCCGCATCTGTCCAGAGCCTCACTGCGCCGCCCTTATCCCATGGGCATGCTGCTCTGCAGGGCAGCAGCCAGACGGTGCGCTGCGGCGGCGGCTCGGCGGCGCACTATGTGACGCTCTGCGGCCTGGGCTCCCGCGACAAGCTGAAGGTGGTGGCAGGTGCGCAGGCAAGGGGAGGGGCTGCTGTGTGACATGATGCGTGCCCAACTGTGGCACATGCAGTTGGTTTTGCAGCTGCATGATGCTAACCAATGGCCTGCAACGTGAGCTTGCCTGCGACTGCGCATCAGGCCAGATCGCACCAACCTTGCCATCCATGCATGCTACACATTCTTGTCCACCTGCCTGCATTGCGTGCCCTCGCAGACTGGGGCACGTCTCCCTTCCAGTCGCTGGGTGCCTGCGTGGCGGCCGCCGCCAAGTCCACCAAGGCCAAGACCGCCGCCGTGGCGCTGGTCGACAGCCCGCTGGCAGGTGGGTGGGAGGCTGAAGAAGCAAGCGCTCTAGACACCCAAATGCCACCGCTCACAGCTGCGAGGCTGATGGGCACGCACGTGATGAGTGCAGCGCAGGGCATGCAGCATGCTTCTGTGCTTGCAGGCTGGTGTGACTGGCCATCAGAAGCGCCTGCCCATTATGCTGCGCCACCCCGCCTGCAGATGCGGACGCGGCTGCCGCCGCCGGCAAGGTGGCCAACGGCCTGCTGAACGGCGGCTACGAGTCCACCCGCTTCAAGACCAAGCCGGCCAAGCCCACGCTGGAGAAGGGTGCGACCAGTGCTTCTGGGCGGGCTGCTTGTCATGCTGTGCTCTGTGCTGTTTGTGTACCCAGCTTGCAGCTGCTATTCTACCCCGCTTACAACAGAATGTCCCACCCTGCTCCTCCCCACCCCTCCCACCCCTTCTCTCTTACCAGTGGAGCTGCTGTTTGCGGGCGGCAGCGACGCGGCGGCGGCTGTGGCGACCGGCTCCGCCCTGGCCAAGGGCGCCATCTTCACTCGCTACCTGGTGGAGGCGCCCCCCAACGTGTGCACCCCCACGTGAGGCGGGGGGCAGTTGTGGGCCTGCTGGGCGAGGTTCTCGGGTTTGCTGGGTTTGCTGGTGTTTGCAAGCTAGGTGAGAGCAAGCAGCTGCTTGTCACGACTATCATATCACCGCCCCCCCCTGCTGCGCAGCTACCTGGCTGAGGCAGCGGCCAAGATTGCGGGCGAGGCGCCCGAGGTCATGAGCCTGGAGGTGCGGTCAATCAGTGGATACACAGCAGTTTGGGTGCTGCCAATGTGTGTAGCAGCAGACTAGAACATGGCAGGCCAAGGGTCTGACATGGCAGCTCATCCTGGTGGGCTCCTCTTGCTCACCAGCGTGCTGCAGCAGGTGCAGGAGAAGGGCGAGTGCGAGAAGCTGGACTGCCAACTTGCTGCACTGGCCAGAGCTTGCTTTACGTTTGAGCACTGCCTCCCCTTGCTCGCTTGCACTACTGCGGCAGGTGCTGGAAAAGGAGGAGTGCGAGAAGCTGGGCATGGGCCTGTTCCTGGGCGTTTCGGAGGCCAGCGCTGAGCCCCCCAAGTTCATCCACCTCACCTACACGCCCAAGGGTGGGTGGTGATATCTGTGGGGGCTGGGTTGCATGGCAGTGTGTGTTGCTGGGTGCTGTGCACAGCACAGCGGTGGAGGGGATCTTCCTCGCTACCACATCATTTCGGGCGTGTTTCAAGCGCAAGTGCTGCCGCATGGTCTGCCCAACACAGCAATGCCACCCTCCTGCCCTCCCTGCAGGCGAGGTGAAGCGCAACATTGCCATCGTGGGCAAGGGCCTCACCTTTGACAGCGGCGGCTACAACCTCAAGGCCGGCGCCGGCTCCATGATCGAGATGATGAAGGTGCGTGGCTGCATGGGCGTGGGGGCTGGTGGTTGCTGCTGGCTGGCTACTTGTAGGATCACTGCTGGGTGCTTGGCTGCTCGAGGGGTGGGTAGCATGGGTGGCCTGCTTGGCAAGGGTATGCGCTGTGGAGGGCAGCATGAGGGGGCCAGCTGAGCTGCACTGCCCACCCTGCTGTGCATGCTTGGCTGGCAGCCCATCACTCTCCAGCCACTGCATGTTCACCTCCCTGACCCCCCGCCTGCTGCAGTTTGACATGGGCGGTGCAGGCGCCACCCTGGGTGCGGCCAAGGCGCTCGCCCACATCCAGCCCGAGGGAGTCAAGGTGGGTGGGCCAGGGCGGGTATTGCTTTTGCATCACGCAGTTGCTTGCGCCCTGCTGGTGCACGCAGCCGCAGCATGGCCACACAATCGGCTGCGGGTCGATGCGCAGCTTATGGCCTGCCGCCCGCCATGCCAACCCCTCACATCACCAGGTGCACTTCATCATCGCCTCGTGCGAGAACATGGTGGACGCCAAGGGCTGCCGCCCCGGAGACATCCTGGTGGCCAGCAACGGCAAGGTGAGGAGAGGGGGCGGGTGCTGGGCTGGGTGCTGGGCGAGGCCTGGGCGGGCAGCCCGCCCTGGTGCGCTGCATCGCTAACTGCATGCTTGTCCTCTGATAACGTGCGGAACTTGTGTGCTCCCCCAAGATTGGCTACAGCTCATGCACTTGTTCATTTTATTCTATCTGCAGACGGTAGAGATTAACAACACCGATGCCGAGGGCCGCCTCACGCTGGCGGACGCGCTGCTGTTTGCGCAGAACCAGTGCGGCGCAGGTCCGTGGTGGCGTGGGCAGGGTGGGCAAGCTGCCCCAGATTGATGCACGTCCTTGCCAGCTGAGGGTGCATGCCGCTGTGTGTGCAGGCTGCTGCACGCACCTCCAGCAGATCATTTGGCCCTTATCCACAACCCCCG
>VFQQ010000453.1_pt1 | contig 82243 bp, 135 predicted proteins | sample 3512341 | NCBI WGS metagenome assembly VFQQ01 (sample SAMN10412373, study PRJNA504923) | tailings metagenome | isolation source: Relicate 2 Philex TSF1 revegetated site | place: Philippines: Tuba, Benguet | collected 2017-08-29 | reverse complement strand
AAGGGCTGCAGGGCATCCCAAGGCGTTCACTGGAACAAACCTACCGCGCGTTGAATGCTGCTTCAGCTCGCTGCACCGCACCCACACAGCTCCTGCACCGCCACCCCACCCCCTGCCTCACCCTCGCTCAGCAGCGCAATGTCGGGCTCCGTCATCAGCCCCGCCTCGTACTGCCGCCCGTACTGCCCATCCTCAGCAGCATAGGGCCCGTCGGACCGCCCGCGCCAGCCGGCGCTGCCAGGTGGCACCTCCTCCCCCCAGTTGTCCTCCAGATACTCCTCTCCCTCGGCCCCGAGCCCATCCAGCTCAGCATCATAGTCGACGCCATACCGGGGCTGGCCGCCGCTGGCGGCTGCCGTGTATGCCGCCCGCTGCCCAGCTGCAGCAGACGCCTCCTCCTCATCTTCGTCATCCCCTGCTGCCGCCCGCCGGCGCCGCCGCCGCAGCTCACGCTGCTGCTGCCGCAGGTCCCAGCTGCTGCCCGGCTCTGCACTCGCTGCCTCTGCCTCCGCCCGCTGCTGCCGCCGGTCGGCGCCTGCGCTGCCGACGGCCCACGACTCGGCTCCCCAGCCCCAGTCCTGTGCTGCTGCCGCGGCGGGCGCGCCCTGCAGCGGGCCCCACTCCTGGGCCCATGGGTCAGGCAGCTGGCCCTCCGCTGCTGCTCCCCCTGCTGCTGCCGCAGCGGCCCCTCGCCCCGCCTGCCTGCGGCGCAGCTGGCGCAGCTCAGCCTCCACCCAGGGGTCTCCCTCCTGAGCCGCCGCCTGCCGCTGCGCCCGCTGCTGCTGCTCCTGCTGCTCCTGCTCAGCCAGCCACTGGTCCTCTGCCTGCTGCTGCTCCAGGCGCTGCTGGCGCCGCCGGCTCAGCCTGGTGCGGGCATCGCTGCTGGCTGCTGCATCAGGCGCACGCTCGCGGCGCCGCCGTCGCGGCGCTGCATCAAACGCCGCCGCTGCGTCCCAAGCCCCTTGCTGCTGCGCATCCCAAGCCGCCGCAGGCGACGGCTGCGCGTCGCCGCCCTGCTGCCAGTTGCCTTGCCAAGCGTCACCTGGTGCCGCCCCGGTGCTGCCGTCGCCGTCGGCCGTGGCAGCGCTGCTGCCTGCCAGCGGCTCGCCATTGTCATCATAGCCATACAGTGATTCTCGTTTGCGCCTGCCGCCGCCTTCTGTAGGGAATCGGAGAGGAGAGACATTCTATTTTGGCACACATTTAGCTAGTGCAGGCGGCAGCACCGCCGCTGCCGCCACTGCCGCCGCCAGTCCAGGTGCTGCGGGCTGCAGCTCTCTCGGACCCCACCTGAGCTTGCACTCCATCTATAGTTTGAGTGGCAGACGTGGGAGGGCTGGGCGCGAAGCCTGGGTGGAGTGGGCCCGCCCGCTGGCCTGGTCGCGCCGCCAAGGCCGGTGCTCAGGCTTTGATGCATTGCGCTAGACTATACAGGATGCTTTGCTGGCAACCACAGGCCTTGAACGCCAGCCAGTGCTCGGCAGCGACCGAGTCCCGGCGGTGTGTGGCTCTCAGCGGCCTGAATTTGTTTGCAATAGACGATATATACGGTTTATGTGATAGAATGCCGCTTGCAAGGCCGATGCCACTCGTTTCGGCCGCTGCACGAAATGGCCTGGGCAGCCCAGCATGCTAGTGCGCATGCAAGGTGCCTCAACGAGTGTCCAGGACCTGTTGCGGTCATTGTATATTCCGTAAGACGACATCCCGCAGCCCCAGCCGCCGTCGCTATTGCTCGGGAGGCCCACGGGCGCCCTTGCGCGTTCCAACCTCGCCCACAAACTCGCAAAGACCGCCCCAGCGCATTGCATATTGTAGCATAGCGGCCCGCCCACATCCGCAGCCATGCAGCGCGGTGGCAAGCGCAAGGTGCGGGCTCTGCAGCCTCCTGTCGCTGTTTGCAGTAGTGCACCTGCTGTTGGAGCGGTGGGGCATGCTCAAGCGGCCGCTTGCACACTGCAGCCTGGCTGCCGCCGCCGCTCACCCGCCCCCGCCGCCGCCTCCCCTCCCTCGTCTCGCAGTCGCCCTTTGTGGGCGGCAGCCAGCCCGCAGCCGATGGCATCCTGTACAATCGCTACAATGATCTGTCCGCTGTGCTGCTAGACGGCGAGGCGGCGCCCAGCCCCGCCGCCGCCGCCGTTCCCGCCTCCGGCAAGAAGGATCGCAAGGAGAAGCGGCGGCGGGAGGAGGGCGGCAAGCCCCCGGCAGCAGAGCAGCCCGCAGCTGCTGCGCAACCGGAGCCTGCTGCGGCTACCAATGGCAGCGGCGAGGCGCCTGCAGAGGGGCAGAAGCAGCGGAAGAAGGCCCGGTGGAGCGAGGAGCAAAAGGCGGCGGCACGGGCGGAGCGCGAAGCAGCAGCCGCCGCCAAGAAAGCGGCTCGCAAGGGTGCTGCGGGCGGAGCCGAGGCAGCTGCAGCTGACGCTGAGCAGCCCGCAGCAGAGGCGGCAGACGGTGCTGCTGCCGACGGCGCTGCTGCCGAGGGCCCTGCTGGGGAGGGCAAGAAGAAGAGCAAGAAGGAGAAAAAGGCAAAGGGGCTGGTCAAGCTGGCGCCAGAGGAGCGTGTGTCAGGCCCAGGCAACGCCGAGGAAGCGCAGCGCATGCGGCAGGCACTCGGTGAGGCGCCCTGAGCAGTGGAAGCCAGGCTGCGGACGTGGCTGTGTTGGTACCTGATGTGCCGGGCTTGCCATGGGCTGGATCGCAGAGTTGCACTGCTTGAGCAGCTGTATGCTTGCACTTCTGCTTACTTGCCCGCCTGAACCCACAACATCTGCTCTGCAGGCTTCGCTGCAGCGCCTGCAGCCCCCGTGCAGCAGCCCGCGGCAGGCGGCAAGTTCGCGTTTGGCTTTGGCAGCGGCGGTGCTGCTCCTGCCAAGGCACAGGCGGACAGTAGCAGCGATGATGACAGCGGCAGCAGCAGCAGCGATGAGGAGGAGCAGCAGCAGGCCAAGACGCCTGTGGCAGCCAAGGCGGCCAGCAGCAGCGAGGAGGAGGAGAGCAGCGAAGATGACAGCAGCAGCAGCAGCAGTGATGACGAGGGCGAGAGCAGCAGCGATGACGATGAGGTGCCTGCTGCCAAGCCTGCCGCCGCCCAGCAAGCAGCCAGCAGCGACAGCAGCAGCAGCAGCGAGGAGGAGGATAGTGAGGAGGAGGAACAGGAGGGCGGTAAAGCATCCGCCAGCAGCGACAGCAGCAGCAGCAGCTCATCCTCAGAGAGTGAAGACGAGGCGCCGCAGCAGCGGGATGCTGACGTGGAGTTTGTGCCGCGCCGCGTGTACGTGGGTGGCATGCCCTACGGCTACACAGAGGACCAGGTGGGGGGCAGGGGCATGGTTGGCTGGAACAGCGTTGCGCCCCGCGAGCAGCAAGCCAGTTCTGCATTGCTCACAGTGCGGCCTCTGGTGCACACTTGCCTAGCGAACTCACTTGGTCAGAAGCTCTGCATCGCCAGCTGCTGTGTCTTCCGCTCCATCCACACCTGGCTGCCTTCACTGCCACGCAGCTGTGGGAGTACTGGGGCTCCTGCACTGCTTCGCTGTTTGCTACACCATGCCACATTCTGCTTACTTACCTGCTCCTCTCCTCGCCCTCCCCCGCCATGCAGCTGTGGGAGTACTGGGGCTACTGCGGCGACATCGAGTCGCTGGACATGATGACCTTCCCCGACACGGGCCGCTTCCGCGGCATTGTCTTCATCACCTTCAAAACGGTGCGCTGGCGCAGCTCACTGCGCTGTGCAGTTGCTGCATCATGTGCTTGCCAGAGCCGCGTGATGGGCGCGGGACAGCAGCAGCTGCTGAGCACTTCCCAGTTTGCGTAACAGATTCAGAGTCCTGCTGCTTCCAGGCGAATGAAATATCCGCTGATACTTTCGCTTTGCGGTGCTGCACATCACCTGGACTGCTCTCTCAATCACCACTTCTTACGTGCAGGAGGAGGGCTACGAAAAGGCGCTGGCCTGCAACGGCGAGCAGTGCGACGGCCAGACGCTCAAGGTGGTCAAGTGCCGGCCGTCGCCCAAGGAGCGGGCCGCGATGCAGGCAGCGCGGCAGGCGCAGCAGGCACAGCAGCCCGCCCAGCCCGTGCAGCAGGCGCAGCAGCCTGCGCCGCAGCGGCAGCAGTATGCGCCTCCCCCGCGGTACGGAGCAGCAGAGCAGGCTGCGGAGCAGCCGGCGCAGCAGCAGTGGCAGCAGCGCGAGCGTGCGCCGCGGGCCGAGGGAGCAGAGGGCGGTGACGGCGGGCAGCGCCGGCAGCACAGCGGCCCCGCGCCCAAAACGCCAGGCTACCACGTGGCATATGTCGGTGAGTGGCTGAGGATTTGGACATGCACAGCTGAGGCGATTTGTGGCTTGTAGCTGCAGGGCAGAGCGGTCTTGCTGGTGGCACCTCAGCGGTTGATGGAGGCTCTGGTACAACAGCCTGCTCAGACCTATGGACAGCATGCAGCGCCCTGATCCCTTCCCCCACTGCTCTCTTACTGCTCGCAGGCAATGTGGCGTATGAGGCCGATGACAAGGCCATCGCCCGCCTGTTTGAGCCCTGCGGCGTCATCAAGGTGCGCTCCACTTGTTGCCAACTACAAGCCACATGAAAGGCGGCTTTGGCTGCGATGCCTGCACAGCATCATCAACCAACAGCTCCCTGTGTATCACAGCTTGATTGCCTCCGCACCCTTGCCTCGCCTTGACCGCAGGTGCGGCTGCACACCGACAAGGACACGGGCCGGCCCAAGGGATTCGCGCACGTGCACTTCAGGTGCGCGCCTGCTGTGCCTGCTGCTTGCTGAAGGCTGGCGGGTGGGCATGAGAAGACCCTCGTCTGTCGACAATTGCGCGGTGCATCAGCCTGGTGTGTGGGTGTTGGAAAGCAACTGCACAAATGCCTGCACAGCACGCCCACATTTCAGGTAGGGCCCCAGCCCCCGCCCGTGGCTGGGTGACCCGTTCACCCGTGGGCACAGCAACTTGCTGTGGAACGAGACCCGAACGCCCCGCCACATGGGCACTAGGGACGCATGACCCCAGCACATCCCCTCCAGCACCATATTGTTTGACTGTGAATCTTTTGCAATGCTCGTGATGCTCTTCCAGGGCTCGCCCTGTCTCAACCCCCACTGGCTGAGCTTCTGCTGTTGCGGACGTCTTGACCCTGCTGCCCATCTGCCCTTGTTCGTTGCTCACAGGGACGAGGCAGGGCTGGACCAGGCCATGTCGCTGGATGGCACCGCGCTGCTGGGCCGCCGCATCCGGGTCGGCTATGCCCAGCCCAAGAAGGAGCAGCCGGCAGCGTGAGCAGACAACACTGTGTGGTCCCCCTACTCCCTGCTCTGCACTTACAGTCATGCGCTATTGAATGCTGAACAATGCACACAGTCACCCACTTGCTATGGTACAGGCGCTTTGCAAACAATTGGAAAGGAAGTAAGGCAACATCACAGGGCATTGCAAGCAACCGAAATGGAGATATGTTTGAAGCACACACACTACAGGCGTGTAGGCTTGGCTTGCGAATTCACGCAAATCACGGTCCTGGGAACGCTGGGCAGGCGCTTCGCAGCTGCCGCCAGCGATGCATTGATTGTTCACTCATACAGGGGCGCTGCCCAACTGCCGGCCCGCCCTTCCAGCTGCTTCTGCTCACTCCATATCTCCACCGTGGGCCAGCAGGTCCAAATCTCGCTCCATGGAAAGCGTGCTGCTGGTCAGCAGAATGCCGCCACCGCCGCCGCTCTGAGGGCCACAGGCGGGCCTGCTGCCGTCGGCACCCGTGGCTGCCTGGGGCGCAAAGTCGCCCTGCTGCATGCCCATGCGGCCCGGGTCGCCCAGAGGCAGGGCGGCAGCAGCGTCGTCCAAGGCAGCCACAGCCAGCGTGGCGGGGTCCAGTGCTGCTGCGCTGCCCAGGTTTGCCATCAACGGCAGCTGGTGGCTGCTGGGGCGACGGAGGGGGTGCTCGTGCTGGGCTGTCGGGGGCTGCAGCGCTGCTGCCGCTGCCGGGGCTGCGCTGGGCTGGTGAGGGGAGTGAGCAGAGGAGTAGGATGCAGCAGGCATGGGTGGCACCGCAGCGGGCGCCCCGCCCACGTGGCCGTATCCCACCGGGGGCAGCCCTGCCTCAGGTGGCAGCAGCACCATGCCACCAGCTGCCCAGGCCGCTGCTGCCGCTGCCGCCTGCTGCTGCTGGGCAAAGGCCACCTGCTGCTGCTGCATGAAGGCCGCCTGCTGCTGCTGCGCAAAGGCAAACTCGGCCGCAGCTGCAGGGTCCACCCAGCCAGGGAACGGCGGCTGGGAAGCAAACATGGGGCCTCCAGGCATGTGCATGGACTGCGCCAGCGCATACCCAGTGTCGCCTGCTGGGATCGGGCTGTTGAGCGGTACGCTGGGGAATGCCGGCACAGGCATGCTGCCGGCATGGGCGGTGCCCCCGCCGCCCTGCGCATCTGCCATGCCTGCACCGCCGCTGTCCCCGCTACCCATGGCTTCAATCTCCACATCTCCCAGTACCAAGCGGGAGCCGGGCGGCAGCTGCATGGGACAGGCCGAGCAGAGGGGGCAGGCAGTGAGAGGGGCAGTGATGTGGGGTGCTTGGTGTGCTTGAGCATAGCGGGGCTGGGCGGCCGGACGAGGCTTTGCAAGCACTGGTGACAGCAACTGGCAAGATTCCCACCTTGAACCGCCAATCAACCTGCCAGGCCAGCTGAACCCACCCGTATCAGCGTCTGGGGTGACTCTGATGTGCGTCCGCCGCTTCCCCCGGTGGAGGCTGCACGTGGGGAGGTAGGGGCGGAGAAGCAGCGCCGGCTGCCGCCGCCTGCGCTGCCGGCCATGCCGCTGCCGCGCAGTGCGGCCACACTGGGGTGCAGCAGCTGCGGCTGGATGGGCTGGGGCTGCAGCGCCTGCGGTGGGTACAGCTGCTGCTGGAAGGGCGGCCAGCCGTAGGGCTGGTGGCCTGCCGCTGCTGCCGCAAGCAGGGACGGCTGGCTCGGAGGCGATGCGCCCAGGGCAACACCCTGTAGAAGAAAGGAGTGCTCAGATTCAATCAAGTGTGTCGCCCCATCACGAACGAGCAATGGTCGGATCCCAAGGACAGAATCTGGCACTCGGTAGCTGGTGCAAGCAAACAGGCACCTGGAGCGGTCGCGGCGTTGCCGGCGGCGCTTCGCCCGCCGCCGCTGCCTCGGCGCCCTCCATGGGAACAGGAGCGGCTGCAGCGGCTGGAGGGCCCCACACAGGCGCAGGCGTGACGTAGATGGGCGCAGCTGCCCCTGCTGCAGCAGAGGGCGCCACCGCCGCCTCGGGCGGCGGCCCCTCGGCGCGCCGCTTCTGCCCACACTGGCGCATGTGGTCGGGGCTTGCAACGCTTGTTGGGTAGAGTCGCGGGTGAAAAGAACTTTGAAGGTTGGCGAGCAGGGGCATGTATTTCCAGATGCAGTCCTGCTTCCCGCTGGCGACGGCGGCGGCCAGGAGGGCCATGGTGCACCAGCGCCCCGCAGGAGCCTTGGATCGCACTGGGTTTGTTTGCAACACTCCACCACCACCTCATTCCTAGGCAACAGGTCCTGCAAGCTTGCAGCGCAGCCCCTGCCGGGCAGCATGGCCTCAGACACCCTGATCCCCTTGTCGGAGGGCAGAGTGGTCGAGGACAGCATGGCAGACGACGAGGAGGAGATGAGGCGGCTGCGGGCGGCGGCCGGCGGCGCCTCGCGGGTGGGTGGGTCGGGTGCTGCAGCCTTTGCCGCCGATGCCGCTGTCTCTGCTCCGCTGAATTAGCACGCTGTAGCAAGCCAAGCCCCACAACTTCAGTCGTGTGCTGCCGCACTGAGGGTGTGCAGAGTGCCCGCCCAACTTCTTCTGTCCATTCATCCACAACACTGCGTGCAGTCGGTCAAGCGCCAGGCGTACCTCGAGGCGGCGGCCGCAGGAGCAGCAGCAGAGGAAGATCCGGAGCTGCGGACTGAGCTGGATGCGGCTGCTGTGCCAGCGTGAGTGCTGCTGAGCCTGGGACGCTTTTGATGAGCCCACTGCCACCGCGGGGCTGCAGTGCAGCGCTGCTACAGCCGTCTCTGCAACTGCCTATATGTCTCTGCCTCCCCGCTGCTGCAGGCCCACCGCCGGGCGGCTGGTGGTTGCGGGCGACGACTTGCTGGAGGATGAGGCCAACCCGTGGAGCCACAGCATGCCGCAGCGCGCCACGCAGGCAAGCCTGTCGCTTAACGTGACCAACATCTGTTGCCTCTGCGATTGCTTGCAAGAGGCATCGGCCTGTGACTGATTGCAGCTTTGCAGTCTTGCCCTCTTGCAAACTGGACCGGCGCTGACTGCCTGCGACCTCTTGCTGTTGCTTACAGGAGAAGAAGGAGGCGGCACCATGGCCATAGTGAGGTGCCGGTTGAATGCATGGCTGTCTCAACCAAAAAGCAAAGCAAGCAAGGACATGCATGCAAAGCAACTTTAATCAGACGATCCCGTGGCAGCCAGCACGCAACAGGCTCAACAAACCAGCCACACGCCGCAGCCGCTGGCTGCGCGCCACATCTGCCGCACGGCTCAGCCCCGCTCGGCCCAAAAGGCACGTTGGGCGCAGGCGTTCATCTCGCGATGGGCGTACCAAGCAAACGCAACTGCACGACAGGGACCAACAGAGAGCTAGGATCCGTTGCCACATCACCAACACGTGCTTCCAGGCATGTACCTGCTGAACAGCCCAGCCCCTGTCACATAATTCTGCCACCCAACCACACTCACACAGCGCCGGCATCGTGATTGCCGCCGCTCGCACGACGGGCACCACACGCAGCGAGGGCTGCAGCTGCTGCGCCGCAAACTGCACTCCAGCGCTGCCGCCGCCCCACATTGCGGCTCCTGTATGTAGAAAAGAGAGGGAGGGGAAGCAGTGGGGTGGGGGGCGCAACCCGAGCAGCTGGGCAGAAGATCCCCGAGTCGGCGGCGGCACCCTGCCGCCCATCTCAAGGTGCTGCAGCCGTCCAGTCCCTCTCACGCCTCACCTAGTGCGCCCGCTTTGACTGCCTCGTGCACGCAGTTCTTCTCGGCCACAAGGTCGGCAGCCCCGACTGCCGCGGGCATTGTTCCAGTCGCTTTGTGTGGGCCTGTGTGAGCTTACAGCTTCAATGAAAACAACGAATGAAGAACACCAGATGGCTATGGGGTCAACAGGTGAAGCCAGCCCTGCTGTGAGGCTCGTGCATTTGATCAGGCGGGCGGCACTGGAATTTATCATGAGACGTTGAATTAGGCTGCGCACTGCGATAAAACGTGACAGGGATGCAGACAGGAAGAGAGCAATTTATTGGGGTTGCGGCCAGGCTAAATGGCGCCAATGTGCCCTAGGTTCATTCATTGTTGCAAGCCGGCCGTTGGTTTGGAGAGTCAAAATGGATTTGTTCAAGCCCAAGTGGCGTCCTGGTACGCTGGTTTGAAGGGTTCAATCTAACCGTTCAGACAAAGGTGGTGTCCTGGTATGCCTCCAGCACCAGCTCCCGCTCCAGCAGCCGACTGGCGGGGCCCTTGGGCGTCTGCGCCACAGGCAGCCGCGCCCTCGCCGCCTCCACTGCTTCGCTGGCCAGCACGCCAGGCGGCAGGCGCAGCCGGCTGCGTACTGCCGCCCTGCCGCCGCCGCCGCTGCTGCTGCCAACTCCTGTGCCGGCACTGCTCGCCTCCCTCGCCTGCCGCCCCCGCCGCCCCCGCGTCTCTGTGTACGGCAGCTGCAGGTGCTCCGCCAGCTTCTGGGTGCCGCCGCAGCGCGCAATTGCAGCGTGCAGGTCGCCCCGGCCGGCATCCACCAGCTCCTGAAGGGAGAGTGGGAGGGACAGGGGGGCGAGCAAGGGCTCAGCACAGCAGGCAGACTTGCTGCAATTTGCAGCGGGAACTTCGGCTCCACTCTGTGCTGCTGCAGCTCCCAAGCAACGGCTGCACACATCAGCAGTGCCTCCAACAACTCACGCCGCCCTGCCAGCCCCGCACCTGCTTGGTGGGCACGCGCCGCTCCCAACCGCGGGCCTCGATCAGCTGCAGCAGCGCCTCGCCCACCCGCACCACCGCTGGCTGCGGCGGCTGCGCCAGCCCCGCCCAGCGGCGGCTGCTGCCGCTGCCCGCCAGGCTGCTGGCCATGCCGCCGGCGCCGGGGCCTGTGCCACTGCCGCCGCTGGTGATGCTGCCGGGCGGGTAACTCAAGATGTGTGCTGCGCCCTCGTGCTGCCGCCCCTCGTGCAGCACAAAGCGGCGCTGTGGGGACTGCTGGGCTTCCGCCTCTGCCTCCTGGCCGTCCCCTCCCTGCTGCTGCTGCTGCTGGGCCTGCTGCGCTGCGGCTTGGGCGCCCACCTGCTGCCGCCGCTGCTGCTCCACCTCCAGCAGGTGGGCAAACACGGGCACGCCCCCCAGCTTCAGCACAGCAGTCGCCAGGTCAGCACGGCCTCCCTCCTGCAGCTGGCGCAGCGTGGGCATGGCCAGCTGTGCAGCCGGCTGCTCTTCTTCTCCAACACTGCCCTCCTGCTGCTGCTCCTGCTGCTGGGCTGTCACAAACTCCAGCAGCTGCTGCACCACGGCTGCCTCGCTGGGCAGCTTGCCCCGACGCACGCCCCAGCCCAGGCGGCCGGCAACCGCCAGGCTGCCGCCGTGCAGGCGGATGCCGCCAATCAGGTCGGCCCGGCCACCCGCTCGAAGCTCCTGCTGGGTGGGCAGGAATATTTGTGGCTGCGAGCTGCTGATGCTGCTGCTGCCGCTGGTGGTGCCGCTGCCCTGCCCATTTCCGCTGCTCTCGCTGCTGCCTGCTTCTGCGGCGTCTGCCTGCTGTGCAACTGCCTGGCTCTGCTGCCCCACCTGCTCCTGCTGCTGCTCCTCCTGCTGCTGCTCCACAAACTGACGCAGCTCTTCTGCCAGCGTGTCAAAGTCCAGCCAGTGGCCGTTGGGCGCACGGCCCGAGGCCAGCGGCAGGCCCATGCGCTCTGCAAACACTGCAGCGGTAGTGTGGAGTGGTGGCAGATGGAACAGTGTGTTAGGTGTTAGGCGCTGTGCTTTGTGCTGTCGATTGCCATTCAGGTTGCTGGACAGAGGTGCTCAAAACCCTCCAAGCCGCATGCAGCTCTGCTATGTGCCCGTCCATGCATCCCCATTCCAGGCACACCTGCCAGCCCTCCATGGCTGTCGATGCGTGCCGACAGCGTGTTGGCGCCGCTGCGCCGCAGCTCCTGCTGAGTGGGCATGCGGTCACGCATGCGCTGCCGCTCCATCCATTTGCTGCACCGGCAGGCGAGGGCCAGAGGAGTGAATGGCGGCCAGCGAGGGACCAGCATGCCATGCGCCCCGTTGTGCAAGCCACTGGCCATCCCTCACACCATCAGCCAAACAGCAGGCCCAGCTGCGCACCTGAGCTCGCGCTGGACGTTGTCGGGGCTGCTCCAGTAGCCGCGCTGGCTGGCGGGGTCTTGCGGCCGCGGGCGCCGCACCATGACCATGCGCCCGCCCACCTCCCGCACCGTCCACAGCGGACGGTGTGAGCTGCTGCTGCTGCTGCTGCTGCTGCTGCTGCTGCTGCTGGTGCTGCCGGCGCTGCCGGCGCTGCTGCTTGGCTGTTTGCCCTCTGCATCCTCCTGCTCCTGCTGCTGCTGCTGCTCTTGCTCTTCTTCATCAGACAGGCCTTGCTCCATCCAAGTGGGACGTGGCCAGCCCTTGATGTGAGCTGCCCAGTCGGGGTGCAGCGCACCCGCGGGCAGGCTGGCTGGGCCCTCGGCCGCGCCCTGCCCCCGCCGCGCCTGTACCCCGCCTGCCCGCTGCTGCAGCTGCGCCGCCCGCTGCGCCGCCTGCTGCTGCTGCCACAGTGCCAGCTGGGCGGGCGCCAATTGGCAATGAATCAGCGCACTCAGCGCATGATGGCTTGTGGGGTCCATCAGCGGGCACTGCAGCGACTGGGCCAGCGCGACACGCAGCGGCAGCGCAGTCGGGCCGCTGCCGCACCTGTCCAGCGGGCGGAGTGGAGTGGCAAATTTGTGAGGCTGTTGTCATCCAGTACTGCGGATGGTCCGTGCAACAATTCCCCTTCATCTGCGTGCCCTTGCTCCCTTCACCTGGACTGAAGCTTCAGCAGGTAGGACAGCAAGCCTCGGCAGCCCAGTGCAATCTCGTGCACCGTACGCCGCAGCGAGGCCTGGGCTATCGCCGCGTTCAGCACTCCGTAGAAGGGGTCTGGGATGTCGTCAGCCACCTGCATTTGAAGACCGGGGGTGCATTGCACGCTGTTGCTTGGCAGCAATAGACGCCGCACAGCAGGTGTCGGGCCATTCAAGTTGGCAGACTGACCAGCAGGCTAGGGATGCTCAATGCATGCAGCCAGGCGGCCAGCTCACCAGCAGGCAGCGGTCGTGCAGCACCAGCTGCCCCGCCCGCGCAAAGTGGTTGAGGCGGTGCACGCGCGTGAGGTAGGCGCCGCCCGGGTTGAGCCGCTCCAGCACAGACACCTGGCGGGGAGGGCAGGGCTTGAAGCAAACGTTAGAGCGCATGCTCTTGGCACCATCCCTGGTAATGCCCGACTCCTTAACGATCTCTGTGCTCTTCGGGCCTCACTCACTGCCACCCAGCCAAACTTGCACGCTACCCTGGTGCCTCTTCCCCAGTGAGATTAGCCCCACTTGTTCACGCCCGCCAGCGTCTCACCTCGCGCACCACCTCTGCTCGGTCGTACGCATCCATGACAATGATCAGGTCATAGTTGACGGTGTCCCGCATCTCGTCAAACTCAACGGCCCGGCGCTGTGGGGAGCGGGCGGTAGGTGGGGAGAGGGGGGATGCAGGTAGGCGTAGCTATCAGCCCGTGCAAGCCGTGCAAGCCCCTCCGTGCAGCTTGGCAGCCACACCCTTTGCAAGAGTTGTGTGGTGATCAAGGCAGCATAAGCCTGCCCACCCACCGGCTGCAGGGGGATGCCCATCTCCCTGGCCATCTGCACCACCCGCTCGTCGTGCCCGCCGGCCACCGGCGGCCCAATGGAAGCGGAGTGCACCTCGGCATCCAGCCCTGGGCCAGGCAGCTTGCTGCAAAGGAAGAAGGCCACACGGTTGCAAAGATGCAGCATTCAGCGGCAGGGCATGAAGCCGGCAAGGCATACAAACCGGTCAACCGAAATGCTGCATCCCAACCAGCATTCCCAGAACGTCCACTAGGTGCGGCGCAAGCAACTGCGCTCAACACCCACGCCGCCTCTGAGCACCCACCGCAGCATGCCGGCCATCAGCGCCTGCGCCAGCACGGCCCGGCAGCTGCAGCCGTCGTCCAGAAACAGGATGCGGGCGGTGGGCAGCTGCCGCCGCTGGCGGGCCGCCTCTGCAGAGTAGGGCGCCGCTCGGAACACGGGCACTAGCGGCGGCCGCTGTCCCTCGCTGCCTGCGCTGGACCCTGCAGGCGCGCGGCCGCTGCGCCGCTGCACTGCTGGCGGCTCTGTGGGCGGCCCCTCACGCGGCGGGTTGCGTAGGCGCCACAGCATGCCGGAGCCCGCTGGCGGCGGGGCGGCGGCCCCCGATCCAAAGCCGGTAGGCACAGGGAAGCCGGTGGTGCTTAGTATTGCCTCCTGCAGCGCACGCAGATCAGTGCTTTTTGTGAAACAGTGCAGGAGGTTGCACACCAGCAGCACATCTACACCTCTCCTCCCCAACACAGCACCCACCTGCCACCGCTTCTGCTCGACGGCGCGCGGCCAGTCACATGACGGCCCCTGCGCCTGCTGAACCTGGCTGCCAGACACAATGTCAAACTCCAGCTTGCCCTCGCGCCGTGGCTGTGGCTGCTGGTGGGCCGGGCCATCGCTGCTGCTGCCCGCTGCCGCCGCCGCCGCCACCGCCCGTCGTCGCGGTACAGGGTGGCCCTCTCGCTGCTGCGTCCTGAAACCTTTGCAGCTCCCGCCGCTCAGTGCAAGGGCCGCTGACGGCATAGCGCGCTACAGCGACCCGAGCGTCGCAGGACCCACGCTCACGGCTGTTCTGGAGCACGCCCGCGCTGCTTTCAGCAGTCAGTGCGCAGTAATCCGCCTACTGAAAGCGTGGGAAGGCGCACAAACGTGCAGCAAGACCGACCAGCCGTGCTAACGTCGCTTGGGAGCGCTGGAGCGCATGATTCGCGTAGATCTGCGCCTGTGTAGGCTGACCAGAGTCTGGACGTCTGGATGCGCCGCCGCATGCTGCTGCCACTGCGGCCTACCCTCCACATCAGCGATTGTTGCCGCCGATAGCCTTGTTGCCTGCTCTTGCAAGATTGCTTGCCTATCTACCTTACACACACGCAATCTAGCATCACTCATTACCAGGCCGTCTCACAGGTAGTCAGCCAGCGGGTTGAGGTGCAGCACAGGCGTCTTGGCGGCCGACAGCCCCTCGACACCACCTGCTGCCGCCACCGCGCTGCCTGGCATGCGTGCCCCGCTGCCGGGGAAGGCGGCAATCAGGCCCTGCGGCTGAGGGGTTGCCTCCCCAGCCAGCTGCTGGCCCTCTGCCTCGGCGGCAGCGCTAATGCGGCGGATGGAGTAGTCGCCCTGCGGGGAGGCAGGGGCGGTAGCAAGGAACTTTGGACATTGGCATCAAAGTATGGGGCACGCCCATGCTGTGCTCACGGTAACCAGCTGGCTGCTTGCAGCTCTTCCCAAGCAATGCACAGCGTTGCTGCATAAATTGCCACCAACACTGTCTTGGCTGCCCTGACCTGCAGCTCCAGCAGCCCTGAAGGAGGCGTCTTCTGCGCCGCCAGCGGCGTGCCCAGCTCGGTGCCAGCAGCCGTCATGTACTCGGTGCCATCGCTGGGAAGGGCAAGGCGAGGACGGCGAAACGGTTGAGTGCAGCAAGGTACAAGTGCAAAGCCTGGAAAGGAGATGGGTAGGCAGCACAGCAAAATCATTGCAGATTCTATGCCCAGCTACCGGCTGACCCCACCTGAAGGTGCGCAGCTCGTAGGGCCCCTGCAGGCCCATGTCCCGCGGCGTGGGCGCGTCCGCCAGCTGGGCAGAGGGGCTCAGCGCTCCAAAATCTGGCTGCGGCGTGCCCGCATAGCTGAGGGGCGAGCGCAGGCCTGAGCCAGGGGCCCCGCCCAGGCTGCGGGCCGCAGACCCGATGCCGTAGCCAGGCGTGGGTGCATCAGACAGTGCCGTGCCCATCGGGCTGGCCCCGCCCAGCTGCTGCTGCTGCACCTGCCAGCCTGGGCCGCCCGGGGTGGCTGCCGCAGACAGGGGGCTCAGCGGCTGGTGCAGCAGGCCGCCACCTGGGGTGGTCCAGTGGCTCATGCCAGACAGTGGCGTGGAGCCGGCGGCAAAAGCAGAGGCTGGCGTGAGCGGCGACCGCTGCTCCGGCACAGCGGTGGATGCTGTGCTGGAGGCCTTGCCGCCGCTGCCCGGTGCGGGGCTGGCCTGCTGGTATGGGCTGGCGGCATAGGGGCTGCGCTGGTAGGGGCTCTCCCGCTGGTAGGGGCTCTCCCCTGCCTCGGGCACAGTCTCTAGCAGACCATTGGTGTGCAGCGCGAAGGCCGCAAACGAGTCACGCAGCGGTGCAAGCGCCGCGCCACCCAGGTTGGTGGGGGCTGTTGCCTCTGCCACGCTGCTGCGCCCTGCTGCTGCAGCCGCTGCTAGCCGGGCGCTGAGCGGCTCACGTGCCGGCGGCGCAGGCAGGCCATAGTGCTGCTGCAGATCGCCTGTGCTGCCGCCAGCGGCTCCGGAGCGCATGAAGGCCTCTGCCACGCCCGCTGACAGCTGCACCTGCTGCTGGCGTGGCATGCCGTACAGCTGCTGGCGGATGGGCGAGCTGCAGGTGAGGGAGGGCGTCTTTCGCGTAAAACAGTTGTTGAGAGCTCATACATGTGCGCACTGGCGATAAGCCAAGACCCACCCACAGCAAGGCATGGCAGCATGTCCCGCTGAGCGCTGGGCAGCCGCACCTGAGCAGGGAGTTGTACGGCGAGCCGGCTCGGGAGGGCAGCGGGTCCAGCGCGGCGCCCTCCGTGATCTCAAACATGGTGCGCAGCGTCTCCTGCAGGGAACGGAACGTGAGCGCTGTGCTTGAGAAAGCAAATGTTGACACAGGGCTTTGTGAAGGGAAGATACTGAATCGGCTGCTAGCACAGCTTTCCCTCATGCAGGTCTTGACCACTGGACCACGCCAGCCAACCCCAAGCAAGCTTCAAAATAGCACCCCACCCATTGCTCCGCACCTGCATGTCGTCGTCAAACGACTCCCAGTACCAGTGGCGGAAAAGGCGGAAGGCCACGCGCTTGCGTATCAGACAGCGCTTCAGGTTCTCCTCCGCCTCGCGCCGCTCCGCCAGCAGGCGGCGCCAGTGGGCCAGCGCCGCCGCCTTGCGGTGCGCGTCCCAGCGCTGCGGGGGAGCAAGGGGCAGGTGGGATGCGCATGTTGGCCCTGCCGACATTATGTCAAGCTGCAAGAGCCTCAGCTCCAGGCTGGATTCCACACACTAGTTATACAAAGGCGCACCCTGCCTCCCCAGCTGGACAGACGCACCTGGATGAAGCGGACGATGGCTGTGCGGCGCACGCGGCGCTCCTGAGCCGCTGCCCGCCAGCTCAGCAGCGCAGCATGCAGGACGCGGCGCGCCATGCGGTGCACCATCAGCTCCACTGCCTCGCGGTTGTGGGCGCGGCGCTGCATAGGTACGAAAGATGCAGCGGGGTCAGTTTGCTAGGAGGATTAGCGCACCCTTGACAGCAACCCAACACAAGCTGTAAGATGATGGCAGGCTTGACAACCTGCCCCAGCCGCACCTGCGCATGCAGCTGCAGGGCAAAGAGCGCCTTGGACTGCAGCGCGGCCGCGCGCCGCTCCACACAGACACGCAGCAGGTGGTCCCTCCGCTCCGCCGCCGCCTGGGTGGCACCAAACCAGGCTGCCAGCGTGTGCCGTCGCACCACGGCATCCTCGGCTGCCACCTTGGCATCTACTGCTGCCCGAGCTGCAGCCAGCATGGTGGTGTGGCCTCGCCATGCCACAAAGGCAGCAGCCAGCGAGCGCTGGGAGTGGCGGGATGCCAGGCGGCGCTCAGCCAGCGCCAGCCGTGCCGCCTCTGCCCGCTGCTCCTCCACTGTTGAGCGCCATGCCTGCCATGCTTGCCGCTGCCGCAGCACTGACAGCTTGCGCACTGCACGCTGCAGCTGGGCCTGCCGCTGCCGGTTGTGCTGCACCAGCGCACGCCAGAACTGCAGCACGTTGGCCTGCATCCAGACTGCCCGCCGCTCCACCATGGCCATCAGGGCCGCCTGCTGCTCTGCACGGCTGGCTGCCCATGCTGCCCAGCTGACGAAGCAGTCCTGCAGCAACGCTTCATCATGGTTGGCGCCCAGCTGCTCGGCCTGCTGGCGGGCTGCCGCCAGGTCTGCAGTGTGCTGCTGCCAGCCAGCGAAGGCCGCAGCCAGCCGGATGCGAGCAATGCGCCTGCAGGGGTTGTTGCGAGATAGGGCAGTGAGAACGTGAGGCGAAACAGCTCCGCAACAAAGTTGACAGGCATGGGCAGCAATCAATGCCCAGGCTAAAGCAATCCCCACATGCCAGCCCAAGCCCCACCACCCACCTCTGCGCCCAAGCCACAAGCCTGCGCTCCTCTGCCGCCTCAGCTGCATGGTGCTGCCACACATCAAAGGCCCAGCCCAGGCGCATTTGTGCTATACGCTGCATGGCGCCAGCCAGCCGCCTGCGCTGGTCCTGTTCTGCCTCCACCTGTGAGCGCCAGGCTGCCAGGCAGGACTGCAGGCTGCCTTTAGCAAACCGCCGCTGTGCAGCTGCCACCAGCTGGCTCTCGCTGGTGCTCAGGGCCGCCTGTGCCCGCCAGCTGCTGAAAGCCGCCTGCACTGCGACGTGCTGGACCGACTGTGCTACTGCTGCCAGGCGGGCCTGCAGCTCCTGCCGCCGCAGGACCGCCTCGGCCAGGGCTGCAAATGCGCGCGCCTGCAGCCGCCCAGCATACCAGCTGATGGCTGCTCGGTCGCGCTCCCGCTTCTCTGCTGCTGCCGCTGCGTTTGTGCGGAAGGCGGTGAGCGCCGATGCTAGCCTGCAAAGCAGGGGCGGCTGGGCGGCTTTGTAAAGTAACCAAGCGCCTTCATGCTGGCAACTTGATTCAAGCCTGGTTGGCATAACACAGACTGCCATGCAAAAATAACATCCCTCGCGTCAATCACTCAGCACGCACCTGTTGCGGTCTGCACGGCGCTGGCACAGCTGCACTAGCTGGCGCTCGGCACCCTGCAGAGCGGCGGCTTCGCGCCAGCTAGCAAAGGCACCCTTCACCAGCGCCAGCTGCTGCCGCCGCTGGCACACTGCGATGCGGTGGCGCGCCACCCGCCGCTCTGCCACAGCCTGCTGCCAGCCATGCCAGGCTGTAGCCAGGGTCCGCTGGCTGAGCCGCACCACCGACTGCTCCACCACAGCCCGGGCATGGGCGCGGTACGCAGTCAGGTAGCGCCAGCTGCGGAAGGCGGCGGCCATGCGCCGCAGCGCCATGTGCTGCACCGCCCTGTTGAGTGATAAGGAGGGCAGCAGGCGCAGAAAGTTGAACACCAGACGACGCAGGTTCCAGGTGTGCCAATGCTGCCAAAGGCTGCACACCAACGCACCAAAACCAGCGTTCCCCATCCCACTCACTCGTACAGCAGCGCCCGCTCCTCCTTCTGCACCTCCACATACTGCTGCCAAGCCGCAAAGGCAGCATCGATGCGGATGGCTGCACGCCGCTGCTGCATGTAGGCGATGGTGGCCTCCCAGCGCTCCCGCCGGTCGGCGCGCTGCTGCTGCCACTCTTGCCATGCCTGCACGGGTGCAGAGGGTGTGGAGCAAATTGACAGCTGAGCTGGATGGGCAACCTAATTGCATCTTGTATGTTCTTTGATGGCAGCAACTGCTGCAGCTGCATTGCGTGCAAAAGTGTGTGCTCGATCACAGCTATGATAGGCCCCAGGTGTGGCACCGACTTGCTTACCCGGAAGATGGCGCGCAGGCGCAGGCGGCCCAGCACCTGCTGGGCATGCTGGGCCTGCAGGCGCGCACCATATGAGTCGTCCACCTGCAGGCGCCAGCCCTGGAAGGCTGCCTGCTGCGCACGCTGCCGTTGCCGTGATGCCACCAGTGCCGTGAGGCTGGCCAGGCGCTCCCACCGCTGTGCCACCAGGGTGCGCCAAGCGGTAAAAGCCCCCGCAAGCGCCTGGCGCTCGGCGCCCATGGCCATGCGCTGCAGCGCCTGCCGGCCTGCGGCACAGCCTGCAGCATGCGCCTGCCAAAAGCGCAGCATGCGGCGCAGGCGCCAGCGGACCATGTGCTGCTGCACCGCTTCGTCCAGCGCTGCGGCATCTGCCTCCTGCTGCCGTCGATACGCCACCAGATCTTGCCAGGCTGCAGTGCATGGCAGGCAGGGAAGAGGTGGACAGATGGGCGGAGGCGGCAGTGCACGAGGATTAGCACCCACCAACTCGCGCACTCAGGGCATGGCCTGGCTCTTGTCCAGAAACTGCAACTCTGACACCAGGGCTCAGCAACACATCGCACCTGCAAAGGCGTTGTACAGCTTGAGGTAGGCCATGCGCCGCACCGCGGTGCGCAGCTGCGCCTGCCGTGCCTGCTGCTGGTCCTTGTACTCCAGCCACGCCTGCAGCAGGGCAGGTCAACTGTTGAAAGCCACCACAGCTGATGTGGTAGTTTGACACACCCCAACCTCACAGTTGCTGACCCAACCAAAACTTCCCCAGCTCAAGAGCGCACCTGCAGCGCGCGGGACTGCAGGCGCAGGGAACTGCGCTGCTGCAGCTTGGCCTCCACGTGGCGGCCGTACCGCTTGCGGGCAGCCAGCCACCTGCATGGACGCAGCAGCAGCGGTAGCCAATGGAGGGATGACCGTGGCAGAGCAGCATTCATGCCTGCCTGCCTGCCTGCCTGGCCCTGCCTGTCCTTGCAATGCAGACACTGGCTGGCCAACTAATGAGACAGCTTGCAGTGACAGCCTGCCTCAGCATGTCTGGCTGCGCATCACCCATGTGCAAGCGCACCTCCACCACATGAAGGCGCGGCGCTTGGCTGCCGCCTCGCTCTTGGCTTGAATCATGGCCACACCCCAGCGCAGCCGCCCTGTCAGCCGCGCCTCGGCATCCGCCAGCTTGGCCGACTTGCGCTCAATGGCGCCCAGCAGCGCCTGCACCTCTGTGCCCAGCTCCGACCGCACGCTCTCCACCTGTGGCATGAGGAGGCAGGGTCCGGCCAACGCAGGTGAAGTGGTTGCCAAAGGCTGAAGGCAAAGTGACACTGAGCGGCAGAAGGCAAGCAGACATACATCAAAATGGGTTCAAACGAACAGCAAAACACCCCGACCAGCACCTGCCGCCCCAGCCAGCACTTGCCTGCATCACCGCCCAGTCACGCAGGCCGGCGGCGTCCTCGGCCAGCTGTGCCACGCGTGCCTCAATGGCCAGCCGTGCCGCCTTCTCCTGATCCACATAGTGCAGCCACTCCTGTGGCGGAGCAGAGGGGAGGCAGCGTCGGCAGCGGTAATGTAAAGGCCAGAGAAAAGCACGGAACCCTTTACAGTGATCAGAGAAACATGCGTTGAGCACCCAGGCCAGTAGCCCACCAGTCAGACCATCCAGCCCACAGTTTCCACTCACGTGCACCAGCACGCCCGACATGCGCTTCAGCTCCCGCCGCTCCAGCGTGGGGTCGTCTTCGGCGCTGCCAGCGCTGCCCACACTGCCGGGCTCCCCCGACAGCAGGCTGCGGGCAGTGGCCGAGCCGTTGCCCGCCAGGGACACACTGCCCACCCGCACCACCTCCACAGCCAGCTCAAACTGGGGCAGGCGGCGGTGGCGCAGCGTCAGCGCCAGGCTGGCCCACTCGCAGGCCTCAGGGTCAGGGCTTGGAGTGCCCGCCCCGCTGCTGCCTGCCTCGCCGCCTGCAGGGTGCGAGCTGCCGGCCAGCTCCCACTGCTCCCAGGTGCCCACGTTCTGGCTGAAGAAGACGAGGCGGTTGGGGCTGCGCTTGCGCGCCTGCAGGAAGCGGTCGCCCGCTGCCGCAGAGCGGAAGCCCAGCCACTTGCCCTGCACACATGTTTGGATTGTAAGAGCTCAGCGTGCCAGAGTGGGCGATGTGACATATTTTGCGACTAGCTGTGATCAAGTGTGTGGCTGTGCTTCAAGGGCTGCAGCTGTCATCGCCAACCTGCCCGCCTCTGTACACCCAGTTGCCTCACCTGGCGGATGATCTCCAGGTGCGTCATTTTGTCGGCGGCATCTGCAGCGTCGGATGGCTGGAAGCCAAAGTGCACAGCGCCGGCCTCTGTCGGGTCGCCGCCCAGCTCGGTGATGGCCAGCAGCTTGCCCTGGTGGCGGGGAAGGAGGACCAGGGGAGCAGCCATGAGGTGGCGGAATAATCAAACAAGTGGCCAGCTCATGCAAGGTCTGTTTGCTGCCACACCTTACTCTACAGCCATGCAGCACCGGAGCAGCAGGTGGGCACATCCGCACAGCTGCGGGCGGCACCAACAAACCTGGGAGCGGAACGCAACCACGTCGCCGGTGTTGAGGCCGCGCCTCGGAGCGGCATCGGCCCGGAACGTGCGTGAGGCGGCTGCAGGGTGGGTAGGTGGAGAAAAGAAGCAGGGTGTGGGGCGTGGTGGCCAAGCCCTCGGGCAAGGGAGGGCAGCAGGCAGCGGGAGGCAGGAGCACTCGGTGCCTGTACCCGCGCTGCCAGCAGCCCACCCCACAAGCGCCCAGCCTCACGTCGGTACTGCGCCAGCCGGTTCATGGACAGCGTGTGCAGGCTGGCCTGAGCCGAGAGGCCGCCGCGGCCCGGCGACGACGCGCGGCTCGAGTTGGCGGACGAGGGCGGCAGGCTGCGCGGCAGCGGCGGCCGGCCGGTCAGGCGGCCTGGATCGCCCGCCAGGGCGGCCGAGCCGGTGCTGGCGGCCCCTGGCCCCGCAGGGGCGCCGGCCTCCATCTCTACAGCGCTTGTTGTGAGGGGAGGGCGGGGCGAGCAGCTGGCGGCAGCTGCCTGGCCTCTATAAGGCACCCGAGGCGATCTGGGGGCTGGTGTGGGCAGGGTGAGCCGGCTAGGCTGCGCGCCGGTGCGCGGCAGGCGCGCCCATGGCCGTGTTCAAGCGAGTGCGTCGGCTGGCGGGTCCCTGGTGCGCCTGGGCCGTCGCTGATGGAACTATGGGTATAGGCAAGCGATCCATCAGTCCATCTGCCTCCATCTGCTTCATTTGCATCGCCTGCATGGAGACGCTGGGCGCTGGGCGTGCCTTGCCGGGCCGCCCGCACGTTTTCAGCGTTTCGGTGCTGCACGCTGGCGCTGCTGGAGGCGCACGCGAGTCTCACAGCGCTGCACAGCCTGGGCTGCGCCCTTGCCGCGCCCCGCGTGCCCCTGGTGCGCTTCGGCCGGGCTGTAAAGCTTGTGAGTAGTGCATCGATGGCGATGCGACGCCTCGGGGGCCCTGCAAGCGCGCACTTTGGGCCATCCTGTCCGTTCCTGCTGGCTAACGCCCTGCCGGCCCCAGCGCCTGTCACACAGCCGAATCACAGCTCCCATACTGTTTTGGAAGCCTCCTCCGAGCCTGCGCTCCCCAGCCACCCGCCTCCCGCCGCCGCCGCTCTCTGCAGCCTGCCGCCCGGCCCTGCCTGTCCACCGCTGTCTGCCTGCCCTGCACTCCCGATCCGTTCGTCCCGCAGAAGCAGGAAACGTGACGCTTCCCGCGCTGGCAGCGCAGTCAGAGGAGGCCCCTCGCCAAGTGCGGCCCGCAGCGGCGGCGCCCGCAGCCCCCAGCCATGAGCTCGCTGCGCAAGCTGCAACAGGAGATTGAGAAGACGCTGAAGAAGGTGCAGGAGGGGCTGGAGGTGTTTGACGACCACCAGGAGCAGTACGACACCACCGACCCCGCCAACACCAATGCGCGCGAGAAGCTCGAGTCGCAGGTGCGCCTGGGGCAGGGGCAGGGGGGCCGCCACCTTACCGCTTGGTGCAGGGTGACCTGGCTGTGGATGGGGTGCGGCAGGGCTGCAGGCAGCGGCTGCCCTTGTTCGCTCAGCGATGGGACAGCATGTTGTGCGTAGCCGGCAAAGTTGGTTGCTCCTTGCCGAGGCTGCCAGCAAACGCAACTCGGTGCTTCCCCACCCTCACCTGTGCTGCAGCTCAAGGACCAGATCAAGAAGCTGCAGCGGCTGCGCGACTCCATCAAGACATGGTGCGCTGCGCGGCCGGCAGGAAAACAGCATGACGGGCAGCAAGCAGCGCCCAGCAGCAGCACTCTGCTGCCTCTACTGCAGCCCATCCTGGCCGAGCGCTGCTGCTGTCTCACGCCGCCGCTGCCTGCGCTGCCCCGCCCGCGTGCGCCACGTGTTGCAGGATGGCGAGCAGCGAGATCAAGGACAAGACGGACATCACGAATGCGCGCAAGGAGATTGAGCGGCGCATGGAGCGCTTCAAGCTGGTGGAGAAGGAGGCCAAGACCAAGAGCTTCTCCAAGGTGCGGAAGGGAGGAGCAGCAGCAAGGAGTGGACCCGACGCCAGCTGCAGCGCAGCCGCCAGCTGCTACCATTAGGCTGCTGCTGCCTGCATCTGCCGTTAGGGCACTGTGCAACGTGTCAGCGCTCTTCATCCACTTTCGTGCGCCTGCACTGCTGCTGCCGCAGGAGGGCCTGAACCGCTCGGCCATGGACCCCAAGGAGCGTGCCAAGGCGGAGATGCGCGACTGGCTCACCTCCATGGTCGACTCGCTCAACACGCAGGTGGGCAGACAGGGCTGTGCTTCGCTGGGCACAAGGGAGGGCAGGGCAGGCAGGGCAAGCGGAGATGTGCTAGCAATTGGGTTGCGGCGGTTGCATTCCCGGCTTGCTGCTGCTGACGCGTTGCCACTCCTGCCAACCACCTGTGCTGCCTGGCAGATTGAGGAGTTTGAGGCGGAGGCGGAGGCGGCCGCCACGCTGAAGAAGGGCAAGAAGCCGGCGCCACGGGTGCGGGCGGCAGGCAGCAAGAGGCAGCGGCGGTATACAGCAGGGGCAGCATGTTGTTGGGGCTTGTTCAGCAGTACAGAGCGGCCTGTCGCAGCTGCACAGCATGTGAATTGTGGCTTGTGCTTTCCTCCAGTTCTTACTCTTGGCTGTGGGCAACATCTGATGCGTTCCCTTGCGCTCCCCCTGGTGCCCTGGTGCACAGGTGGTGCACATGGAGGAGAGCATCGCGCGGCACCGCCAGCACATTGTGCGGCTGGAGCAGATCCTGCGCCTGCTGGACAACGACGCCATGGCAGGTGGGTGTGCAGCATTGAGTGCATGCTGCTGTGCAGTGGCTTCGGTGGCTTCTCCTCGGATCGGTGTGGGCTGCTTTTGCTGCTGGCGGCTGGCCGTCTGCTCAAAGTCAGCGTGGACCCCAAGTTTGACCGGGCTGCCTCTGCAACTAACTAAACAAACAAATGGTGTTTGCAGCCGAGGATGTGGAGGGCGTGAAGGACCTGGTGGACGACTACCTGGAGCGCAACCAGGAGGACTTTGACGAGTTTGACACGCCCGACGACATGTGAGCGCGCCTGACGATGGGGCCTGCGGCGCCTGCCCGGCTGTCTGTTTGGTTGGAGCGGTTGGTTCAGGGCAACAAAGTGGCTGAGTATGCGCCCTGTTGCTGCCGCTGTTCAGCAGCTGCAACTGGAGGGGTTGAATGACCGAGCGCACAACTGTACCCCTACCGCGCCTTCCCTCCGCAGCTATGCCGACCTGGTTGATCAGCTGGATGGCATGACAGATGCGGTAGTGGCGGCGCCCCCGTCCCACAACAAGGTGTGCTTGCTCATTGCTCCTTGCTGCGGTGGTTTGGGGCTTGCTCCTTTTCAGGCCGAGGCGATGCACTGCAAGGCAGTGTGCTGCAGGCATGCCGCGTGCATGGGCAGCTCGTGCGATGGCACCTGAATGCGGCGCTCACAGGCTCTGCCCTGCTCCTGAAAGCGGGCGCAGGTGGCCAAGGACAAGGAGGCCAAGATGGAGAAGGAGCGGGAGGAGCGGGTGGGTGCACTGCTGCCACACAAACCTGCCTTGCGCCTTGGCTGGGGTGCCCAGTGCTTGAGCCAGGGCATGCCAGGGCTGGGGCTGTACTGGTCGCACCCGTGCATGAACGGACGGCCTTTGTGGCGCAAGGAGGCTTGCTTCTGAGGCAAGACCAAATCTGCTGGGCACGGTTGCAGGAGCGGGAGCGCCAAAAGGCGGCGGCCGCGGCGGTCAAGGCGCAGCTGGCGGCGCAGGGCAACACGCGGCTTGCGGTTGAGACTGCGCACGCCGAGGAGGAGAAGAAGACGATTGCCCCTGCCCGCTCCACCTCCTCGGCAAAGACGCCAGAGTTTGCGGCGGCAGCAGCTGCCGCTGCGGCGCCACCGCCGCCGCCACCGGTGCAGCCGCCGCCACCGCCGCCGCCGGCACGCAGTGGGGTGGCTTCGCCGCGCGTTGCAGCAGAGGCGCCGGCGGCGGGGGTGCCCACCATGGCTGCGGCGCTGGCGGTTCAGGCAGACTCGTCCACTCCAGGCACGCCAGTGCGGGGTGCCGCGCCCGCGGCTGCACCCACCGCTGCGGCAGCGGCAGCAGCGCCGACACCTGCTGGCACGCCGCCGCCGCCGCCGCGCACGGTGCCGCAGTCGCCGCAGTTCAATCCATCAGACTCAAGTAAGCTATTTGGGTGTTGTGCTGGGTTTGAGCTGCAGTGGATACCTGGTCTTGCGCACAAGCATTCTGTGCGGACAGCACATCCTGCCACATCCTGCCCGCTGCCCTCCCTGCACCTGCAGACGCCTTCCCTTCACTAGGCGGCCCTGCCGCGGCGCCCGCGGCGGCCAACGGCATCAAGCCTGGGGCGCCCACCGTTGCAGCGGTGGTAGCGGCCAGCATACAGAAGCGGCCGGTGGGGCCGGCGGCGGCGCCCGCGCCCGCGCCCGCCCGCGCCTCGCTGGACGGCGGCAGCGGCGAGGAGAGCCGGCTGGCGGCCGAGTCCAGCCTGGATTCTCTGGCGGCCCAGCTGCGGGCCATGGGCCTGCAGGACACGCCCGCCGTGCTCACGCCGGCGCAGAGCCTGCAGGTGCTGCAGCAGTGCGCGGCGCGTTCCATCCCGCAGCCCGCCGACACGCAGTGGCAGTCGGTGCCGCAGCGGCCGCGGCCGCCGCCGGTGCCCATCCCGGCCTCCTACCCCATGCAGGTGCGGTTGGGTGGGGCAGTCTGGATGCCGCTTGAGAAGGGCGCAGTGCGGGCAGTGGCAGCAGCTGCTGTTTCAGAGTACACAGTTTGTTGGTATTTGGATGCAGTTCAGCTCGCCCAACATCTCTCCAGCTGCTGCCCCCCTGCTGCACACGATGTTTGGAAGCGCGGCTCGCGCTCGCTATCCCAGTTGCCTGCTCGCTCCATACCCCGCCCAGCCCCTTTCCTGCCCACAAGGCACCAAGCATGGAAAGCCCACCAGCACCTGTGGCATGGCCGCACCCACGGGTGCCTTGTTGCACCCAACCGTCCCCCACAGCTGAAACTCTCATTCACTGGTGCCCTTTCTCGTGTGTGCCAGCGCACCGCCATCTTTGACACGCCCTCGCTGTACGAGAAGCTGGACGCCGAGACGCTCTTCTTCATCTTCTACAACCAGCCCGGCTCGTACCAGCAGTACCTGGTGAGGGGGCCGTGCAAGGGGTGGTAGGCAGGGGGCATGCCCTTGGGGAGGCGGGGGCAGTGGGGATGGGGGCGCAGCTGCCTGAGCACAGCACCTCGCAGCAGGGCACTGCTCGGTGGCGGCGATACACAATATGGCTGCATAGCTGCATATGGCTGCATAGCTGCGCTGCTGTGCATCTCACCTTGCTGCTGTCATCAATCCACGCCCCCTCCAGGCGGCGCGGGAGCTGAAGCGGCAGGCGTGGCGCTTCCACAAGCAGCACTCGGCCTGGTTCCAGGTGCGGCGGGGCTGGCGGGGCACGGCTGGGGGAGCCATGGCTGCCATGCTTCGCATTGTGGGCATGCTCTGCAATATGGTATGGCACCTGCATTTGGCTTTCGCAGCAGGTGCGGCATGCATCCTCATCCTGCGCTTGCCGCCCGACCCCCACTCCACCCCCGCAGCGGCACGAGGAGCCCAAGGCGGGCGGCCAGCCAGGCGACGACTGGGAGCAGGGCACGTGAGTGCGCCATGATGCAGAGCCGCGCTGCTGCTGCAGCTGCCCTGACGCGCGTGTGGTTCTTGCAACCAATCAATGGCATGCAACTGGCTACCCAACAACCAGAAGGCGGGCTGCCTTGGCTGCCGGCTCATGCATTTCACTTTGCTTGCACACCTCCCTGCTGTTCTGAATGCCTGCCCTCCTCCCCCCTGCCCCGCCCCGCAGCTATGTGTACTTTGACTCCACGCTGGCCGACGAGGCGGGCAGCGGCTGGTGCTACCGCCTCAAGCAGAACTTCCTGGTGGGTGGGGAGTCGGTGGCCCTCTAATTGCAATGCCAGCAGCTCCTCTGCCTGCTGCCTGTTTATGCACCATGCAGATGCACTGCCGGTGGGAAAGCATACCACCCCCTGACCCCTCCCTTGCCCTCTCCTTGCCCTGGCCGCAGTTCAAGTATGACGCGCTGGAGGACGAGGGTGAGTGGCAGCAGAAACAACTGCGCAAAGTTGCTTGTGGTATTCACAGTGACTGCATATCGATGAGCATGCTGCTCCATCTGGCCTGTTGCGCTACATGGTTGCTCACCAGCCCTGCCACCCTCTCCGCTCTCTCCACCCGCAGTGCCCGTGGGTGCACCGCCGCCGGCCGCGCCAGCAGCAGCAGCCTTCCCCGTCGCCACCTGAGCCCGCCAGCGCCCGCTGCTGCGCGGCAGCGCAGGCGCCGTCGATTTTCGACCAGTGGCGGCGCCTGCCAGTTGACCTCCAACAGTTGCCCACACTGCAGTTATCTATTGTTCGCTGCGCCCCGTGTATCACTAGTTCAGTAAAAGCAAAAGGTGGTAGAAAAGCGGGATGACGAAAGGGTGTGGTGTCAAGGCATGCATATCAAAAGTCATCCACAGTGGTTATTGCAAACGAATCAATGGTGGGCTGAAAGGATCGCTAAAGCGGGTGAGCTTCACAAAAGAGAGAGGGGGTGGGCAGGGGACAGCAAAAGTGCCTGATCGGAAAGTCAGCAGGTCTTGAGCCAGCCAGGTGGGCAGAACCCCAGCGAGCATTATCGCTGCGCCGCTGCCGGCTGCTCCACTTCAGGCGGCACCTCCTGCTGCTGGCTGTGCCCACGGGAGTGCACCCCCTGCTGAGAGCTGGTAGCATAGACGTCCACTCCCGAAGCAATCAGCACCGCAGTGCTGCTCTCCTCTCCCAGCGAGCTGTACGGACTGGCCTGCTGCGCCTGCTGCGGCTGTGAGGCGTGCATCTGCCCATCTTCGCCAAGCTGCTCTCCAGCGCTGCTGCCTGCACTTGGCGCGCTGCTGGCCTTCTCCAACGGGGATGGCCCCTGCTGCTCCGGCTGCTTTCGAATGCCGATCAGTTGCAGCAGGCGGCGGCCGCCGCCGCCCTGCTGCGCCGCCGGCGCTGGTGCGGGCGCGATTGCCGCCTCTGGGGCAGGTGCCACAGGCATGGGCCCCAGGGCCACCTCTGGGGCTGGCGCCTCTTGGCCCTTGCTGCCCGGCTTGGCCAAGCTGACAGCCACGCCTGTGCAGCAGGGAAGCAGGGCCAAAGCGGCTGTGAGTGGAAGAGGGGACCGTGTCTCGCCCGCCAGCTCGAGCCGATGTTTGCTGAAAACATGTGCAACCACCCCAGAGCTGGCGAGCTTGCCTGCGAAAATCAAGGAGAAACTGATGAGGTCCGGCCAACGGAGCTTCTCTTTCAAGACCAGCACCGAGAACACGGCAAAAGTTGACAGGCTGCGACAGGTGGCGGGGGAGGAGCGGTCCAGGTCAACAGTAGTGGACGGCACAACTGCACCGGAGCTGCCCTGCAATTCGACCATGACTGCTACAGCGTAGCTGCGACACATTATTGAGGCACTGCCCCGCGGTCACCCACCTGATGGCTTCCTGGATGACCTTCAGCTGCGGCGCGGTGAAGGGACCGCCGTGCGAAAAGTGGCCCATGCTGCAGGGGCCGGGCAGGGAGGCTGGCAGGTGTGAGATTGAGGCAGCAACAAATGGAGGGTGCTGCGCTAGCCTGGTCCATGTCTGCCAATGTCAGCAGCGCTGCTCAGCGGAACGATGGCAACCCCGAGGCAGGCAATGCATTGCTGGAACGCCCTACCCCTCATGGCCTGCTCGGCCAGAGCTTCACAGACGGCTCACCGGTTGGCGGGCACTTGCAGGCAGTACTCGAAGAAGGCGATGCCCCAGGAAATGAAGATGGCGGCAATGATGGGCCACGACTTGAACTGCAGCGCAGGCATGTGCAAGGCAGCCAGCTGGTGGGTCATGGCCTGAAAGTGTGCATGCGGCGCTCATCGTCATCCGGTGTGGCACAGGCAAACACAATTGCCACGCACCTTGAGGTGGAGATACCAAGCCGCATTCATGAACTGCAGCAGAGGAAGTGGCAGCAAACGGTTGAAATGAGCGACGATGAAGGACGGCAGGCGGGAGGGCCGGCGTGGTCCGTGCCAGGCGGACGCGCACGTACCGAGTTGCTGCCGATGAGCAGCAGGATGGCGCCCACGCCCTGCACTGCCTTGCTGGCCATGGTGCCCCAGCTGCTAAGTCAGTGGCCCAGTGGCTTTGGGGATATGCCGCGGCGGGTCCGTGCCGGGCGGCAGGCGGCGGCTGGGACGGCGCGTCGGAGGGATGTGCAGGCGGGCAGCAGGGCCGCTGCGGCGTTTCTGGGCAGCTGGAGGCAGCGTTCTGATTACACTCAGCAGCTGTGGGCCCACAATGCAACGCAGGGGGCTGGTGTGAGAGCGGAGGGCTCCGCTGACTGGCGCAAGCTGCGCAGCCGGGAGAGCAAGGGCGCCGCTTGCCCAGCGATCGCCCGAATCGCAGGAACCGGAAGAAATTGCCTGCAGCTCAGGCACAGGGAGAGCGGAATGTGCCTTCATCATGGGGTGGCGAGCACGCTCAGCGGGGCCATGCAGGCGCACACGTGATCCATCGGCCCCCCAATTGATCCATCTGCATTGCAGCAGGCGTCGTTGGGCAAGGCCAAAGCCGTCTCAGTTTGCCTTCCCGCCCAGCCGCTGCTGCTTGTTGACGGCGATCCTTTGATCGCCTGACTTTTGCACTAGCTCTGGGCTCCCTCCCCAACGTCCAGCCGCACCCCCCGTTGCAGCAACAGCGGCGCCGCCACCGCCGCCACTCTTTTGCCGCTCGAGCGACCAGCAGCTATGGCCACCACCGAGGCCCCCCTGTTTGCATTTGGAGTGATAGCCGACGCGCAGTACGCAGATCTGCCACACGGCGACACAGAGGGCCGGCAACAGGCAAGTGCAGCAGGCTGCCAGGCGCCTGAAGCTGCATCGCCTGCGAACGGTCGCATGCTCGTTTGCTCGATCATGCTCGTCCTCAACCAGCTCCTTGTCCTCCTGCTGCTGCTGCAGCGATACCGAGAGGTGCCAGGCAAGCTGCGGCAGGCGCTGCAGGCGCTGCGAGTGCATGAGCCCCGCCTGACTGCCGTGCTCCACCTGGGAGATGTGAGTTGGGGCGGCTCCTGAGTTTGGTGTGCTGTGTCGTGTGTCCCACTCAAGCAGCCCAGGTCAGTCGTTGCCGGGTAGCGCTGCCGCTTTTGACCACGCACACACCTACCTGTGCGCATGCCTGGAAGGAGCAGACTCCCTGCCTGCATCTGTCGCTTGCAGATTGTGAACGGCAACCCGGCGGGGCAGGCGCAGTGCGACCAGGAGTTTGAGTTGGTAGCCAGCATCTTTGATGCAGAGCTGGTGCGTCGCAGGCGGACACTTTTGCACTTGATGCGGTGTGTGCAAGGCTCATGCCGCCACTCGCTGCAAACAGTCTGGCTGCTCCGTTTGTTGACCCAATGCGCCTGCCCCGGGTTGCAGGGCAGCGAGGTGCCGGCCATCCACGTGATTGGCAATCACTGCCTGTCCGTGCCACGGGCGCACCTGCTGCAGCGGCTGCGCATCCCTGACACCTGCTACTATTCACGCAGGTGGGTTGGGGGCTTGTCGGTCTCTGGGTGGTGTGGCATCCAGGCCCCTCCTCTCGTCGTGCTGAGCTCACCGCGCTGCGCTGCCCCACTGTGACTGCCTGCCGGCTCATGCCCCTGCTCATGCCCTGACCGACTGCAGCCTGGTGCCCGGCTGGCAGCTGATTGTGCTGGACACTACTGAGATGTCGGGGCACAGTGACTACCCGCCAGAGTCGGAGCAGTACCAGGAGGCGCAGGTAGGGCCTTGCTGAACAGAATGGTCAGCGGCTGTGGAGGGTTGCGAAGGCAGCACTCTTTGCGCCCCTCCTGACCTGCATATTGCGCGCATCCGGCATGCCTGCAGGAGTTCATGGCAGCGCACTCCATGGCAGAGCACCCCCAGATGAGCAGCTGGAATGGAGGCATCACCCGCAGGTGCGGTGGGCGCTGAACAACGTAAGCGCACGTGCGATGGGCTTGCCCATGCTAAGGCCGCCCGCATTGCATTGTTGCTTGTGGGGCCGTGAATGCGCCTGATTTGCTCTTGCGTCACTGCACTGATTCTACTCATGCGTGCCACCGCTGTTGCCTTTTTTGTGGTGCAGCCCCTTGCCCAAATCTCACCCATTCCTCCGCTGCCGGTTGCCCTGCCCTGCGCCACAGGCAGCTGGCCTGGCTGCAGGCGCAGCTGGGTGCGGCCGAGGCGGCGGGCGAGCGAGTCATTGTAGCTGCACACCACCAAGTGGGGCAGGGCGCGGTGCGTGCCACGCATTCTGCATGGAATAGGGACGCCATCCAAGCGGCGCTGCTGGCCTCGCCCGCCTTCCGCCTCTTCCTGGCGGGGCACGACCACATGGGTGGATACGCCTGCATCGAGGGCCGCCACTTCATCACTCTAGAGGCGCTGCTGGAGGCGCCAGAGGGCGGCAACGCGTATGGTGTGGTGGAGGTGCGGCCCAGCGAGATTCGCATCATGGGCACCGGCGGTGTGACCAGCCGGCGCCTTGCCGTCTGAGGCAGCGAGAGGCAGCGAGGCGGCCGCAGGTCAAAGTGTCTTGCTGATTTTTTCCTGAATACATTCCTTCGTATTCTGTATCAATTTGATTCAATTAGGACACTGGCAGGGCTCGCCATACGTGAGTGAGCAGAAGCCAAGGATGGCTGGGCGCAGGCACAAGGTGGGCGCCGGAGTCGGCGGCAAGGCAGGCTGCAGTGGCTCGCTAAGCAGGCACCCGCTGCGGTCAGCTTGCATGCGCTGTGATACCACGTTCATGACCCTGGCGATCAGCGGCTGCTTCGCCTGGGCAGGGCATGAAGAGCAGCCTCTTGTTCGGCCTGGCGAACAGGCTTGCCGGGCTGTTGCAGCTGACTCTTTGACGCTAGCGAGCACCGATTGGGCAACGAGAGGCGAAACAGCAGGCCGAGCGCACCCCACACCCAGCCTGGACAGCGTGCGCGCTGCGAGACGGCCCTCGGCGTCCTCTGAGGCAGAATTGGGGCAGCGCCGAAGGACAGGGTGTCCCGCGAGATGGGGGCGTCGGCCTTGGGCCTGCCGGCGGCCGCCGCAACCCTGCGGCCAAGCGGCAAGACCGACGGCAGCGACGGCATCACCGCAGGTCTGCGAAGCAATTCCAATGTGTGGCGGTTGGCGTGGACAGAGCTTAGCCAGCCATGCGCACCCAGCCTGCAGCCCCTGCTGTTTGCTGTGCCAGGCATGCCCTCCTCCGCCCCAACACGCGCCCTTTCCCGTACCCCCGGTGTGCAGCGCTGCTGCCGCGCGTCGCCAGCTGCCGAATCTGCTTAGAGAAGAGTGAAACCAAGGAGATGGAGCAGCCATGCGCCTGCAAGGGCACCATGCAGGTGAGGCCGCCACATGGAGTGCCCACCCGGCCATGCACAGCCATGCGGTTGGTGTGCAGTTGGCCAGCACAGTGCTCAGACAGGCTGCCCCTCTTGAGTTGTTGCACCATTTCACTGTCCGACCCACCCACCCATGCCGATTGCAGTACGCCCACAAGGCGTGCGTGCAGCGCTGGCTGAACGAGCGGCCGGAGAAGGGGTCTGTGCTGTGCGAGGTGTGCGGCAAGCCGCTCAAGGGCAACTGGCAGCTGTGGCGCGTGGTCGATGACCCGCTGCACCCTCACCTGGCTGCCCTGTGGCACCTGCTGCTGCACGGCAGCGGCGGCGGCGAGCCACGCAGCGCCAGCGAAGAGTGGGCCGCGCCGGGGCTGGGCGCGGAGCGGCGGCGCGTGAGCGGCTCAACAGCATGGGGCCTCGTGCTGCTGCTGGCCGCCTCGGGCGTGCTCTTCCTGCGCCAGGTCCTGCGGGTGGTGCCCTCCACAGGTGCGCTGCTTGTGGCTGCATTGGGCAGTGATGCTGCTTGACGGTTGCAGGGGAGGTGGCGATGCCGCATGGCTGAGCCACCAGCTGGTAATTTGCATGTGGTCGCCGCACCATGCTGACCCACGACCGTGCTTGAAGTGCGTGCCTGCAGGCGAGCGGCCCGAGCATGGAGATGTTGCTCCGCGCGGCGCAGGAGCAGCCATAGAGGGCATTGCGCTCCTGCTGCTGCTCGTCTGGCTGGCGTTCCGCCTGCTCGGCGTGGGTGAGTGGCAGCAGCAGCGCAGAGCCACAGGCAGTGGCATGCAACGAGCAGGGCTGCGGGCTTGGCGTGCGGCACAATGCATCTGCATGAGCAGGGTTGCCTTGCAGCTGTCATGCTGCTGTTTCCTGCCACCGGGCTGCTCACTGGCTCCCTTGCTGCCACCCCGGCCTCCTCCTGTGCAGTGCTGCCGCCCTGCGGTGCGGTGCACGCGGCGCGGCGCTCCATGCTCAGCTCGTGGCGGGCCAGCCGACAGCAGGCGGCGCTGGCGGGAAGCGTAGTCGGCAGTTCGGAGCGGCCAGCTGGGCCCGGCATGTCGCTGCTGGCGATGCTGCCAGCCGCGCTTCCAGCGGCGGCAGCGGCAGTGGACGAAGAGGCGGCAGCGGCGCCGGCAGCAGGAGCAGGAATGCGGCCCGGCGTGTGATGAATGAATTGTGCAGCACAGAATTGAGTGCACAGCACCTGTAAAGGCGCTAATGGGTGCCTGCAGCAGTGTGGGAGGCAGCACGGATGCAGAGCCCGGCGGCTTGTGCGGCCCTGATTGTGTGTCAACAGTGCTGCAGTAAGCCCAGGCATTTGTTCAGCCGCCTGCTGCCAGAGAGCCGCGTTCATGCTCCTGCATGGAGCCGAAAGCTCGCTTCCGTCCCTCGGGAGGCCACCATCGTGCAGTGCAGCCACTCTATACTTGATCGGTGCGGCTGGCGCCTGCTTGTAAGCGCGGTCGTGGAGGTGTCGAGCTACAGGAGCCTTGCGCGCCCGAGGGCAGCCCAGCATCGCTGCGGGAGTGAGAAGCAGTAGTGGGCGTGCAGAGAAGGTGAGCCGGGGCGGCACGCCTTGTGCCGAAGCCTTACCCCCGCTGCTGGTGGGTCGCCAGGCCGCGATGCGCGGCCAGGCACTTGTGATGAGCTTGCTTGTTAAAGTGGTGCGCTGCACGGGCCACGGAAGGCTGTATTTTTCGCGGGACTCGACCTCCCTCGGAGGCGGGGCCCCCAGCCCCTGCGGTGCCTGCCAGATTACTTGAGCTGCACCCTGGACCGCGGGCAGCAGTGCCGGCTGCTGCCGTGCGGCCCTGCTCGAGGTCGGGTTTTGGGCGGCCTCCTCCTGCTGTCCGCTGCTGCTCGATGCACTGGGCCTGGCTCCCCGATGTGCCCGAGCGGCATTCCTAGGCCAACCTGGCGCTTTGTTTGCCCTTCCACCGATCATCCCCGCCCTGCCTCCTCTCCAGCCTCCCACACCGCCTTTGGGACCGCTGCCGCCATAGGTACTGCCTTAACTGCTCGCGCCCTGCTGCCGCCCTGCCCACCCCACTGCCGCCGCCGCCGCCCGTGCCTGCAGGTGCTGCCGCCCGTGCCCAGCACTACGCCTTCCCTGGCCCGCCGCCCGATGCGCTGCTGACGCCCTCTGAGCAGCCGGGCAGCATGTCGGAGGTCAAGGACGAGCGGGATGCGGAGATAGATGCGCTGGACGCGCTAGGGGCGCTGGCCGACTTTGCGACGTGCGTTTGCCGGCTGCTGGGCTTTCGGGGCAGGGCCGCTGGCCTGCGTGCACCTGGTTGCCGCCTTGCAAGCTTAGCAGATGGCAAGGCACTAATCCTTACAGCATCAACTGATGTGTTTGCAGGGATGCGGCCAAGGAGGAGCCATCAGAGGCGGGCGGCCCCGACGCAGGCATGGCAGCAGCAGCCGCCGCCATGGCCGGCGCAGCGGCGGCCGCGGCCACGCTAGCGGCAGCCGATGCAGCTGGGGCGGTGGACGCGCTGCGCGGCCTGCCGCAGCACGTGCCGGTGCAGTACGACCGGCTGGGGCGGGAGCTGCAGAAGTGGATTCAGTGCAACAAGTGCGAGAAGTGGCGCAAGGTGCCCTACGGCCTGGACGACCGAGACATCCCGGAGGAGTGGCAGTGCAAGGACAATGTGTGGGATGCGCAGTACAACTCGTGCGATGTGCAGCAGCAGGTGGGGCAGGGCTGGGGGCTGCACGGCTGCAGATGCGCGGCTTGTGGCTGCTGCAAAGTGCTGCTGGGCGATGCAGCAGGCTGTTCGCTGCGGCAGCTGTGGCTTGCTCCACTCCCTGCCGGCACACGCACATTGCCTTTCGCACCTCTGCTCCCTGCAGCACACGAACGAGGAGATTGACGAGCTGCTGGAGACGCAGGCAGCTGAGCTGGCGGCCGCGCAGCAGATGCTGCTGCAGCAGCAGCAGGCAGCTGCCGCAGCGGCGGCGGCGGCGGCGGCGGCAGCGGCTGCCGCCCATCAGGCTGAACTGTATGATGACCCTGGGGCATATGATGATGAGGACTATGAGGACGAAGGGTGAGCGATGCACTGATGCGCAGGGCTGTGCTGCGCCCTGCTGAAAATGGTGGGATGGTGCAGGGCTCCGTCTGCTCTCACGAGGGCGGGGCAGCTGGCCAGGGGGCAGCTGCTGCATGGATGCAGTCACTACGACTGCCACGCTGCTCGATGCTCATCCTGCAGGTTTGGAAAGCGTGCAAAGCGTGCCAACGGGCGCGGAGGCCGCGGCGGCCGTGGCCGTTGGGGCGGCCGAGGAGCCAAGGGCCGCTCGCGCCGCGCTGCCGAAGCCTACCCTGCAGGCGGCTCCCGCCGCAGCGGCAGCATTCCGCCGGGCGGCGCGCGGGGCGGCCGGCCGCAGCGCTCAGCTGGCGGCCGGTTTGTGGGACGGGTCGCTGGTGACCAGGACGAGGCGGCAGAGGCGCTGCTGGGCATGGGCTTTGGCGCCGACGTGAGTGCCTCATGCTGCTGCTGCTGCTGCTGCCGCCGCCGCTGCTGCTGCTGCTGTGGGCGAGGCTGCTCAGAAGCGCGGCAGTGCGGCAGGCTGGGAGGTTTGAGCGAGGTGCTGCCTGGCTGGTTGCGCCAGCTAGCTGCTGGGCGCTGTGTTGTGCTCTTGCCTCACCCAATCCACCAGGTCGTGCATGCGCCGGTTGAGCTTTGACCCACTGCGTATCTCCCTGCTCTTCTGCAGGGCGAGGAGGGCGAGGAGTTCCACGGCCCTGGAGAGCGGTACCCGCCCGGCCGCATCGTGTGGGCGCGGGTGGAAGGCCACGAGTTCTGGCCTGCTCGTGTTGTGCGCCGCCGTGCAGGTGCGCTGCTGGCTCCTCGCAAATGCAGGGCGGTGGCGTTGACTGTGAGAGTGTGATGCAAGCAGCAGCAGAGGAGCACCGGTTGCAAGAGGTGGAGTGTGCACCCTCTTGACCTCATGCCCGCCTGCTTGCACTGCCAACCAATCAAACCTGTGCCGCTCCCTTCCCCTTCTTCTGCAGTGCCGCGCGAGGTCGGCCCGCCGCCAGGTGGCCCCGACCTTGTGCGCTCCCGCGTGCCTGTGGTGTTCTTCACCCATCGCGGCGTGCCTGGAGAGACGCGGGAGTCCACAGACACCGTGACCGCCGCGCTGCGCCAGCTCAAGCTGCCAGGTGGGCAGCCGTGGGGCGGTTGCGGTGGAATTGGAGGGCCGCGGTGCCTGCGGGGCAGCATTTGTGAGCGACAGTGGGCATCTGCAGCTGCAGGCAGGCAAGCCCATGCATGCCTGGGCTGCGAGGCAGTGCAGCCGGGCTGGTGGCACACTTGAGCTAATCCCCCAACTGCTGCACCGCTCGTTTCTCGTGCAGGCGATCTGGCGGCTGCAGCTGCTGAGGCTGCTGGGCCGCAGCCGCCTGAGGAGGAGGCTGAGTATGCCTGGCTGCCGCCCGAGAATATCAAGCCCTTCAGCCAGGTGAGCACAGGGCAGACTTGTTGGAGATTCGGTTGCTGCAGCTAGCCTTGGCGGCAGTGGCCGCAGCCCCAGGCTGCCAAACCAGCTGTTTGTTAGGCGATCCAACTCCGTAAGCTCTGCCAACTGTGCTGTGCCATCCCTTGCAGGGCGACATCAGTGGGACGGGCGAGCCGCCGGTCGACCCGACTCTGCCGCTGTGCATCGCCGCCGCGGAGCGCGCCCTGGTGGATGATGCCCTGAAGAAGGCGTCAGGTGAGCAAGCAAGGGTGCAGGCATGATGTGCTGTGAGTTGCTGTGTGGTGGCGGCTTGTGGGGTGTTGGCAAGCTGCAAGGTGCCAGAGCCCAAACAGGCACCATTTGGCCGCTGCCTTCAAGGCAACTTGAGGGCCTGCTACAGTTGTCTTGCTGCCCATCGTCCCTGTCCCCGCAGACCCGCAGCCCGATCGGTACGAGGCGGAGAGCGACTCTGACGGCGGCTGGGGCCCACTGGGCAATGCCGCTGCAGGCGCTGTGGCCGGCTCCTTCCGCGCGGGGCGAGGGCGCGGCGGCCGCGGCGGCCGTGGCGGCCGTGGGCGCGGGCGGCGAGGCGGCCGGGGCCGCGGGCGGGGTGGCCGCTTCTCCAAGTGAGGCTTTAGCTGCCGCTGCTGGATGCGGTTTGTGGTCTGCGTTTGAGGCAGACAGGATGCAGCGAACGCAGGGAGTGGAAGGCAATGGCTCTCACAACTCCTGCCTGCCTCGCACACCTCCTGCCGCCATGCCTCCCTGCATCCTCTCTGGCAACCTCACTGCCCTGCCTTCCTGCGCTGTATCACACTCACCCGTCTGTACTGCACACTGCCTACCTTCTCTCAGGTACGAGGAGGACGACTTCTCAGATGAGGATTACGAGCCGGGCGGCGGCGGCAGCGCGGGCCCTGTGCTTGCCCCTACAGCTGCCGACCTGGCACTCCCTGGCGGCCCTCAGCGCATTGTAGTTGAGGCCATCCTGGCGTGGCGCTGGCCGCCCGCCCTGCCGCCCGCCACGCTGGCCAGCATCCCCATGCCGCCCGCTGAGATTGCGGCGGCGGTGCTGGGTGCGCCCGTGGTGGCGCAGCAGCAGCCCGCGGCCCCAGCGGCAGGGGCGGCGCCTGTAGCTGCTGCTGCGCCAGCAGATGGGGCGACTCCCATGGCAGTGGACACTGCTATGGAGCCCAAGCAGGAGCCTGGTGAGCCTGCTGCTGCTGCTGCCGCGCCGGCAGCGGAGCAGCCCGGCGGCGCCGACGCTGCGGCGGCAGGAGCAGCGGCGGCAGCGCCTGCAGCCGCTGGCGAGCAGCAGGCTGAGGCAGCCAGCAGTGAGATGGATGCTGTGGCAGCGCTGCTGGCGGCGTCTGATGCTCCTGCGCCGGCAGCAGTGCCAGGCCTGCCGCCCGGCATGCCCAGCCTGCCGCTGCCCTCGCCAGCAGATGGCGCCGCGGCGGCAGCAGCGGCGCTTGCTGCAGCAGCGGCGGCATCAGCCCCCGCTGAGCCCGAATACCTTGTGAAGTATGTGGGCCGCAGCCACGCCCACAACGAGTGGGTGCCGGAGAGCACGCTGCTGCAGATCGCCAAGCGCAAGGTGGGGTGGGCAGGTGGCAGCGATGGTGCACGTTTGAGGGCTGGTTTGTTGAGCTGTGTTCGGCTGGCTCTGCTGGGTGCCAGCTCCGCCTGATGCCTAGAAGCCAAGCATGGCCAAACCAGCACCCCTCTGCACCTGCAAACTGCTCATGTCTTCTTACTGTCAGGTGCTCAACTTCAAGAAGCGGTATGGCGCCGCACCCTGCTCCCACATGGACGAGCGCTGGGCCCGCCCCGAGCGGTTTGTGGTGAGTGCCAGTGATTGACACGTCATTTCTTGGGTCTTGGCAGGGGCTGATTTGTGCACCCATGGTTGCCTTGCCATCGCCGTGCACACGGCTTGGCACTATGACATGTTGCAGCGTCCTGATGCCTGCCTCTGCCACCACCTTGTGCGTGCAGGCGCGGCGTGCCTCTCCCCACGGCCCCGGCTGGGAGGTGCTTGTGAAGTGGACGGGCCTGGGCTACGAGCATGCAACCTGGGAGGTGCGTGGGTGTGCAGTCGCGTGCATGCACCTATCCACATTTTGCGGGTCGTGCCATGTGCCGGGCACAGCCCTGCCCCGCCACCCGCTGCTGTAGCCTACCCACTGCCCACCGCCCCCAACACTTGCCCCCCCCCCCCCCCCACCCCCACCCCCACCCCTTCTCCCATCCTTGCGCACCGCAGAGCGAGTTTGAGTCGTTCATGCTGTCGCCCGACGCCATCCCGCTGCACCGCGACATGTGGCAGCGCTTTTCGGCCGCCATGAGCCGGGCTGCACCCGCGGCTGTGGAGGCTGGCAAGGAGGCGCGCATCGCGGCACGCACCTCCATGCCGCAGCTGGAGGACACGCCCGCCTATGTGCAGGGCGCTAAGCTGCACAAGCACCAGCTGGAGGTGAGACGGGGCGCCAGCTGGCAGCTTGGTGGCGGCACAGGCAGCAGGGGCAAGTGGGCAGCTTCTGTCCAGGATTTCCAGGAGATACACCACCCAACCCACCACCCAACCCAGCCTGCCCCATGTGCCTCATTCCACCCCACTCCCGCCCCCATCCGCAGGCCGTCAGCTGGCTGCATCGCCAGTGGGCCGAGGGCAACAACGCGGTGCTGGCGGACGAGCAGGGCCTGGGCAAGAGCGCCAGCGTGCTCACCTTTTTGCAGAGCCTGCGCGCCGACTTCTCCTGCCCCGGCCCCGTGCTGCTGGTGGCGCCCGCGGCCTCGCTCACCTTCTGGGAGGGTGCGTGCTGCCGGGGTTTGGGTGGCTGAGGGCGAAATGCAGGAGTATAGAGCCCCCTGCGCTCCCTTGGAGGCAATGGATTGCGCTTGCACCTTTGGTTGCCGCTTGCACCTTCCAGCATGCGTGCTGGGCACCACAGCCCATGCCTGACGCAAGCTCACCCCTCCATGCACCCACCCCTGCAGGCGAATTTGCCTTCTGGCTGGGCCCCTCGGTGGATGTGCTGCCCTACTACGGCCCCGTGGCTGCTCGGGCGGTCATGCACGACCACGAGCTGTGGCTGCACCCATCCAGCCTGGAGGGGCGCGGCCTGCCCCGCCCCACCCTGCAAGACCGGGTGAGGCCCAGCGCCGGCGGCTTTGCCAGCCGCGGCAGGGTCCCCACATGCTTGCTGCAACCGGGGTGGGTGGGTGAAGACACATGCCAGCCTTGTGTATGCGTCGTGCACCTGGTCCGCCTCTCTATATTGATAAACAATTTAGCCTGCCCCGCACCTTGCACAGGTGCCCAAGCCGGACGTGGTGATGACCAGCTACGAGGCATTCACTGCCGATGCAGCTGAGCTCAAGGCCATCACCTGGGAAGCGGTGAGCATGCTTGAAGTTCGAGCATTGTGTGGTCGCAGCCAGAACATGCTGCCGGCTGCCTCTGCATTTGGCCCTTGCATGGCCCTGCCTAGCATGCCGGCGCTTACCTCTCCAGCCCCACGCCTTCTTCCTGATGCACAGGTGGTCCTGGACGAGCGGCACCCCTGGCAGCGCGCTGCGCTGGCCAAGGCGCATACCGCGCTGTGCGACCTTAGCGCGCGGTGCGCTCGGCATGCTCTCGCTACCTTGGTGGCTGGCTTTCAGATGCCCTCCTGGACCCCGTCTGTCCGTTGCTTTGCCCCTTGTCCTCTGCCAGCTGCTGCGGCTCACGCTGCCCTGTCTCACTTCTTCCCCTTGCGGCCTCCTTGCTGCCCCAGGTACCGCCTGCTGCTGGCGGGCGCAGGCGGGCTGCGCGGCGTGGATGCACTGATCAACCACGTCTCGTTCCTGCACCCCCAGGCACGCTCCCTTGGCTTGGGTTCTGTTCGACAGCTGGGGTGCGGTGCGTGCGCGGTGCACCAGGAAACCACCACCTGCTGGCTGCCCCTGGGGCAACGGCTGGCCCTTTGTGTCGCTCTCTGGCTCACAACTGTGTTCCGATGCACTCCCGTGCTGTGCAGTACCAGACGCTGGAGGACATCCCGGGTGGCGTGGAGCACATGCCGCCTGCGCAGCAGGTGCGCTTGGGTTGCAGAAGTGTGCAACTGCTGCTAGCCGTCGGCCCTTGCTGAACATGCCAGTGGCCGCACCTTGAGCCTTGCTGGACAGCTCCATCCATCAGTTGCCTGCATTACATCATCTGCTCACGTGCGCGCCTTCACCGCCGCCTGCCCATTGGTGCAGGTGCAGCACCTGCGGCAGATGGTGGAGCCCTTCTCACTGCGCCGCCCACGCTCCCTGCTGGGCGGGACCGTGCTGCCACGCGGAGAGGTGCGCCCTGCGCCCTGCCGCCTGCCTTTCACAAGAACCGCCCTCCCGTGTGCTGCCGCCATCTGCACCAACCTGCCCTTTAGGGCACTGCATATAGTTTGCATGATCACTCCTCCTGTGCAGCATCACCCATGCCCCATCCCCAACCCCCTATCCTCAACCCCCTCACAATCCTTCCTTCAATCCCCGCAGGTGCGCATCCCCGTGGAGCTGACCCCCGCCCAGGCGGCCGCCTACCGCACCGTGCTCACCCGCTCCTACGAGCTGCTGAGCGACCCCAAGCCCAGCCGGCACAGCGGGTATCGCGCGGCCCAGCTGCGCAACGTGGCCCAGGAGCTGCGCAACGTGTGCTGCCACCCCGCGCTGTCCGACTGGGCAGAGCGCTCGGGCGGCGGCGGCGAGGGCGGCGAGGGCGAGGGCGGCGCCGGCGGCGAGGATGCGAGCGGCTCTGAGGGCGGGCCGCGGCTGTCGGCGGAGCGGCTGGTGCGCGGCAGCGCCAAGCTGGCTGTGCTGGACACGATGCTGCGCCAGCTGCACGCCGCCGGCAAGCGGGTGCTGGTGCTGGCGCAGAGCCCCAAGGCTCTGGACGCAGTGGAGGCGCTGGTGCGGGAGCGCTACTGCGGCGGCGCCCCTGGCGCGGCTGCCGCTCCCGCTGGCGGGGCGGCGGCGGCGCTCGTCCCTGCCGCGGCCGCCGCGCTGACCGCCTGCTACGAGCGAGTGGACGCCACCACCAAGACGGCGGCGCGGCAGGAGGCGGTGGCGCGCTTCAACGCGGCCGTGCTGGGCGGCGACGCCACGCGCTGGCTCTTCCTGCAGCACACCCGCTCCTGCGGGGTGGGCACAGACCTGCCAGGCATCGATGCCGTCATTTTCCTCGACTCTGACTGGAGCGCCCGCAAGGATGCGCAGGTGCGGCGCCGCTCTCTCAAGTATATTGGGTGCTGCCTGTGTTTGTGTCCTGGTGTGTGTAGCGGGTGGCCTTGGATGAAGTGTGCAGGCAGCACATGTGCTGGGAGCCATGCTGTGCTGCTTGCACTCCCTGGCCGTTGCTCTGGAGCGCTCAGCGAGCATGCTGCCCTGCAACACTTGGCAAAGCCCATGCTCATCCGGCCTTCCTTGCTCTGTATCTGCAGGCGCTGTCGCACGCGATGCGTGTGGGCTCACCAGACCGCCTGCGCCTCTACCGCCTCTACTGCGCCGGCACCCTGGAGGAGCGCCTGCTGCAGCTGTCCGACCGCCTGCGCTCGCTGGACGCGCTGTGCCAGCAGAGCCACGGCAGGTGCGCTGGCGGGGAGGGCTGGTGGGCAGGCGGGCTGACCGAAGTGGCAGCTGGTTCTTGGCTGCCTGTTGGGCTAGGGCTGATGGGCAGGCGGGCTGAGCTGGCTGGTCTGTCGATGCCTGCCACAGCCTGCGGGCTTTGCAATGCACTGAGGGTACAGGAGCAGCCATGTGGTGAAGCAGAACCTGGTACAATGATGGTCTGTCACGCAGCATGGCAGGCCGCACCATTGCACCTGCTTGACCTCCCAAGTTGACACCCACACACCTGTGATTCTGCCCTGCCGGCGCAGGTCTTACTCCTCGGGCGCCAAGGTGTTTGAGGATGTGCTGCACTTTGGGGCGGCTCAGATCCTGGCGGCAGCCAAGGCGCAGCAGGCGCAGCAGGCGCAGCAGGCGCAGCCCGCAGCTGCCCAGCCGGCTGCGGCAGGCGATGCTGCGGCGGCACCTGCGCCCGGCGGCGACACAGAGATGGCTGATGCCCCGGCGGCCCCGCCCGCCGGCGAGGTCAAGGCTGAGGGGCAGGCTGAGCAGAAGCCTGCAGAGGCGGCGCCCGCTGTTGGGTACTCAGAGGAGCAGGTGCAGCAGCTGCTGGCTGCCGACCCAGCGGCCCTGCTTGAGGAGCATGCCAAGGAGCAGCCGGCGGCGGGCGAGGCGGCGGCAGCAGCCGGCGGCGAGGCGGCGCCAGGCACGCCCACCGCGGCGGCGGCTCCAGCCAGCTGTGCGCTGGGCCAGCCGGGCAGCGGGCTTGACAAGGTGGTTGTGGTGGACCTGAGCGGAGTGCGGTCTGAGCTGGACGACAGCGCTGAGGTGGAGGGCGAGGGTGAGGAGGAGCTGGACGCTGAGGACGGCACAGCGGGGACCACAGCAGGCGCAGCAGGCGAGGCGGAGGCCAGCCGCGCAGAGGCGGCCGCCCTGGCCGCCCGCCAGTGGGAGGCGCTGCTGCACGACAGCTGGCAGGAGCTGCAGCGTGAGGAGGAGGCGGCGCTGCGGGCGGCGGGCCACGAGGCGGACGCCGGAGACGAGGAGGGCGGGGACGAGGATGCGGATGATGTGAGTAGGGGGGTGTGGGATGTTGAGCTAAGTGGAGGTGTGAATTGGGTGAGGCGTGGTGGGACAGGTACCCTGGGCCTGTTCGGTTTGGGCGAAGGCCTTTCAAGGTTTGTTTTTTTGCATTTCGGGCATTTCAACCCAATTGCCTTGAACCCAAACTACAAACCCATCTGCCTGCGCGTGTTGCAGGAGGACTTTGGCGCGCGCCGCACCTCCTCCCTGGTCACCGGCCCCTCGGCCGATTATGAGGAGGAGCTGTGGAGCAAGCGGCGGGCGGGGCGCGGCAAGTGAGTCGCTGGCGGCAGGGCGGCGCTGGGATGGGCGGGGAAGGGCTTTGGGTTGGTGGCAGAGGGGGAGCCAGTGGGGACCGCAGATGCTGTTCAAGAGCAGGTGCAGACTCATTGCGCTGTTATGTGCCTCCCCCTGCTACGCCGCGCTGACATGGCTCCTCCTGCCTTGCTCCCCCTTCCCTCCCTGCCCCAGGGGCGCCAAGGGCCGTGCGCAGCGCGCCTTCCGGCGGCGGGCCGAGGAGATGGAGGAGGAGGCGGCGGCCCTGGAGGAGGAGGGGCTGCGCAAGCGGCGGCGCACACGTGAGCCAGGGGCTAGTGAGGGGCCTAGCCCCTTGCTGCGCTGGGCGTGTGGGGACGCTGGCGTCCTGGTGCAGCTGGCGAAGAGCTGGCACACGTTGGCTACTGCAAGTCGTCGCCTCGTACACTCATCCCGTCGACTCTGCCCCCCACACCTGCAGAGCTGCCGGCGCACCTATCTGCTGAGGTGGAGGCGCTGAAGCGCGAGTGGGCGCGCCACGAGGCCATCATGCGCGCCATTGCCGACCCCAGCCAGCCAGGTGCGCGCTCGGCTTGTGGGGGCGATGCTGCGGCGTGTTTGTGAGGTCACCAGGGGTGCTGGAGGAGGAAACAATCATCTGCTGCACCACATCTGCGTTTGCTTATTGCGCAAGTTGAAGTGCACAAGTGCACAAACACTCACAATAGCCTGGCTCCTCACGTCCACGTCTCCCCTGTTCTTCCTTTCGCAGAGTCTGTGATTGCCAAGAATGCGTTTGACCGCATCAGCGAGATGTGCGCGCAGCTGGGCCTGCGCAACTCGATCGTGGAGATTGGCCACCAGGTGTGTGGCGCTGCATGCCATGCCTTGCTGCACCTCTGCCCGCAACTCGGCATGGTTGCTCGAGGTCTTGCTCCTGCTCCAACTCGACGCGCTGTGGCACAATCTGCACCCCAGCTCGCGTACTGCTGCTGAGCACCTGTCTCTCATCCATCCCATCCCGTCCACCCACCCACACAGGCGGCTGAGATCCTGCTCATGATGCGGCCGCCCGCTGAGGCGCCCTCCGACTTCCAGGAATACACGCTGGTGCGCGGCTGCTGCTGTTGTGGCTGCCGCCCATTGATTCAGCTGCCGGTTAGTTGCCCTGCTCCGAAGCCTCCCTGTCTCCCTCCCTCTGTGTGGTTTCTATGTTCAACAGATTGCTCACCCATGACCACCTTGAATTTCCCCCAACCGCAGGTGGCGATTGCGGCGGTGGCCGCCCACCTGTCGCAGCACCCGCTGGGCGAGCGGTTTGGGCTGCCCGCGCTGGCGCGGCGCTACCGCCAGGACGTGGACGCGCTGGAGCAGGTGCGGCCTGTTGAGAAGTGTTGTTGCAAGCAAAAAGCTCAACGTGCAATGCACGGCGCCAACCTCTCTGCCTCCTTCCCCCTCCCATCCACCCGCACCATGCAGGTTTTCGAGTACATTATGCAGAGCCTGGCCAATTACCGCAGCATGCACATGCGCATGCAGCAGCTGGCGGCGGAGGGTGCGCTCGATGGTGGAGAGGTGGACGTTGCGGCACACGACCGCGCGGCGGCAGGTGCGCTCTAACTGCTGCATGCCCGACTGGACAGGATGCTGCATCAGGATACCCAGCAGCCCGGTCATGTTTGTATGCGATGCATGCTTGCCGGCGTGTTCGCCCACACCCCTCCAACCCACCAATGCCACCCGCCCCTGCTCCCCACCAACCCTGCAGAGATGCACGCGGCAGCGGCGGGCAACATTGTGGCGGCCATGAGCGACCTGGACGGATTCACCGCCAAGCTCAGCGCCATCCTGCAGGCAGACCTGACGCACGCGGGTGCGCGCCTGCTGCGTGGGCCGTGCCTGGGCTGTTCAGAAGGCTCTTGCCGTGTGTGTGTGGCATGTAAGCGGCGACGGCCTGCACAGCAGCTGCCAAGCGCCAATTGTTCACCCCTCACATCCCCTCACCGCCCCCCCCTGTGCAGCGCTGGCGGCGGGCCCGCTGGAGGTGGCGCCCAACCTCATGCAGCAGCTGGGGTCGGTGCTGGCTGTGGAGCCGGGCCCAGGTGGGCCCCTTTGTGGTGTGTTTGCCCCCCAGTTGTGTACCAGCGTCAATGCCTGAGGCACGTGCACAGCAGGTGTTGGCTATGAACCTGCGTGGCGCTCTTGCCGTGACCAGCCATCGTCATTGAGTGCATCGACTCAACTACGCCTGTCCGGTGCCTGCCACCGCAGGCGGCCTGGCCTCCCCAGACACCGATGCGCTGCTGAAGCAGCTGAAGGCGCTGCAGGAGCAGGTGGCGCTGCTGGACCGCATCCAAAACATCCGGTGAGCGGCGGCCGCAATGCTGGCGGCACTGCCACCCCTGCGCTGCACTTGACCAAGCTGTGCTTGCAAACCTGCTTGCAAACCTGTCTTGCACTGCAGGGGAACAGCAGGCAGGGCAGCCCGGCATCGGATGTCAACAAACTCACGTCCAACCCTCCGTCCCTTGGCCGCCCTCGCCAATCCTGCAGGGTGAAGAACATCCAGGACGAGTACCAGCGGTACATGGAGCGCGTGCGGGCCAAGGCGCAGTCGGTGAGCAGCCGAGATGAGCAGCAGCGAGCAGCCTGGTGCAGCACGCTGGTCGCGGGCCTTGTTCCGGTGTGGATAGGCCGGATATGGGCAGCAGGTCGCCGGCCTCAGCAGCAGCGTATGCCCCATGAAATCTCACTTGCATCCCTGCCCGCCCGGCCGCACACTGATCTGCAGGCGATTGACCAGGCCAACACGGCGTACTCGCAGCAGCGCACGGTGCTCATGGCTCGCTTCGACGCCCTGGTCACCTACCTCTCGCAGCAGCAAGCAGCAGCAGCAGCACAGCGGCAGCAGGCCACAGCGGCTGCCGCGGCAGTGCAGGTGGCGGCGGCGGCTGCAGCACAGCCGGGTGCGGCTGCTCCCGCAGCGGCAGGCGCGACGCCAGCCGCGGCGGCGGCAGCCGTGCAGCAGCAGCTGCATGCTGGCCTGGCCAAGGCAGCGATCGGCGAGGGGCAGGCAGCAGCAGCAGCGGCAGCAGCTGCGGCCTCCAACCCCATGCACATGCTGTCCCATGCCATGGCCTCACAGCTGCTGTCGCTGCAGGCTGGTATGGCTCAGGCCGCTGCGGCAGCAGGCAAGGCAGGGGCCGCAGGCGCACCTGCCATGCCGCCTCAGGCGGCTGCTGCCGCAGCGGCGGCGGCGGCAGCGGCGGCAGCAGCGGCGCCCTTCAACGCTGCCCTTGCCCACTGGTGTACGGTGCCGGAGGCTGACCTGCGTGCACAGGTGCGGCTTGCGGCTTGCTTTTTTTGTCTTGCTGGCTTCAAATTGTGTCAGGATCGCAAACCTCAGCCGTGGCCCGCATTTGCCTGGGCCGCATTCAGGAGCCCTCACAGCCTTACAACCTTGTCCTCCCGCGCAGTTGGAGCAGCTGGAGTCTCTTGTGAAGGGCGGCATGCTTCCCGCGGACTCGCCCCAGATCGCGATGATCCAGATGGCGCTGCAGCACCAGGCAATGATGGCAGCGCAGGCTGCTGCTGCCGGTGCGCGCCCCGCGGGTGCGCCAGCGGCCATCCCAGCAGCCACCGCTGCGGCCAAGCCAGCGGCCGGCGGGGAGGCAGCTGGCGCTGCTGCAGCCCCCGCAGCTGCAGCTCCGCCGGCGGCACAGCCAGTGTCAGCAGCAGCAGCGGCCCCCGCTGGCAAGCAACCAACCTCGCCGGCTGCGGTTGCGGCAGCGCAGCAAGCAGCCGTTGCGGCGGCGGCACTGGCGGCGGGGGCAGCTGGCGCCAAGCCGCCCGCCGGCGTGGCGGTGCCTCCAGGCGCGGCAGCAGCGGCTCAGCTGCAGCTCAACCCTTACGCTGCCCTGCCAGGCCAGGCGATGCTCCAGCAGCAGCAGCAGCTGCTGGCCCGCCATCTGGCACAGCCCACCACGCTGCCCCTGCAGCGCCTCACGCCGCAGCAGTCCCTGCAGCTCATGCAGCAGGTGGGCAGAGAACATTATCTTGGCGTTTCCTTGTGTTGTCCAAGCCTGTTGTGTGTTATGCACTTGCTGTGATAAGCTTGTGCATGTTGACGGCATGGCATCGCAGTGCTCCAGCAGGTACATGTGCCTAATACGCACCTGCCCTGGCTGACCGTCAGACATCTCCTGATCAACCCAACCTGCAGATCCAGGCCAACGTGCTGCAGCAGCAGCACGCCATGGCGGCGGTAGCACACCAGGCCGCTGCTGCCGGCAAGCCCGCGGACGCCGCAGCTGCTGCCCCGGCTGCAGCTGCGGTCACCGGCCCTGCTGCCACTGTGGCAGGGGGTGCTGCGGCGCACCAGCCAGCCGCACCGGCCGGGCAGGGCGACGTGCAGATGGCGGATGCCCAGCCCGCTGCACCCGCTGTGCCTGCTGTGGTTGCAGCGCAGCCGGCGGCGGCGCCGGCAAATGCAGCCCCCGATGCTGGCCAGCAGCCGGCGACGCAGCAGCCAGCGGCGCAGCAGCAGGAGGAGCTGCCTGCCTTTGGTTCGTTCACCGCCATGCTGATGGAGGAGCCTGCCGCCCCTGCGGTGAGCGCCCGCTGCAAGTGGCTGGGGTTTCGGTGTGGACAGCAGCGTTGGGTGTGCATCGCAGGTCCTGCAATGCTGCACAGGACATCCAACCCTTCCCAACTTCACGCCACTCATCCACCTCCCCCCTCTCCACGGACCTGCTTGCAGGCTGCGGCTGAGCCAGCAGGCGCAGAACCAGCAGCGCCAGCGGCACCAGCAGCGCTGCCGGCTGCGGCCGCTGCACCTGTGGTGGCACCTGCAGCAGCGCCTGCGGCAGCACCTGCGGCGGCACCGCCCACGCTGCCCAACGGCCTGGGCCATGCAGCCCCTGGGTCGCCCAACCAGGACACCAGCGTGGCACGGGTAGCCAGCCTGTCCAACTGGATCGCGCCCACCGGCGGCAGCAGCCCCTCGCCCCGCAGCCGCCCGCCCGCGATCGCCGAGGGCGCGGAGGCTCCCTAGTTGGGGGGGCCAGAGCATTTGGTCAAGCGCTGGCCACCTGGCCCCGCCTGTATTGTCACCCATGACGCGTCTGTGTCCTGTTTATCTCTCCATCCTGCCCGATTTTTTTTCTGGTCCCCTCATCTGGCAGCATTTTGAACCCCTACCCCTAACCCAACCACCCCCGATTGCTGACGCTTTTGCTGCAACTCGCCTCACGACACAAGCCAAGCGGCTGACGCCCTGGCTTGTTGACGACCTCCCCCCCTCCCCTTTGTGTATGCTAAACCCCTGTTGCTGCGGGCTCCAAGCCCTGCGCTGTAAACTCCCCATCGTGCTGCGGTGGCAGATGGGCGCCGGGCGGCGGCGGCGGCGGCGGCGGCGGCCTGCCTCGCCACAAAGGTTCAATCGCGCCGAGTTCGCTCGCAATTCTTCACGTACACGCTACTTAGTGCTACTGCGTGCCAAATCCACACCTTTCAAGGTCCTGCATCTGCCGCGCCCACCCACCCCGGGCCCACTGCCTTGCTTTGATAGCTGCCGACTTCAATTGACGTTGCTGCATCACCACACTCGTTGGGAAGCTCGAGAGCTCCTACTCCCCGCGGCGCCCGCCCACCGTGGGTCCCGTTCGCCAAGGCGGTGGCCATGCGCCCGCAAAGCGCTGGCATCATCGACTTCAGGGCAGGAAGCAAGGTGAAGCGAGCGCCGCCCCCTACAAGAGCCGCTGCTGCCGCCGCCGCCGTCACGCCGCCGCCGCCAACCGCCCGCCCTCCGCGCAATGTGCGTGTCCCCCTCTCGCCCCTCCCCCTTTACAGGACCGCTTTGAGCAGCCCAAGGCGTCCATTGCGTACTCGCCCAATGGTGCGCCTGGCATGCGGGCATGCTGCTGGTGCTCGCAATCATGCATTGGCTGCTTGCTGCTGACCTGGTTAACCATCCCCGCACCCACCCACCTTGCCGGCAGGTCTGAAGTGCTACGGGCTCAGCCCCCGCCCCGCCTGCCGGGTGCTGCGGTACGATGCTGAGCAGGCCTGTGCGGCGGCCTCGGCGGCAGCGGAGGAGCGAGTCATGGGGCGGCCCAGCGGGCGCAGGCACGACGCCTTTCTGGCTTACCTGGACGCAGTGCGCAACAACGAGGAGCGCTGGGGCCTGGAGACCATGCAGGTGCGCGCTGCAGAGCAGGGTCCGGCTGAGAGGGGCAGAGGCAGGCACTGCCGGATGTCAATAGCAAAAGCGCATGCCTGCTGTTGCATCACCCCGCAAGTCACTGCTGTCTTCAATTCGCACTTACTGCCGCAGGCGCGCAGCGGGCGGCGCTGCACCGCCGCCGTGTACAAGGCGGTGCATGGCGGGTCGCAGGGCGTGGCCACGTGCCTGGAGTGGAGCGGCCACCTGGGTGGGGGCAGTGAGCTGCCACCGCGCCCCAGCACCGCACCACCCAGCGGCAGCGGCAGCAGCAGCCCGTCACGCTTCCTGGACTTCTACTCGGTGTGCAACCGACTGTTTTGATAGTGTGGAGCTGTGTTGACTACATTGCAATGCAGATTGTAGTTCATGTGCCTCTTCGTGCTACCCTGCCTAACTCGCAGCCTTCTGCCCTGCCTGTGCAGCCGGCTCATGGCGCCTCGTCACCGCGATTCAAGGCGCGAGCCGAGTTTGAGCGGCGCCGCTGCGCCACCCCCGACCCGTGAGCTGTTTAATGTGTCTGTTGCGGTGCTGCTGCTGCTGTTGCCCGCTGTACAACTGTCCTGCCTTGCCTGGCAGCCATCCCCTGCTCTGCTCATCCTGATGCACCGGCGCGCTCCACATTTCTGGCCTGCAGGGAGACCACCAAGCGCAGCAGCTACCTGGAGCAGCACAAGCAGCGCAAGGCGGCTGCGGCTGTGAAGGAGGCGCAGGAGGGCGCGCTCATAGAGGCCTGGCCACATGGCTGCCCGGTCGCCGTGCTGCGCGATGCGCGCCTGGCAGGGCTGCACCCGCCGGCACTGCCACGCGGCACATACGACCGCCCCCGCATCAGCCGCTCCCCACCGGGCACGTGCTAGGCAGGACTTGCCTGTGGATTTGGGCAGCAAGCGGATGCTGGCTGCCACCCTGCCCTGAAATGGAATGTGGCGGTGCCGTTCCTCGCCGCAGCACCGCCTGTATTGACACCAAGCTTTGTATGATGCCGCTCGCCTTCTGTATTATTGTATGTGTGGCCACGCAGTGTAATTGGAGGTTGGACATAATGTGAGGCATGCAGCAAGCAGTTATTTCAGCACGGCTGATGGGTGTTGATGGTCAGTCCACCTGCACCCTTCACACGTGCCTTTTATGCACACGTGCCACGTGTGTTACACGTGTAGACTATCATCGAATTGTGGCAAATGAGCGCAGACAGGCCATGCATAAACCTTCCTGCTCCCCAGCTGGTGTGCCTCCTGAGGAGACCTCCAGCCTCTGCCTCCCGCCATCACTCCGCAGCGGCAGAGGGAGAGGCCGCCAGGCAGGCGCGGAAGCTGGCGTTCAGCTCCTCCCGGTCCAGGTTGCGCCCAATGAAGACGAGGCGGTTCAGGCGGCGCTCGCCCTCGGCCCTGCACAACAGGCAGTCCATGCCATCGGCACAGCAATGGCATCACGGCTAGCTGCTTATTATCACATCACCAGAAGGCACGGGCAGGTCCGGCATGGCCCAGCATTTGAACTGGGCTGAGGCAGGTGCACTCGTCCCTTGCCAAGCTCACCACGGCCGGCCCACGCCCTGAGCGCTGGAGCCAAAGTCGAGGAGCATGTGCACGCCCTGGAACACGTGCCTGCACCATGTGTGGGGCAGGGCAATTGCAAGCATGCAGTGATGCGATGGTCGCAGAGGCGCATCCGCAAGAAGTCAAGTTTTTGGCAGCTGGAGTGACCGACAGCAAAGGTGATGCCATTTGTGATGCCACACATGCCGGCACACCCATTGGCAAGCTTACTTGTCGTTGGATCCCTCCAGGCACAGAATGCCCTTCGAGCGGAAGATGTCTGCGCCCTTCTCCTGCAGAGAAGCAGGCAAGGCGAGGCTGAGTGCAATCACTGCGTCTCCAGCGCGCACTGCTGGCGCTAACAACACAACCAGTCAGTCGCTGCGTGCCATGCCATGTCGCACCCGCAGCAGGTTGCCGAGCCAGGCCTGGACTTTTGGGAAGCACAGCTCGCCCTCCGCCTCGATGCCCACAGAGGTCACGCTGGAGGAGTGGGAGTGCTCCGCGCCCTCCTGCATATGCACAGGGCCAGGGGCAAGCACGGCGGCTGTGACCACCACAACGGCGCTGGCCTGGCGCCGACACAGCAGCTGTCAACCTCTGGTGTGGCTAGCAGGCCCGTGCCGGCATAGCCCACCTCCACCCTCGCACAATGCCCACAGCATGCAGTGTCTGCTCGGCTCCCACGCCTGCCCCCCCAATGTTGTGCAATGGGTAACCGGCTCAGTGGCAACCAGCTCACATCCAGGAAGTCGGGCTCCTCGGCCAGCACTCGGTCCAGGCTGAAGGCGCGGATGCCCAGCACGTGCCGCAGGTCCACGGCAGCGTGGGTGGTGCGGATGATTTCGGCGCTGGCGTTGATGCCCTGGCGGGCAGGGAGGCAGAGGCTGGGAGTGGGGACGAGCGGCACACAGCCTGTGGAGCCGAGGATGTAATGAGAAACAGGAGCTCAAGCAACAAGGGAGCGCGGGGGCGGCGCAAGTCCGGTGCGTTTGCAGGGGCACTTGAGCTCCTTGCCCCCCCACCTCCCCCTACCTTGAGGCGCGCAGTGATGGCGGCCAGCTGCTCCGGCTCCACCAGGTCGCACTTGTTCAGCAGGATGCGGTCCGCAAACGCCACCTGCTCCACAGCCTGCGCCAGGGGGTGCCGTCGGAGGAGAGGAAGGTGAGGCATGCCCAGGCTGCTGCCGGTGCCCAACTGCTTGGTGACCGCAAAGCAGGTCAAAAGCAGCTGCCGCCTGGGAAGCGGGGCGGTAGGCAGCACAACAGTAAGAAAGGAAGGCTGCTTTGATCACAGGCAAACAGTTGCGTGGCAGCTAATGCCGCTGCCCCAACCCGACATGCACCTCGTTCTCTGCGCCCTCCTCGATCTGGCTGTCATCGAGATGTTGCAGGACGTGGGCGGCATCCACCACTGCAGGGCGAGTAGGGAGTAGGCAAGCAGTGCATGTGTGCATGTAAGCATGTCATGCGCAGCATGCGCAGCGCAGCACAGTTTGGGCCGTGCAGCTTAAGGCGCATGCACGCGCGGCCAGGCTGGCAGCTGAAGCAAAATGTTGGGCAGCGCACCCGTCACAATGGCGTCCAGGCGCACTCGCTCCTGCAAGAAGGGACCAGCAAGGTGGATGTGAGAAGCATGCGGGGAGACGGCTACAGCAGCAGAAAGTGGTGTAATGCTTCACACAGCAGCTGGAGGTGAGAGGGCTCCCATCAACCCGGTCAGGCTTGAGGGTACCTTCAATTCGTCGTCCACAAAGAACGTCTGAGCCACGGGCGCTGGGTCGGCCAGCCTGCGGAGCGCGCGCAAGGTGCACCAGGTTTACACGCGACAGATGTCAGCAGACTGCTGGCCGGACATTGATTTGAAGCCAAAAGTGAAGTGCCAGGCGTGCATGCATGCCCCAAGCCGCCATCCGGTCCGGTTGTTGGCATGTGCGGGCCCTACCCGGTCGTCTCAATGAGGATGGCGTCAAAGGCGTGCTTGCGCTTCAGCAACTTGTGCAGGATGCGGATGAGGTCGCCGCGCACTGCAGACCAGGTGGATGGCGACAGTAGATGGGATCATGCATGCAGGTGCAGTGCCTCATGCTGCATCCCAGACACAGCGCTGCCACTCTGTGCACGGGTCAGCACCTCACCCACCCGTGCAGCAGATGCATCCGTTGTTCATCTTTTTGCGAGGGCAGAGAGGTTGGAGGGCATATGTTAACGGCCGGAGGGCAGCACAGAGTTGACCGCTGCTTGTCAAGGTGGTCAGACACACCAGGCGGCGCATACTTGGCAACACGCTGCACACACACAATGCAGATTCCGTGAGATGGACCCCCACTTCGATTTCACTCAGTCCCCCCCCCCCCGCCCCGCACCTCGAAGATCTCCTCGTTGGACTGCACCACCAGACCGTCGTCCACGCCCACCTGCACTTACAAGGAAATGGCGCTGCCTAGTGGGAGGCTACGGTGCCCATTGCTTGACACGGGCGGCAGCCCGCATATCCTACATAGGATGCAGATCTCTGCATCCCCGCTTGCTCCATTCACCTCCCCAAACTCGTTCTCGATCACGGCGATGCGCATGCCATGCTGCTCCTTGAGGATCCGGTTGACGAGCGTCGTCTTGCCCGAGCCAACTGGGGACAGGCAAGGGCGTAAGGGGGTCAGTCAGCAGGGACAGTGCTGCTGCATCAGTGGTGCTGCTCCCTGCTGGGACTGCAGTCGTCTGGTTAAACACTCCCAACGCACGGTAGCCCGTGATGACAGTGACTGGCGCAACCATCCTGGGTGCCTGCACTAAAGGAATGGATGGTGGGGAAAGAAAGAAGAGAAAGGGAATGGATGGTGGGGAAAGTTGGGGATTTGGTGGCAGCGCAACCAGAAATTGTGGTGAAAACGCGTGGTAGGCTTCTAAAACCCGGCGCAGGGCTGAACTCCACCACAGAAGCCGCGGGGCTTCCTGTCACAACGCCAGGGCAAGCTGCCACAGCCTTTATCCAGGGCTGGCCAGGAGCAGGGCCAATCCCCAGTTTTGGCAAGGGCCAGGGGACAGCAGCAACCTGCTGGCGGCGGCTCCCTTACCTCCTTGAGTTCTGTACGAGCTTGCAAGAGCGTGGAGAGGCGGCTTATTGGCGTGCAGCAGGCGGGGTGGTCGGGAAAAAAACTGGGGATGGCGCCGCCAGCAAGGCCGGGCATGGAGTGCCACGTTGAGCAGGCGGCTTCTCATTGAGCTGCTGCTGCGATCATCGCGATCATCGTAGCAAGCCCCGTACTGTGCCAGCATGCAGGAGCCGGGAGCCAACCCAGCGGAGCCCCGGGCGATTGCTGGCCTGGCTGAGCTGCCGCTTACTGTCATAGCTGTGATTTTGGACATCCTAGTGAACCCAGCTGGCGGCCCGCCTGCTGCAGGCGCTGCCGCCGCCGCCGCCGTCGCCAGCACCGGCCTGCGGTCTGTTGTCGCTCTGGCCTTCAGCAGCAAAACCATGCTTCAAGCCGTGGCTGCCGCCGAGCCGCTCTGGAGGCAGCAGTGCCAGCGCCTGGGTTGGAGGTGAGGGGACGAAGCTGTGGGACTGAGGGGCCGAGCAGACTTGCCGGCTGAGGCAGCCCAGTTTGCAGCACCACATTTTGATTGAGCCGCTCCTCCTCCTGTCTGCTGCAGCCAGGCATGGCTGCCCACCCTGCCGCCCGGCACCAGCGCATGGCAGTACTTTTGCCGGCGCATGGCAGTGCGGCACCGCCTGCGCCGCCAGCTGCGCGCTTTGATCCGTTTCCTGGACCCACTGTCGGCCGCGGCCATCCGACCTGGGGCACCTCTTGCGGCACTGAGAGAGGTCGAGGCTGCGCTGCAGGTGCATTAGGTGCTGGGCAAAGCTGCGATATGTTCCCTGCTGCTCAGCAGCTTCCATACATGCTAAGATGCCCGCCAGCAGTGCAGCAGGTGCCGGAGTGACGCTCGACGCCCGCACACTCTCACTGTTTCTGCCGACCACCCCCACACCTGCCTCCACGCCTCCCCCCACAGATGCCGCTGCCCTGGCAGCTGTTTGAGCTGTACCGCTTCTGTGACGGCCAGAGCCCGGAGCGAGGTGGCATTCAGTTCCTGGATGCCGCCCGCCTGCTCAGCCTGCGTGAGATGCTGCAAGCCACACAGGACCGCCTCGGGCCGCTTGGCACCGCACGAGCGTTTGCAGCCCTTGCACAATGCAGCACAGGCAGCGGCGCTGCAGGCGGCGGCAACAGCAGCAGCAGTGATGGAGCAGCCAGCAGCAGCCATGAGGCATCCAGCAGCGGCAGCAGCGCTGCACAGCATCCCTTGCCCGGTCCGCCCGATGAGGCGCCGGCTGTGCTGCTGCCTTTCACAGACGAGCTCAGGGGCCGCAAGCGGTTTGCTATGGACCTGCATGGCCGAATTTGGTTGGCTTCGGGCTGGCACACGCTGCCCGTGGCAGACAGCTTGCACACGCTGATTCGCCGTGTGCTGACCTGACCTTTCTGCTGTGCTCTGCTGGCTGCCATGCTCAGCTCGAGACAAACTTAATGTGACTGCATTTACATCACACATGTGAATGCACAGGAAAGGAATTGTGTTGCTCAGCGAGGACAGGCAGCAGAGCAGCGGGCAGCAACACAAGGGAACGGTCTATGTGCCTGGCAAGTCAGGAAAAGGGAGAATTGGGTAGCAGTGCTGGTCAGGAGGGCCTAACTGATTGGCTAAACTGGGGTCTGGCTGCTGGTTGACTCGGCCACCCGAGGGCTGCAGAAGCGTCGCCGAGCAGTAGGCAGTATGCTAGGCAAGCGCGCCACGCTAGAATGCCAGCAGCGGGGGCGGGCGCTGGCGCGGCAGCACCGCCACCGCCGCCTCTGGCTTTTGCAGCACCTTGAAGAGGCCTGTGCCGGTGGGCATGGGGATGCCCATAATGATGCTCTCAGAAACGCCTGCAGGGTGGAGGTTGGGAGGGACGGAAGCTGAGTGACTGCTGCGCAATGCCAGGCTGCAGGCGTGCCTCGTGATGGCGTCCTTAGGCACATTCAGCAATGAGGCCCGTCGGGTGTTTCAACATATGAGCCTGCCGGACCAAACAATCACCGCGCACCGTTGATGTCGTCCTTGCGGCCGTGCAGCGCGGCGTCGAACAAGTGGTCGGTCGTCTTCTCAAACGACGCCAGCATGAGCACGCTGTCCTTCATCTTGGCAATGCCGAAGCGAGTAATGCCCAGCACCTCGCCCTGTGGAAGGGTTGTGGCAGATGCATGGTTGGTCGGGGGGCGGGTTGCAAGCTGCTGTGGCACATCAATTCCCAGGGCGGCGGGCAGGCGTGCGCAGCGGTGCGCAGTGCCCTGGCACTGTGGCCTTGCACAGTGGACAGCCAGCAACATTGTCTTGAAGTGCATTCCTAAGAGGGCGCTTGCTTCCCACTCGCCCTACCTTGTAGGTCATGCAGTCGGCCAGCAGCATCATGTGGCGGTCGTCGATGGTCATGCCGTGCGCTTTCATCGTGGTCTGGATCTCGTCCACAATCGTCTTGCGCGCCGCCTCTGCGGCAGGTGGGGTGGGGTGGGTGCAGCAGGGTTGGCGAGTGGGCGTGGTGAACAACACTATGGGCTGGCTTCCTGGTGCGTGCATGGATGCACATCACAACCATCCATGCTGTGTGCTTCAAAAGCGCTGGCCATGCAGCCACAGCTGCCCACCAGCCGCAGGACCAGAGCAGCTCCCCGCGCGACAAAGCCAGTGACCGAACACAGCCACCGCCCGCCCGCTCACCGATGCCCAGGAACTGCTGCACCTCCATGATGTGGTTGGTGGTGGTGTACTCAGCGCGCACGCCCAGCGTGCCCAGCACCGCCTGCGCACAGCGTGGTGAGGTGTGTTGCAGATGCCGCGCGTGAGTCCTGATGCATCCTGAGCCCAGGCAGCGCCATCCCGCAGCTGGACCCACAGCAGACCCTCGTCCACCAAACCAGGCCTGGCCAAGCCGAAGTATACTGCTCAGCTGTCCGAAGCCTCACACGATCATAACCATAACGACCCACCCACCTGCAGGTTGGTGCCCTCCACCAGGATGTGGAACTTGTCCTTGTCGTTCTCCTTTCGGTTGATCACCGCGCGGTCAACGGTGGGGATGCCCTGCAGGGTTAGCAAGGTGGGACGGGGCAGTGGCAGCGAGGTGGGGTGGGACAGCAGATGATCTGAAACGGTCCACCACATGGCATTCCTAAACGGCATCCGGGTGGCACGCTGCAGCTGCTCCCGTGCACCCGGCCAGGACTCCGCACTGCCCTGCCTTGCCCTCACTTCCCCTCCCAGCCCCCCCTCCCCGCCCGTCCCTGCGCTCACCGTGACAATCACGCCCGGCAGGGCGGCCACCAGCCACTGCAGGTAGAAGAAGAGCGGCAGCTTGGCATCCTCGGGGGCCCGCACCTCCATGCGCGGGTCGTCCCGCCCATTGTCGTGCGTGCTGCAGGGGCGGCGAGGGGTGGGGAAGTAGTGTGTGCCTGTGTGTGCACGAGGGGGGCTGGCACGGCAGACCGTGCAGCAAACACAGCAAACACAAGCTCAGCGAGCGGATCGGCACGGCAGAGCAGTGTCGTTCCAACAGCACAGGCTGGCATCTCCTCCCAAGCTGCAGCTCACGTGACTGTCTCCGGCTTGATCTTGAGCTTGGGGGCCGCCAGCAGCGCGCGCTTGCAGTCCTCAATGCCCACGTTCAGCTGCGGTGGGCAGGGGAGAGGGGCCGCTGAGCAATCCAGTCACAGATTGGCATACACCCCAGTCTTTGCTTGCCAGGTTGGACAGCAGGGCTTGGGATCATTGCTGCTGCTGCACAGCCACACCCCAAACAGCCAGCCAGCCGCCAGCTCCGGGCTACCACCCACCTGCAGCTTGTCGATGGTTGAGCTGTCCAGCGTGACCTCCACGTGCGCCTGGGCGTGCCCCAGCACGATGCGGATGCTGCGCGACACCTGGCCCAGCGTGGTTCGCTCTAGGCGGCCTTTGACGAAGCGCGCGCTGGTCTCGTCCTTCTCAACCTCCAGTGCCACCTGGCGGGATGAGGGAGTGGGGGAGGGAGCGCAGGCTTTGGATCGCAGGCTCGGTGAGGCAAGCACCTATCCTTTTGAGCTAACCTTGCACCCACACGCAGCCCATGCATGCAACTCCTTTGCTTCTGGGCTGGCCAGCCCTGCAAGGGGCCCAGCGCACAGAGCCCACATCACGCACAGCAGGCACAGCAGGCACAGCGTGCAGCATGCACAGCCCGCACCTTCATGATGGGTGTGGAGATGTTCTTGGCTGCGTTGATGATCTCCTTGATGCGCGGCACGCCCAGCGTGACGTTCATGGACGCCACGCCCGCAAAGTGGAACGTCTTCAGCGTCATCTGAGTGCCCGGCTCGCCTGCAGAGGGAGGGGAGCGGTGGGCAGGTGGGGATGCGGGATGTCGATGTCGATGCATGTTCAGCATGGCATGCAAGCTTCCAGCAACTGCATGCTCTGGGCTGTTGCCAGCCATCACCGTACATGTGCACCCTGCCCTTATCCTGCACCCCTTGCCATCCCCAAGCGTGTGCACCCACCCCCTCCCCCTCCCCCTCCCGCTCTCACCGATGGACTGCGCGCCAAAGGCGCCCACCGTGGAGCCGGGGTCGATGCGCTTGGCCTCGTACCGGCTGGTGCACTGCTCCACAAACCCGGACAGCTCCGCCGCCGTCACGCCCACTGTAGGAGAGGGCAGTGGGGTTGGGTATGTTGGTGCAAGTGCGCGCATGGCCAGGACCGAGCAGGGGCAAGCTGTCACAGCCCAAAACAGCTTGCCAACAACTCACCATGACCTCAAACAGGCTATGCCTCTACGTACCCCCTCCCTCAACCCGCCGCACCTGGGCTGACCAGTCGCTCCAGCGCATACTCCCCGCGCTCGTTGGCGGGCAGGCCCAGCCGCTTGCGCGCCGCACGCACCGCGTCCACCTGAGAGGAGTGATTTTGTGCAGTGGCAAGGGTATTACGGCAACAGAGCCACATGCAGCCACGGCTCAAATGCAGTGCCTCATGGCTCAAATGCAGTGCCTCGTGGCAAAATGTGTAGCCCGCCATGTTAAACACCTCTCAACTCCCGGTGCGCTCACCTGTTTCTGCAGGAAGGCGCGCACCATGTCCCTATACTTCTCGCTGCAAAAGTCCGAGTCGGCGCACAGCTGGTCTGCAGGGCGGTAGGGAAATTTGCGCGGGGGAAGGATGATCAGTCCACACTCCTGGTAGACTGACCGTAGCGAGTTCCGCGACGTCCGCACACAGATTTGCCCCCAGGCTGCACTTGTCGCAACACTGCAACAAAACTCTGCCGCGGTCTGCCACCACTCTCTCACCTGAGGCCATGGCCGCCTCCACTGCCTCCTGCAGCTGGTCGGGCAGCGGCACCAGCTCCCGCCCTGATAGGCTGGCCTCCCCGCTGCGCCCCGCCGCCTGCGCCAGCGCCACCGCCGCTGCATCTGCTGCCGAGGGGCTGGTGGGGCTGGTGGGGCTCAGCGGCTGCGCAGCACTTGGGCTGGCGGGCTGCTTGCGAGCGCGTTTGCGCCCCGCCGGCGACTTGGGGCTGTCAAGGTCCATGGGGCCGGCCGGCGGCTGCGTTGCGCCGCGGTTGCCTGCTGCTGTGGCCACTGGGGGCGGAAGCCGCGGCTGGCTAGCCTTCACCACCTGCGGGGCGAGGACAGGTGGGAGGAGGGCATGGGGTGATGAAGAGTGTGCAAAGCTACCAACGCAGCAGCACTCCAAAAGCCTTTCAAGGCTTGCAATGAGCATGAGCGGCAGGCCATGCTCCCTATGAGGGTGTGCCCAGCAGAAGCAATGCGCAGTACAAAGACATGCGCAGCACGAAGACATGCGCAGCGTGCGCAGCGCACGCACCGACAGCACGCGGTTGAACATGACTGGCTCGCCGCCCTTGCCCTCCATGCCCACGGGGTCCATGCCGTCCTCGCCGTACCGCAGCTGCAGGGCAGTAGGGTGAACATGCAACTTGGTGAGGATATGGGAAGGATATGGGAAGGATGGATGGAGTTGAAGGGCCACGTTGGTCAAGCAAGGTGGGGAACACAGGGAGACAACAGCTGGGGTGGTTGGGTTGAGGTGACGCCCAGCCGAGGTGCGGCTCAGCGGGGGCTAGCATGCACGTGGCATACGACTGGCAGATGCCTCCGTGCTGCAGCAGTCCCAGCGACTGCCGCCTGCAGCAGGGCGTCTGAGCGGCAGAGCAGCGGGTCTCCACCTGCACAATGCCGCCGGCCGCGTTGCGCACGGTGCCATCGTAGTGGGTGTACAAGTCCTCTAGTGCCTGCAGAGAAAACAGGTCAATAAATCAGGACACGATGGGATGGGTAATCACATGAGACCAGACCACCAACCAAGCAGCACCAGCCGGAGAAGACTGATCATGCATGGTACCACTCCGCCCAACCGCCACAACCAAAATCCAGCAATGGCCGGCAAGACAGCCAAACCAGCAAGCCAGCTGCAATGGCAGGCGCAGCAGGCCTCTCCAAGGCATTCCATGCGTGCCTTCATGAGTCGGCGCGACATGTAGCCCGTCTCTGCCGTCTTCACCGCCGTGTCCACCAGCCCCTCGCGCCCCGCCATGGTGTGGAAGAAAAACTCGGTGGGGGTGAGGCCTGCACTTGGGTGATGGCGGGGGGCAGCGGCCATGCAGCGCTGACGGGTGTGTGATGGAGTGCTTGTGGAGACGAGCATGCAGCAATACCATAAGGCCAGAAGAAACGGGCTGCCAAGGGATGGCAGCATTCGTGGTTTCAGGAGGTTGTACAAGGTTAACACAGGAGAGCATGGCTTCCAATTCACGCACCCGAGTAGAAGGAGTTGGCCACGAAGCCCTTGCCCGCGGGGGTGCGGTCGCCGCGCGGGAAGTGCGGCAGCGTGCGGTCCTTGAAGCCGTTGGGCGCGCGCTTGCCGCCCACTGCGGGGCAGGGAGAGAGGCAGGGAGCAGGTTGCTCAGGCAAGGTGCAAGTGTCATGAGTAGCGACACCGCTGCACCGTGCATGGCGGTCGCACAGCGCACCACCCTGCCAACCATCCCCCTCCCTGTCCCCATGTCCAAGCTGCCTCCCAAGCTGACTAGCACCCAGCCAAACCAGCGCACCCGACTGCTGTCCCACGCATGCCACCATCTGCGCGATGTTGATGGGCGAGCCCTTGGAGCCGCACTGGCTCATGATGAGCGGGGAGTTGTGGTAGTGCAGCGTGTTCATGCACACCTGCGTGTTGGGGGGTTGAAGGGTGGAGCGACAGTGGATGTGGGGGCAGGGTGGCAGGTTGGGGGTGCGCCTAGGAGTGGCAACCCTGTGGCGCAAGCACTAACATGCTTGCTCACTCTCAGGCTGCACCACAAGGCAACTGGCCACCGCCCGTCCGGCAGCTCACACCACCGGCCCACCCTGCCCCACCCAAGCCTAGTCGTCTTGTCCCCCTGCGGCCCACCTTGGCCGCCTGCTCGCGGATGTTGTTCAGCACGCCGGTGACCGCCGCTTCCAGCGACTGGTCGGCATCGCAGCCGGGCGCCAGCTCAATCATGCCCTTGCGGTGCTGCTGGATGAAGTCGCCGCACTTGCCGTAGCTGCGGGGGCGTGGGAAGGCGTAGCCATATGGTTTGGTGATGAGGGACGGCAGGGCAGGGGAAGACACGGCTGCTTTCCCATAAGGTCACTATGCCATATCCTTTCAATTCCAGTATCAATTCCATTTGAACTCATGCGTGCCACAAATCTGCCCAGCTGTATAGAAATCAAAGTAAGCCAAGCAGCGGCGCTCACCCCTGGTCCAGGGTCTTGGCCTTGGCCACCAGCAGCTGCGGCGCGGGCGTCACATCGTCAATGCCGATGGAGAAGCCGGCGTTGCCAATGAAGCGAGCGCTACAGGGCAGATTGAAGGGGCAGATTGAAGGCGCATTTTGGAGGAGTTTCGTGGGTCATTAGACCCTGCGCATCGATGTGCCATGCGTGGAAAACACTGTGGTAGGCAGGCGAGGAGCACGTGCAGCATCAGCACAACAGGCGTCCAGTCTACGGGTGTTCAGTCCGGCCCACCCACCTCAGCTTGGCCAGGCGGTTCATGCACTCGGCCGCCACGCGCGGGCTGTAGTCGGTGTTGAGCACCTGGGGGCGGCCAGATGGTGGGAAGAGCATTCAGCTAAGGCAACCCATTGCAAGCTCGCGCAGCATTATAAACCGAAGAGCACAGCACTAGTCGTCTCAAGGTTGCCTCTGCCCCCTAACTGCTCCATCTGCCCACCTGGAACAGGCCCGACTTGTTGCCGCCGCCCAGCGTCACCTTGCCCAGCCGCCCGCTGCGAGGCCGAGGAGCGCAGGTGCGCACGCAACCATCAATGGTGAGCAGCTGATGCAAGTTTGCGCAAGCTGAGCAGCCGCATGTACTGATTGCAAGCCTGCAAGCGCTCAGACCCCACGTCTGCATGATCACAGCCCGCCCCTGCTTGGTGCAGCGCCGCACCTGATGAGGTGGGAGTTGCGGAAGCACACAAAGCCGTCCATGGGGCACAGGTGCTCGCCACTGGTGTAGATCTTCTCGGTGGTCTCCGAGTTGACGAAAATCTTGACCTTGGAGCTGCGGGCAGAGGCAGGTTGGGATGGGGGTAGCAGTGAAAGCATGGCAGTGGTGCTGGCTGGGTGGGCGCAGCATGCGGGAGGCGCAACAACACCAAGCCAGATGCATGCCTTGTGTAGCCTGTTGGTCCTTGGCTGGCTATCTAGCGCGTATGCTGCACCTACAGCCCCCCTCCCCCCGCTCACTTGGGGCGCAGCATGAGCGAGAAGAGCTGCTTGCCGGTCCACAGCTCCTCCGGCTTGACCAGCGCCGGCGGCGGCAGCTCCACCTCCTGCTTGTTGTCTGCAAAGGGGTGACAGGAAAAGAGCTGTGATATGCAGGCGGGTGGTGAGGCGTGATTTGGCACCTGCTAAGCCAGCACAACATCCCAGGCAGCTCAGCTGCCTCTTCCATGCAGCCTCTCTGCTCTGCGACACAAGGTGCATAAGAACAGCCACGGCGTGCGCAGCGCACCCGTCATGTAGGCCACAAACTGGGAGATCTCGGGGCGGGTGAGGAAGCGGTCCTTGGAGGTCAGCAGGTAGGCGGAGGTGAGGAAGTCCTGCGCTTGTCAACAAGGGGAGCCAGAGTGGACAAGGGCCGGTTAAGATTTGACGGTTGAACAGGCAACTGCCACTAACTTGCTGCAGCACGCAACCGCCGCCTGCGTCATCCCTAAGCAAGGGCAATGTCGGTCTGAAAGATCTGCCGAGCTCACATGCTCCTTCTGCTTCCACCCACGCAGCCCACCTGCGTGGCTGCAATCAGGATCTCTCCGCTCTTGGGCGTGCACAGGTTGTTCATCACGCCCATCAAGTGGTACGCCTCCGCCCGAGCCTCCTCCGTCTGCAGATGGGTGGGCAGAGACGGTAGGGGAAGCGATGAAGGCAGCTACACATTCCTCACACATGGCGAAGAAGTAAAGCGCAACCGGGCTGCAGGCTCATGATTCGCCGCGGCGATCACCGGCGCACCCAGGCCGCCCAGCAGCCACATGCAAGTGCATGGGTGCAAACCTGCGGCACGTGGATGTTCATCTCGTCGCCGTCAAAGTCGGCGTTGTAGGGCGCGCACACGCACCTGCGGCGGAACCCACAGAGGTGTGCAGCTGTTATACCACAGTTCGCAGACAGGTGCAACAGATGCCGCCCTTGGACCAGCAGCAATGCAGCCGCAAATTCAGCACATCCACGCAGGTGGCAGCCAGAGCAAAGCAGTTATCAGGACAACCAATGCCCCTGCCCCCAGCCCCTGCCCTCACTCGTTGAAGCGCAGCGTGCGCCAGGGCATGACGCGGGCGCGGTGCGCCATGATGGACATGCGATGCAGCGAGGGCTGGCGGTTGAACAGCACCACGTCGCCATCTGGGGCAGCGGGGTGGAGTGGAGTGCAGGGTGAGGTTGGGTCGGAGTTGGGCGAGATCCATGCCAACCGTACCGCTCTCCCGGCCACCCAAACACCGATTCGACAGCCAGCCACCCCAGCCTCCGCCACTAGCCAGTTCTGCCCCTCTTGCCGCCCCTGCTGGCCCTTCTTGCCCCCCCTGCTGCCCACTCACGGTCCAGGTGCCGCTCCACAATGTCGCCAATCCTCAGCTCCGAGGCGATGCGCCGGCGGTCGCCAAACTTGAGGAATACCTGGGCAACACGGAGGGTTTGGGGTACGAGTGCAGCGTGGACACAACATGCCAGGGGCGCGAGCCAGTAACGCCAGCAGGGTGGGTGCTCCACGAGCAAGCAGGAGCAAGCACAGGCAGGCAGCCATGAGGATGTTGTGCCTGCACAGTACAATGTCCCTCGCCTTGTCTCCCGAAGGGAACAGGATGAAGTTGGCGCCCGGCCACTGCGCGGTGCCTGCACAGGTTGAAAGCATGACAAAGTAGGTATGGGCCGGTCAAAGTGCTTGTCATCTGCAGGCTACTGGTGCACACATCCCACAGACCAGCTAGCCCTCCACATGCCCCCACAGCTGCAGCATTTCCTAGCCTCCCGACTCAGTTGATGCCTGGTCTTTGTCTGCTGCCCCGTACAAGCAATGGAGCCCTCCCCTCTCACCGTTGAGCACGCGCTGCTTCAGCTTCTCTATGTTGTGCTCTGTCACCCGCTCCGGGAAGGTCAGCGTCAGCGCCATCAGCTGCGGGACGCACACCTGCAGGTGAGGCAAGGCCAGGGCGACAGCAGTTGAAACAGACCATGCAACTGAGCTGAGGCTGCACCCCAAGGCGCATTGCCCACAAGGTGCAGCATCCAGCACCGGTGCACAACAAAGCGCAAATCCCTTCCCCATGGCACAGCCACACCAGTGGCTGGCCAGCAAGAAAGGCGGTGTTCACTGGCCGCACCTCGTCCACGCGCAGGTTGGGGTCTGGGCTGATGACCGTGCGCCCCGAGAAGTCCACACGCTTGCCGCTCAGGTTGCCGCGGAAGCGGCCCTGCTTGCCCTTGAGCCGCTGCACAAAGCCGCTGCGGAACGGAGTTGTGGGGGACGGGCAGGGTTGGGGTAGGTTGGGTGTCAGCTAAGGAGGCAGGGATGGGGGTGTAGACTGCAGGAGGCGGACAGCCACCAGCGGCAGGCAGGGCATCGGTCCTGTGGCCTGGGCACTGACAATGCCAGTACACCTTGAGAGTCTGCTTCCGCTCGCTCACCGCATCGGCTTGCCCGGCATCTGGTACATGGAGGCCAGGCCCGGCAGGTCTGCGTTGATGTACATGGCACACTGGAATACGAGGGAGGGAGGAGGGAGGAAGGCAGAGGCAGGCAGGGGTGTGAGTCGTGGGCAAGAGGGGCGGCAGGGTGAGCAGCTCGGGCTTTGGGCGTTGTCGCCGCCCCACAGACACCTTTCGTGCACATTTGCAACACACCAAGCAGCCCAAAACGGCATTAAATAACAGCCCAGAACGGCGATAACAACAAGGAACAGCGCACCTGTATCTGCAGGAAGTCCCAGTTCTCCATCATGTTAACAATGGGCAGCCCCTTCTCTAGGCCCTGCAGTAGCGGGCCCCGAGGTTGGAGGGTAGTGCGTCAGACCATGGCTAGGCAGGCACCTGAAGCGGGAAACCAGCTGCTCGGCGTGCATTGCACTGAGCCACACCCTCCATGCCCGCAACAGCGGCTTGCTGCCCTGCTGCCCCACACCAGACCCAACTGGCCTTGGCCCCACTCTGCTGCCCGCCATGCCCCGCCGCCCCACGTGCGGCCCCATCGCCGCCCCGCGCATTTCTCACCTGCCGCAGGATGTTGTTGACCTCCACAATCTGCATGAGCTTCATGGTGATGTCGTCCTCGTTGCTGCCCGCCCCCGCGTCCATCTCCACGCTGCGGCGACAGGACAAGCACCAGACACGCAGGTGGGGGAGAGGCTGAGTGCATGAAGCTCACGTGCAGTGCATTCAATCTTGAGAGCGAGTGCTCCCTCACATGACGGCCGACAGTTGTCACTCCGCCGGCCACCCCCAGCAGCACCCCAATGAGCGCGCCCGTGCACCCACCTGGGCCGGATGCAGACGGGCGGCACAGGCAGGTGCGTCATGAGCAGGTCCTCGGGCCGCCCCGCCAGGTCCAGCAGCTCGCAGTCCTGTGAGGGGGAGGGGGTGGGGAGGAGGGGAGGAGAGGACACAAATGTACCAAATTTAAGGGAGCAGCGAGATAAGTAAGCTCCAGTGCACGGCCAGGTTGCCAGTGTGGCGTCACAGTCCTTGCAGAAAGCAATCGGTGCCCATGCTGCACTGCCTCTCCATCAGGGCGGCCGCCACCAGCTGCAGCACGCTACCGAGCAGCCTCAAACCCAAGCAGTCCGCCCGATCGGCGAGTCCCAGCCCGCGCGTACCTCCTCGGGGATGGCTGAGAAGAGCTGCAGCACGCGCACTGGGTGCAGGTCATCCACCACCTTGGACAGGTTGGCCGCCAGCACCTCGTTGTGCTTGCCCGCCTCGTCAAACTCCGCCTTGTAGCTGCAGGTAAGGGAGGAGGGCAGAATTTGGGGCGGGAGGCGGGTTTGGGTCGATGCTGCAGCTGGTGCGGCGCCCTTGAGGTGGAGCAGGCTTCCTTGCCGAAAACCCCACGCAAGGCAGGCCATGTGGACAGCAGCAGCAGCACAGCCAGCCTGCCTGCCTGCCCACCACCCATGCCCCTGTCCTCACTCGTTGAACAGCTTGACATTCTTGGAGAAGGGGTCGTGCACGATCTTCAAGCTGCCGGTCGCCTTCTTCACCACGCCATTGTCTGCAGCAGGCGGGGAAGGCGGACACCAGGTGGGCAGCTGGCTGCAGGGATGCTGTGATGGCCAACTGCGGCAGCCATTTGTGTAACATCCTGACTAAGCGAATCTCGCTGCTGCCCCACACAACGTCTGTCCGTCCCCAGCACCACCAGAGCTCCTCACCGCCGCCGCAGCGCGGGCACTGCCGCACGCGCTTGCAGCGGTCGAGCGAGCGCTTGAACACGCCCTCCCGCTGCGTGCGCTCAATCTTGGGGTTGCGCAGCTGGCTGCGGTTGGCAACGGGGGGATGTGCAGGAGCAGGGGTGGGAAGAGCTGGAAGGCAGGCAAGCTGGCACTTCGAGGCCTCCCCTCATCAGTTGAATCAGCCGCCCTGCAACATGGTATTGCCCCCTCCGCATTGAGTCAGCAACCCCACAACGCAGCATGCAGCGCCGCACTCACCGCAGCGTGCGGCGCCGCTCCTCCTCTGGTAGCAGCACCCGGGAGCAGGACTTGCAGATACACTGCAGATTGGGAGAGCGAGAGACATGCCGGTAAGCTGTGAGAGCAGCAAGCAGCAGCACAACACGGAGGCAGTGAACCCAGCAGCTGTGCTCGCTGGTGGGCCCTGCAGGCCGCAGTACAACGCTACATCCCATGCATGCACAGCACAGACCACAACTATAGCAAAGAGCACAAGCAGCAGCACTGCGCCCAGTCACCTGCAGGATCTGCACCGTGTTTTTGAAGTAGCCGATGTGGAACACCGGCAGCTCCAGCCGGATGTAGCCAAAGTGGCCGGTACAGTCAGCCAGGCCCTGCATTTGAATGGCAGGAGCGTTGCCCGCTCGTTATGGCTGAACCATGACCAAATAGTGCGCAAGGGAAGCAGGTCCAGCCCAGCACCCAGGCTGCAACCAGATCTGCGCCTGCACAAACTGTGCATGCCAGCTGTCCAATGCTGCATTTCCCAACCGCCATTTTCCAGCCACACCTGCCCGCATGTCTCGCAGATGGAGCGCTTGTTGCTGACGCCCAGGCGGGGGTCCAGCACGCCGTTGGGCTGCGGCCGCCGCTCCGGCATCTGCAGGGTGCAGGTGCAATCCGGTTGGTGCAGGCCCCCCAGCAGCCGCAGTTCCAGCAGCCTAAGGCACCAACAATGCATGTGAACAGCATCGGGCTGCATCTTCATGCATGCCAGTTGTCGCTAGGTCGCACCATCCTCCATCCCCCGCCTGCGTTCCCTGTGCTGCCGCCTTGCCCTCACTGCCTGCTCGCCTTGTACAGCGCCCGCTCGTACACATGGAACTCAGCCGTGTTCACCATCTCCGCCGGGCTCATCACGCCAAAGTGGATTTGCTTGCTGCGGCCAAGGCGGTATAGTGAGGTTGGCCGGTCGGGGGAGCATGGGCGAGCGCCGAGCGGCAGGTGCGGCATGCATCGCAATAGCGCAGGGCAATGGCAGCAGTGGGACAGGCATGCCTTCATGGCGGCCACTGCACAGCCTCCGGTCGCTCACATTTTGCGCGGCACATCCGGCTCCTTGTACGCATCTTTGCTGCTGACCAGGGCTGCCCGCTCCGGCTCGGGGGGCTTGACGGGCCCCTGGCCGGGGCCCTTTGGCGGCCCCGCGGCCGCCATGCCCACTGTCGCTGACAACCGGGACGCTGCTGCTCCTGCATTGCGCAAGTGATGCTCAAGAGGATACACAAGTCAGCAAGCGGCGGGTTGCAAGCTGCCGCGGTGGTGGCGGCAGCGGCGGCGGCGGCAGCGGCGACGGCCAGCGCTGGTGCCGGCATCGCTGCGCTGCATGCATCGCTCGATGGATTTAAAGTGCTTCTGACGACCTCGCGGGCGGGTTGGGCGCGCCGCAGGGCTTACAAGCAAAGCAAGTGGCATGAAGCGACCGAGTTGGCGCCTGTGCTGCATGGCAAAACGCTTGCCTGTGCTTCCCAAGGCTGCCGAGACTCCGAGGCGCGCGAGCGGAGCGACCGGTGCAAGGTGCGGCCGGCGCGCCGAGTGAGTGTGCAGACGTGATGTGCAACACTGCTGAATATCGTTGCAGCCGCCAGGTGCAGAATTGGCGCTCCTTGCGCTGCCAACTCGCCATGCAGACAGATGCAGCGCTTTGCCTTGCTCGACAGGGCCCCGATCGCCTTGATCTGCGGCCACGCCGTCGCCTTGATCAGTTTGTAGAGAGTGGAGGCGCCCACGTGCCGCGCGAGTCCAACTCCCGCCTGCTCGCCGCGTTTCCGCGTTCCCGTCTGCCCTGGTTGTGGTACAGAAAAGCGATCGCCACCCAAACTCAGACAGCCGGAGCGCGCAGCCCGCCCAGGGCGCGGCCCAGCGCCGCCGCCGCCCACCCGCCGGTGGCTGCCCGCCGCCCTGCTGGCGAGGTTGAGGCCCGGCGATGACCATGTCCGCGCCTCAGCCAGAGCTGGCCAGCGCGGCCAGCGGCAGCCTGGGCACGTACACATTCGTGGATGAGGAGGAGCTGCTCGGTGCGCTGCCGCTGCTGCATGGTGTGGTCGGCGCTGGTCCTGTCGTGGCATTGGCAATGCCCCCTCGCAGTCTCCATGCCCCCTGAGTTGCCGCCTGCCCAAACTGCCACGTGCTGCAGGCTTCAAGATATGGGTGGCGGAGCTGGAGCTGCTGGTGGGTTGAGCCTGGGCAGGGCCTTGTAGCCAGGCAGCAGCTGCAATGGAGCACGCTTGCTGACCCCTGGTTTCAGCTGGGCAGGGCCGTGCTGCACCCCGGACATGTGCGACAATGCTGCATCCTCTTACATCCTTGCTGCCCCTGTCCCATCTTGCAGGTGGGCAATGCGCGTGGACGAGCCAAGCCAGACCCTGTGCAGTGCTTCCAGCTGCTGCAGGCGAGCATGGGTTGCAGCGTATTGCTTGCAAAGCTGCGCCATGATGCCTGTCATTCAATCAGATGCCTCATGGCCAACGCATGTTGTCAGTCAATTCTTTATTGATATTGCCCTTGCATCCAGCGCCTGCAGCACCCACCTGCACCATTGCGTGTCACACATCCACCCTGCCTCCTTCATACCCTCTCGCTTGCTGGCCGCAGAAGCTGGTGGTGTCCCTGGACCGCGCCAGCCGGCCCGAGGTGAAGGAGTTCCAGCGGCGCTGCGAGGAGGCGGCAGTGGATGTGCTGCTCAAGGGCGCGCCGCCGCCGGTGAGTCAGGCTCGCTGCCGTGCCAACCACGCAAAGCCGTGTGTCAGCTGAGGCAAGATGGTGGTGCCTGCTGAACTGCAGGCACGGCACTAGTGTGAGCACGTCCAGCTTGCTGTGCAACTGCAGCTGGTTGCCTGCACCCAGCATCTGCACAAACTCTCTGCTGTGCAGGTGCGCCGCCTGATCTGCCAGGCGCTGGCCAAGCTGTACCTTGCGGGCGACCAGCTGCCGCTCTACTCCCGAGTGTCCAGCTTCCAGCTCTTCCTGGGCACGCGCGAGGCCTTCAGGTGCGGCTGTCGCAGGTCTAGCTTGCTTGATCATCAAGCACTCGGCTTCAGGCACCCGCCGCTGCTAGCAAGGTGACGGGCCGGTTTCCTGATTTCCTCGCTGCCCTGTGGGGCCCTTCTCAACCGCCCTGCAGCAAGGACATGCACGAGGACGTGCGGCTGGGCGCGCTGGAGTGCATGGCGGCGCTGTACTACGCGCAGGGGCGCTTCCTGTCAATCGGCGTGCAGGAGACAGTGGCGGTGGCCGCCAAGTACTGTGCTGCGCGGTGAGCAGGGCCGGTCGATAAGGTTGGAATGGGCCATGAAAAAACTCATCGGAAACTCCTGGTTGTGGCGCTTCATGCTATCGGTGGCTAGCCCGCCCTTCTGTGAGCTGTTTGGAGCTGTACAGCGTGATGCATAACTGCGAGCAAACTTGCTGTGCATGACAGCAACTGGTATCTGCGGCTCCTCCTGCAGGCACCTAGGCGAGCGCGCCCTGCAGGCTGCACTCAACGTGCTGGCCGCCGCTGTGGAGGGCGTGGGCGGCGGGCATCGCCACGCACAGGCGGTGCAGCAGGTGAGGGTGAATGACTGAGGTTACCTTGGGCGTGATGAGAAGGCTGCTAAGACTGTTGCACTTGTGGCTGTTCTGAGCGAGGCAGAACATGCACGAGAGGAGTACCTTAGCATTCCACCAGTTCAGCTGCTTGCGTCTCCTTCTCCTCACTTCTCAGGACGTGTTCCGGGCGGTGGAGCGCCTGCTGTCTGCCCGTGAGCCGCCATCCGCTGATGTCAAGTGTTCGTGTGCCAACGTGCTGCGCGCTCTGGGCGCCTGCGGCGGCGCCTTCCTCTGGGCCAACTCCCTGGCCGGCTTTGAAGCCGCCAAGGCGCTGTGCCTGGCGGGCATTGGCGATGCCGACGCTGCCGTGCGGGCGGCCTTTGCGCAGGCCCTGGCGGCCATTGCGGTGGCCAGCTCCTCAGGTGTGTGGGTGCATGGCCCCATTTGATAGCTATTAGTCAGTTAAGGGCCAGGGGGATTGAATGCACATGCGAGGATCGGCGGTGCTACTTGAACAAGGCCCGCCGCTGTGATGGCCCCAATGGGCATGCCACTCACCAAGTCACCGCCTTTCTGCTGCATCGCCACCCTTCCGGCCCGCAGACGCCGCCAAGGACTCGTGCCGCGCGCTGGAGAAGAAGCCCAAGTACAAGGCTGCCCAGGAGAAGGCGCTGGGCGACGTGCCCACCGCCTGCCTGACCACGCCGTTTGTGGAGGCCGCCTCCTACTCCAACCGCCCAGTGTGCACCGCGCTGGCGCAGGCGTGGGTGGCCTACCTCACGGCCGTGCGGGCGGGGGCCATGGAGGAGCAGGTGGGAGCTGCGCAGTCAGCAGGGCATGGTGCAAAGATTGGCGGCATACATTGGCTGTTGCATTGTTGCACGCATACCTTGGCTGTTGCATGTTTGCACGCATTGGCCTCCGCCTAAATGCACAGCTGCCTTGGCTCAGTGCAGCACAACCCTCACTCTACATATCCCACCCCTCCTGGCTCCGCGTGTCAGGCCTTTGTGGACAGCGCGCTGCGTGTGCTGGAGATGCTGGGTGCCGCCTGCCTGGCGGCGGGTGGCTACCAGGAGGCCTCCATTGTGGCAGGGGAGGGCGAGCTGGGGCTGGGCACTGGCAGCGGCGAGCGCCCCCATGCGCAGGTGAGTGGCGGGGCGGGGGCAGCAGACAGGCTGGTGGTGCGGGGGCAGTATGCCGGCTATCTTGGGCCCTGCCCTGCAGCAAGCGTTGCATTCTGGCTCAGCTGCTCGTCCCCCTGACTAAGCCATGCACGCCCTGACGGCCCCACTCACCGCACCCACTCCCTGCCCCCCAGGCCTGCGCCCTGTACGTGCTGCGCGTGGGCGTGATTGAGCAGCTGGGGGAGGGCGGCCAGCGCTTGCTGCTGGACCGGCTGGCGGGCGTGCTGGCGTCGCCGCTAGGGCAGTACACGCCCGTAGGGGTGGTCACCCTGGAGGCCATGGCGCTGCTGCTGGAGGTGCTGGGGGAGGTGTCGGCTGAGAAGCACGCTGAGCTGGAGCCGGCCATCGGTGCCAAGGTGGCGGGACCGCACGCCTGCCTGCGCCTGCAGGCCGCCGCCGCCGTGGCGGCGCTGGCGGTGGCTGAACCCTCTTCTGCTGCCCGCCTGGTGGGCGCCAGCCTGGCGAACCTGCACGCCGCCCGAGAGAAGCTGGTGGCGGCCACGGAGGCAGCGGCGCCCGACCGCTCGCGGCCCAGCGTGCCCAGCACGCCGCGCGGCGTGGGCAGCGTGAAGCTCAAGCCCGACATGAATGCTGTGCATGGCTGGGCGCTGAGCGGCGCGGCGCTGGTGGCTGCATCACGCCGCCTGCCGCTGGGCATCCCATCCGCCCTGCTGGCTTCGGTGCTGGATTATGCCGTGGGACTAATCCGCGAGCCGCGCGGCAAGCAGGTGTGTGTGCTGGGCTTTTGGTGCTTAGGTGCTGCAGTGCTGCGGTGTTGGCAATGCATGCAGGCTGTGCTTTTCAATGCAAAGCAGCTGGAAGCGTTGCGGCCCACAGTGCAACCAGTTGCTCAAGCTGTGCACACTCACCAAGCTGCGCATGCTCACCTGCGTTGCGGCCTGCCTGCTCCACTTCCTCCACTCTTCCATCCACCAGGGAGTGGTGTCCTGCCTGGAGCTGGAGGCCGGATACATCCTGCTCTCCTCCCTGGCCGCCTCGCTGCCAGCTGAGCAGCTGCTGGAGGGGGTGGGCGGGGCGGAGGGCCTGCTGCGCCTGCTGGAGCCCGCCCTGGGGCTGGAGGCCGCCACAGAGCTGGACCGGCGATACTGCTCGAATGTGGTGCGTGGCAATTGCCGCAGCGCAGTTGCTGCAGCCGTGGAGTTGCGCAAGTAGCGTGGACCAGGAGGGGCTTGACTCCGTTTTCTATGCAGCATGTGGCGTCGGCGCAGCTGCCTGCTGATTGCACTGGTCATCTGTCCTCCAGTTACAGCTTACAGCCTCTGCTGCAACAGCCCACTGTTGCCCTCCTGCTTTTAACTCCCCCTTGCCTGCAGTCCTCCCTGGACTATGTGGTTGCCATGGAGCTTTGGTGGCGCACAGCCGCCCTGCAGGCCTTCCTGGCCATTGTGGCTGGCCCACTGGCCTCGGCCCCCCGGGCCGACCAGCCTCGCCTGTTCCAGCGTGCGGCGGCGCTGCTGAAGCCCACGCTGGACGTGCTGGTTGCACATGCCGCGCTGCAGGTGGGCTGGTTGTAAGCAGATGGTTGCTGTGGATGAGCTTCGTTTCATTGGGAAGCCAGCTGCCTGCCACAGGTGCCAGTTTACCTGCAACATTTCAGGCGTGTTGTGCCTCAGCCCACCACGCTCCCCTCGCCCATTACCCGCCCCACACGCAGGAGCCCGCTCGCGGCAAGGGCGGCCCTGCGGGCATGTTTGGGGGCGCGGCGGCGCTGCTGCAGCTGCGCCTGCTGGAGGCATATGCCGCGCTGCCCAGCCCTGCCTATGAGGGGGAGCAGGAAGCGCTGACCAAGCTGTGCATGCGGGCCGTGCGGTGAGCGGGGGGCATCCTGCTGGAGGGCACGCTGGCTTTACCTGCTGTGCTGATTTGCAGGGCTGGTGCCCTCAGCCACTAGTAACGTGTTGTCGGGGACAGCCGCACAATCGATTGCCGCCGAACTTTGACAACATTTGCTCTCCCCACGCTCACCCCCATCGCTGTGCAGGTCCGCCGCCGCTGGTGCCGCGGGCCAGATGCTGCATTCTGCGCTGCGCCGCTGGCTGGACAGTGGGGATGCGCTGCTGGGTCCTTGGCAGCAGGGGCGCGACCCTCTGGAGCAGGCGCTGCACAGCTTCGAGGGCGTGGCGGGCGGTCCACATGTGGCGCCATGGCAGGCCGGCAGCCGCGCCGGCATTGGCTATGCCATGGCCGAAGATAGCGAGGAGGCGGGTGCAGCTGCCGGCGGCAGCAGCAGTGGAGGCAGCGGCAGCGACCTGCTGGCGATGCCGGCTCCGTCGCCTTACCCCCAGCCACGGGCGCTGGGAGCGGCGCTGCTGGAGGCTCAGCTTGCACTGGTGGGGCGCATCCTAGCTGCAGTGGCGCCTGTGAACCAGGCTGCCATCATGGATGCCCTGATTGCCATCGCCTCGGGCGGCCCGCAGCGGCGCAAGGACAAGGAACCCTCCAAGCGGCAGGCGGCGGCCATGGCGGCAGCCGGTGCCGCGCTGGCCAGCATGGCGGCGCTGGTGGCGGGGGGGCGCGGCGTGCTGCAGGCAGCGGGTGCTGAGCTGGCGCCACGCATGCGCCAGTTGGCAGATGAAGTGCTGGAGGAGGCGGGCGGCAGTGTGGCGCTGCAGCGAGCAGCTGCTGACCTGTACGCTGCCTCGGCACAGCTGTCCAGCGACGCAGCGGCAGCTGCCCTGGTGCGCAGCCTGTGCAAGGAGATGGCTGAGACAGCGAGCCTGCCGCGGCGTGCCGCGCTGGCGCTGGCTGTTGGCAGCTGCGGCCGTGCTGTGGGCGGGCTGAGCCTGCAGGCGGTGCTGCCAACGGCGACCGACACGCTCGTGGCTGTGGCCCGCGCCTCGGACAAGTCCATCAGGTGGGCTGCTGTTGGTGTGCCGGTGCTGTTCACCTGCCCTGGTGCGAGTGAGGTTGGTGTGCATCTGTTGCGCCATTGCTGGGTCCCCATGTCGAATGCGATAGATTATGCTTGCCAATAAGCACATTCTATTACTTCGCTCATACCTCATCCGCCTGCCTCCCCTGCCCGTCCCAGTGTGTGGGTCATGCACGCCATGCTGCTGCTGGCCAACGCGGCGGGGCTGGCCTTTGTGCCGCACCTGCGCCAGCTGCTCGACCTAGCGCAGGGCATGCTGCTGTCGGGTGCGGGGGCTGTTTTGACATGCTAGTGGTGGGGGCTGCCGCAGACAGTATCAAGGGGGCAAGGGCTTCTGCAACCCCGGCTTGTGACACCTGCAACCCTTGCGCTGACCATCTGCCCTGCCGCCGCTGCCATGCAGAGGAGGCGTACAGCCTTCCTGGCCTGCTGCCGGCGGCTGGCCGGCTGGCCAACGCCAGCGTGGCGCTGCTGGGCCCGGACTATGCCTTTGGCAGCCGGCCCTACCTGGTCTGCAAGTCCATCATCAACGACATGCGGGCGCTGGAGCTGGCAGGTGGGTGCATGGGACACGGAGCACGGTGCAGGAAATATGATGCTTGCTCTGTGAAGCTGCGTGGGATCGCCAGGTCTGAAGCAACGCGCAGCGCAGCTTAGCTCCACTGCTGCAAAATGGGGTGGTGCTTTTGTTTGGTGCAAGTGTGCCCAGACAAGCCAAACAACGGCTCCTCTTTTATGCTCACTTGCTATCCACCACCCTGCAGCCGGCGCGCTGAGCACCGACGATGCCGTGTCTGCTGCGCTGGAGACGGTGCTGTACAGCCAGATGCTGGTGCTGTTTGCACCGCAGGCGGTGCCCGCCAAGAGCCACCTGCCCGTGCTGGTCGGGTGGGTGTGGGGCGGGCAGGGCAGGCAGGTTGGTATGTGCCCAGTTACGCAGCTGCAGCACGCCTGGGCACTCGTTTTAGTGCGGTTTGCACGCGAGCCTGGCATGCGTATCCCACACCTTGAAACGCACCATCACTTTGCTCTGCAGCAACCTGCTGTCGAGGCAGCCGCGGCTGCGCAAGGCGGCAGCCGACACTCTGCGCCACCTGGCAGAGCGCGATCCGCAGGTGCTTTGCGCAAGGGCAGCGTCTTCTGGTGCAGCCATTGTATTGCTGCTCCTTGGTTCCCACACTTCCTGCTTCCATTTTTTTTCTTGAGCGTTGGCTCATGGTCCTCATCCAGCTGAACCGTCCTCCTCGCAGTCGGTGGCGGCCGAGCGCGTGGAGACTGCGCTGTTTGCTGCTTTGGACGGAGAGACTGGTGAGCTGCGGCTGGGGTTGGTAAGTGAAGAGATGTTCTCTCAACATGCACGGCCAGTGCGGTGACTGCAACCCTTGTGATACGCAGCCTACCCGGCCACCATGTGCATCAATGTGAACCTCTGACTTCCGCTACTCAACCCAATGCAGACCCGGCCATCGCGTCCCAGATCAAGGCCACGCTGAGCACGCTGGCGGCTGGTGCCGCCCTCGAGCCCTCCCACTGGGTCACCCTGTGCGCCGAAGTGGTGACTGCCGCCGCACCCGGCAGCACAGCAGCCGCGGAGGAGCAGGCAGCGGCAGCAGCCGAAGCAGCGGCGCAGGACAGCGACGACGAGGAAGGCGCTGTATCGAGCAGAGCCCCTGCTCCGGCGGCCCCAGCCGCAGCAGCGCCCGGGCCTGGTGCCGGCGGGGCAGCTGGGGCCGCTGCAGCCCGCGCTCCCCGCCTGCGCACCCGCCTGTTTGCCGCGCAGCTGCTGCTGCAGCTTCCGGAGCTGGTGTGTGCCTCTGGCGAGCGGCGTCACACAGACCTGGGCACGGCGCAGGCGGCGGCCAAGGCGGGGCAGGGCGGCGACTGGCTGGTGCTGCGCCTGCAGCAGCTGGTGGACCTGGCCTTCCGCATGGCCTCGGGCCAGCTGGAGGTGAGGCGGCAGGGGTGTGGTTGATGGGGCAACCGCACTGTCCATCACAAGCACATGGACACCCGTCCTGCTCTCCTCCACAAGTTTGCGGCATGGCTCCCATGCGTCTCAGTGTCCACGCAGCCCGCCTTCCTGAGTGTGTGACCCTTTGCCGCACTATGAGTTCCTCATTGTCGCTCACCCCCGGGCTCCATCCCTACTGCCTGTCCCCCACTGCCCCAGGCGCTGCGGCCGCGCGGCGTGCGCCTGATGGCGGCGCTGCTGGCCGCGTTTGGCGACGCGCCCGACCCCATGCTGGAGGGCGCACGACTCATGGAGCTGTACCAGGCCCAGGTGGTGTCCACGCTGCGGTGAGTGCGCTGGCTGCCGGCATTATTTGTTGTGTACTAGGGGCAGGCGCAGGCGATGTCCACACTGCGGCGAGCGCCGGCAGAAAGGCGCTGCTCTATCCAGTCGATGGCCAGAACGTGCTCTGCTTCAAGGGTGGGGGCATGTGGTGCCGCCGCTGCATGCTGCTTTGGATAGGCCGGTAGTAATGCATGGTCTGGCGTCTCTATTTGAATCGCCTGATTTGCCGCCTGCCTGCCCCTGGCCAATCTGTGCAGTGCCAGCCTGGCCGTGGGCGCCGCCCCCTCGCTGGCCGCTGCCGGCGCCTCGCTGGCGGCCGCCTTTTTGGAGAAGGGGCTGGACGCCGGGGATGCGACTGTGTTGCAACGCCTGATGGGCTTGCTGGCGGCTCCACTGGCGCAGTCCGGTGCTGCTTCGCAGGTGCGGGTGAAAGGGGCAAGAGGGCGGGCAAGGGTGTCGATTCGCCCACTTGAGCATAACTCGTGCCTCCTGTATGTGAGGGAGCCTTGGACAATTACCTCCAAGCGCATGCCGCCACCACAGCCAGGGCTTGCCATCGATGTGCCATTCCTGCCCACGCCACCGCTGCAGGACCAGCCGTATGCCGAGTGGGTGGGCGTGCGGGCGCGCGTAGCGCTGCTGGAGGCCCATGCCCACTGCGCAGCGCTGGCGGCGGCGGCTGGAGACCCTGATGGCCCCACGGCGCGGGTGGTGCGCCAGGCACAGGCGCCCCACAGGCAGCTGCTGCTGGAGGGCTGGCTGGGGTGAGCGCACAAGGGGGGCATGCGCGCAGAGGCCAGTCGTTCTGTGATGTCTTGGCATGCTGCTTGAGATGCACTACAGGGCTCTTACATCTCAGGATCCGGCCATCACATGCCTCACATGCACAAACTTATGCCTCCCTTGCTCCCGCAGGCTGCTTCAGGACTATGTGGCGGTGTGCACCCAGCCGCCCGAGGTCCATGCCGGCTACCGCTTGCGCCTCGTGCAGGCGGCAGCAGCAGCAGCGCCAACCGGGCGCACGGCTGTGGCGGTTGCAGCAGACAGCAGCGGAGATCAGGAGGCGGCGGAAGCCGAGGCACCTGCCGCCGAAGCAGCTGTGGCCCCTGCTGTGGCAGCCAGCCCCTGCTGTGGCAGTGGGGTGATGGAGGCTGTGCGGCCGGCGCTGCAGCGTGCTTGGCCGTCTGCCCTGGATGCGGCCACCTGCCTGCTGGCGGAGCAGCCTGAGCAGACGGCAGGCGATGCGGCAGCCAGAGAGCAGCATGAGCTGCTGCTGGATGTGTGCCAGATGGCACTGAGCAGGGCAGCGGAGGCAGTGGCGAGCGCCGGCAGCGCTGGAGAGGCTGCCCAGCAGCAGCAGTCAGCAGGCCTGGCCCAGCTTGCCTCCGCACTGCCGGCCCTCAGGAGGCTTACAGGCCCCGCTTTTGTGGAGGCTGGCTGGCTGGAGGACGGCGTTGCCCTGGAGTTGGCAGGCCGCCTGCAGCAGCTCATGCAAGGCCTGCTGCTGCCTCTGGCCCAGGCTGGTGCCCTGGCGCCCGAGCAGGCGGCAGCACTGGCACAGGCAGTTGCAGCCGCGCTGCGCCAGCTGCCTGCCGCAGTGGGCACGCAGCAGGTGGTGGCCGCTGCAACGACATGCCTGCAGCTGGCATCTGCCGGTGCCGGCGGCGGCAGCGCCACAGTGGCAGCTGACGCCCTGGCTGCAGTCAGCAGGCAGCTGGCGGCTGCGGCCGAGTCAAACTCGTTTGTGCCATGCTTGCAACAGGCGCTGCAGCTGGCCGTGGAGGTCGCGGCATCCAGCCAGCAGGCAGACCAGGTGTCCGCGGCCGCGGCATTCCTGGCTGACGTGGCAGCGGCTGTGGCCCAGCGGCAGCAGGCGCAGCAGGGCCCAGCGGCTACAAGCGAGCTGCCTGCAGTTGAGGTGGAGATAGCAGCCACGCTGCAGGCGCTGGCCCAGCAGGCGGAGCGCTGCACCAGCAGCAACGGCAGCAGAGCAGCATCAGGGCCTGCGCAGCCGCAGCAGCTGGAGGCCGTCCTCTCGGGCATGCTGGCCCTGGCTGGTGTGCTCCAGCCCACGCCTGGCGCCACAACTAGCATGCCCACAGCTCCATCTGGTGCTGCCCCTGGCCCAGACGCAGCAGCGCTAGCAGCGGCGCAGAGCTTTGGGGATGATGATTGGGAGGTGAGAGGCGGTTCATGCATATCTCCACAGTAACATATTGGGGGCCAATGGTGCAGTGCATTGCAACCAGGGTTGACGAATGTTGACGCTGCACTTGTGCATCCCCTGTCCACCACCGCAGGATGACCCATTCGGCGACAGTGAAGCAGCAGAGCCAGCAGCCCCTGAGGCAGCAGCAGAGGCAGCAGCAGAGGCAGCCCAGCCAGGGGAGCCGGCAGCGGAGTCGGCAGCGGGGCAGGATCAAGCCGAGGAGGACGAGTGGGGAGACGACCCGTTTGCTGCCGCTCCTGCGCCAGCAGCTCCGCAAGAGCCAGCAGCAGCAGCAGCAGCAGACGCCAGCCAAGCGCTGGCTAGCCTTGCGCTCGCCGACAGTCCTGCAGGGGCATCCGAGGTGGCTGTTGCTGGGCGGCGGCTGGTGCTTGATGTGCTTGCTGCCACAGCCGGCAGCCAGGAGGCGGCGGTGCAGCTTCCCGCCCTCGCAGCCATGTGCACCTTCCTGCAGCGGTACCAGGCACAGGCAGCCCCTCCTGCCGCCCAACAAGCCCTGCAGCTGAGCTGGGCGCTGCAGTGCGCAGCGGCAGCGCTGCCGGGGGCCGCGGCGCGGGTTCATGCACTGATGAGCAGCAGCAGGCGGCTGGAGGAGGAGGAGACCCAGGTGGGTTGGGTTGGACAGGCATAAAGCGCTGCTACTGCTGATGCCTGAGTCGGCGATCTCAGAGCAGCAGATGCAGCTGCTACACAACCGTGCTGTTGCGGGCATATAGGGGAATTGTCTGCTTGCGGTGACCCCAACACAGCTTTTGCCGCCCCTTTGGCGCAGGTGGTGGCCCAGGTGCTGAAGGCCGGCCTGCTGGCGGTCAACTGCGCCTCAGCGGTGCCTGCGCCCGGTAGCGAGGCAGCGCAGACGGCGCTGCTGCGCCTGCTGGTGCCGCTGCTGATCGAGGTGGCGGCGCCGGCGGGGCCGCCCACCCCTGTGCTTGCGGGCTCAGCTGTGAAGCTGCTTACCCACCTGGCGTCCAGCCCAGCCGCTGCCGCGTTCCGAGCGGTCGCAGCCGAGCTTCCAGCAGCCACAAAGACGCGGCTGCAAGCGGCACTGCAGGCAGCCGCAAAATCCGCAGCGCAGCCAGCGGCTGCAGAGACGCCAGCGGCGGCGGGGGCATCAAGCGGCCCCATGCAGCGCGCCACGGTGAAGCTCAACTTTGCGGCATTCAAAAAGTGATGTGCTGCATGCGCTTACAGGTGTGCATCCTTTCATGGCATGTAAACGAGTCATTTGCACAGTAAGCTTTTCGGCTGGCATTGTTTGTGCAAATCACCACCACCTCCGCAACGGAAGAGGCCGACTCAGCGGCGTGCCTGCTGAGCTTCCTAGGGCCCTGTTGCACAAACCCAAGTCCCTCAGCCGTCGGATTATCGGTGCGGGGCGTGTGCCTGCCCAGCAGGGCGCTCCTCTTCTTTAGAACGCCAAACGATGGCCCGCGCTCTTGTCTGCACGGCTGCCTCGCAACACCCGAGGTCCTCTGCTCCTCAGCGGCGCAGTGGAGGGCTGCCGATGCGGCAGCAGCGCTCGGCAGCGGAGCGCCCCGCCCGTGCGCCGCCGCCCACCAAGACGCACCCCGCCAAGCCTGGCCAACACGTCGAGGAAAAGGCACAGGCCGTGTGGCAGCGCTTCAAAGGGCAGCCGCACCCAGCACCCGACGAGCCTGGCAAGGAGGCAGTGATGAGTGTGGCGGAGGCAATTGTGCAGGCTGGGCCCAGCGCAGCGGGAGCAGCAGCCATC
>VFQQ010000452.1_pt1 | contig 82463 bp, 143 predicted proteins | sample 3512341 | NCBI WGS metagenome assembly VFQQ01 (sample SAMN10412373, study PRJNA504923) | tailings metagenome | isolation source: Relicate 2 Philex TSF1 revegetated site | place: Philippines: Tuba, Benguet | collected 2017-08-29 | reverse complement strand
ACCACCCTGCTGCACATCCTTAGTTGATTCAAGCACAGCGCAACTGCATTTTCCCTGCTTGCCTGCATTGGGATCGAACGTCTCCTGCAGCCAGCGCGACTGCTTGCGCTGACGCTGCTGACGCCCCGTGATCGTGGCCCGCACCTGGTCGGCCACTGCAGGAAACAGAGAACAAGAGCAAGTGGCGTTAATCGAGCACAAGCTGAAGAGGTTGGAATGGTCGCCCACACCTGGTCGGCCACTGCAGCAAAGAAATAATGAAACTACAAGAGGTGAGGCGCTCGAATAACAAGCTGCATGTAGAACTTCAGCGTAAGGATACTTCAGCAAGACAAGCCGCGCCTGAATGCCAGCCCCGACCAGCAGTGACAGCTTGCACACGCACATACTGGCCGCCACGCAGAGCACTAAGCACAAGTCCCTGGCGCACCCTCGTGCAGCCAGACATCGGCGCAGAGCACCAGGCAACCACACAGTGCACCAGGCAAACCCCAACCAACAGGCTACGCACCCTCTCGCAGCCAGACATCGGCGGTGGCGTCGCGCGGCAGGCTCAGGGCTTGCAGCCGCTCGGGGCCTGCTGCCGAAGCAAGTGCCTCTGCCTCTGAGGGGCCTGGCAGGGCGGCCAGGGGCTCTTGCGCCTCGGCGGCCTCGCCTGCAGGAGTGGCGTGGGACATCACAGGCAGCAAGGGGCGGGCGAGTTGAAGCCACACGGATGCGCCAGACTGGCAGCATAGGGTATGCGCCTCTCCGCAGCACAGCACAAGCACAGGCAGCACAGCACAAGCAGTGCCTGCCGCCCACCCAGCATCTCCAGGGGGCCGTAAAAGTCGGGCAAGTGTGCTTGGAAAGCGTCCCCCAGCCGCATGTCGGTCCCCTCGTGCTCCTCGTGGAAAGCGTGGTCGGCCTGCAGAGGGAAACTAAGTGGTCCTTTTAGTTTACTTAATAGCTTGGGCAAAGGGGGCTGAGCTGGCACCCCAGTCCAAGGAAGGCAGCATCAACCGGAGCATGCACAGCACACGACAGCAAGTACATGGTCACCAAGCATCTCGTGCAAAGCTCATTGTGCAGAGCCCAGCCCAGGCACAGCACAGCACAGCATGCTGCACTCACCGCCAGCCACGGCTTTCCGGTGGGGCTGCGCAATCCTGGGGGCTCCTCGCCGCCGGCCCGCCCGCCCTTGCCACCCTTTTTGGGCACTGCCAAAGGGGCCAGGCCTAGTGGGCGGGGCCCCACAGCAGATGCCCCCACACCCGCCTGCTGCGCCGCCGCCGCTGCCGCCGCCGCTGCCGCCTTCTGCATGGGAAGCAGCAGCGGGCCGGCTGGCTCCTCATCGCCGTCTGCCTCCTGCTTCACTTGCGGCTGCGGCGGCTGCGGCGCCTGCCGCTGCTCCTGCTGCTGGCGCTTGCCGCCCCGCCCCTCCTGCTCATCCTCCGATCCCTCAGGGCTGGCTGTGGAGCGGCGAATCCAGCGCAGCTGGCGCTTGTGCTTGCCAGATCCGCCGCTGGGCTGCAGCTGGCCCGGCTGGCCGCCGCCGCCGTGCTCGCCGCTGGCGCCGGGGCGAGGCGCCAGAGGAGACACCGCCTGCTCTGCCTGCTGTGCCTGCTCTGCCTGCTCCACACCCTCCATGCGCTGCGCCTGCTGCACCTGCTGCGCCTGCTGCTGAGCGTCTGCAGATCGGCCGGCGGCGGGAGGCTCCGACGCGTCGCGGCGCTGGCGCTGGGGCGGCCGGCTCTCCTGCTCCCCATCATCATCCGACAGGCCCTCCAGGGCTGCTTTCAGCTCCTCGTCCTCATCAGTGTCCGGCTCCTGTGATTTGAGAAATAAAGGGCAAGTGAAAGGGGCTTGTCAGCGGCTGAATTACTGGACAAAAGCGCAAGAGCTGCTTTCAGCTCCTCGTCTTCACGGTGTGAGACTCCTGTGGAGATGCAGAGGTGGCAGGCGAGTGAGGGAGGAGGTCAGCGGCAGGACCAACATTGAAGTAAGTTAATGTAAGCGGAAAAGCAGCCTTCAGCTCCTCGTCCTCACAGGTGTCAGGCTCCTGTGATTTTAGAAATGGCAGGCAGGGAGTTCTAATTCTACTTCGCAGGCAACCGGGTCAGTGCTTTTGAAAGGCCGCACGACCCCTGCCCAGCATCGCCAAGCGTCGACGCAGCAAAGACACGCAATCCAGCGCCCAGCACCGCTATCAACAAATGCAACCTGCCAGCAGTGCAACAAAATGTCACCTTGGATTTCTTGCGCTTGCCGCGGCCTCGGCGCGCCGGCAGCGAGCGGCCCGACAGGAGCAGGCGGGGACCTTCAGACTCCTCCCGCCCCTCCGCCTCCGCATCGGCTGCTTCCGCCGCCTGCTTGCGCTGCTTGGTGCTGAAGGGGCTGCGGCCCAGCCTGCGGAGAGGGGTTAGAAAGGAAAGCAGGAGGTGTTGCTCAGCGAGGGGGCAAGGCATGAGAGGTGCTCGTGGAAGAGGGCGGCGCCCTGCCTTCAATGCCTGCAGACTGGCGCGACACTGCTCGGGAACAAATAGGAAAGGTGAGCATGCAATCAGTGGGACGATGGGGATGGAGCTGCGGCGCAGAGGAGGAGAGTAGCGGCGCACTGCCAGGCTGGCAGGGATGGGGAGACCAGCAGGCACCCACTGCCAGACTGGCACCCCGCTGTCATTTACTGGCCGTTCCTCCTTCGAACACGAGGACACCCTTGACTGCTCACAGAGTAGTCCCAGCGAGCAATAAAAAATTACGAAATCGGCAGCTTACTTGGATCGGTGTCCAGGTTGTTGGTTGCCAGCCAGTCTCCTTTCCGCGGCAAAACAACAAGCACACGATCAAAAGAAAGTTTACTCACTTGGACCGGGTGTCCAGGTTGTTGGTTGCCAGCCAGTCTCCCAGCGTCTGCTTGTCATCTGCAGTGTGCACCGTCCAGCGCCTGTGTGCGAGTGGGTGGAAGGGATGACACACTTGGTTGGGCGCAAACTGGTCACTGCAGGTGGGCTTGTAGTCTACGGCGCGCTTCCATCCCTCTCCTATCGGCCTGTCAACGCACTCCAACACGCCCAGTTTGCAACCAGCAGCTGCTGCGCACAACTCCGATTCCAAACCATTGATCAACCAAGCTCCATGGCAGTCAAAGATCGCTTCTGCTCCAGCTCACCACTTCCTGGCCTGGCCCGCCCCCGCGTGCCGCTCAATGCCACTTCCATCAATACCGAACTGCAGAGCGCATCATTTAGCTGCCAGCAGCCTCGCCAGCACTTGGCCTGCCCCCGGCACCAATGCCTGAATGCCAAAAACATTACCAACCAGAAAGCCATTATAATCACTAAAGCCAACAGGCCAACCCACCACTTCTTGGCCTGGCCCGCCCCCGCGTGCCGCTCAAACTCGGAGGGCGACACAATGGAGCGGCGGCGGCCCTCCCGCTCAGCCCGCTCCTCGCAGGCCGCGCAGTAGCACACCTGCACGTATCAGGATGTGCAAGCATTTTGATGATGAGCAGTGGTTGTGCAAGCTGGCCTCGCGCTCAGCAAGTTCCTTGCCCGCTGCGCAGTAGCGCACCTGCGAATTAGCGGCGGGGCAGCAGGCGCCAGTGAGGTAAAACGGCCAAGGGCGCAGGAAGAGAGCCACGTCTTCTGCCAGGGGTGTGCCCACTCAGTGCGCAGCCCGCCCTCAACGAGCAGCACCCCACAACCAGCCCGTGGTTCCATGAGGCACCAAGTTGAGGACAATCCCAGAGCTTGAGCTCACCATCAGCTGCTGGTCGACAAGGAATGTGCCCTTGAGGCCTCGTCGAAGCAAGCATGTCAACATCATCCAACAATCAAGCCAGACTGCAAGCCTCACCATGAGCTGCTGGTCCACCAGAAACGTGCCCTTGAGCCCGTTGCACACCACCTCAACCTCGATGCCAGTCGCCTCCGCCCCCTCATGATCCTCAGAAGAAGCGCCAGACTTGGCCGCCGCCCCGGCGGGCGTGGCCTGCGCCGAGCCTGCTCCTGCCCCTGCCCCTGCCCCTGCCGCCGCTGCCGCTGGGGTTGCAGTTGCAGGGCCTGCGGGCTTGGCGCCGAGCGGGCCCAAAGGGGAGGGCTTCCGAGGGCGTGCGCGCTGAGGAATGCCCGGCTGAGGCGCAGGGGAGGGCTGCTTGGCAGGCGGGGCCGGCGGCTTGGCTGCTGCCGGCTTGCTCGCCTGCTGCTGCTGCTGCTTGAGCGCTGCCGGCTGCTTGGCCGGCTTGGGCGCCGCTTGCTGCTGCTGCTGCTGCTGCTTGGGCGGTTGCTTGGGTGCTGGCTTGGTCGCCTGCTGTGCCTGCTGTGCCTGCCCCAGCGCAGCGGTGATTTGGGGCGACTTGGCCGAGAGCAGCCATTGCTGGATCTGCAGGAGAAAAGGGAAGCAAATGCAACGGCAGATAACCTGGGTTGAAAGGCACCTTGCGCAGCCGTGACACAGACCGCTGCCGCAGCCAGCAACGGGAGATTGCTTCCAAAACTCGGCTCCAAGGCCCAGGCACGCCTCCCCGGCCACATCAGCGCACCATGCCTGCCTTCCTAATACCAACCAACTCTGCCAGATACCCAGCCATGGCACCATGCGACTGCAGCCTGCAAGTTTGCACACGCACCATGCGCTTGATTTCTGGAGAGGGCTCCGGCAGGCGCAGCGACTGCAGGTTGGGCTTGGGGATCTGTTGAGGGGTTAGGGGAAGGAGGGGCAAGTCGTGGGGCATGTGAGCTCACTAACGAGGGGCTCCAACTGCAGTGCTAACATTGCTGCCAAACCCCATGCTCACAAAGAAGCCAAGCTGCGCACCAGCGCAAATGAGTTCTCAAAGAAACAACAAACAAGGTCAAGCAGGCACGCCAGCGCACCTTCTCCAGCTGCGTCGCAAAATCGGGGGCTGTGGGGTTGAGCTTGGCCACCTGCAGCATGGCAGGTGTGGGGTAGGGATTTGCCAGTGATGGTAAGCTGCCACAGCCGCACAACCGCTGCAGCAAACTTGCGACAATTTCGACAAGGCTCATGCACACTGGAGAGCACTGCCCAACATCCAACAGCAGCAGTCCTCACCGCCGCCTGGTACCGCTTCATTTCCGCCGCCACTTCGGGCTTCAGCACCGCGGCCCGAGCCGCCTCCAACTGCGGCTGCCTGCAGAGGCAAGCAGGTGCAGTGTGCACAGACAACGGGTGTTAGAGCAAGGCGGGGCCAGTGCGCACAAAGGATGCGTGTGAGCACCTGGCATGTGGGGTGGTGCTGCAGTGACACGAGCCGCCACGCGTGGCCTTTCGACACTCGCGGATGTCCAATGCCAAGGCTGCTTAGGCACATGAGCAGCCAGCATCAAAACAATGCAATACTGAAGGTCAGTCGGGTATGAGTTCAACCCAACTCGCCTCTTTTTGAAGGCCTCGGCCAGCTCGGTAAACAGGAAGCCAACTGGACAGCACAACCTGAATTTCGTGTAACTTCATTGAACTAATCAACCCAACTCACATCTTTTTGAACGCGTCGGCCAGCTCGGGCGGCATGGGCGGCGGGCGGAAGTTCTGGAACAGCTGCTGCATCTGGGGGGTCATGCCTGCATTGGTTGGGGATGGATTTGATGGCAAGTTGCTGCGAGTTCAGGAAGCAAACAAGTGTACAGCCAGCCTAGGCGGACATCGATCTCATGCGGTTGACGAGCGATGGAGCGACTGGGCAGAGGGGCGTAACACGTTGGGCGGGTGCAGCGCAGCATGGCAGGGCACAAGTGCAGCCATGCCTGGTAGGCATACTGCAGGCAAACATTAGCACCAATCGACAGGCCAGCCTCTGATGGGCACAATGCTGTTGCACACGAAATGCACCCAAGCTGCAATGCACATACTAAGCAAACAGTGCTTGCCAGCATGGGTGCCATGCATGGGGAAAGTGGGCAGCTGCCATCCTGCTGCTCCCCCGACCAACATGCCGCCCCCCACACTCACCCCTGCCTGCCAGCATGAAGATTTGCTGCATGTTGGGCTGGGCCGCCGCGGTCGCTGCGGACGGCGGTTGGCCGCCGCCCGGTGGCTTGGCAGCCGGCGGGGCACCGCCAGCCGGCGGCGTGCCACCCTTGCCGGGCGGTGGCGCGTCCGCCATGGCGGCTGGTCGCCGCACGCTAGGGGCTCGGAATCAAGGGGTGGGAGCCTTGCTGCGCGGCCTTGAACAGAATGAGCGCTGGCCGAGTTGCGTCGTGTCAGGCACCTGCAGGGCAGCAGGCGGGGGTGGCGGCAGGCGGCGGCAGGGCGGCTGGGTCGGAGGGCGCGGGCGCGGGGCCACGCTGGGCGCCGATCACAATGCGATCGCTCCGGGCGGAATTTCGCACGCGGGCGGCGCTGGGGCACTCGAGCACGGCGTCGCGCAGAAGAGGGCGGGCCAGAGAGGCGCGCGCCGGTCCAGATTGGTTTTCAACCGATTCCAGTGGCACAGCAGACGCGGGAGGATCGCGCAGAGGGCAGGTGGCAAGGGCCGCCGCCAGAGCTCCGTGCGTGGTGCGCTGGATCGCTTGTTTGGCGATCGGGCACAATGATCAAGCCTCCCAACACCCTGGCGCAGCACCGTGGGCGCCGCTGCGCGCCTTTGGAGGCGACTCGCGAAACTCCCCCGTTGCGCCTGTTTTCCGCGCCCCTGGCCCTCCCAACCCTCGAATTTCCGATAATACGGTGTTGCCGCGGGTTCCAGGGCCCTGAAAACGCCCCTAGTGGCCGCGCTCGCTGCGGGGCTTTGCGAGCGCGAGCGCACGAGTGCACTGCCCCCAGAACGCTTTCAATTTCGGACCCTAGTCTGTCGAGCACGCCGGCGGGCCCAAGGGCTCCCCCTGCCCTCCCGCCCGAAGCGCCCAGGCAGCCCACTCACCGTGTTGCGCCTCGCGGAAAGATGCACGATGTACGCAGCGCGTGAGCAGCACTGCGTGACACCTGCGCCGCGCCCCTCTTTGCCATGACCTGCCGCTGCCGCCCCACAGCGCGCCGCTAGCCGAGCGCCGCTGGGCACCCACCCGTGCGTCATTCCGGCATTGGCTGGGTTTGGGCGGATCGCTGACACAGATCAATGCACTGGATAGCTTCATATGTCCGCGGGGCGGCACTTGCAGCGGTGGGTGCCCGGTTGAAGCTCTAATAAGTAGCGGGCTGCCTCGCAAGGGCCTCCCCATCTCCATGTGTTGCATGCGGGGCCACGCGCTGTTAATATAATAATTACGCTGCTGCCCCTGCCTGTCATCTGCCGCCACAGGTCTGATGTTGCTCTCGTGGGGTCTCCCAATATCAGGCAGTGGCTGCCTCAACTCTGCTCAAGTGCCATGGTCAAGCGCCCGTGGCCTCGTCTTGGGCACCCAGAGCTGCAAGCATGCCGCAGAAGCACTTGCATGGCACAACTTCCCCGAACAGCACTGTGGGGTCCTTGGACTCACGTAGCGTTGCTTAGAAGTTGTCAAACAAAAAGGGGAACCGAATAACAAGTGTGGTGTGCCGGGCGTTAGGAAAGGTTGCAGTGTGCACAGAGAGGGGTTGCAGTGTGCCGAGAGAGGACATGGAAAGAGCTGGAATGCACAAGACAGCTGATCGTGTCAAAGGAGTGGATAACAAGTAGTAGTAAAACTCACAAGTGAGGTCAGGAGAAGTCAAATTGTCAGCCCATGACGCCTGGCCACCGCAGCTCACGGGCTGGCTGAGCCGTTACCCACCGCTGCCGCCGCTGCCCGGGCCAGCAGTCGGCGGCGGCGGCAGCCCGGCAGTGGCAGCATCAACGCCTGCGTCCGACCGCCGCTCCCACTGCTGCCGCGAGTAGTCTGCGGCTGCCCCTGCTGCATCCACTGCCGCACCCACCACCTCGACCGCAACAGCCCCCGTGGCGCCAATCGCCACCACTGCCCCGCCCACCGCAACCGCCGCAGCGTCACGCGCGAGCGCAGCCGCCTCCTGCGCCGTGCCCTGCAGGCCGCCCTGCCGCGCCGCTGGGGGGTGGTCTAGCCAGCCCTGCTGCTGCTGGTCCTCTGCTGGCTGGAGGTCTGTCTCTGCAGGCAGCTGAACGTCCGGACCTGGCCCTGCGCCTGCCGCTGCCTCTGCCTCCGCTGCTGCGTCCACACCACCAGACCAGTTGCCATCCAGGCCCTGCTCCCTGCTGCCATTCCCACTGCCCTCCAAATCGGCGTCCTTGCCAGCAGCCGCCTCTGCTTCTGCAGAGCTGCACCAGGCGAGCAGCGGGGCGGCCGGCCGCAGCCACCAACGGTCGGTCGCCGGACGCGGCAGCTGCACGCAAGGGCACAGGCAAGGGGGCCAGCACAGCCATGGGTCAGGGATCAAAGACGCAAATGAATACACAGCAAGCAGCGGCATCTGCAACTAATTGCTAGCCCTCCCGCTGCCACTGCATGCACATCCGCCCAAGCAAGCGCTGCCTGGCCCCACCTTTCGCTTGCGGGGCGGCCGCGCCTCTGCCGAGCGCGGCAGCAGTGCGGGGTCCTGCAGAGTGGAAGGGTAACAGTCGAAACATTTGAAGCTGCCACTGTTCAGGAGCAGCTGCACGTCTAGTTCTGCTGAGAGGGCAAGGCAGCACGAGAGGGCCTGCAGAAGTAAAACCCAGATAGGCACAGCGCTTGCCTGCAGTGAATCCAGGTCCAAGTGCAGCAGCATGCCCGCCTGCCCCAAGCACAGCACATGATGTTACGTTGCAGCAAACATCTAAGAAAGTTTAGCTTAACACAAAACTACTTGCCTGCAGCGAATTTAGGTCCAAGTGCAGCAGCATGAGCGCCTCCCCCAAGTCCAGCGCCTGCGCCAGCTCAGTCGCCCCCTGCTTGCCGCCCGGCAGCCACTTGCTGCTGCTGAACTGTACATAGGAAGTCAAAGGGGGAGGGGAGGGTGAGCAGTTGGTGCAGCTGCTGGGGGAAGCTGGAGGACCAGCGGGGGGCACATTGGCTGCACCTATCTGGCCAACATGCAACAGAAGGTCGCATTTAGCAGGTTGCCTCTGCTACGCAGGCCAGCGCTGGTTCTCAGCGAGCACTCGGTGGACCACAGCGGTTCTCAGCAGGCACTCTGAAGGCCACAGCAGCGGCTGGCGGCTCGTCTTGCCTGCGCCTTCACCACCGCCCCTAGAGAGAGTGCGTAGCGGCCCATCATGTGGTGGCCAGGCACGCCGCCCGACCTGCAAGGTTAGCCAGGGGGGCAAGGGCATTGAATTCATCAGGCTTGATTCATGCCACTCGGCACGCACTGGAGCGGCAGTTTCCAGCGCTGCGCCCGGCAAAAGCGGTTGCGTGGGGACGATATTCCTGCTGGCGCTGGTGGGCATGAGTCTGAGAGCAGCAGCCCGGCTGCCCAGCAACCCAACTGTCCTGCAGGTGGGCTCCGCACCTAGCGGCCATGCCTGCGACAACCAACGGGCACATTTCGCAGCACGAATCCGCATCCACCAAGCACCCACCGCGAGATGACAGAGCGCTCGAAGAAGGAGGGCCGCACAATGACGCAAATCTGCTTCATTCACAGCAACCAAACCATAATCCACCAAGCACCCACCGCGAGATGACAGAGCGCTCAAAGAAGGAAGGCCGCACAATGATGTCGCCGCTCCAGCCGATGCGCACGGGGCAGCAGGCGTGGCGGAAGCGCACTGCACAACGGAAAACAGGGGAGCATGCGGTTGACTAGGTAAGTCTTCAGATCCTGCTGTTCTCACTACTGTAGGCTGAGCAACAACAGCGGGTGTGGCAGAAGGGAGCACTGCATGGTGCATTGGTACCACACCCAAAACACCATGTTGCAGCAGACACATGTTAAGTGAGGGATCAGACGGGTTACCTCACCGGTGCCGGGCACGCGCGGCACCGGATCCTGCTCGTTCACCAGAGCTCAGCTGTTGGGACACTCTATTGAGCAAAGGGAAGCATACCATCCATGTTCACAGATAACGACGACAGCGGCTCACCAGTGCCGGGCACGCGCGGCACCGGATCCTGCTCGTTCACCAGAGCCCAGCTGTTGGGGCACTCCAGCTTGAAGCGGGCCGCAAATGCGCGGTTGCCCACCTGCAGCGGAGCGGGTGGGAGAGGGCAGCAGGGCAGGTTAAGGCAGCTGCAAAGGCGCGGTGCCCACCTGCAGCGGAATGGGTGGGAGAGGGCAGCGAGGCAGGTTGGTCCAGCCGCACTACTGGTACGCCTACTGTGGCGCCGCGTCAAGGCCATGGCAACCGGGCAAACAAGTAGCGTGAAAGCAAGCGCAACAAGCTGCAGGTGCTCATTCTCTCATGAAGTTTGGCCCTCAGGCAGGGGTGGCGCTAAGCTGTTAGACTAGACTAGACTAGGTACTCACCCTGGGTGCTCCAAATGTGTAGATGGCAATGTCTGCCTGGGGGTACAGGCGGGTCAGCTCGTGCGCCGCAATCACCGCCAGCGCGCCGCCCAGCGAATGCCCTACAGCAGAGGAGTAGGATCACCGTTGCATGTGAAGCTGCATGTGCTGGCATTGCCAACGGGATGCTACCCAGTAACTGGCTTTCCGCCAGCACAAAGAGGGCAGCAGAATTCGTCTTGGCACAACTTTGAGGCTTTACCGCGCCAGCGCAAAACAGGCCAGCAGGACTTTGAGCCTTTAGGACACACCTGTGAGGTGGAAGCGCAGGCCCGCCTCATCGCTGAACCCAGCCACCGCCTCCTCGATCTGCTGCAGCAGCTGCTGGCGGAAGCCGTTGGCGTTGAACGCGTGGTAGAAGCTGCGTGTGGGGGAAGGGTAGTGTGTGTGTGTGTGTGTGTGTGGCCGCATTTCCCCTCCCCCAACCCATCACCGCTTGTGTGCGTGCGTGGGGGTGGGGGTGGGGGGGGGGGGGGAGGGTAGTGGGGGGGAAGGGTAGTGGGCGAGGCAACCGTTTGGTTGGCAACCGAGAAGGATCAGGCAAGACCGGAGTGTCCTGGCTGCTGCTCAATGGACAGAAGTTGAAGGCGTGGTAGAAGCTGAGAGGGCAGGAGATGGGGAGGGTAGTGGGGCGAGGCAACCGTTTGGCGAAGCGTGTTGGGTCAGGCTGGCAGTTTGGGCGGTGCGATGCTGCGCCTGGTTGCTGCGGAGCACCGACAGCAGCCATCCGAGGCTGTGCAATGCGAGTAACCTGCGCCACACGTGCTGCAAAGTGGCATGCGAAAAGCAAAACAGGCTCACCCAGCGTGCACTTTGAGCAAGCGGCCGCCATGGTACCGCTTGGGGAGGATCGGCGTCTGCCATGCCTGCGTGGGTGGCAGCAACAGGGGCAAGAAGGGATTTGCACCTGAAGCAACGCAGCTGCGGCGATGAGGCAGCCCTTTAAGGGCCTTTTTGGGTGCAGGCGGGCGCAGACTGGCAGCCGACAGGCACTTTTAAGGCGGCCCAGAGGCGGCCAGCAACTGGAGGTGCGGAGCGGCGGCGGCGGGAGAGGAGGGGGCACTGCCGCCCATCCCGCCGTTTGACGGTCTCACGTGCAAAGCGGCCCAGCTCTCCCAATCCGCGGTTACTGTTTGTGGGGGAATCGACTAGAAAATTGCGCTTCAGCTTGCCTTGACATCGGACAGCACGTTGGCCAGGGAGGACGTGCCCCGAAACGAGCACACAATCAGGCCGTCCCGCCAGCCCATCACCGCCCGGCTGTCGGTCTGCAAGGAGAGGGCGCTGCGTGGGATATTGGCCAGCACTCGAGGTGCACACAGCAAGACTGCCCCGCATCATCGCAGCTGGGCTGGCGCGCCTGACAAGCAAGCCAGTGGCTGGCAGCCCACCCGCCGCTGTGCGTTGCAGGCAGGCAGGCAAGCCCACCAGTGCGTCCCTGTCTAGTGCACCAAATTTGCCATACCTGCGGGGAGCGCAGCGCTGCAAATCCGGACAGGCCGAACAGCGCCTGCACTTCCTCTTGGCACATGCCGCCTGCCGAGTCGGGCTGTGAGGGCAGGGGTGCGGGATGGGGAGACGGCTGTGTTGTGCAGGAAGCATCACCACACGAGGCACGCAACTGCGAAATGGCAGTGTGTGGCAAAACCTGGCTCCCTCCAGAGGGACCAGCCAGGGGCGCTGCATCGCAAGCCACGCAAGCCACGCAAGTCACGCAAGCCACGCAAGACAGGGTTTCGCAGCAGCTAATAAGCTCCCGGCCTGGCCTCCTCACCCAGTGTCGGTAAGCGTACTTGCTCCAGGCAAACGAGCGCACTGCCAGCTCCATGCAAAACATGGGCAGCGTTTGCTCCCTCCAAAGGCTCAGCCGCGTGCTGGTCAGCCGAGACAAACTGAGCCGCTCCAGCCGCGCGTGCAGGGCAGCCGCCTCGGCTGGGGACAGCTGCAAGCGCGGGCTGCTGGGGGCTTGCTGCGAGCGAGGGCTGCCGAGTGCCTGCTGAGAACGTGGGCTGTCTGGGTAGGCTGCCTTCTTCCCATTGGGGCTGCCGCCAGCAGCAGGGGGTGCACCTAGCGCACCCAAATTGCCGCCAACCTGCCTGCCGGTTAGTGAGCTGCCTGCTGGCTTGCCTGCCTCCACATCTCCAGTGTCCGCCTGCTGCACCGGCTGTGCCTGCTGTGCCTGCTGCGCGTCCTGGGTTGTGCGCTGCCTTGGGCCCTCAAACATGCCGGCCAGGCCCGCTGGCGCTCCCTCAAGCTCCGTCACAGCCTGCGAGCAGGGAGTGTATGCGGCAGGAGGATCACTTTTCGTCTCGAAAACACAAGCCAGGCAGAAGCATTACTTCACGTCCCTGCACCTCCTGGTGCAAGTGCAAGGAGATTTCACCAGCCACATAGCCAGCCAGCCAGCCCACCTTCTCGGCTGCGGCCGTCAGCCAGCGCCGTCCGCCTGACAGCTGCCCTAGAAGCGCCTGCAAGCCGCCCTGCTGCGTGCTCTGCGCCCGCAGCAGCTGTGCATCTCTTTCCGCCATGGCGGCGGGCAGGCCGTCCAGCGTCCAGCAGAAGTGCTGCTTCCAGGTCTGCATGTTGGGGCGGAGTTTGGTTGGGTGAAGGAAGGTGACGGTGCTTCATGCGCTTGGGAGATCTCTCTGACCGCCTGTAGCAGCCCAGCGGTAGGCGTTCACTGCAACTTGCAAGCGCATCCTGGCCCGTCTAGGCCTGGGGCAAACCCAAGGCCGCCCTGCTTGCATTCACAAGACAGGACCATCTTACCACAAGCACGTCGCTGGGCTGCTCGTGCTGCGGCATCAGGGCCGCCAGCTGGACGATAGCCAGCAGGATGAGCGACAGCTGCAGTGGAACCCGGGGGTTGAAGAAGTGTTAGGCGGCAGCTGGGAAGTTTGTGTCAAGTGAAGGTTAGGCGCGCAGGACCAGGGCTGCTGTCTGGACGATGGCCAGCAGAATGAGCGACAGCTGCGGCGGCAGCAAGGAGGTTGGTGAAAGTTAAGTGCCGGGCAGCACAGTAGGGATTCCTATGTTAGCAAGGAGCATCCCTCTTGCTGCTGAAACAGCAGGCAGGCCACTACAACTGCGCACCTGCACCGGTGCAATGCGCAGGCTGACGCCCAAATTAGAATGGCAAGAAGCTTCTCCTGTGGGGTTTTCCTGCTAGCAAGCTACCAAATCTGCCGCTCACCTGCACCGGTGCCATGCCCAGGCTGACATCCAGGTAGGACCAGCAGCTGGTTAAGTTGACCGACGCAATGACAGCTATCGAAAAGAGCACCACGCAGAACGCCACGGTACCGTGCCGGCCCTGCGAGCAGGTGGGCGGGCCGGTGTAGTGTGTGCTCAGAGGCACAGCCCACTGCTACAGGCGGCATGAGCGGCAGCATAGGCGGCACTTGGGCAAGCACAGAAGGCACAGGTAACGCCACACGTCCAGCTGCATAGCGAAACAAAAAGACGCGTACCAGCAGGCGGATGTACAGGTTGGACAGGCGGTACCGTGCCCACGGCAGCTGGCTGTGGTCCTGGTACGCGCGGCGCAGGTAAAACAGGAACCAAAGGGTGTACAGCGCCGCGCCCACCAGCTGCAAACAGCCGAGGGGAGGGTTTTGTAGGGCTGCGGCGTATCGATCCATAACCACTGCAAGCATTTGGGCTTCAAGCCGGCAGTGTCCTTCCTGGACATGCGGACAGCTTGCAAGCTAGCAACAACCCCAACCGCACCTGTGCCAGGGTCGAAGCGTAGAACCAGTTGCCCTGCTGGCAGTCGTACGACTCTAAGATGCAGTTCACAGAGTCCTGGGCCCGGCTGTTGTTCGGGTCTCGCAGCTGTGGGAAGATCGAGCATTGCTTCGGGTTCACAAGAGGGCTCCTGGAGTGCAGCTGCTAGGCCGCGGTATGTTGCAGATCAGCAGCTGCGCAAAGCGCGGGCCCCAGTGGCCCTCCGCCGGCTGGCTGTCATGCTGCAATCAATGTCGCTGCGGCGCATTTCCTCATCGTTGGGATGCACTTCCGCCCCCATGCGTCTCACCCGCATCACGGTCGTTGCGATGACAAAGCCCTCAAAAATGGCCCACAGCAGGAGCTTGGGGGCGTGCAGTCGCAGCTTCTGGCGCCCTGAAACGTCCATGATGAGCTGCGGCAGTGCAAAGGAGGCGGATGCTTGCTCGATTTCGTGCAGACCTGAGATGCACCGCAACAGCACATTTCTGCCAGCACATCGCCAGCCAAATCACTGTCAAAGTACACAGCGCAGCAAAGCGCGGCAGGCAACGTTGTGCATCGTAGGCCAAAAGTTGCACTGCAAGTGCAGTTGAGCGCAGGCTATGCACCTGCTGATCGGGGTCGGAGGGCGGGTTGGGGCCGTGGTACCGGCAGCAGGCGTGCGCCATCATCGTCATCCTGCAGCCAAGGAACCAGTCAGTATGTCGAATTGCAGGACAGTCAACGGCAACACCAAGCTTGTATGACGGCAAGGCCAGGCCAGGGCAGGCCATGGCGGGGAAGGTGAAGCCAGTCAGTAGACAGTCGCATGACAGGTGCAAGACGGCATACGCCTTGCATCTGCCTCCCAGCCAGCACCCAGCAGGCCCTCACCAAGCAAACGTGCTGTTGTAGGCGGTCCACCGCAACATTGACATGTACGCTGCATAATATTGACAGAAAGCAGCAGCAGTTTGGGTTTGAAATGAGAGCCTCAGCGGCAGCCGTTCTGGCCAGGCTCCTCTTTGCCAGCATGTATGCTGTTTAGCGCAGGCGCTGTTGGTCGACAACTGGCACTGGTCTCAGCCCCTGCGGTGCCAACTTTGCCATGCCAACCTTGCCAGCGAACAGGCAGCCCAGGGACTGCCAAACCAGCGCACCGATGGAGTTGTCAAACCAGGAGCAGTCGTAGCCGATGGCCACGGCATAGGGCGCCGCCCAGAACACCGTCGCCACAATTTCGATGGCCAGCAGCACGCCAGAGGCGCGGCACAGCCCCACGCGGCGGAATCCCCTGCCAAGGCATGGGAAGCACGCTTCGCACGGATCAGGGCGTGGTGAATGACAGTTGCGAAGCAAGCAGCACGCCGGAGGCGCGGCACAGCCCCACGCGGCGGAAGCCCCTGCCAGGGAAGGGAGGTGCAGCTCACAAAGGTCATGGCGTGGCGTAGTGGGTGGCAGTTGAGAGGCAAGCAGCAGCGAGGAAGGCAGGCATGCCCAGGCAGCGGAAGCCCCTGGCAAGGCTTGGGAAGCACACGTCGCAAAGATCATGGCGTGGCGTAGTGGGTGGTAATTGCGAAACAAAGCAGCAGTGAGGAAGGCAGGCAGGCAGCGGAAGCCCATGCGGCATGCGGGGCCAGGATTGTTGGACGAGCCAGCACGACATAGCTGGGCGTATGCAGCACCCGTCAATTGCAACCGCAGGCAGCAACATGCAAACACGTACAGCAAAACGCGCACATGGTGGGAGCAACCACGCAAAAGTATGGTGCAAAAGCTCACCAACTGCGCCGCGCTTCGCGGGTGGCGTAGGCGGCGACAGCAAACCAGGCTCCCAGTCCGACCATGATGGCCAGGGAGGTGCAGGCAATGGCCAGGTTGACGGCATACCTGCGGAGGGTTAGCAGCAGCAATGCGCAAGGCGAGTTAAAGGGTAAGCAGCAGCAACGCACAAGGCGAGTTGGGAGGTTGGAATGGAGGCAAGGCAGCACGGCAAGGCCTTTGGCACGCGCTGGGTGGCCAGCAGTTGGGGAGCAGGACGCTGGGATGAAACGTTTGACTCAAGACAGCACCAGAGAATGAGCAGCAGTGGCGCCTCACCAGGCCTTGTCTTGAGGAAACAACGCCTCAACCCCTGTCGAGCCAAAAACTGCATGTGCAAACATCACCTAAGAACCAACCCATCGAAAACAGCCCTCTCACCAGAAATTGTCCTGGAACAGCGCCTCCGACTCCTTGATGTTGCATTTGAGGCATGACGGCGGCTGGCTCCAATCCCCCAGCGAGTGCAGCACAGGGCGGCCCCCCTGCCTCACCAGGCCGTGTCCTGGAACATCGCCTTTGATTTTATTATTCGCCTTTGATTTTATTATGTTGAGCCACAAACTGTGTGTGCAAACATGCCCACCAGCAGCAGCCCCCCCCCACAACAGCAGAGCTTTCTGTGCCTCACCAGGCCTTGCCCTGGAACAGCGCCTCTGACCCCTGTTGAGCCAAAAACTGTGTGTGCGAACATGCACACGAACCATAGCCATCCAAAACAGCCCCCTCACCAGGCCTTGTCTTGGAAAAGCGCCTCCGACTCCCTGCGAGCATGCAGTGGCAGGTTGTCAACAGGTCATTTTGACCGCCAAGACCCAGATAGCGGCCTGCATCGAGCGCCTTGACTGCAAACATGTCTGCTGCCTCACTTGATGTTGAACTTGAGCAGCACGAGGGCCACCACCCCCAGCACCAGCACCAGGGTGGCCAGGTAGACAAACCAGGAGAGGGCGGCGGCCTGGGTATAGAGCAGGGGACAGGGGAATTTCAGAGGCAAACCAGGAGAGAGAGAGAAAGCCTAGATGGTAGCGAAGGGGATGTGAAATGACTGTTGGTGTGCGATGATCACATGCCGAGGCAAACCAGGAGCGACAGCGCGGCGGCCTGGAGAGCAGAGAAGGAGGTAGGGGGTGGCAGGTGCGTGCGATGCAGTGTGTGCAACGGCGCACGACACAACAACCCAAGACAGCGGCATGGGGAGACGTGAAACAGCAGCAGCGGCTGCAGGGGGCAGGGCCACAGCATGGGCTATAGGCACCTGCCAGGCAGCCCAACCAATAAATGGCCAGGTAGTGGGGCAGCAGCGGCGGCAGCAGCGGCAGGCGAGTCGCAAACAGGCACGTGGTGTGACCAGCACCCACCAACGGCAGTCTGACGAATGAGAAGGAAGCGGCCCAACCACGGCTGATGCCGCACCTCTGTGTTGCTCATACACTCGATGCGCAGGCGCGCCGGCCGCTTGGAGGCACCAACAGCTGAGCGCCCAGCCCAGCGAGCGGCGGCGGCGCCGCCGCTGCCGAGCTGCGCCGCGCGCATGCCGTCCGCCGGCTGCTCGGCCGCCATGTTCACCGCACCGCGGCCATCGGGGTGCTGGCCGCTGGGGCTAAGCGCGCGGGTGGCTCCGCACCAAAGTGGCCCTCGGCGGCAGCTGCAGGCGTTGTTCACGCGCTCGGCAACATGCGTTCGCCGCCGATGATGTATCTGCGCCGCGCCGGGTCGGGCCGACGCTCACCCGTCCACCGCCCCGCTGTGCTCGGGTGGCGGCAGGAGCGGCGGCGACGGGGTCACCAGGGCTGCAAGACTGTTTGACAAGCTTGTGCGTTTGACTGCCGCATGGACACTCATGCCAATAAACGTGGGGCAGCGGTCAGCCGCTAGCGGCGGCATATACACAGTTCTGCAGCAGTCTGAACGGCCCAGCCGGCATGCTGCCGAAAGCCCTGTGCTGCACGCTCACATGCTCGACAGCCACTGCAACTCCTGGGCCATATTTTACAAGAATATTAATTGCTTAAGGATGAAGGAATTAACAAAAACACACGGGTGGGCAACAGTTCATGCATTATGGGAAGGTGGCATGTGAAGGTGATCGCCAGTTTTCTCGCAATACTTCGGCACCTCTCCTACGGGAGGAAGCCGCCGCTACTTGTCTGCCATTCAACAATCAAACTCACTAATTCAATGCGTGATTCCTCAGGCCCCCGGGCCATCTGCCCTTCAGCTTTCAGGTAAAAGCTTGGATGGGTGCAGCGCCCGCCTTGCCATTACCATCCCCCGGATCTTCCAAGCCCATCGCCGCCTCTGCCTTGCTGGCGCTGGTGGCAAACTGCATCGAGGCCGAGCGAGCGGCGTCCAGCTCCAGGGCAGCCTGCCCCGATGCCCCCACAACTCGGGACCAGACGGGGTGGCGAGCGTACACGGTGAAACTGCGGCAGGGGGAGGAGGGGGTTGGTGGACACCGGGGAGCATTGGGCTCGGATGGGCCAGATTTGAGCGGGTGCCATGAACTGCTGCTGCCCATGCCACAGCAGCAGGCAGTGACCGCCGACGGCGAGACCGTGAGCGCGAGCCTGGCCATGGTACAATTGCCAATATTCAACTCTTCCGAGCCGTGGCGCGGCCAAGCAGGCTCACATTTCCTCGATGGGCACGCCCTTCGTCTCCGGCAGCAGGAAGAAAATGAACACCGTCATTATGATTACGAAGCCGGCAAAGAACAGGAACGCGCCCCACTCCTGCATGGGGGCGGAGTAACGACACACGCAGCTCGTTTGGTCGGCGGTGTAATCAGAGGGGAGTGGAAGGCAGGTGGCAGCCGCGCATCCGAGTGTGGGTGCATACAGCTGATTCAACCGCATGCACGGCATCAACCCAGCCGGCGCCCCTTGCGGTGCCGCAGCAGGCAAGGCAGGCCAGCATGCACAGCGCACCATGGCACACAGCATGGACAGGAACCACTGCATGGGCAAGCGAGGGGATATGAGGGCATTGAATCAGTCCACGTGCGTGGCAGGAATGCGCAGCCGCATCCGGTCACAGCACGACCACAGCGCAACCGCAGCACGGCCAGCGCAGCTCACCTGCCCCAGGCAGAAGCTGAGGAAAAAGTTGATGGAGAGGCCCAGGGCAAGGCCGGCGGAGCGGGCGGGCAGGGGAGTGACCTCGCTGGCGGACAGAAGGCCCAGCGGGCCCCAGGACCTGCACCCAACAACTTGTTGAAGATCACTTGCTAAGCACCCAGCAGATCGATCTTGTTCAAGCTGCGATTGGCGCATGCGCAGCAGCGGCGAGCAGCAGCAAGCCATCGGAGGCACAGCAGGAAGCCAGGCACACTGCCGGCAGAACAGGGCGTGCAGCTCACCAGGCGAAGCCTGCGACGAACACACAGATGACAATCTGCACAAAGTACAGAGGGGGGAGATAGAATCAGCAGCTGCAGCAGCGATGCACTGGCACAGTGCTTGCGTGTGTTAGTGGCGTGGGTCCGACGAGCATCAACGATAGCCAGGTGCATGGCCCATGCCAACAAGACGCTGCTGTCTCAGAAACAGCCCGAGCGGCGGCCTGCAAGCCGCCAACACACTGTAGCTGGCTGCTGTACATGTACCACACCGTAGCAGGCTGCTAACATGAGCATCAGCATAATTAGATGCTGAGCGTACCAGAACGCCAAGGGCCACCCCTTCCGGCAGAGTCGCGGTGTTGTAGCGGTCGAAGTAGACTCCCAGCAGCACAGCGGTCACCGCCTGCAGTGCAGCAGTGCAATGCTATGGGTGTTGGCTGGCTGGCTGGCTGTTACATGTCTGTCGTTCGAGGCGACTACACCCCCCAGGTGGCCCACAGAGCTGGGGGGAGAGAGAGGGGCAGCGGACGTGCCTGCAGCTGGGTGCATCCTTCATGCAGCACAGCAAACAGTCACCAAGGACGGTCCTCTCTCACGCAACCAGGCAATGCAGATGCTGGGCAAACCACGCAAGTGCTCAGCAAAGCGGGCCCAGCACCTGGGCCAGCAGCATTTGGACGCCGCCCTCCAGATACAGCACCCGCCGCCCCGTTCGGTCCACCAGGGCGATCGCCACAAAAGTGGACAGCACGTTCACTGCACATGGAAAACCAGGGCATTGGGAACGTGAGTTTCAGCGGGCGGCGAGCTGAGGCGTAGATGCACTATCACGGGGCAGATGGTCTGCGCCGAGCGGCCACTGCTTGGCACCGCCTCTCTGCCCGCCCCACGTATGACCAGCAAGCCACAGGGCCACGCACCGACGCCGATGACGACTGCATTTAGCAGGGCGGCGCTGTCACCCGACCCAAGGGAGGAAAACAGGATGGGCACCTGAAAAAAAAAGCAATGCAAGCGTAGCGGGGGCAGAGGTGTGTTTGATGTAGGCAGGCAGACGCATCAGAGGCAACCGCTGCACACTACATCCCGCGACCCTGCCCATGCAAGTGAATAATAAAACAGCGGAGCCCCGCCACCACACAAGAAGCCCAGCCCCTCCCAGCAGCGCATTCCACGCACATAAAACATAATGGCTGCATGGGGGCAAGGGGAAGCACAGGTGGAACACAGAGAGTGAGCCACTCTGAGACAGCAGCTCCACAGCATGCACAGCACGCACAGCAGGCATGGTGTGCCGCTTCGGCAGCTGCGGCGGCAGCGGCGGCAGCAGCCACAGACCCCAGGGGCTAGCGGCGGCAGCGGCGGCAGCAGAACAATCTACGGCTGCCCACCCGGGCATCACACATGTTGTCCAGATGCGCACCGTTGATGCCTGTGAGCTGCATGAAAGCTGGCACACATGTGGACAGGACGGCAGCAGGGCGGTACTCCCTTCGCGCCAGCAGCACCCAAGCGGCCGCCTGGGAAAAGCTGCGAGACTGCTGCGCTGCTTCGCAGATGTCGTCGTACTCTGCGGCAGCATGTTTTGGTGCAGCTTGGTATGAATGCTTGGCAACGTGGTGTGAAAGCTCAAGTCTAGCCAGTGGGGGTTGCTACAGCTGACCCATGGGGAAGCATGCGGTGCTGCGTGAACATCTGTAGTGGCTGCCACAACCGAGGCATGTGCAAGAACGCAACTCTGGTGAGCTGCCCAGCCCGCTGTACCTGCATCCACTTCGGCAGTGCCGCGGATGCGCTCCAGCACGGCTCGGCCCAGCTCCAGCCGCCCACGCTCAATCAGGCTGTTGGGGCTGTCCGGCAGCCAGAGCGCGCCTGGGAGGGAGGGCGGAGAGGTGCAAAATGGAGGCTCAGGCAGGGCATCAGGTTGGGTTCCAAGGCGCGCAGCATAACGTATGTTGCTCTCAATACTGAACTTTGTTTTGGAATCAAGACTGCCTAAGCAGCAGAAGCAGCCCACCCAGGGTGAGGCCCAGGGCGGGCACGATGGCGAGGCCCAAGCTGAGGCGCCAGCCCCAGGACAGATCTCGAATGCCGTAGTTGATGAGCTGCAGCACATTGTGTTTAACAAAGTAGCCATCGGGAGATTTGCTGGCATGCCGCTCCGAGCTGTCAACATGAAGGCTGGGCCGGTAGCAGGCCAAGCAGGTTAGGCTGCATGAGGTAGGCTGCATGAGGTATGGCATGTCAGTGACAGTGCACCCCAATTGAAAGCATGATGCACCACAAGGCTGGTGGCGGGATGCTTGCCTGCGCAGCCAGGATGCCGACGGTGGTCGCCAGCTGGAACAGCATGTTGATTGCGCCGCGATGCGCCGGCGGGGCCATCTGGGCGGCAGGGAAGGGGGTCGCGCGGAGAGGGCACTGTGCTACGCCAGTGTGTCTGTGCACATGTATGCATATGCGCCACCACACACACCACCTGGAGTGCAGCTGCTGCCTTGGCGGCATATCCCTGTCTGAAACACAGCAGGTCGAGGGAGCCCTGCTCACCTCAGAAAGGTACAGCGGGGCGCTCTGTGCCGCAAAGCCTGCATGCAAGTGGCACAGCAATAGCACAGCCCGAGGCCGTGCCGCACTGAGCTGAGGGTCAAACAAGGCAACTGGCAGGAAAGGAAGGCGGTGCATCAAATTCCAGCCTGGCTGTACTTGCAAAGGCGTCGGCTCATTCAGCAGCCAGCAGCGACTGCAAGCGACCGGCAAACCCAGCTGCTGGCTTACCCACTCCAATGCCCAGGAACATCCGCCCAGCGTAGAGCATCCCCAAGTTTTGTGCCGCGGCGTTCAGGATCTGCAGGGATTGGGGGCAGGCAGCGGCAGGTTGGCAAGGGGTGGCAGGTTGCAAGCATGCCCATCTGCCGGCTAGCCGCCGGTGTGCAGTGCTGCCGGCATGCAGCACCGCTCAGTGGGAGCAGCCTTCACCAGTTGCAAGCAGCAGCATGCTCCATGCATAAAAAAATTCCAGAGCATGGAGGCGACCCCTGTCGCCCTCATCCCCCAAATGGGCAGCGGCACAGCACGCACAGCGGCACAGCGTGCACAGCGGCACAGCACGCACCCCTCCAATCAGGAAGGAGGTTCCTCCCAGCAGCATTGAAAGTCGGCGGCCCCAGGCACGAGTGACGCCTCCCGCCAGCAAGACAACAACCATGGCCGCCAAGAAGAGGGAGGACGTGAACAGCGCTAGGGTCTGGTCATCAAAGGTGCAGTCTGTAAACAAAGGTGGATGGGCCATGAGGCAGGGCAACTGGTCTGCATCCGCCCGCCGCCCTGTGCGCCCCGGCAACAGCAGCGCATTAAACAAAGGCAGGCAGCAGGCACACTGGCGGTCAACATTCGGGTAGGCAGCAAGCCAGCCAAACCATCAATTCTTAGCAGCGTGCCAGGAGCTGTCTGCCAGGTTCAGGCAAGCACAAACCCGTTGGGGACCGCCGATGTGCGCACATGGATCGTTGGCCTCCGGGCTGGCCTGGGATGCCTGCTTGGACTCGTACCTGCGTTTATCAATATAATCACAAATTGGTGTATTATAATATAAATGCTTGCTGGACTGCCTAGGCTTGGACTCGTACCTGCATCACAACACTTGCAAGCAGGGCCGACGATGAACGACGGTTTGAAAAATAAATGCAGCCAGCCCACACAGCAGCGGCACAGGTGCGCACACGGAACAGCCAGATGAGTTCACTTGATGGCAGTGGCGGCAGCGCACACTGAGGGGAAGAACTGCTCCAGGAAAGAGTTCATCGAACACACGCCGCCCGTCACACCCTGTTTGTTTGGGAGCGGGGAAGGACAGAGGTGCAGGTTTGGCTGAGCTGCTGAGCCCGAGAGGCAGGTGTCGCAGCTGCGGGTGGCGCGGCGCTTCTCAAACTGTGAGCCCGCATGCCCGGGGATATTGCAGCAGCGGTTGCGCACTGCTGCACCTCAAGACAGGCTCCGCTGCATGCCCTGCACGCCGAACAGCATGCAAACACTGCAAACACTAAAATTCATTGCAGCGCACAATGTCAAAGCCCATGAGTCCTCCAGCCTGCGCCGCCAGAAGCGCCACTATGACCAGGTAGCGGTTCAGCCCGCCGCTGCGGCACAAGAAAAGTGGGGGCCAGCATGACTTCAAGTTGTTGGGTGCATCAGCGGCTCAGGCAAGGTCTCGCTGCTGTGCTGCACTGCCTGAGTCCACTGCTGTGCATGTGGCGCTGCGGCAGTCTGTGTCGCAAGCTCCGTTGCGGATATGCATAAAACCCAAAAATGGAATGGAAACTGGCTGCTGCAGCCCAGATTTCCGCCAGCGCTCCGCCGCTGCTCGGCGGCGGCGCCGGCGTGGCGCCGCGGCCGCTGCCTCACCGGTAGCCTGCGGCCCGGCCGGCTGCCCCCACAATCTTTGCCGACTTCTCCGATTCCATGGCGCCCCTGCGAGGGCCGCGCGAGCAAGGCCTGCCCGTATCCAACTGAGAATCCTGCCGGGGCGCTGCAGATCGTGTGTTGAAGTCTTTTTATCGTTTTGTGGAGAGGTGCAACGCGCTTGGAGCTGCGACGGCGGCGGCAAGTGGGCCCCGCGGCACGGGTCGACACCTGGCATGCTTCTATGCATAGGCTGGCGGCCAGGTTTTGGACGGTAATTACTCGCAAAGGAGTTATGAGATGCATCGAAACCGTATGGGGGCGGTGTCGGGCTGTGCGACGGTTGCCTGCCCCGCCGCTCGGTGCTGCCGCTGCCGCCGCTTAATCACGAGCCGCCGGTTGCCGTCTAGACAGGGTGGGTGCCCTTCATGTTCTTTCCGCCACACCGCATATTATGCTGTTGGCGTCCTACCCGGTGAGCAGTAGCGCATGGCTGCTGTGCCTCAGGTCCAAAGGTGCACCTCTGCGCAGCGCAGGCCCCAACGTCTCGACTTAGTGGCGCACTGGCATGAGAAGCGCGGCGCGTGGCAAACATTCGGTTACCAGGTGAATAATGAAGCGGTGGAGGCAGGATTTCAGGGTGGGCATTATCATGTGGCAGTGTGAGTGTGAACATGAAAAGGCATGCTGAGGGCTGGAGGTATCACCGGTTGGCAGGCAGCGGAGTGTGGAGTGAGAACAAGAATATAAGTGGGCGTGAGTGCGGAGCGCAAGCGCAGGGGCGAGTGATTGAGAGGCATTACGCACAAAGAATTCGGCTCAACAGGCAACTCAGAGCAAGCAGGAGGTTGTTGTCTGCAGCAGGCGGCCGCTGTTTGTATGCTTGCACACGGCGGTGCAGTCATGACTGGCCATATGCCGCTGGCGCTCTTTCAAGGCGCTATCAATCATAATTCAGTGGGCAGTCAGGGCCAGCCCCGGAGCTCGATGTCTGCAATTGTAGGCGGCGTTTCTGTCGGTATGACCTCCTCTTTCGTTTGGTACCGCGGATAAGTCACCACCAGCACCAGGCTGCAGGGCAAAAGGGAGGGAGGGAGGGAGCGGAGATCTCAAGTTGCCGCATGCGCCACTGAATCGACATCCGCCACTGCTGCAGGGCATTCACAAGCAGCGGCTGCGCGACAAGCAGCAGACATTCGATCCCTTGGTGCACCCTGCATGCCGAAGCTCCCTGCATGCATGTCCACAATCCCCTCCTCACTCGTCTGCAGCCGCCTTCTTAATGCTGCCGCTGCACGCTGGCCCGAAGCAAATCGTGCCCGGCACGGCATACGACTTGGCTGCATTGAAGTCGCACACTGCAGGAGGGGACGGCGGCAAGCAAGCAGTCTCGGTAGCGGGCCATTTGAAAGCCATCAGCAGGCCGGCCTGCCATGCGGGCGGTGCAAGCAGTGTTGCAGTGGCCCTGGACCAACGGCCAGTTGGCGGCTCCGGCTGCTGCGCCCCGCTCCAAGCGAACTGCGCACATGGTCTGGTGCATACACACCAGCATACCGAATAGTTCAGCTCTCTCGTTCCCGCTTGCCAGCTCAGCCGTGTCCCAGCAGCTGCAGCCATATGAAACATGCAAGTCTCAGCGCAGCTGCTCATCACACTCACCCTGCTTGTTGCCCCAGGGCGGGCAGACCGCCATGGCCGCTTCCATGGGCATCACCATGCTCAGCAGCGCCACATTGTTGGCCGTTCTGATCGTCCAGTTGGCGGTGGACAGGCCTGAAATGCGTGGGAAGCAAAAGGCAGCAGCAGAGTGGCAGCGCTGGAATGCAACTTGCATTCAGTGAACTGATGAGGGCGCAAGGGACCAGCCGCAGCCAGCCGCGGCCGGCCGGCCGGCAACAGGACCACCGCACAAGCAGCGGCCAGTCCCTACAGATGCTATATTTCAAGCGGTTGCTGTCAACTTGTTTGAACCACACGGTGCGGCGTACCTTGCAAGAAGTAGTTAGTGTGGCGGTACGTGAGCTGGAGAGCTTTTGGGTACAGCACGTGGCCCTTCACAGCCAGGGGCATGGTCCCCACGCACCGAACCTCCTGGGTGTGCACCTGGGTGTGGGTGGGTGGCAAGCACTAACGATTGAGGTTGTCTGGGCATGGTGCATGTGGCTGAGAATTGACGGAGAACGTTTGGATGGCAGCGGGTGGAAAGCGCAAGGTGCGCTGAGACAGGGGTGGGGCACACTGCAGCGCTGATGGCAGCAGGTGGCAGGCATGCACACCAGGCACGCTGCGCAAGTGAGCACTCCATGCAAGCATAGGACCACGCATTTCCCAGCCAGCCTGCCCCGCCAGCTGCGCCCGCACACCCCACCTGCTTGGGTGCGCACGGGATGTCGGTAATTGTGACTCGATAGCGGAACGGAGGGTTGGCGCCCACACACTTGATTGTAGGGTCAATCTGCAGTTGGGAGAAGCCCCTAAGGGTCAGCTGAGTGCTTGGGCACATGCCGTCCTGAGGGCAGGTGACACAGGCTGCGCTGGCTGCACCTGTGATGTGGAGCGCTAAAGCTGTCCCCGAATTGCTGACACTAAGCACGCCGCCACAGCTGCTCGCCGCTGAAAACTGGAAAGCGGCTGCAACGCTGAAACAGCCACGAGAGCGCACCAGGCAGTCTTCGTTCCTGCTGGTGTTGAGCTGGGCCACGACCTTGGGGTTCTGCGTAGCAGGCAGGCATGGGGTGGTGGACAGGGTAAGTTGCAAATGCAAAAGTTGGCAGGTTGGGATGCACATGGTGCCGAAGGCGCCTCCCTCGCACTGAGACTGGATGTCCGGCAGCAGGGCTCACTTGCAGGTTGCTGAACGCATGTGCAGGCACCGGCAAACCTTGGCGCAAAGCATGCCAGCGCGCACCTGTGTCCAGATGTCCCGACTCGAAATCGACCACTGCGTCTTTTCGCTGGGTGTGAAGAGCAGCGTGCAGGCGCGCTGCCCCAGGTGCATGGCAATGGTGCACGAGGCATCGGGACGCAGTCCGCCAGGGATATCCTCCCCGGCCGGGGTCTGTCCATTGCCGTACTGCGGACAAGTGGCACACAGGGGCGGTGCAGGATGAGTGTGAGGAGATCGCAGGCTGGAGATCCCTGGCAGGATGGGCACAGCGTGCAAGAACAGGCCCCCCAGTGCTTTGCAGGAGTGCCGCACAGCGGCAGCCGCAAGTTGTGCACTGTCCCTGCGTCTCCTGCCCCGCCGCTCCCACTCTGCCTCACCACAACGAAGTAGGCGGTGGTGTAGCCATCAGTGATGGGGTTCAGCACTTCATACGTGCGCTGCACCTGGCAGATCTCAGTGCCGCCCACTTGGCTCAAATCGTGGGCTGCAGACGCGGCGGAGAGGAGAGGGGGGGAGCCAGAGGAGCGGTGAGATTGGTCCGGCAGAGTGGACGCAAGGCGGCAGATCAGGGGCGGTACACCTGCGCAGCTGCGCCGCAACAGCAGCGCGTGGAGCGGGGCAAGTCGGCGGCTGGGAGCCTGCTTCCCTCCTGCAGCCCAATGCGCTCCCTAAACACCACTAGCAGGGTTGCAAAGATGCTGCAAAACCGTCGCTCACCCACGCGGCTGGCAAACATGAAGGGCATGTTGAGGCCGAGGGAGAACTCGACCTCTCGAATCAGCCGCCCCTGAGGGTCCTTGAACACCCACGTGCACGACTCGTTGTCCGCTGATGCATCCACGCCTGCGGCAGCAGCGATGTTGGGCGGCAAGCATGGCAGGGCATCAACGGGCCGTGTGCACACAGGTGCATGAGATTCACTGGCAAGCGTACATTGAGCGCATTGTGCAAGTGCGAGGCTGGGCAATGCAGCCTTCCAGCAGGCCTGGGCTGCGGCGCAGTTGTGACAGTAGAATCTGGCGTATCATGACAACCTTCCACCAGCCGAGCACACTTGTCAAGCAAAACCAACATGACAACCTGTCGCCAGCCCAGCGCACATGTCAGAAAGAAAGGAAGAAGATAGAAGAAGCGCACCTGTCATGAAGTTCCAGTGCTGCGCCGTGGTGGCCAGGCAGCCCTCGCGAGTGGTCTGCGCCTCACACAGGCGGCAGTGGCTGCGCCGCTCTGCGTCCAACCGGGGGTCGTCGCAGCTGTTGGGGATGGTCTGCAGGGGCAGCGGTCAGCCGGGAATAGGTTGGAGGTTGGGAGGTGCGATGGCAGGGCCGCCGGCGGCAGCTGTGGGGAGAGCGGGCTGTCGGTTCTCATGAGGCCCGCTGCGTCCCTCGGCACAGGCGGGCGAGCGGGCAAGCAGCAGGGGGGGCGACAGGCCAAGGGCAGGCGCCTGCCTTCCAGCCAGCCGGCATCAAGAGAGAGCGCAGCGCAGTACGCCAGCCAGGCCTCAATGCAGGCTGCCCGGCATGCATTGGGCATGGGCTGCGGCTGGCTGGGATCAAACGCTGCCGCCCACAGCTTCACCTGGTTGATGAGGAACATGTCCGACTGAGGGACAAAGGGCGCGTAGCTCTTGCCGGTGTACCTGCATAACACACGGCGGGTACAGATGGGGCAGAGTGTGAAGGAACGCGTCACAACCGCGGGACGCTTGGGGCACATAACTTGCGAGCTCTGCGGTTGAGAGGTGCGGGCCCTAGAAGCCAGTTCCAGCCCTTCTCATGCCAGGCGCGAGTGCTGTGGGGCTGCGCAAGCTGTGTGCCCGTTTGCAGAGATAGTTGAACGGGGCCCAGGGGGCTGGTGCACGGGCGGTGCCCTGTGCCTTTTCAACTTTGAAAGCGAGACCGCGAGGACCGCCCGCCCGCCTAATCCGGTGCTGCAGGATCGGCGGTGCCAGCACACATCCGCCGGCCCCGGCTGCTCCACCACAGCTGCTGCTGCCAGCAGGCGGCTGTGGGCTCCAAAATGGCCGCGCTGGTGGTAGGTATCTGTGCACGGCTGGAGAGGCAGCTGCGCCGGCCGGCGGCAGCGGCGACGGCGGGCGGCGGCACTCACTCGCAGCGGGGCCTCCAGGCGGGTTGCACGCGCGTAGGGCGCCGCCCCGTCTCTTGGCAGCTGGCAGACCCGACCCAAAGGAGCAGCAGGGCCGCAAAGAGGCGGCCCGGCCGGCTCGACGCCATCGTCATGTCTATTCAGCAATGCTCTTCGGTAGGCTGCCCGACTTTGAACAAGCTGTGGGAGGGCTGCGGCGGGCCGATGACGCGCCCATGCGCTGGCCCCCCCGCCAGCTGGGCTGCCAGTTCCTGCAGCCCTGTACGCTGCCCTTCAAACCATCTGAACCGGGCTCGGCAGCCGATCTATCGGGCGGGAGGGCGCGATGGGGCGCCGGCTGGAGCTCCTGACGCTGGCTCTCCTCCTGCAGGCCATATTTGTCGCCGGGAGTCGCATGCACGTAGTGGGGGAGCGACTCACTCTTGCAGGTGCGACTGGCGGGGTTGCACCGTTCGCCATGGCGAGGGCCGCCGCCGCCCGGGCAAGTGTCTCAGCCCTGCCGCCCATTCTGCTCCCTCCTCTGCCAGGGAGGAGCGTGGTGATCTCGATGGACAAGAAGGGCAAGCCATCGGAGCGGTGAGATACCCGCCGGCGGCGGCGGCCGCCGCTTGCGCCCCCTCCCACAGTGGGACCACTGCGCAAGTGCTTGCCGGCGAGCCAGGCACCTTGGCGCACACTGCTTGCATGCACCGCAGCAGGGCCTGCGCCAGCACGCCTTTGGAGCTGCATCCGCGCCCGTGCGGTGCCGCTGCCATCGCCCGCCGTCCGCAACACTTGCACGCGGTCCTTCATTTGCAATCAGCTCATCCCTAACCGGCATGCCTGCTGCATGCCACCCCTCGTGTTGCAGGTCGCTGGTGGTGCGCACGCCATCCAGCCTGCGGGTGCACGTGCTTCCCAACCCTGAGCTCCGGCGCACGTTTGACGGCCTGAAAAGCGGGCAGGACATCAATGTCACCGGCATCTGGTTGTCCCGTGGCCCGGGCGCCGCACGCTCCGCAGCAGCCGCCTCCGCCGGCAGCGGCCACAGCGCGCACGCCGCGCGGCTGCCCCCCGCGCTGCAGCGCCTGCAGATGGCCAGCGCCTGGGCGGCCGCCGGCTCGGGCGGCAACACCAGCCTCGCGCAAGCCGCGTCGGTGGCACCCAATGCGCTGTCTGTCTACTGCTTTATGCCGAGCGTCATGCAAATCTCGGGCGGCAAGCAGACCGCGCCGCGCGTGTCCGGTGAGACTTGCTCCTGCTGCACTTGCAGCTGGGCTTCCAGGAGGCGCCGTGGCTTGACGATAGTGCTCTGCACCATGACGCTCGCCATGCCTCCATGCGCTGAGTTGCACTGTTCGCAGCTTGCTGCCGACCGCACCACTGCATGCACGACTGCTGCCCTTTAGCGCCTTGCATGCAAGGAGCCGCTCAGTTGCAACACGCACCCAAAGTGCTTACTCCTTCCACTCGCTCTGCAACCCTTCAGTCGCGTCGGTCCCTGTGGCGGCGGCTGCCGCGGGCGGTGCCATGGCGAGCGCGGTGGCTGTGGTGACCAGCAACACTCTGGTTGAGCCCGACGTCTCGGTGCTGTTCATTCCAAGTGCGCCTGATTGCTTGCTGCCGGCTTGCGCTGCTCAAAGGCTGATGCAGGCTTGTTGTGTTGCAGCCGCGCCTGCTGCTCCGGGTAGTTGTGTGTTTTGCACCGTTGCAGCATGACCCATGCCGCCCCACGCAGCGCTCGCGCTCATGCAGCCCTTGTTTCGGCCGCCTGCCTGCTGCAGTCGAGGCTGCGGATTCCGCCGGGGGTGCTCGTCTTGGTGTGCTGCCGCAGTAGCAGTGCTCACGCAGCCCCTTTCCACCCATCCCTTGCAGTTGAGGCTGTGGATCCTGCAACTGGCCAGGCCTGCCAAGGCACCCGCATCCCCACAATGACAACCGCCGACATCCAAAAGGCAAGTTTGTCGTGCAACAAATTTGCTGGGGCGCATGACTTTGGGGTGGCGGCTGCGGCAGGCAAGTAAGGCGAATCATGCCCACGCAGCCACCAGCTCCTGCCGCGGGCATCCGCTGTTTAGAGGGCACAACACAGTATCCCCTGCCCACCTGCTTCGCGGCACCTTGCTCACAACCGCTGCTCACCCTGCTGCTCCCCTTCTGCGTGCAGTCTGTATTCGTTGAGAAGAACCCGCTGGGTCCCACGGTGGGAGGCATCTACAGCCAGTGCTCCCACAATAAGAGCCGCATCAACATGCAGAACAGCCTGGTGGCGGAGCGAGTGCGCCTGCCCTGCGCTGGCAACACGTAAGGGGCTTGCAAGCCCAGTCCGGCCGCTTATTGCATTGCCCAAGACAGCCCGCCTGCTGCTTGGTGGCTTGCGTGTTGCACCAGCCCTCATGGTATGGCGAGAGGGTGCATTCTGCTCCCCTCGAGGCTTTGCATGACGTGCCCAGCTGTTTTGCCTGCCCTGCCCGCAGCAACGGCTACCCCTGGTCCTTCTCCAAGTGCGACTTCGATGACTTCAACTGCCTTCTTATCTCACCTCTGACATTTCCTGTTTGTACACTGCAGCAACGGCTACCCCTGGTCCTTCTCGAAGTGCGATTTTGACGACTTCAACGGCTGGGCGGACGCCGCGGATGCCGTGCTGCAGCAGCGGGGCGTGGACATCAACAAATACAAGTACAAGTGAGGCAGACATGTGGAAAAGAGGGGGAGGAGGAAGGAAGGAAGGAGGCAGGAGGAAGCAGAGTTAGGGCTTATCTGAGCTGCCACGTTGCTGCTCTTGCGTCTCCTCATTGCAATGCGTCCTGTGCCCTCGCGGCCACCGCTTCTGCATCCTTTAGCAACTGCCCGGGTGCCCAGCCCAGCCCATGTGATGTGCGCCCTGCTCTGCTCCCATGATCTGCAATCTGCAGGGTGTACCTCATCCCGCCAGGCACCTGCGGCTGGGTGGGGCTGGGATACGTGGGCTGCGACGGCTCCTTCGAGTGCCGCGCCTGGGTGAGCACTTTGCCATGGCATGCTCTCACCCTTCCGGCTGACCTGACAGGCCATGCTGTGCATGCCATGCAGTGCATGCTGTGGAGCGGCGCTCGCCAGCTGTCAGCCAAGCGCATTGGCCCATCAAGCTGCCACTTTGGCTGCGCAAAAGCTGGCGATTGATTGAAGCTGTACTTGTGCGCCTACCAACGGCCCGCAGACCCACCTGCATCTAACCATTCATGTGCTCCGAAATTCACTCGTCCGCAGATCAACGGCGACTTTTGGGGAGTGCCCCAGGCCATTGCGCACGAGCTGGGGCACAACCTGTTTCTGGGTCATGCCTCCGCCTACCTGCCCGATGGCCAGCTCGACGAGTGAGTGGCAGCAAGGCAGCTTTTGTTGCTGCCATCAGCAGCAGCTGCCGTGAGCTGCAGCTGATGAGCGCCCTGCAGCCGCATGGCCTGGTTGGGAAGCAGCCATCTGCAGCTGCCGAGGGCAGAAGCACACTGCCAGCTAGCAAGCAGTGCATTCTGCTGCCATGCCCGCTGCTGCCGTCGCTGCTGCGACTCTGTCTGCACCTCTTGCGGCTGCCCATTCGACTCGTTCACAACCCATCTTCGTTCTCCCGTTTTATGTGCGACAGGTACGGGGACGACAGCTCCCCAATGGGCCACTGCTGCGACCCCCGCTGCTTCAGCACGCCCCAGACGTGGCAGGCAAGTGATTGTTTGGCAAGTGATTGTTTGGCAAGGGATCGTTTCAGGAGCCCTCACATGCTGTCCAAGCGGGCCGGAGTCAGGCGGCCTGCTCAGCGAATTGGGTGCTGCTGCTGCTGCTGCCATGATGCTGCCACTCAAACCCTGCTGCCGCCATGCCCCATCGTCCCCACCCCACCCAGGCTTGGCCGCCTTCGCAACCCCACTCATTCAACTGATTGTAAAACCGTCCTTTCGGTGCAGATGGGCTGGATCAGCGTGCAGCAGCTGGACGCCACCTCCCTCAAGCCGGGGACCAGCAAGCAAGTCTGGCTGGGCAGCCAGTCAACCGCAGCCAGCGCGGGGCTGCGCATCCTGACGCCCTGGGCCAATGGATCGGACCCCATTTTCCTCGGATTCCGGACCGCAGCCGGCGGAGGTAAGGGGGATCTAGGCTGCCAGCAGCTGAACCTACTCAATGGTTTGCTAGGTTTGGGGAGGCCGCTGGACATGGGCGGGCATGGGCAACCCTCCGTCTCTGCGTGGCGCAGCACCCAACAGCACACAAGCCACCGCCAGTTGGCCCAGCGTGCCGCAGCCCTCTCAGCGCAGCGCTCTAAACACTGCGCATGTCCCTCAATGCTCTGCAGACAAGCTGCTGCCGGCCACGGTCGCCAAGCGCGTGCACATCTACCAGTCACCCGTGTCGGGCACCTATGATGCAGTCAACTCCATCTGGAGGGGCTCGCTCGCAGGTCAGGAGGGCAGCGCGCTGCACTGATGCCGCCGTGCACTGGATTGCCGCGCATTGCTGCTGCTGCCGGCTGCGCACTGGACAGCATGGGCAGTGTCATTCTTGGCCGGCCAGTGTACCAGCTGCTGGGCATGGTCACCTGTTGCGGCACGTGGGCATGCTGCGTATGCTCTGCCTACTCAACCGCCTCCCTTGCTGCTGTTCCCTCCCTTTGTCGCAGCTGCCGGCGCTGCATGGGCCCACAGCCCCACCGGGCTCGTTGTTCGTTTTGTGGGCGTGGCAAACGGGGGAGCAAATGTGGCTGTTTGCCGCAAGGCGGTGCCGGCCAGGGAAACTCTAACCTCCTGCAAGACCGGGCAAGACAACGACTGCAACGGCAAGACCGGCTGGGCGGATCCCGTCTGCAAGCCGCTGCTGCTGGCAGCGGGGCTGGCGCCGCCGCCTCCCCGCCCGCCGCCGTCGCGGCCGCCCTCTCCGCGGCCCCCGCCGCCGCTGCGCCGCCCGCCCCCGCCCCGGCCGTCGCCGCCGCCGCCGCCGCCGGTGGTGCGTGCCGGCCGGCTGCTGCTGCAGGAGCAGTGATGCTGCCGCACAGGGCATCTGCTCGCTGGTGCTGCGGCGGCCGGCGCTGCGATGTCTCCCTGAGTTGCTCCTCTGAGATCTCAGCTCGGACGTCTGTTTGGCAATAAATTTGAAATCCCTTGGTCGCCCTGCTGCTGGTGGCACCCACAAATCTTGCCTCGACCCAACAGTCGTCTGGTAGGGTGCTGCAGACGTTTGCCACAAGTGCACATTCTTTCCGCATTGTCCACCCTGCACCACCTCCTCCTGCCCGCCTCAACTCCCGTCACCGCCGCATTCACCGCCGCCTGGCTCCCCAGACCACATCAGCAAGAGCGACTGCACTGCCATGCAGCCGCCGCAAGCCCTTTGCCCCTCCCATTGAAATACCTCTCACAATGCCACTTCCACTCTGCACCTCCCACCCACAAATTGATGGACTGCTCTTTTTGCCGCAGTCCAGTTCGTATGTTGCACATGCCACACAGACTTTGATTTGCACCTTCACCCTCCGCGTACCCACCCACGCACACTTCCCACTGCCCTTCCATCACACCATGCTGGTTGGCCGCGCATGTGGTCCCTGAGCCCCTCGTGCGCCCGAACTCCTACGTATACCATTTTTTCCCACCCGACTGCAATTGTCAAATTTTTTCCACTTGAGTGTAATATTCAGTATTTAAGTCCAGCTTGAATCACTGGCGCAAGGTGGCTCACAGGCGGCGGCCGCATGTCGGGGTGGGGCAGAGCGGCGCAGCGCAGCGGCGGCGGCTTGGCACCTGGCCGCCCTTGGATCCGCGACAACTTTCAGCCAGCTCACGCCGTCTCCTTGGCCATCCCCTCCTTATTGCTCCGCCCCGCCAGTGCAGCCGTTAGGTGCCTGCACAGCCGCAGCGCGCGCCACAGCGCCGGAGCGCGCTGAAGGAGCAACGTGCAGGCCTCCTACTGTCGGCAGCAGCAGCGCCGGAGCAGAGATAGCCGCGCCTTGCCCCCACCGCCGCCGCCAATGGCGGCCGCGCCCACCTACCGCACGGCAGCTGTGTTCACCCCCAGCCGGCCGGGAAGCTGCACCAGCGCAGCATCTGAGGTGGGTGCAGAATTGTATTAGAACTGCAGATGATTGGTCGAAGCAGCACATGCTTCTGCACCCACACTCAACCGCCGCTGCGCATCCATTGCAGGCCATGCCCGCAAGCACCGCCGCCGCCGCCGCCACTGCCCGGCTGCGCCACTCTGGTACGCAGCATGATGTGCAGCCACCTCGCAGCGTGCAGCAGGGCAGGGAAGCAAACCTGGATGCTCAGTCTCAGCGGGTCGTGTCCCTGCTGCTCAAAGAGCTGAGTGCTGCCCGCAAGCAAGAGCCAGCAGCGGCGGCAGAGCTGGCGCAACTGAAAGGCGAACTTGCCGCGGCGTCGCAGCGGGGCGACAGGGAGCGGCGGCGGGACTCAAGTGGTGGCGGCCGGGGCATAGCAGCCGCCGGCGGGCGCATCCCCGCTTTTCGCCCCGCCGGCCAGGCGCCGCCGCCGCGGCAGGGCAAGGCGCGGCCGCTGGCGAGCCTGGCAGAGCCGCCCCCAGCAGCACCCACAAACAGGGCTGGCAGCCAGGGTGAGGCGGAGGCGCTGCAGCAGCACAATGCAGAGCTGCGGTCCCAGGTGGAGGCTCTGTATGCCCACTGCCGCCACCTGCAGCGCCAGCTGGGTGCTGGCAACGCAGCCGCCAAGCCTCCTGCATCCAGCAGCAGTGCAGGTGCCAGGATTGCAGTTGATGGGCTGACTGGGCAGGCTGCAGTTGCGGCACATGTGTGCGCGCCCCAGCGGGAGCACCAACAGCAGCCGGCACAGGCGGCATCGCCGCAGCGTGCGCAGCGAGCACAGCACACTGGAGAGCGGGACGGCGGCAGCACGCTGCTGGCGGCAGTCGTGTGCAGCTCGCCGCGGCGCGCACGCAGCCCTGCACGTGTCAGTGCTGCGGTTGTGAGCTCTCCGGCCGCTGGTGGTGCGGTTGAAGAGCTGTCAATGGCCCTGTTTGAGGCAAGCAGCATCTGGGCGGGTAATTTGCTGGGAGAGCGGCGGATTGCAAGGCACTGCGCATGTGTTGATCCGCGGCTGCCACTCCGGTGGGCAGCAACAGCATTGGCTGCCAAGCTGCCTAGCAGGCCCGAATTGTATGTAAGTATTTTCCTTGCCTCTGCCCTCCCTCCTCGCTGCCCCCACCCACCCTCCCTACTCTCCACCCGCCCTGCCTCCCGCTTGCCACAGCCCGCCCCTGAAGACGCCGACGGCCTGCGCCTGGCACTGAACCGCGCCCAGCGGCACAATCTGAAGCTGTCCTCTAAGCTTGCAAAGGCGCGGGATGAGGCGGTCGCAAAGTGAGCTGAGCATGTGTTGCAACCAATCTAGCTGCCAGCTGCCCGCTCGCTTCCCTGGCCGGGAGGGCACCTTGCTGCCATGTGGACCGTGCCTAGCGTCTTAACAGAACTGCCAGGTTCAGCATGGCAGGGCTTACACTTAAGCCTTCTCCTGATGGCAAGCCTCCCCTGCCGCGCCTGCCCTCCTCACAGAGCGTCCGAGGCGCGACGCTGGGCCGCCGCTGTGGAGCAGCAGGAGGGGCAGCTGTCGGAGCTGCGGGTCCAGCTGGAGGCGGAGCGGCGGCAGCGCAGTGAGGCGCAGCAGGCGCTGGCGGCGGCGCGGGGGGAGGGTGAGGCAGCAAAGGAGGATGCCGCCGCGCTGCTGGGCCAGCTGCGGGCTGCCGAGGCCATGGCTTCTGCCGTGGAAGGTGGGAGTGCAGTGGCTGTGGTGAGGGTGGGGCTTGCTCTGCGGTCGATTTCAAATTCGAGGCTCTCTGCCAGCTGTCCGGCATGCAAGCTTGCACCCGCTGCTACGCGCGCGTCACTGCCACCATCAACACATGGCGTTCCAACACCCCTCTCATGCTGCTCTTGGCACACAGGCGAGGCCGCCTGTGTGCGCGGCCAGCTGGCGGTGGCAGAGGAGGCGCTGGGGCGGGCCCGCAGCAAGGTGGATCGGTTGAAGCAGGAGGCCGCCGCCACAGCGGCCAGGTAGGGAAACGTGTGGCTCTAAATGTATGCCCATTTTCAAAGTTTGCAAGTTGTGCAGCTTAGCAATGTTGAAGAGCTCCACCAACAGGGACTTGCCATCCGCTTGGCCCTGACCCTCTGTTCCACCTGCTGCTCAGGCTGAGCGCCACGGATTTGGTGCGGCGGGAGGCGGAGCGGGAGCGTGATGAGCTGGAGCTATCCAACCAGGTAATTGCTCATTCCACTTACCAGCATACTTTCATGAGGTTGGGCTGAGGAAGTTGAACCTTGTGCCGGGCTGCCCCTGCTCCACCGCCTGCTGTGCGACTCCTCCCCCTCCCCTTTGCAGCGCTTGCGCGCAGCGCTGGCGGACGCAGAGGCGGGCGGCAGCGCGGCGGAGCAGCAGCTGGTGGCCGCGCTGGCCAAGGCGCAGCAGGAGCTGGCGGTGGAGCGACAGCGGGGCGAGATGATGCAGGTGCGATGTGTGGTTGGATGTTTGCAGCAGCTGCATGGGTTGAAGTGTGGGCGGTGAAGCGGCCGGCCGGGGGGGTTGGAGGGGCAGAGAGGGGGAGGCGATGCACGCTGTGCGATGATGGGCAGGTGGGTTGAGGCACAGCAGCAGCCCGCTCCCTAAGCTCCCCCCGCCAGCTGCACAGGCTCACAACCCCACCTGAGACCAGCATACCTGAGGACGCACTCCTGCTGCCCTCTGCCCGCCTGCCCACGGCTGCAGGCCCAGGCAGCGCTTGCCGCTGCGCAGGGCCGGGAGACGGAGCGCATCCTGACTGAGCAGCTGCGGGCGGTGCAGGCAAGCTGGCCAGCTGAGGGCCGAGCACCTAGCAAGGGGGCAGCCAGCCATGTGCAGGCAGTATGCAAGACAGCTCGTAATGACCATTCACCCATCCCGCTTTGCAAGGCTGCCAACTGAAGTCCCCTCCCCTGCGCCAACCTTCCGATCTTGAGCACAGGACGAGCGCAACGCCTGCCTGGCAGCTGCCACACGTGCCGATGCACTGCTGGCCAGGCTGGGGCAGCACGCAATGCTGACACGCGGCGTGGACTGAGGCGCTGGCTGGACACATGTGCTGGGTTCTGTTACACCGGCAGGAGGCCTGCGGGCAGCTTAGGTAGCAATGCGGCTCCAGCCAGGGCGCCCAACACTAGGCAGCAAAAATCATGACATTGATGAGCAGAGATTTGTTTGCTTGAATGATTAGATGCGCAAGTTGTAAACGATTGTACTACACGACTGTCCTAGCATCGTCAGTGCAGAGGGTCGTCCACTGGCCAGGTGGCCATCACCTCAGCCCAGGCGCTGCCGCGAGGGCCGCCGGCTCGTCCGCAGGCCGCTGCCAGGCCGCTGCAAGCTGCGCGTCAGCAGCGCGGACGCTATGAACCACAGCCCGACCAGCGTCACCTGCGAGTGCGAAGGGACGGGGTTTGCTCACGAATGGTGCACTGCTGTTGGGCCGGCAGGCAGCGGCAGCATCGCTGCGCATCAGGCAGGCACGGAGCCAGATGGGCCGCTGGGGCCGCCGCCGCCTGCAATGGCGGCTGCTTTGGACCCTCTTCAACTAGATGAGGTCTTGCTGTCAGATGAGCTCACCACTGCTCCGAGCAGCAGCGCCACCGTCGCGCCGCTTGCAACGCCCTCCGCCGCTGCTGCCGCCGGCATGCCGAATCAATGGCTTTCCGCTCCGTTCGCCGGGCCTGCGCCGCGTTGTTGAGCTTTAACGGATGCGCTTCAGCGCTGGATGCACGCGCAGGGTCGGAGCGGGCTTGTGCAGGGTTCCAGAGAGCGGGCTGGGCGCAGGAGTTGCGGAGCGGTTCGGGTCGATGGCTTGGAACTATCTTGGAGTGTACATGAGCTGCAGGAGCGTGCCAGCGAGCCTCCTGACGCTGGGTTCACCTGCCGCCTGCCGCTGCTGCGCTGACCAACTGCCGCCAGGAGCTTGGCACAGCACATCGAACATGCCGTTTGATCGGTGAGCGGTATATTCTTCATCATACCCGGGTATGTGGTTGGCGTCGAGCAGACCACCATGAAAGCTGCAAGATGGTGACCCGTTCGCCTGCAGCCTGTTGAATGCTCCGCCGCTCGGGCATCGCCGCCCCGCCTGCTACCGTCGCACACTTGATGCCCGTCTGGTCCTGGTGGTGAGCTCAGGTGCCTATACTGATTGATGGCTTTTCAGCTGCACAGCCAGCCCGGGCACCTTGCTGTCGATTGGCATTGTCGACACCCCAATGTCGACACCCGACACCGACGCGGCGACGCCAGGTGGCAGCGGCGGCGGGGAAATGCACCCCCGCGGCCCGCCCCCATCGCCCTCATCAGCGGTCGTTCTGACATCTCCATCCTGTTTTGGAATTCAGATCGGGTCTTGGCCGCGTAGGAACGCGCTGCCCTCCGCTCTCGCGCCGACCGCACTCTCTCGCACCCCAGGCCGCTGTCCGCAGCCTCCATCATGGTGAGCAGCGACTGGACAGTCAGATCGCCGTTCGCACAATCTCGCCGCCTGCCGCTGCCTGCCGCTGCCTGCCGCCGCCTGCCGCCCACTGCTCATTGCCGTCCTCCCTTCTTCGCAGGGCTGCTGCTTCTCAGAGCCAGCTGTGGTGCCAGCCTCGCAGCCAATGCGACCGGCCTACTACGCAGGCCCTTCGCAACCAATGTATCCAGCAGCCGCGGCCTGCGCTCCGCCACCGCCGCCGCCGCCCGCAGCCTACGGCTATGGCTACGCAGCGCCGCCGCCACCCGTGTACTCTTACCCCCCGCAGCAAGGTGGGATTGCGGCTGGGCAGTAGGCGGCAGCACTGCCACTGATACGTGGCTGCTGGTAACATTGCTGCTGGGGGACCAGACGTTACAAATATTGTACACGCCCTCGCTGCCTCAACTGAACCTGGTTCCCCACCTGTCTGCCCGCACCTCTCCTTCCCCCTGCAGTGACGTACATCCAGCAGGACCGCGGCATGGACGCAGGCACAGCGGCAATGATGGGCGGCGCAGCAGGGCTCATGACAGGAGTGCTGCTGGCTGAGGCCACGCAGCCGCACTATGGCTACGGCTGGTATGGGCCGTCCTGCGGACCGACCGTCATTGGTGAGCGCGGTGCAGGGAGAGTTTCAGCTGGATTTACATCATGCAGCGTGTGCTTGCTGAACGCTGTAGCCATGTGCTTTGTAGACCCTGTTGGACTGCCGCCATGCCCTGCACTTGGCTGAAGTGGGCCCCTGCTGCTTGCGGTGCCGGAATCTGCTGCTGCCGTCGCTGTACATGCAAGCTGGGCGCCCGCTGACCAACACCGCCTGCCCCCCCGCTGCCCTCTGCTGCAGAGAACACGACCATAATCGATAACACAAACGTGATGGTTGCCGACTACCCTGATGCCGGCTTTGCTGTGATGGACGATGGCTTCGACACCACATACACTGCTTGGTAGCTCGCGCCCAGCGCTGGAGTGCCAGCAGGGCGCTGTATTCTGTTTAGGTGCGCCCCCGCTCAGCAGTCACCATCACACTCCTTTGTATTTTGTCCATTGATCACCATCACCTGTTCCCTCATCCCTCATTCAATCATGTCGCATCACATTTGCTGTCTTGATCTGTCCAAACCACCATCATCCCTTCCACTCAGCCGATTATCTGCACTGCCGCTGCATTTGCTCATCCTCGCCCTATCATGTTTTGTATTGATCACCAGCTTGCAATGGTAGGCAACTAGCAAAAACTCAGGACAGCGGTGGGAGCGGTGAGGTTGCATGGGCGCAGCTTGCCACCGCTGCGGCGGGCGGCAGCCAGGGAAGGTGCTGCTAGTTTCGTCGGGTCCTTCTTCCTCTACCACCCCACGGCAACTACACGTCAGAGCAACCAGGGCAAAAGCCTGCAGTGCCACGAGGCCGGCTTCTCCTGGGCTCCCAACTCGGGTGCAGTCCAAGGCAAGAACTCATAAGTGGCGCAGCAGTTGTAGCAAGCCCCAATGCAGAGCCAGCACAGCTCTGACTTGTGTAGGCGTGCTTCGGCGCCGCCGGCCAGCTGCCGCCTCCGCCTGCCGCTGCAGCTGGTGCCGCAACACTGTTCCAACCAGCGATCAACGTGCATCCGCCCTTGCTGCAACCGACGTGCAGGATCCCTGCTCTTCCCTTTTTGAAGCAGCAGCCGCCTGAGCGGGCAGCAACCCTGCCAACCATGGGCGCCTGCTGCACGCGGCCTGCCACGCTCGACGGGCATGGCACACCCCCAGCTGGCGTCAGGCCCAGCAACCACACACACAAGCTGCTGTATGGCGCGCAGCAACCGCAGGGAGGCTACGGCGCAGTCCCGCTGCCGCAACAGGCCTACCCGCCGCCAGCCTTTGCGGGGGGATACGGCGCTTACGGAGCAGCGGCGCCGCCGGGCGGTGCAGCCTATCCTGGGATGCCGCCCGGAGTTGCAGCCTACCCTGCGCCGCCGCCAGGTGTGTGTGCTTGGTTGTTCAGGAGCTGGTCGGTTGCGCAACACGGTTGCTGGGAATATGGCAATAATAGATACAGCTGCCGGCGTGCTCGGAAGGCAAGGAGGCACCGCTGCCAACCCTGCTTGCTTCTGTTGGCTGCCGCCTGCTGTGCTGTCATTATCCTGCCTTGCAGTCTCACTGTCCTTTCTGCAACTTTGTCTTTCTCCCCAGGCTACCAGTACGGCCCGGCCGCCGTCTACGGCGCCCCGCCCCGCCGCCCCGGCCTCGGCCCCGCCGGCGCTGGCATGCTGGGCGCCGGTGCTGGGCTGCTGGGTGGGGCGTTGTTCGTTGATGCAATGACTCCGGATGTGGTGCAGCAGACCACGGTTGTGGAGGGCGGGGATGGCGGCGGCTTTGATGGAGGCCGGTTTGATGGAGGCGGCTTTGGCGAGTTCTGAGCTGCGGAGGGACGGCGTACGCAGCTGTGCTCTGGCGGGTGGGCAGCCGCTGGTCAGTGGCAGCAAAGGCAGCTCGGCACCAGACGGGCAAGCAGGCACGCACACAGCAGCCAGTGCCGCCGCAGCAATCGATTCTGGGGGCTGCCATTCGGCAAAGGCTGCCATTGCCTGCCGGTCTGCACAATTAGCCCTCCACCGTGCCGCCCAAATGGCAAGCTCTGTTATCACACACCATTTGATCGGCTCGGACCGACTACATTGGTTGACCCTCTGTCGTTACATGCAACCTGCGTGACTGTTGTGTGCTGCTTGCCCCTTGCCGTCAATGCCCCTCGGCGGTTACCTGTCCTGGGCTGTCGCTAAGCATCATACTGGCCAGCTTGTTTGAGCAGCGAGTCGAATGCGAATGGATGGCAGGCTGGGAGGCACTGAGGAGGAGAGGCAACAACGGGCCTGTCGGCATGCAGCGAAGCCGGCTTGGGCTGCGGCACCCAGGCGCTGTACATTTGAAATCTGCGTGCAGGCGAGCGGCGGCACTGGGCACGCTGCACGGATATCCCGCATCAATGGCAACCCTTCTCAAACAGGCACCATGGCAGCAGCCAACGATGTGGCATGTTGTTTATGCCAGCTGAAACCGCACTGCAGGGGGGACGTGCTGGCCGCCACACGGCGTGTGTGGTGCGCAGGCGCCGCCGCTGCAAGGCGCCCATGGATGAGCAAGAGATCTCTGCCGGGTGGCCGCGCCTTTTCACTGCGCTGCTGCAGGAGTTTGCAGCTGCAGCGAGCTGTTTGCAAGGAATGGCGCACCTGTGCTGCGCCGTGTTGGACCTTTCGGGCCACGCGCACGGCCCTGGTTGCGGCCACGACATCTATGCCCACGATGACCACGTTGATTACGTGGCGAGTAGCCGCTTGCAAGGGGCCGCCGGCTTGCAGCGAGCCTTCTAGCGCCGCTGCCGCCGCCGCTGTTTTTGACGGTGACGCGCCGCTCTGCCGCACCCACCCCGCCAATCTCATTCTCTTCCATTGACCGCAGGTGGGTGACGAGCTGCACCATGTGAGCGACAGCTGCTGCGTCAACAACTGCCACACGGGCCCTGTGGTGGTTAGCCATGGCCGCCTGTCGACGCTGCTGCACAGGTGCGGGCAGTGCGGGAGTTGGTCGCACCTTTTGCCGTCTACAAACCTTTCCGATTTGTACGGCTGGGCACGAGCCCCACAGCTGATCTTGCATACCTGTGCGCCCTCCCTGCCACAGGCGGCGCGGTGCACCAGACCCAAATGAGCCGCTGGCCGCGCCCCTGCTGCGCTCTGCGCCAGCGGCAGCAGCAGCGAGCGGCGGCGGCGGTGCGGCCAGCCTTGAAGTTGAGCCAGCAGGCCGCGCAGCCGAGCCGCAGCCGCGCACAACGCGCATTTATGCATCTGCCATCTGCTGTCCGATGGAGGTTCCGTTGGTGCACAGCGTACTGGATGACCTACCAGGCGTGGAGCAGGTGGGGAGAGCTTTTTGCCGACCGTCCGGGGCGCAACTAGCATTGGGATGGTGTTCCTGCTGCGGGGAGCTCAGCCTTTGAGGGCCGTTTGATAAGACGGCGTGCTGTGTGACCTGCTGGGCATGGTGCAGGTGGGATGCTGCCAAAGCCCTAGTTGCTGCCTGCAACCTTGGGGGTGCTGCTGTATGTTGTGGAAAGGTGTCCTAACTGGGCACCAGTACGTCATACCGCTCCCTTCACTGAATCATCCCAGATCTCTTCACATTCGCAGGTGGACGTGGTGGTCGTCTCGCAGCTGGTCACCGTGCCACCTGATGCACCAGTGCTAATCATTTAGCGCAACTGCACTGCGCTACATATACCTTTCTGCAGGTGGATGTGGTGGTCGTGTCCCAGCTGGTCACCGTGCGGCACGACGCGGCGCAGTGCAGCCCCGCCGCGCTGGTGGCCGCCCTCAACGGCGTGATGCTGGATGCTTCGCTCACCGCCCCTCGCCAGCAAGCATCAGTGAGGCTTGGACTTATTTCACCTTGCTGCTTTGGCTGTGCTGCTATACTGGTGGCCTAATGGCGTGATGCTGGATGCCTCACTCACCGCGCTGCGCGAGCAGGCCTCGGTACGCTCTCACCTTTGTTGCATTTGATGGCGTGATGCTAGCTGGTAGCTTCGTGGGCCATGCCGCGCTAACTTAACTCATTGCTGGGATGCCGTCTCGCTCGGAAGTGCAAGAGCTTGCAAGTGCAAGTGCAAGGGCCCCTCGCGCCTCGCTGCGCCCGCGCGGAAACCTGAATCGTAAAGTTTCCTTGAACTGTTCAGGCAAGTTTTCATCGTGCCCTCCCCCTTACCCGACTGCAGGTGCGGGGCCGTTGGGTGCCGCCCTGGCACGTGCTGGCGGGCGCGGTCCTTCTCATCATCTCCCTGTTCCACTACCTCTCCGAGCCAACCGGAGCAGCCTGGCTGGAAAACTTCAAGTACATCGCTCTGGGAGCAGTGGCGCTGTGCCTGCCGCTCATCGCGCTGCGCGCATTGCTCGCGCTGCGCCGAGGGGTGAGGCGCTGTGCTGTGCTGCTCCATGCTGTGCTGTGCCTGCCGCTCATCGCGCTGCGCGCGCTGCTCGCGCTGCGCCGAGGGGTGAGGTGCTGCGCTGTGCGTGCTGTGCCGTGCTGTGCTGTGCTGTGGCGTGCCATGCCATGCTTCGCCGGGCGCTTCACTTCCGGTTCTGCTGCATGTGCGGAGTGGTTGCAGTGCATGCCAGTGGGACATGGGCTGCCTGCCGGGCCTGCCTGCCCTGGGCCTGCCAACCAATCTCTTACGCTGCAAACCCCCGTTCCTACCAATACCTGGACATCCACCTGCTGGTCACTGTCACTCTGTTTGGCCGACCCCGCTCCCCGAATCAAGCCTAACCATAACTGCTGCACTTCTCTCCCCTTCTTAGTATTTGGACATCCACCTGCTGGTCACTCTGGCCACAGCGGGAGCCATTGCCCTGGCGGACTACGGCGAGGCCGCCGCCGTCGTGGTGCTGTTTGCGGTGGCTGAACACTGGGAGCGCTGCAGCACGGACAAGGCAAGCCGCTGCTGATGGGTGCTGCTGACTTGTGCTGTGTGCGGTGGCTGAACACTGGGCCTAAACAAAGGAGCGGTGCAGCGCCGACAAGGTGCGTGTGCGGTCAGATGACATGAGCTGCTGCTGGGTGTTGGCTGCTTGTCCATCGCTGCTTGCAGGCTCCTGTTTTGCTTCTCAGTTCCCTGGCTCTAGTCGGCAAGGCATGGCTGCAGCGCACCCTGTGCTTCGCACCCGAGCTGCTGCTGCAGCGTTTCAGCAAGCGGCCGCTGCAGCGTTTTAGCAAGCCGCTGCTGCAGCGTTTCAGCAAGCCATAAGCCCTTGTGCCTCCCGCAGGCACGTGACGCTGTGACCGCTGTGCTCACGCTGCGACCAGAGTCTGGTGCGCAGCGTCTGGTGCCATGTGCGCCTTGTGCGCGGCGGCTGCCATGCCGTTTGTGCTGCGGCCCTGCTGCTTTGCCTGTCCTGCATGCTGTGCATTCGCTGCCAGCGTGCCGTGCGCAGCATGTCCTCACTGCCGCTGCAGATGTGTAGTGCAGCATTGGCTGAGGCCGGCATGCTGCACCGCAGCCTCTCGCTGCCGTCCTTGCGAGACCTGGCTGCTCCCAATCCCACTCTTCTATCCAGCCCTCCACTCCAAACCCCACCCGCAGCCAAGCTGGCCGCCAGCGGCTCCCTCGTACCAGTGGAGCAGGTGGAGCCCGGCACAGAGATCTTGGTTGCCCCAGGGGAGGCGGTGCCGCTTGACGGAGAGGTGCTGGCAGGGGAGAGCTCGCTCGATGAGAGCCTGCTGACAGGTGTGTGCTGGCTGATGGCTTGCTGGATGTTTTGGGGTGCGCTTTTTCTGCCTTGTGGGCTGGCACTAGACTGTCTGCTGGGGGGGAGAGCAGCATTGATGCAGCCTGCCGACAGGTGTGTGCTGGACACACCGGCTTGCTGGGTGGAAGTGGTGCCTCAGCAAATGTGGCATTGTACTTGCCGGCCAGCCAGCCACCCCAGCTCCTGTCCCATGTGCCCCGCGCTGCCCGACCTGAGGCGCCCGCCACCTCAAGCTGAGGCACTGTTCCCTCGCAACCATGCATCCGCCCCGCCTCAGGCGAGTCTGCCCCCGTGCTGCGCGGCCCCGGCAGCACTGTACGAGCCGGCACGCTCAACTGTGGCTCGGGTGTGCTGCGAGTGCGCACCACAGCTGCCGCCGGCGACACGGCTGTGGCGCGGATGGCAGCGCTGGTGGAGCAAGCAGCCAGCCAGCAGAGCCCCGCTGAGGCGCTGGTTGCACGGGTGCGTGCTGCGCTGTGCTGCGCTGTGCTACGCCGTGCTGTGCTGTGCCCTTCATCTGTGTTTCTGCTGCTGCTGAGCTGCGCTGTGCTCAGCTTGCGCCAGCTGCTCCAAACTGCCTGCCTGTTCCCTGTCCCTGCAGTTTGCGCGCGTGTACACCCCGGTCATCCTGGCTGCTTGCATCCTGCTCGCCTTCCTGCCCTGGGCCTGGAGCGACGATCGCAAGGTGACTAGAAAGTTTCAAGATCTTCAAGTTGTTGTGAATCATTTCGCCAGATGCACACAGCCAAGCGCATGCTGCAACTTCAGCAGGGGTTGAATGGCCCCTGAGGGCCTTGCGCCCACCTCACCCAATCCTCCCACTTTTTTGCTGCCCCCCTCTGCTTCATCCCTGCAGCACTGGGTCTACCTCAGCTTGCAAGTTCTGGTCACCGCCTGCCCCTGCGCCCTGGTGCTCTCCACACCAGCAGCCGTGGTCTGTGCGCTGGCGCGCGCGGCGCAGGCTGGAGTGCTGTTCAAGGGCGGGGCGGCGCTGGAGAGCATGAGCAGGGTAGGTGCCTTTTTGGGTGTAGCGTTGACTGTGCTTGTGTCAGGTTTAATCGTGGCATTGGACATTGCAGCTTGCGTTGCAGCCAGCAGCAGCTGTGGAACTTGGCAAGCCTTGCAATTGGAGTGCCACTTTGCACACTGCCGCTGCTTCATGATTTAACTTCTCTCACACTCGGCGCAGGTCAAGGTGGTGACGTTTGACAAGACGGGCACGCTGACCAAGGGCCAGTTCCAAGTGGTGGACTGCCAGGTCGGCTGCAGACATGTTTTTCATTGCCTGCTGATGCATATATGCTATGGCATGCATGCATGCTAAACCTGCGTGCGTTGTGGCATAGAGCACTCATCTGTTTGTCTGCCTGCCTGCCGCCCTTGGCGCCATGCAGACCGTCAACGGCTGGGCTCGCGGCGACCTGCTGCATATGTCAAACTGCATTTGTTCTGACACTGAGTACACTCCCTGTTTCTCCTTGCAGACGGTCAACGGCTGGGCTCGCGGCGACCTGCTGCGCCTGCTGGGCAGCATGGAAGCAGGCAGCAGCCACCCGCTGGCTGCCGCAGTGATTGGCTACGCCGCTGCCCAGGTGCGCTGCTGGGCGCCACGGCTTGCGACGGTTGCATTGTGGGGCTCGCATGGGTCTGCAGCCCGGGCGCCGCACTTACGAATTTGGGAGTGAGTCTGCACGGTTGGTTGCACAGCCACCCAGCTGGTGGTGCAGCCCGAAACCTACGCGTGTGCCCATGCTCTGCGTGCTGTGCAGGGCGTGCGCTGCGACGCTGTGGTGGACAGCGCGCACAGCGTGCTGGGCGCCGGCATGGTAGCCACTGTGGAAGATCGCCACGTTGCGGCCGGTACCGCCGCCCTGCTGGCCAGCCGGGGGGTGGCTGGGCCCGAAGTGGCGGCCGCGCAGCTGGCAATCGACGCCGAAGGTGTGTACTATAATGTAGTTCGAGCTGGTTTGCTGACGTGGGGCGGATGTGTGAGCACAAGCGTGGGCTGCTAGCGGGCTTGTTGCGGTTGGCTGGCTTGCAGCCATGGCAGGGAATTTCATCCATGCACTGCTGTTGCCGCTGATCAACCGCCCATCGCAACTGGCCACTCTTCTCATGCCCGCGCAACAGGTGGCACCGCCTGCTTTGTGGCGGTGGATGGTCATCTGGCTGGCTGGCTCAGGTGCGCCCGCCTGCTGCTGTTGCATGCACAATTTAATCCAGCCTGGCTGGCCTGACGGCATGCAGGGTTTGCAATTCCGCCTATGGCTAGCGTGCTCTGGCGCTGCCACACACGCGGGCGGCTGCCACCAACTTTGGGCTTCCGATACTGCTCTTGCACCACACAACAATTCACTTTCGTATCGAAAAGTTGTGCCCGCATGCAGCGCCCGTGACGTGGTGCGGCCCGAAGCAGCCGAAGCGGTTGCCCTGCTGTCCAAGCTGGGCTGCAGCGCCGCCATGCTGACCGGCGATGCGGCGGCGGCGGCGCACGCTGTGGGCGTGGCGGTAGGCCTGCCCCCCGACCACGTGCACGCGCAGCTGCTGCCCGAGCAGAAGCTGAGCAAGGTGGGTGTGCAAGCGTTTCGATTTTGCTGGGTATGCGGGCACGTGGAACGAGGTGAAAGCGGATTATGCGGCGCTGTGCACGCCCAGCTGCTGCCCGAGCAGAAGCTGAGCAAGGTGCGTGGCCAGCCCTTGGCACAGCATTGCAATTTCTGGTTGCTTCAGGCCATGTGCGCACACAGCTGCTGCATGAGCCAGTGCTGAGCAAGGCTTCCTTGATCCTAGCAGACCCGCGCTCAGCAGCCTGAGGCCAGGCATTGCTGGCTCGCTGTGCTGACCGCCCCTCCCACCTTTCACCCTGCCACTCCGCCTGCTCTCCAGGTTCAAGAGTATAAGGTCGGCCCACCTGCCACCCGCCTCTGCGCCGGCTCCCACTGCGCCGCCGAGCTGCCCGTTAGCGCCTGCTGCCTGGGCCGTGGCGGAAGCGGGTGGCGGACCAAGCACAAGCGTGTGTGGGTGGCCCATGTCGGAGACGGCGCCAACGACACCCCCGCTCTGGCGGCCTCGGATGCCGGCATTGCCATGGGGGTGGCCGGCAGCGCCGCCGCCCTGGAGGCAGGCTCAGGCACGCTTTTGTTGGGGTGGGGTGGGGTGGGGTGCGATGCGGTTGCCCCCTCGCTCTCCAAAGTGGCACCTCACTCTCTGCCGCTGGTGTTGGCTGCTGCGTATTTGTAGCTGACGCGCATGCCGCCCCCGCGACATACCTTGACTGCCCGCTGCAGTGGCGCTGTTCACCAGCGACGTGCGCGCTGTGCCTGCTGCGCTCATGCTGGCGCGCGCAGCGGGGCGCACCATCGCGCTCAACATCACCTTCTCTGTGGTTACCAAGGTTTGTGTGTTGGGGGTGGCTGCTCGAGCGAGAGCCAGGTTTTTGTAGGGCAGGGAATTTGGTTGCGGATGAGCTGTGTGCAAGTCAACATTGCCTTCTCTGTGGCTACCAAGGTGTGTTGGGGATGGCTGCTTGTGTAGGCGCCTGGGTTTGTACCGCACAATTGTGCAGATGACTGTGCAAACTCAACATCGCCTTCTCTGTGGCAACCAAGGTGTGTTTGCTGGGGATTGCGAGGGCCACGGTCGGCTGAGGCACCTCTTGTTGGCAAGCTCGGTGCAATGCGGCATGCAAGGGGCCTGCAACTTGAGGATCAGTCCATGCTGAGCTTGGCACTGTGCCAAGGTATTTGCACCGCGCTCTACCCATTCCCGAACTGCTGACCCTCCCCCCATTTGCTGTGCGGGTGCCGGCGCTCATGTGCATGTTGACTCCATCTGACCCCGTTCACCATACTTGCACCCTTCCTTTTCATCTGTGCATAGGTGGCGGTGCTGGTGCCGGCACTGATGGGCAAGTTCACTCTGTGGGGTGCCGTTCTGGTGGATGTGGGGGCGGCGCTGCTGGTCATGGCCAACTCCCTGCGGTGAGCCTGATAGCGGGGTTTTTACTTGCGCCCGTACATCAGGGCCCCCGTTTGCGCTGTGTTGTTGGGCACAGGCGACAGCCGCAATGGACAGCTCAATTGAGCCGTGCACCTTCCCTAACCGCCCACCCGCCTGCCCTCCCGCTCAACCCTGCACCCAGGCTGCTCAAGTGGCGCTGGCCCGTGGAAAACGCGCGTGAGAGCGCCGCCCACAGGGCAGCAACCAAGCCCCCTTGCTGCAGCGACGGCGCCTGCAGTGCGGCCAAGCCGGCAGCCAAGCCATCTTGCTGCGGCGACGGCGCCTGCGCTTCGGGCAGTACAGCAGCAGCCAAGCCCTCCTGCTGCGGCAGCGGCTGCCACGACCAGCATGACCACGGCCACGGCCACAAGCACGGCCACAAGCACAGCAATGAGAGCCACAACCATGGCTGCGGGCACGAACACAGCCACGGCCACGCCCACAGCCACAGCCACAGCCACAGCGGCGGGGACAGCCATGTGCACGGCCAGGACTGCTGCGGCCACGACCACAGCAGCCACAGCCATGGCCACAAGCACTGCGGCGCTGCGCACGAGCACAAGCATGGAGGCGGCTGCCAGGCTGCTGGCGAGAGCGGCCACAGCCACACACACGGCCACGCACACGGCGGAGGCGACTGCAGCCACAGCCACAGCCACAGCCACAGCCATGGTCACAGCCCCGCAGGCGCGAGCGCCAGCGGCTGCTGCGATCACGGCACCACAGCGCCAGCCAAGCACAGCAACAGCCACAGCCTCAGCGGCAGCCACGCAGGTGCCAGCGGCTGCTGCAGCCACCACCACAGCCACGGGCACAAGTGATGCAGCACAGCAGCAGGGAGCAGGTGCTGTCGCTCGCGCAGCGCTCGCAGCACTGGCTGTGCTGTGGTTTGCAATTGCTTACCCAGCTGTCCGAACCTTCTGAACCTTCCCTCAAAACCACGAGAGTTTACAAATGCCCCTCTTTATTTCTGCCCTTGTCCTGGCCCTGTAGCCATCATGTTATCTCCTCGCCCTTGCAATTGTGTATCGAATCGCATGCGCCGTACCGCTTTGATCATCATGCATCTCTCTCATCCATATGGCACATCTTTTGAGCGGCCTTGCCCAGGCCCCACGGGATAACTGGGGGGCCTGCCTGCGCCTTGCCACTTGTATCTGCCGGCCGCACTCTGAGTGCACGGTCCCATGTTGCACTATAAATCACCAACCTGTTCGTCAAAGAAAGGGCCACACAGCAGGCATGTTGCGGCAGGCGAAGTACATTGTAGCGGTGGTGGCTAGGGACCCAAGGCCCGGCGCAGCGCAAACGGCCAGCGCAAACGATGTGAGGTTGAATGCGCACTGGCTGAGGTCGTGGTTTGTCCAGAAAATGGCGCCCAAATCGGCGGCTTGTTCCAGCAGGTTTGCGCGGTCTGTCCCAGAGCCCAGGGGCGGTTTGAAGGAGACGACTGTGCTGAGCGGCAGCAAGCCCTTGTCAGCCAGTGTGCTGCGCACAGTGTTGTAAACAGCCACCTCCATCAGCTGCCTGTCCTCTGCTGCCCGCACGGCATGGCCGCCAGGCACTGCAAATGCATTCGGCTTGCCGTCTGCGCAGCGGTACACCCGCAGCTGCGGCAGGCCGCTGAAGTCTTCCGCCTGCTGCGCCTCCACCCAAGCAGCCAGGGGAGAGCCCGGGCCCTGCTGCTCCGCAAGTTCAGCCAGGATGTCCCGACGCATCTGCTCCACCTGCTGTGCCGCTGGGCTGGTCGCAGGCAGGAAGTGCGCCTCTGCAAGGCAGCATCAAGAGAGGTTATAACCTAATTATGTTTTGTGAGGAAAAAGCGGGCGCCCAGCAGCCAAGTGCGGGGGAGCGGCAAGCAGGTGCTGTCTATATTGCGCACCTGCATCGATGCGCCGCAGCGACTGCTCGAACCACCAGTCCATGCTTCTTAGGCGCAGCAGAGGCAGCGCCAGGGTGTGCATGTAGTGCTGGCTCAGCATTGGCAGCACAGGATCCGGCAGCTCAAGCTCTCTTCGCCATGACCGCACAACCGGAAACAAGCTCAGCCCATGTAGAACTTGGGGGGAAGCGAAACTGACGGCGGCCGCAGCCCCTGCCTGGGCCGGCAATCGCACGTAGGCAGGCAGCGCCGGGGGGCGCAAAGCGGCGGCAAGCCGGGGCGCCAGCCGCTGCATGGTGGGGCCGCCAGCTGCTAGTGTCGCCACGCCCGCCATGAATGCAGCCTGCATGAATGCAGGCTGCATACGCAGGCGCGCGCAGGCCGCTCTGCAAAAGGTATATGAGACAGGCTGGTGCACATGCTCAATCCAAGCTCGGCAGCAGGTTGCATTTAGCTCGGGCGCACATGAGGTAGAGGCATTTGAGCGGATAGGTAGCGACACGGCGCACAGGTAGGGCCCACCTCGGCCGTCGCGGCGGCGGCGGCGGCGTCACAGGCCGTGTACAGTAGGGCGCCGCGAGCGAACGCCCTGCCCGCTGCTCGCAGCATCCTCACAGTCTGCTGGGCAGCTGTGGGTGAGCTGGGCGGAAGCCGAGCAGCCTCAGAAGGAACAGGGTCGGCAACAGGCGGGGTCCTGCGGGCCACTCTGAAGGCTCTGCGACCTCAAGTTGGCCCGAGGCCTGGCCGGTGAAGACGAGAGGTTGCTTGGGAAGGCATGCGCCTGGAACCGGTGCCGGGAGCTGGGCGGGCACGTGCTGCTCCTGGGATTATCCAACTGCCCACCCTCAGCTCCCAGCAGCTGTGCTGAAGAGTGCCACGAGAGCTGTCCTGGACGTGCGGTGGTGTTCACAAAAAGAAGAATCAAAAGCTTCACGTTTGTTGGGTGCTGGCACAGGCGTGCTGTGCAGCAAGCGGCGAGGCGTACGTCAAAGGGCGGCGGCATGCTTTGGTGGTGGGACCCAAACAAAAGGCGGGCAAAAAGTGTGGCGGACTGGAAACACTGGTCTGTGCGCTCGGGGGGACGAAACAAATTGGAGGGGGTGGGTTTCTGCAAGCACTTTCACTTTGCAACTGGGAGGCGGGGCCGGGTGTGGTTGGGTGCCCGAACTATCGTCAGCTGAGCCCTGCCAAGTGCTCAGCAGCCAGGCTGTTGCTGAGCAGCAGACGCCGTGCCAGTCAATTGGCCAATAGCCAGGATATGAGCTGCTGCACGGGCTGTTTGGGCCCTAGCCAGCAAACGCATCACTCAATGGGGTAAGCGGGCGCCAGCTGCATCGCGGTGCGGCGGGAGCCGGTCGCCGCATCCACAAGCGCGACCACTTCGTCGATGCGATCCAAGTTTTGCGCCACGTCGGCGCCGCGGTTCAGCTCCTGCAAAATGAGGGCAGGCGGACCAGGCAGAAAGATGCGCGGAGTTAATGTTTTCACACAGTGTGTAGTTCTGCGCCACATCGGCGCCGCGGTTCAGCTCCTGTGGGTGAAGAGGCAAGGGGGCAGGTGGAAAGGCGGACAGGGTTTGTTGTTCTTCAGTCGCTGCGGTCAAGGCGCTGCCATTGTTGGCCAGGGGCGGAGGGGTGCAGAGCATGGCCCAGGGTAGCTGGCGCAGACGCGCAGCAGGGCAAGACAAGCAGGGGCAGCAGGGAGGGAAGCAGGAGCAGCACGAGGCGAGCAGGAACAGTGCCACCCACTAGTGCCACCCAATGCAGCTTTGAGCAGGACGCACCGCCAGCGGCAGGATGTTGAACGGCTCCTCAATGGTCTGCAAGAAGTGGCAGGAAGTAAAGGAGTTCCAGGAGGGAGTCACGATGCGTGAGGCCAGCGGGGCTGACAGGCTGGCTGCAGCTTGCCCATCTCCTTTCGCTTGAAGATCCTCTGAAAGGCGCTTCATCAGTCACCATCCTATCATACTTATGGCTGGGGCATACTTGCAACCACATTCGCCTGAATATTGACACCATACGCGCACTCACCACCCCAATCTCCTCGATTGTGAGCAGGAAGAAGGCCAGGACGACCGAGGAGAAGACCGTCACCCATCCGCACCTGCAGATGTGAATGGGAGGCGCACATTGCAAGACGGGCACACCAGCAATTCAAGGTGGGGCAGGGGAGGAAAGGGCCTCGCCACACGCAGCGGCCTATGCTGCGCCAGGGCACCTCAAACCGACGCCGCTTGCAAGAGGTGTCTAGCTTGCAGACCCAGCCCCAAACTCTCAGAGCAAGCAGCGCCCCCGCCTCACTGGTTGAAAATGGAGAGCGGCAGGAGGAACAGCCAGACGGTCAGGTACCGGCACGTGTGCCTGCGAGAGCGGTGTGGCGAGAGGGCAGGCATTGGGTGCGATACGGCGTCTCAACAAGAATGTCGGATCAGAGCGGAGATTGAACGACTGGGCTTGCCCTGCCTCTCACAAGTCGGCCAGCTAGTCTGTCAACAGCTGCCAACCACACCCCAGCCGGCCGGTCGCTACACAACTGCACATCGACGCAGCCACTCATGTAAACCCCCCGCCCCCACCATCCACGCACCGCGTGTAGCTGACTGGGATGGGCGTGTTGAGGATGCGCTGGCAGCCGCCCACCACATCACTCAGGTCGGTGATGCAGCCGTCCAGGCGCAGGCGCTGCTTGGCGCTGATGGGCGCTCGGTCCAGCAGCTCCGTAATGACCTGGATTGATGGGCAACGATAAGCAGTAAGTTAGGTTGACTCTGGTCAAAGATGCTCAGGTGCTGATGGGCGACCAGTCCAGCAGCTCCGTGATGACCTGGATTGGGGCAGAATGGAATTATAAAACTTGGATTGGGTGAGCTTGAGCACCATAAATGCCCAGCCGCCCGCTTGGATGTTGCAATGCGGTGAATTTTCCTGATTGAACGCGTTCGCGTATTCAGCACCCATCTCTCGCGACCACCCAACCAGCCCGCCCACCTGCAGGGCTAGCAGCGGCGGGTGCTTGCTGGCCACCACTGCCTCGAGCTCCGCTGGCTCCAGCACACCCTGTGCAGTGGGGCAGTGGCAAGTGACGAGAACTGGATGAGCAAAGCTAGCTTGGCAGTGTATGCAGTTAAGTTTCTAACCCAAGCCCAACGCGGTTGGAAGGTAAGCAGTGCAGCGTTCAAGTAAGCAGTGCAGCGATCAGCTGTTCAGTTAGCTGTTCCGCTCACCGGGTCCGCCTCCCCGTGCTCGTCCGTCCATGGCTGCCAACAAGCAACATATAGCAACGTTGTGAGAGTTGAACTCCATTCAAGCTCACCCCCAGGTCTGCCTCCCAGTGCTTGTGCTCCCGCACATGGTTCTTCAGCACCCAGGGGAAGGCCTGCAGGGGCGGCAAAGAATGACATTTGGTTCACATCCTGCTTGCAAATCAGCAGAGAGGAGCAGGCATTGGGCATGCTCACAGCCACCCACTTGCATACCAGCATGGCCAGTGGCGACAGCAGCAGCAACATGTGTTTGGCAGCAGCAGCAACATGTGAGGCGGCAGTTACGACAGCAGCGTGGCACTGGTGGCCTAAACCACCCACCTGGACCCAGCGGGAAAGCGCGCCCAGCAGCGCGGCCTGCCGCAACAAATACTTACACGCACGTCAAGACATCAGCAAATCGATGTCTGAACAGCGCACCTGGACCCAGCGGGAGAGCGCGCCCAGCAGCGCGGCCTGCTGCGGCAGCTGCGGACCCAGGTAGCTCACCGCCTGCCGCATCGCGTCCCTGCACCAGCCGACCAGCGGATTAGGCAGGAGGATCAAGACGCATGCAGCCCATTGCAGTTGTTGCTTGTGGCATGTCACGGCTTTCGTGCCCAGCATGTCCCCCCTCCTCTTGCAAGCTCTCTTGAGCGCACTTCCATGTTTTGATCACTTTATGGTTTGGTGCCCACTCCTCACCTGCAGCGGTTAATCATCGTGTTCCACAGCCGCCGCGCCTCGTCAAACCTGCGGCAAGGAGAAAATCAAAAGCAGCAACTTGATTGAGTGCAGGAAAAATGCCTCGGCTGTGAAGCAGTGTTTGCGTCGAGGCGTGCCCAGCAGTCGCACACATGATACATGCTGCACGTGAAATATATGCTGGGCGGTTGGCACGTGCCGCTGCCGCCCCTCTCCACATCTCTGGCAGAACCACCAGCCTCACCGTGCAATGGACTGGTTGGTGCGGAAGCCCAGTAGCAGCGACAGCGCAAACGAGGATAGGCTGAACAGCATGGGGGCCCGCACTGCATGGAGGACAAAGGGGCCAAGCGGAACAAAGGTGTCGGTTTGGCGGGCCACGAGCATGCGCGGCATAGCGGTTGGCCTGTCCTGCACACAATCGTGTGCCTGCTTCTTTCTTCGATTACAGCAGCAACACTTGCCCCGACGCCTGCTGGCCAGATTGAGCGCCCACCTTGGATGCTGCGCCAGGTGGCAGGCAGCGCCCCCGACTTGACTGCCGTCTCGTACATGCACACCCCGGTGGCCTCCAGAAAGACCAGCAGGATGGGCTGCAGCGCAGCACAGGGAGGGAGGACACAGGAGGTGAAGGCGGCTGCGTTGGAATGCGCGAGGGGAGTTGGATAATAATCCTAGCCCTGCCACTGCCGACAGCACGACCACACGGCCTTCTTGGGTAATCTGACCCTGGCAACAGAACCTGCTCAGCAGCAAATCCACCAGACCCCCTTACCAGCGCGATGCCCGCCACGATGCGCGAGCGGAACAGGCCAATGAAGTGCCGCCAGTAGCGCTTCACGCTGCGGTGCGCTGCCCAGGCATCGAAATCGTACATCTGTGCAGAGGCGCGGGATCAGATGCAAGGTCAGGGGCCGAGGACGGCGGCAGCAAGCGGGTGCTAGGTGCAAGCAACGAAGGGGGGAAGCAGCGGTCGGAATGGGCGGCGGGCTCACCACACGGAAGCGGCGCAGCCGCTCCTCCTTGTCCTCATCTCGATCCCCTAGCGGCAGCAAGCTAGCCTGCACGAAAAAATCAAGTTGCATGGGATCAAACACAGGCTGAAACGGCACAGGTAGCCGCCCGCACCGACGCGCTGCGCTGGACCCTCCCACCCACCGCCGTCAATGGCGGCCGTCGCCGCCGCCGCTGCTGCTGCGAGCCGCCGCTGCTTGCTTGCCGCAGCAGCGTTTGTGGCGCATGTGAGCCGCTGCAGAAGGGCCGCGTGAAGCTGCCGAGCGCCGGGCTGAAGGTTGAGCGCCGCGCGTGCAGCCCGGCGCGACTTGTGGGCACCGCCGCAGCGTGTGTCATGTCGGCGGCCACTACATGCGATCTACGAACGATCTGGCCGCCGGTGCGACCGGGGGAGCCGCCGCTAGCGGCGGGCCGGCCGAGCACAGCGCAGGCGAGGCGATCAGGGCTGACTGGCACGCGTCCCTAGCCCAGGCACAGCTCTGGCTCTTTGCTGAACACAGACAGGGGGTCTATGCATGCGCATGCATTGGTGAGGCACACCGAGCTGTTGGCAGCCGGCCCAGCTGCCGCACCCGAACTGGGCGACCCACCGGCTTGCTGATGCTGACCCACCAACGCAACTGGCGAACACAGTGATCCCACCCGGCTGCCTTTGAGCAGGTGATGTAGCTTACAGTCCATGCCAGTAAATTCGTCATTTCACACAGCGTCAAAATCATCGGCACACATGCCGCTGGCACACGGCCATGTATGCGCCGCACTTTACGCCTTCGCCGCCTTTGACTTGCGGGCAAACGGGTTGCTGCTGGGCGCCTTGCGCTTGGCTGCCGCTGCAGCCGCCACCGTGGAGGCGTTTCCTGGCGAGTTTTCGGGCGCCTCTGCTGCGGGCTTGCGGGCAAAGGGGTTGGTGCCGCCGCCGCCGCCGCCAACCACAGCGCGGGGAGCGGGGGAGGGAGCCCGGCTCATGTTGCCTGCGGTGGCTGCGCCGCCCGCGGGGCTGGCTGCGTGCTCGTCGTCGAATGCTGGGCCGGGCACAGGGGTGACGGCGCCGTGCTGCAAGGGTGGGAGCAGAGGGGAGAGGGGAGGGTGGGATGCTTAGGTCCATCGGGGTTTCGTGTGCAGGGGCTGGAGGGCTAAAGGGACTTGGCAGGCAGTAATGTTGGGTGCAGCATGGCCCTGAACCCCAAGCTCCCGCCAAAGCGCAGCACATGCGCCACAGCAGCTGCAACCCACAGCAGCTCCCGCGCCATCAACAGCAGCCCCCAGTTGCGCACCTGCCGGCCCGCCGCCTCGCCGTCTCCATACCCATCCTCTTGCTCCAGCTCGGCAGCCGCCGCCTCCATGGCCAGGCGCTGCTCGATAAAGGCGGAGATGCGCTCCGCCAGGGCAGTGGCGCGGTGGTGGTTGGCCAGCTTGAGGGCGCCCTCTAGGGCAGGCATGTTGTGCAGCGTGCCCACCGCCTCTAGCGCGCGCGCCTGCGGCAGGAGGATCGGAAGTGGGGTGGGGGGTTGATTGGGCGGGCAATTGAACGGCGAGCTGGTAGGTGGGGAAGAGAATGGGAGGGCAGGCCAGGGGGTGGCAAGGGGTGCAGAAAAAAAGCAACATGCAACCACCAGCTGACCCAAGGGCACGTTTGTTTACCTCGCGGTCGGCGGCCAGCAGCTTCTGGATGAGGCGCAGCGTGATGCGGTCCGCCTCCAGCTGTTGAAGGGAGGAAACGAAAGCAAAGGGCAGCTTTGAGCGGATAATCAAAATCAATAGGCATGCAACAGAGTGCAGTGTGAGGCGGTCTGATGCGGTCCGCCTCCAGCTGCACAGCGGGCAAAGCAAAACCGCAAAGCAAGTGTGCGTCATGTGGAAGCAACCCAGTCTGCTGTAGATCCCCAAATAGCTGTGTTACTATCCCTGACCCTTCAGACGCACAATGCAACACATCCCTTGGGATGCAGAGCCCTCACCTGCGCCTGGTGCACCGCTCCCTCCAGCTCAGACGCGTCGTCCCCGTCCTTGGCATCCGCTGCAGCCGCAGTCACGTGGCTCAGCAGCGCGCCGTGCCTGCGGTACATTGGTGGTTGGATCGGAAGAGATATCAGCTTGATCGCAACACTTGCAGAGCATCCGAGCCGGGCACAGCGCTGCAGGCCATGGATAAAACACCAGCGTCCTATTCAACAGCCAGCCCAACTGCGTTCGCTCATGTATTCAAGCTTTCCACCCCCAGATCAGGTCAGCCTCAAACAGCCAGCGCAGCATTCAAGGCCATGCATCACCCTGCGAGTCCCAGCCAACCAAACCACGGTGTAAAATTCTTGAGGCACCCACCTGATGAGGTCCGCCTCAAATGGTGCAAGGGCCGCGTCCTGAGCCACCACCGGCGGCCGCAGCGGTACTGCAGTCACCACCGGCCGCTGGTTGCCTGCCGGACAGAGCAAGGGCGGGAACCGTGGTTGCTTCCTCGCGCCACCCAATACAGGCGGAAGCGGGCAGGCTGGCAAGGTGAACAGTGGGAATGCATGCATGGCATTGTAGCCACACGATCGAGGCAGAGAATGCACACACCCGAGGGCACTGCGGGCTCAGGCAAATTTGTTTGGAATCGTCTGCTAGCTTGAATGCAACTCATGCATCAATAGGCATCCAGCAGCAGGACAAACCCAACAGAGTTGTACGCACCCGAGGGCACTGCGGGCTAACCGAATGTTTATAATCCTAGCTAAAACTGCTACTGCTGTTGATGCACATAAACCAACCAACTACAGATCAGCAGCTCGTGCACGCACCCGAGGGCACCGCAGGCTCGGGTGAGTTGGCGCACACGATGGCCTGCAGCTCTCGGGCAGACAGGCCCACAATCCAATACTGCTCCGTGGCCTTGCGCTCTGCAGGGCAACGAAAGGGGTGCGCACAGAGGGTGAAGCCGGGGCAGCAATGATGGTGAGCAAGATCTCAAGTGAAACGACCTGCAAGCTGCTTGCTGCCATCCACCAACCCAGCATGCCCCACCCCGCCCCCCCCCCAAACTTCCCACCCCATCACTCGGCCCTCACCCGCGGTCGCCGAGAAGGCGGTGACCCAGGCGCCGCAAAACAGCTCGCTGCGCAGCCGCAGCTCCCCCGAGCTGTCATAGGCAGCCAGCAGTCCTTCCTCGCTGAAGCCCAGCCAGGCGAGGGTGGCGCCGGGGGACAGCGGCAAGGGCCCGCCGTGCGCCTGGCGCTGCTCTGTTAAGGCAATCAAGAGTTAGGGAGGCGGGGAGCGAGGGTCAGGTTCGGGTTGGGTGGGCTGGAGTGTTCGGAACAACCGGCATCAGCAGCCACACTGTATTGCACTGTACCGCTTAGTTTGCGCATGAGGAGCATTGCAAGCGCAGCTGGGCTTGCAAAGAAGAAGCGTCACAACCCGCAACTGATTCCACTCCCGCACCTGCCACATCGTACAGCGCGTAGTGCAGGCACTGGTCCCCCGAGGCAGTGGGCGGACCGCCGTGCCACACAGCTGCCAGCTGGTGCCGCCGCGCTGCCAGCGCCACTGGTGCACCCGGCAGGGTCAGCAGGTGCGTCTGCAGGCCAGTGGGCAGGTGGTTGGGTGGCCGCTCAGAGCTGAAAGTTGCGCAAGAAGAGGCTGCTGCCCAGCATACAATGCGAATCAACTAGACAGGCGCAAGCTCCGCCAAGCCACCCTTGAGCTGCGTGCTGCCCCAATAATGCGCAACCAAAGCTGAATTCGAGCTCGGCAGCGCTCCTTGCTGATGGTTGCCCACCTGTGTGCCCGCCTGGCTGAACAGCCGCAGGTGGCGCCAGCTGGTGGCCACAGCACAGAAGGAGCTCCCGGCGGCAGCACACTCAGCCTCCTCCCCCTCTGCAGAGGCAGGGGCAGCGCGAATCAGGGGTTGCTATCTTGGGCTGCAGCGCGTTCTCGGGCTGCAGCACAACAGCAAGGGACTTCTCACTCTGCGGCTGCACACAAACTGTCCTAACTAACTGGATCAAATGCCACAGTTTGTCAAAGCACGACTCCCGAAATGAAACGACTCACTGGGCAGGGCGAGGGACCAGTCGGAGTTGGGGGCCCAGCTCTCGTATGGGCGGTACACAACCGTGGACGCGCTGTCGGCGTTGGAGCGGGAGGCGTAGAGGGCGCCCTGCAAGTGTGTTGGGGCAGTGATGCAGATGGATTGATCGTCAATTGTCGCAAGGGCAGCTGGCTGTCGACGTTGGAGCTGAGGGCGCAAGGCGAAGCCGAAAACCTGATAGCGACCCATTTCGGGACAGAAGTGGCATGGGGTGGTGCAGCTGCGGCGCAAGCAAACTTGTAAAAAAATGCCAGTCGCACCTTCTCCCCCAGCGCGCCGCAGGTGAAACCGAAGAAGTCGGAGAGGAGCGGCACGCGCTTGCGCATGCGGGCGGTGTCGTGGAAGGTGACCTGGGGTGGCAGGGGAGGGGAGGGGAGTGGGAAACAAACATCGGTTTCAAGCGCATACGGGTGTGGCACAGCAAGTCTTGTCTTGAGAAGTGGAAGACCTGGGTGGAGGGGAACGGTTGTTGCTTGGCACATGACCATGCGCAACAAGCAGAACATGAGGAGAACTGGGCGCGGGGACGAAGGTGACAGGGCAGACGACGTGCCCGCATGTGCACAGACACCACGTTGACCAAACCTGCGCCCCTCCCCACCTCCACCACGTTGGTCCTCCTCCTGCCGCAGCGACACTGCCCCACATCCTGAAAATAGTTAAAGCCTCTCAGCTATGACTTGAAACAAAGCCCCCTCACCTCAACAACGTTGTGGTCCTCCTCCTGTCGCAGCGTGATGGCTCCCAGGGAGTTGTAGGCCAGGTAGCGCCGCCGATTGTCGCCTGCAGTATAACATCAAAGTGACAACCAGCATAGACAGGAGCCCCCTGTAGTTGTAGGCCGGGTAGCGCCGCCCGTTGTCGCCTGCGGTATTGAATCAGAGTGAATAAGTAGACGACAACCGTAAGCAGGAGTGCATTTGGAGCCCAGCGAGTTGGAAGCCAGGTAGCGCCGCCCGCCGTCGCCTGCAAAACAGAAGCACACCATCACATGAGGCAGCAAGCACGGGCACTCCACACACTGCAGTCCCGCGCAGAACCAGCACACGCTCGCTCTCAAATCCCATCAACAAGGCAAGCGCAAGCAGGCACGCACCCATCTCAGTGGCTCCCGGCTGGATGGCATCCTGCGGCTGCGGCAGGTCAAAGCTCGAAAAGGCGCCGTAGCCGCCGCGCCGGCCCTTGGTGCCGCGGTACGCCTTGGGGGCTGCAGGAGGGCAGGGATGGATTGCAATGCAGTTGCTTGGCAAGCAAGGAACACACGCGCTTGGCAAGCAGGGGACATGCGCGCTTGGCAATCAATGGCTACAGAGTGCACTAGTGCATTTACTATGTGGTGGCAGCAACAGGGGAGCAGACAACCAAACGGCCTTTCAAATGAGTTAGTTATCTCACCAGAGTCCGCAAAAAAAATGCGTCATCTCGATACCTCATCTTGATACCAATCCTCCTCAGTCAGCTTGGTGACCAAAGAACTAAAGAACGCCTGTAACTCATCAACAACTCACCTGAGTCTGCCAAAAATGAGTCCTGCTGGTCATACTCATCCCCAGTCAGCTTGATAACCAAAGAACCAAAGAAGCCTGTGAATCATGAACAGCTCACCCGAATCGGCCAGGAAAGAGTCCTCCTGGTCATACTCATCCTCAGTGGCTGCCATGCCAGTGGGAGCATCAGCGCCGCCCTCCAGCACCGACACGCCGTCTCCCGCGCCGGCCGCCGCGGCGCCCTTCTGTAGGGCAGGCAGGGGGCGGTGCAGGGAGCAACTTGAGCTGGCATCTCAGCTGCTCCCAGTTGCTCCCAGTTGCACCAGAACCAACCAGCGGCGTTCATGCTTGCACCCACGGTCGCAATAAGGCTTGAAAACAGGGGAAAAAACCCGAAAAAAACAGAGCATACCTGCTTGATGCCAGCGAGTGCATCCACGTCTGCAGTGGGCCCTGGCAGCTTGGCAGGCACCGGCTCCTGCCACACCGCCAGCTGGCCTGCAGGGCGGCACAGTGAGCAGGCATGGTGTTTCAAACAGGCAGGTTGCTTGGCTGGAACTCCAGGGCGGCAAAAATGCAACTGGGAGGGCCTTTCCACTGGCAGTGCGGCAGGAATGCAGGTCTGCTGTGCGCCCTGCTGCTCAGCACCGCTGCTCAGCACCAATGCAGGATGCCAGGCAGCTAATGCTGGCAGCTTACCATCCTTGGTGATGACACCCAACTTGTTCTTGGCGGGGTGCCAGGCGAGCCAAGCCAATGCATCATCCCAGCACAAGCTTCTGGGTACTCAAACCTTACCGTCTTCAGTGATGACAGCCAGCTCGTTCTTGCTGGGGTGCCAGGCCAGGCCCGTGGCGCTGCCCGGCAGCAGCCGCTTCTCTAAACAGGTGCGCTCGTTCACGTCCCACAGGCAGAGCGCCTGGTCCATGCCGGCGGAGGCCAGGTACAGGCCTGCGATCGAGAGGGCGTAGATTGAGCACGATTCGGTTTGTGGCAGACTGTACGCAGATCCAAAGGGCCACAGAGGCACAGGGGCCTTGTCCATGCCAGCGGAAGCCAGGCACAGGTGTGCAGTGGAAGAGCACGTAAGTTGTGGGTGGAATGCCAATGCATCCGCCGTGTTAGCGCAATCATGCAAGCGACCTGCAACCCTTGCAGGCTCAGCATCCTGCCAAATCATCATTAAGCACGCACCGTTGGGGCTGAAGGCCAGCAGCGACACATCGTCCGAGTGCTGGCCAGCCAGGGAGAAGGCCGCCTCCCAGCTCATGCGCTCGTACAGCACAATGTCGCCCTGCACGCATGAATTCATTTCGAGAGCACAGCATGTCAGTAGTGCGCAGCGAAAAATAATGCAGTAGAGCAGGCCTCCCAGCGACGTCGCCCTGCAGTGGGAACACACCGTGCGTCAGCAGATGGAGCGAGGCACGCAGCAGGCTGGCCTGCCAGCTCAGCAGTGCAGCAGAGCCGCGCCCACCTTTTCGGTGCCGGGCGCCGCCAGCAGGCTGCCGCCGTCGGGGTGCCAGGCGGGCTGGCAACGGGCGGTTGAGTCCAGGTCCACCTGCAAGCACAGAGGGGCCAACACGATTTCAAAATTTTCAACACATCCTCAGCCCCAACCAATGCTTTGCGGTGCTGAAGACCGGTGGAGTGCAGATCCACCTGCGAGCAAGGGGCAGGGCACACATCTAAACCCTTTGCATGGACGCGCTCCCCAACCCTAGCCAAAGCCATGTGGTGCTACTGCTGCACCCCGACCATTGCAACCAACGCTCGAACCTTGGGCAGGCGCAAGCATGCTGCTTGCAGCACTGCAGCTCATTGCACAGCAGGCATATCAGCAGGCGGCGCCACTGGCTGTCGCACACCCACCTTGGGGCAGGCCTTGCGCCGGCACAGCTGCTGCTTGCCGCCCTCAATCTCCCACACATTCAGCGTGCCGTCGCCGTTGACAGATGCAATGTACGCTCCTTCGGGGTCGTACGCAATGGAGCGAGTGTACGCCTGCATTTTCGGCAGCAGGGTCAGTGATCAGCAGAATGCATGTACGCTTGGTGAATTCACCCTTGGGCCATTGCTCCCTCGGGATTGTAGGCAATGGAGCGCTGTAGGCCTGCAGCAGGCAACACAGATGTCTAGTTCCATTGCAGCTGCCTGAGGTGACGGAACGCCCGAGAGCCAGCCATGGTGACCGTTCCAAACATGCCCACCCACACTCGCAACCTGACCCAATCATGCACCTGCGACTTGAGCTGGCGGAACACCCGCGCACTAGCCATGTCCACAAGTTTGATGCCCTCGTCGTCACCACCCGCCGCCAGGCTGGCACCACTGGGCGAGTAGGCCAGAGCGCGCACCTACACACATAAGAAGGATAAGCGGCGGGCTTAGCAGTGCGGTGTATGGCCGCTGGGCGAGTCGGCCAGAGCGCGCACCTGCATGCGTTGAGGAACATCATTGCAGCAGCAGGCTGAGCGGCACGGCAAACACAGGGCTGAAAGCAGCAAGCAGTGACAACAGCCAGCAATGGAGGCAGCCAGCAGCCACCAGCAAGCATCGTAACAAAGTGCAGGCCTACCGGCAGCGTGAAGCGAGTGGCCACTCCGTCCATCTCTCCATCAGGGTGTGTGTAGCACTGCAAACGGCAGCGCAGTCAACGGCAGCAGCAGGTTGAGCGAGTTATTGCATGGCAGAACATTGGGCGTGTGCCTGTAAGCGCAGGCTCTGCTGGTAGAATCCAGCTGGCTGTGCTGCTTGCGGCCTGCCACAACCGGCATTCGCAGCCAGCAAAGGCACAGCCCGAGGCGTGTTCGCAGCGGCATCAAGCATCGCAACATCGCAACATTTTACAACGCACCTTCACAAAGTTGGCATCATCACCGGTGACCACCGGCTTGCCGGCCGCCACCGCCAGGCAGTGCAGCGGCGTGGGCGCGCCGCCGTTTGCCACTAGCACCTCCTTCTGCACCTCGCTGGGTGCATCTGCCGAGCGGAAGCACAGCTTGCCATCGGGTCCCGCCGTCACTAGCGCAACACTGCCGCTGCTGCCCGCCTCCGCTGGCAGGTAGGCCAGGCTGCACAGCCCTGTGGCGTGCGCATCGCTGAACGCCAGCGGCTTGCCGCCCGCCATGGTGCTGCAAGCGGCGCCGCCTGCTGCCCGGGCAGGAGGAGGGCGAGGGTGCGGGCCTGCGGCGGCAAGCGGGCGGCGGGTGGGCGGCGGTGGCAGGAGCAGCAGCTGCGGGGCGATCGGCGGCATCATCGCGCTCTGGCAGACACCCAAAGTCGGCAGCAGGCTGCGGAAGCGCGCCTGTGCAGCGCCCGCTTGAACTCGGCCCAGCTGCGGACAGACAGAAGGTGCAGGGAGGGCCGGCTGCTGTCCGATGCTGGCTGCGGCCCGGCGATCGCAAAGCGAGCTTGCGGGGCGCGGTTCCGTCCAGCTCAAGGCGGCGGAGCAGGCCGCAGCAGGAGGCTCAATGCTGGGCGGCCAGGCGGGTTGCGAGCAACTCCAACAAGCGCAGCATCACTGGTGGATCTGTTGGCAAGCGCAGCCGGCCCGGCAGGGTGTCCAGGCTGACCGCGGGGATGGAGGAGGACGGCAGCGGCAGCGGGGAGCCCTCCCTGCAGCTGGAGGGGCGCAGCTCTTTCGATAGAGCATGGTGAGGTCCCCCAATTCAGCCGCCGCCCGCCCTGCCGCCACCCACCGCCGCCGCCCGGCGTCTCATTCCCACTACTTGAACCCACTTGTCACCCCTCTTTTTCCCCTCTTAGGTACGACTGCGAGGTGCGGCAGCGCGGCAACTCGCTGTTCATGCACTTTGAGGGCTACCCGTCTGACGAGGATGAGCCGCTGCACTCGCTAGAAGACATCCGCTTCTCCAGCCTGGCAGCCGAGGCAGCCGACTGCCCAAAAGTGCGTGCGCACTGCGCCTGCCAAAGTTTTGCCCAAGCTGCCGCTCTGGTGCAGGTGGCCTTGCATTGCTCATCGGTCACATGAGCGGTACCGTTTGGTGCTGCTGGCATGGCCGCCAGTTACAAGCACCCATGTGGGCAGCCCACTTGAGCGTCCCTGCCGACCCCCACCCATCCTGCTTGCAGCTGGTGCCGGGGCTGCGGGTCACCGGCTTCAAAAAGTCGGCCAATGAGGCCGTCTGGGTGAATGCGGAAATCGTGAGCAAGCGGGCTGCCAAGCACCCGCGTGACAAGTGCCACTGCAGGTGGGTTTCAGCTGTCGAACTCTTTCCGAGTTGCTGCCGGTGGGCCATGGTGTTGCATTCTGCCGCAGCATGCGGTGGGCAGCGGCTGTGCGCCACTGGCTCCTGCTGCTGTTGCTCCTGCCCTTGCGCGTCAAGCCTCCTTTGCCCTGCATCCATGCCTTCATTTTCATTTGCAGCTTCACGGTGCGGTGGCTGGACAGCAAGGATGAGGGCAAGATGTCCCAGCTGCAGGTGCCGAGCTGCTGCTGCCGCTGCTGCGAGGATTTTGCGCAGCACCTTCTGCAATGCCCTTGCTCTGCTGCGCTGCTTCCTGTGCTGGCCGGACATGCCCCACCTGCCTGTCTTGGCCTCTCACTCTGCCTGCTGAGGCCACGCCTGAGTGCTGCGTGTGGGGTTCAAGACATGCCAGTGGTCCTTGCCTGACCTCCGTCTGGCGCTCTCCCTTTCTTGCAGCTCAACGAGCTGTGCCTCCTGGACGAGCGCAGCATCGCAGAGCACCTGCCGTGGTACCAGCAGCTGCAAGCTGTGCTGGAGCGGCGGCAGCAGGCACGCGGCGGCGGCGGCGGCGGCGAAGCAGGAGCGGGCGACCGCCGCCCGGCCACCACTGCGGTGCAGCGGCGGGAGCGGCGGACGGGAGGTGGTGGGCGGCAGCAGCAGCAGGGGGAGGCTGCTTCGGATTCAGAGCCGGAAATCATCTCCATCTCTGATTCTGAGGCGGGTGAGGAGGCTGATGCGGCAGAGGAAGAGAGCGAGGAGGAGGAGCAGCAGCAGCAGCAGGCGGGCGGCAGGCGCCGCAGCCAAGACGGCGCACAGCCGCCGCGCCCGCAGCAGCAGCAGCAGGAGGGGCAGGAAGCAGAGGGTGCGGCGGCGGCGGCGCGGCGCCGGCACGTGCTGCGGCCGCCGCCCATGGCGAGCGGCCCACGCTGCGCGCTGTGCCAGCTGCGGGTGCTGCTGGATGAAGACCCGGTGGATACGGAGGATTACGATGAGCAGGAGCAGCTGGAGTTCAAGGGCATCTACCACCGGGAGTGGGTGCTGCACAAGCGGTGAGCGCCTTTAATACACAACAGCAAGCGCATGCGTCGCAGTGCGATACCCTTCACAGGCGGACGCAGCTCGCTCGCAGTGAGCGCAATGTGTCTGCACATGTGTGGCGCCGATACTGGCTGCAAACCCAGTGTCTCATGCTGCCATTGCCCATCGCTGCGTTCGCCGCCGTACTGCATATTGTCGCACCCCTGCACACGGCTGCTGACATCAGCAATCATTGCATATCTTCTGTTGCCGCAGGTGTGCCGCATACAATGCTGACCCAGCGCTCTCGTACGTGGGCCAGTCAGACTTGGGATCCAAGCTGCCAGGTGTGTGCCCAGTATGGTGCGCTTTTGGGTAGACAGGATGACGTTTTTGACGTGAGACAGGGATCCACTGCATGGGCCACGAAATTGAAGGCTTGCTTGATGCAGACACACCCCCACAGCACCCGTCCACCTGCCTGCCGCACCTTCCCATTCACACCACCCGCAGGCGCCTTCCAGCAGTCGTGTGTGCTGCCCACCGCTTATTGCCCCTCCGTCTGCACCACCCACAGGCGCCTTACAGCAGTCCTTTGTGCCCGCCATCAGGGCCACGCTTGAGAAGAAGTGCGCCGAGTGCGGGCAGGGCGGCGCCACCGCCAAGTGCTGCGCGCTGCAGTGCCGCAAGCACTTCCACCTGCACTGCGCCGCCGCCTGCAAGGTCAACCCCGGTGAGGGAGGGAGGGCAGTTGGATATGGTTGCAGTTTGAAATTGCGAGCTGATGTAGCCTTTTCCCATATGCTTTCCGCCTACCGCTAGGAGCTTTGAAGCTGCTTTCTAAGCCCTGTCAGCCGATGGTTCTTGGTGGATTTGCCGCTGCCCCGCCCGCTTGCAGGCGCATGGGAGCTGAGCTGCCCGGCGCACACTGTGCTGGGCAGCGTGCCTGCCGTCAAGCCCGGCGCATTCTACTCTCGGCCCGGCCCGGCCAGGTCAGCACGCTTTCCTGGCTAGTTGCTGCTTTAACCCTACTGTCGGCTGGCATGCCATGCCGTCTGCTGGCTGATGAAGCGAGAGGCAGGGTTGGTTGCAATGTGTGCTGTGCCAGTTTCTGGAGCGGACAGCTGGCTGCAGCCGGCAGCCGGCTGACCGCCAGCCAGCAGCTTGGTAGGTCAACCCAGGTGCCACACAGCTGACGTGCCCTTGCATTGCTGAATCTCGCATCATGACTTGGTGCATCGCCGCCTGACCCCTTTCAATTTTGCTCCATGCTTCTTGTCAACAGGCAAGCCGAGCTGGACAGCCTCAGGGCAGGCAAGGTCAAGCACTCGGGCCGCCTGGGCGGCCTGGGCGGCAGCAGCCGGCTGGCTGGTAGCAGCAGCCGTCTCATGGGCTTGAGCGGCAGCAGCAGCCGGCTGGCTGGCAGCGACAGCCGCCTGGCTGGCGACGGCAGCCGGCGGGCGGGCGGCAAGCGCGGAGGGCTGGATTTGAAACCGGTGCGCCGCAGCGGACGCAACGCCGACAAGCGCGTCAGGTGCGCTGGGGCTGCTGTCAGGCCACTGTATGCATTACATTGCCATAGCTCTGTCACGCTGGCCAGCTACTGCCGGCAACGATAATGGTGTGTCGCAGACAGTTCTGGCACACACTGCCTTGCCTGCACGTTTGGTTTTGGCTGCAGGTATGACCAAGATCACTTCACCGAGGCCTGGCAGCGCGAGCTGGTGGCGCGCGCACGTGACTATGCCGGTTCCGAGTGAGTGTGTGAATATCCTGGGACTGCATGGGTTGTTTGGCTGCGTTACTGCTGTTGGCAGCACGAGCTGGTATTGCGTGCTGGGGATTTTGCCGGTTCTGAGTGAGTGTGACAAACAGGTTGACTGCATTTGGGGTGTAGGCCTCCTGATCAGGGAGCATCTTGCGATGTGGTCTGCGATGCTGCCCTGCCAGCTCACTGCCTTTCCAGTGCCTGTGTTGCCCGCTCTCAACCCCGCCCTTGCAGCTCTGACTTTGAGGGTGGCAGCGACTTGATGGAGGAAGATGAAGAGGAGGAGGGGCGCATCCACTATGCCGACGACAGTGAGGGGGACTTTGTCTCGGATGACGATGGCAGCGGCCGCTCTGGGGCACAAGGTGCGCATTTGGGGGTTAGGTTGTGGTGGCCAGCATGCCTGGCATGCTATGTTTGCAGGGGTTGCATTCTGCATGACAACATGACAAGCAGGCGGGGCAGGTAGCACAGCGTCAATTGGGTTTGGACATTGCCACTGGCAACCCAGATAGCAAGTTAGTGACGACCACTCGCCCTGCTGTCTGGCTCCACGCAGGCCGCGGCCGGCGGCAAGGGGGCGGGAGGGGCAGGGCGGCGCGGCAGCCGGAGCCTTCACGCCGCGGCACTCGCGACCGAACCAAGGTCCGTGGCGGTTCTGGGGGTTGCAATGCAGAGCAAGCGGCGAGCAGCACACGTTTGACCAGCGTGCTGTGCGCTTCTGCTTGCTCAGTGGACAGAATCAAGTTGGCAAGGCAAACGCGCCATGTTACGAATGCCGCGCAGGTCAAGAGCTATGCTGAGGAGCAGGAGGAGCTGGAGCTGAAGGTGGGCAGTCGGGCACATCACAGCTGTTGCACAAATATGCACAACTGTTGAGTTGGTGTGCAGATGGAGGCAAAGCCGGCATCCTGTTTTGTCACCTTCCGGGCAAGAGCACAGCCGGCATATGGAGCAGGCAGCCTCTTCGCTGGTCTAATGGCCTCCTTGCCAGCTTGGTGGCTCCCCACGCTGTGTGCCAAACATGCTCTGCATTGCAGATGGAGGCGTACCGTGCGGAGCAGGCGCAGCGCAACGGCTACGAGGACACCGCCTGTGAGGTCTGCGCCTCCAAGGTAGGGTGAGGGTGGATGGGTGCAAAGGGTTCATGATTTGCCCAGTTCTCCGACGCTTCCTCCATGCCACCTATCTAGCTTGGCCTCCCTGCATGATGGCCCACTTACTTTGTTGCAGGGCCGGGCCAAGGACATGCTGCTGTGCAACGGCTGCGACCGAGGCTTCCACATGCACTTTCTCCTAGACAAATTGACTTACCATTCTTGTTTATGCTGCAGGCCCGCGCCAAGGACATGCTGCTGTGCGACGGCTGCGACCGAGGCTTCCACATGCACTGCCTGGACCCGCCGCTGACGGTCGCCCCGCTAGCGGCTTGGTACTGCCCCGCCTGCCTGACTGAGCAGGTGAGGGTACCGTGCATGGGACAGCTTGCAAGACCGCATGGGGAAAGCATTGGGCTGAGCGATGATGCCCCTGTCTCGCTTTCGTTTTCCGTTGGCAGGATTCGAGTGCTGCAGTTCGCACCTGCATTCCTCGCCGACCCCTCCCCTGCCCTCCCCTCCTCACAATCCCAGACATGCGAGACGTGCGGCCAGGCGGTGGCTGGCAAGCAGGGGCGGCACAAGCGGCAGGCGGCAGACCTCGCTTACTGCGCCACCTGCGGCGGGCTGTGCCACGCCGGCTGCATGCAGGTGCGTGGCGGGGTGGCGGGGGTGTGGCAGCGATCCGCAGCCTGGTCTGCCCTGGCAGCAGCCGGGTCTGTGGGGTTTGGCCACCTGCATAGCTGCCCCTGGTGACTGTCTCTATCTGCCTGCTGCGTGCCCCTGCCTAATCTTCGAATTCTTTGTTCTTCACTGCCCAGCAGGAGCAGGAGGGCGGCAAGCTGCGCTGCACGCTGTGCTTGGAGGGCCTGCAGGCAGGTGGCAGCTGCCGCTGGTGTTGCAATATGTGTGCAAGCCCCAGGCTTTCTTGGGAGCTGACTTGCTGCATTGACATGCACACAGCAGCAAGGCAATGGTTGGGGCTGCCGACCTGTTGCTACCCATGGTTAGTAACTTCTTTCTTGCTGTCGCCCCACAATAACTACTTTCTAGAACGTGGAGAACATCCTGGGCTGCCGCACGCCCGAGGGGCGGGAGGCAGCGCCCGAGTACTACTGCAAGTTCAAGGGCAAGAGCTACAGGTACGCACTTTAAAACACGTTCAAATCTGAATTGTGTCGGCAGGTCGTTCGAATACTACTGCAAGTTCAGGGAAAGATGCCGGTTCGCATTGTGGTGGTCTTGAAACGCCAGAATCCCATGCTGCTGCTGCCGCCCTCAACGACAGCCCTTTTCGGCAAATGCCTGCCAACGTCTCGCAAGTTTGCCGCATGCTATGCAGGCGCTGCCGCTGGGTGACGGAGCGCGCGGCCGCCCGCATGGCTCCCTCTCAGCTGCAGGTAGGGCTGCCACGCATCTGTTCCTAGCAGGGGTGCCACCTGCATGCTCGGCAGCGCATGCCTGGTTGCGACTACTGCTCCTTTGCCCAAGTGAATTGTCCGCCCGCCAGGGCATGAATCAATGAACCGCCAGCCTGAAGACCCTCTGCCAGCTGTTGCCCCTCCAATGTCCCCTCTTCGTGTTGCAGCGCTTCCAGCGCGACAGCCGCGGCGCACAGGCGATGGAGCCCAACGTGCAGGAGCAGTGGCTGCAGGTGTGGGGGAGGCCAGGCGTGCGCGGATTCTCAAAGGGGGGCTATCCTTCCTTCCCTCTTGCCCTTCCTCCTTTGTGGTTGCCGACTGCATCTGAAACCGAGCGAATCGGAGCACGAAGCACAGGCATGATTCGCACTGGGCTTATTATTATTAAGAAGCATCATTGTACCTATGTGCATTGCCACTCTTTTAGGTCGAGCGAATTGTGGCGCGAGGCACGGACGAGGCGACTGGCCAGCCCACCGTGCTGGTCAAGTGGCGGGGATTGGATTACGACAAGGCAAGCACTTTCTTTGTGTTGATTTGCCTACGCTTCCCTCCCCGAAGCCATGGGGCATTCAGCAATACATGCTTGTCCTGTGGGTCAAGGCGTGGCTTGGATTACGACGAGGCAAGCTGTGCCTGGCTTGGGTTGGTTGTGTGCTGGCCAGTTATGTGAGGTCTTCTTTACAATAGACAACCCTCCTTCTTTGTGAAGGCCACGTGGGAGCCTGCCGCCGACATGGAGGGAGAGCGGGAGGCTCTGGAACAGGTGAGCACGTGGGCAGCAGGTGCATGGTCAAGTGAATAGCTGTTGCGGCTGGGCCAGCTTGGCATGCTGCAGCTGGGCCCTGGGCCATAGCCACCAGCTGCCCTTACCCATTTCTACGCGCAGTTTGAGCGGCGCATGGCACTGCGGGTGGAGCGCGACGAATGCGGCGAGAAAAAGGCGAGGCGGCAAGAGCTGGCGCCGCTGGTCAAGCAGCCGGCGTTTGTGGATGCGGCTGGCACGCTCAAGGACTATCAGCTGGAAGGTGGGCGGGAGGAAGTGCTGCCATCAGATATCTGAGCAGGGCTCAGTTGCCCCTAAAATTATTGCAAATGCATGGTCACTGCACAGCTGGCATACCTAGGATAGTTCCTTTTTGCGCATCCGGCTGCGCTGGCTCTGGGCAACCACGTGTTGTGGCTGGCGCTCCATTGTGGATTGCATCGGCCTGAGGCCCGCACCTCGTATCCAATGCAACCTGCAGGCATCAGCTGGATGCTGTCCAAGCTGCAGAAGAACATGGGGGCGATCCTGGGCGACGAAATGGTGAGGGCTGAAAGTGCACCTGTGCTCGACAACCTGCAACCGCGCCCCATGTGCGTCAGACAGCAGCTTTGGACCTGACTATTGCCCTCTGCACTTTGCTGCTCAGGGTCTGGGGAAGACCATCCAGACAGCTGTGTTCCTGCAGGTGGGCAGCACCTGCGCTTGCTGTCCTGGCTGCGGTTCATTTTGGTGGCTTGAGCATTTGCACGAAGCCCGACGGCCCCCATACCCCCGCTGCTGCTCCTGCCATCACGAATGCACACTCGCACATCGCCAGCTCATCAACATGGCATTGGCTCCCTCTCTGTGTGCAGGTGGCACGCAGCCTGGGCCTGACCAGCGGGCCGGTGGCGGTGGTGGTGCCGCTGAGCACCTTTGGCAGCTGGGAGCGCGAGATGGCCAAGTGAGTGCTCAGACTATTTTTGAATGCCTTGGTCGATCGGGCGGACTGTGCATTCACGCTCACACATGCCATGGCCGGTCCTGTCAACGCTACCACACCACGCCATGCCGTGCCATGCCAAGAAGGGCATTGCCGTGCCACTTACATGCCATGCCATTCCAATGTCGCGCCATGGGCTTTCATGCCGTTCGAATGCCGCGCCATGCCATGCCATGCCATGCCATGTTGCGCCTTGCGTGGCCATGCTCTGTCATGACACAACCTGCATTTCGTGCTGCTCTCATGCCACAACCCGCCTGTACTGTTTTCAAGCCATGCCATGCCATGTTGTGGCTTGCCACGCTCTTGCCATGTCATGTGTGGCCATGCTACCAAGCGCATGTGCAACCATGCCTGTTGCCGCTCTCCGTTTCTGCTGCTTGCAGGTGGGCCCCCGGCCTGCTGTGAGGTCTGTTGAAAGTGGTGTCATGTTCCTGGTTTGCTCCTTGCTTGTGCTTGCAGGTGGGCCCCCGGCCTGGAGGTGCTGTCCTACTCGGGCCACCAGGAGTCACGGGCCATCATCCGCAAGTGAGCTGTTTTGGCTTGCGCGCCCTTGTGGCCTGGCATGGCATGGCATCGCATGGCTCAGCAGCACACGTTTTCTCCGAACGGCTGGAATAGCGCCGTTGGCGGCCATTTCCGTGCCGAGCTGGCTGGCATGGTGTCGGTATTTCTGCCCACAGGTACGAGCTGGGCAGTGAGGAGGATGACATCGACGCCATGACGCTGCATTCGTTCATTTTTCAAAATTTTCATTCGAAATGGTATTCATTGCTGTCCATGCTAAACAGGTACGAGCTGGGCAGCGAGGAGGACGACATGGACGCTGTGCGGCGCAAGGCCACCGCCCTCAGCCCCCGCTTCCACGTCATGCTGGTGCGCTGCCGGGCTCAGGGAACAGTGATGTGTGCAATCGCCCCTGTTGTTGCTTTGCTGGTGCGCTGCTGGGGGCAGGGCACTGCAGCATGGGAGAGCCGGCGTCAGCGCCGCGCCGCCACCCAGCTGCCCCCTTGACCAGCTTTCAGATTATTCCTACCGCTGCAGACCACCTACGACGTGTGCCTGCGGGACACCGCCGTGCTGCGGCGCTTTGCCTGGAGCGGGCTGGTGATCGACGAGGGGCACAGCCTGAAGGGTGAGTGAACAGCTGCCATTGCCGGGCCATGAGGACGACCTGTTGTACCTGTTTGGGCAGCACTCACGTGCGCATGCTGGCGCCGACGTCCGCATGGCGCCACATGAGCCGTATTTCCAGCCTGCTGCCCTCTCCTCCCCCTGCTTTCAGGCGAGGGAAGCCAGCGGGGCCAGAAGCTGCGGGAGCTGGGCGCACCCTGGCGCCTCCTGCTCACCGGCACGCCGCTGCAGGTGGGCTGGGTAGGGTGTGCTGGACGGCACTGCAGGCGCTGGCTGGACGGCGGGCTGGACTTGTGCAGCATCGCTCAAGGTGTGCGCACTGCTCATGCCGCGCACGCTGTAAACTTTGATTGAAACAATCATGTCTCTATCCACGTTGCAATCCCCTCTGCAGAACAACCTGCGGGAGCTGCTGGCGCTGTTGGCCTTCATGGCGGACACAACCATCGCCAAGATCGAGGAGCGCGTGAATGTGAGCGCTGGGAAGAAATCAATTCTGGGCTGATTATGGCAGATTGGACTGGTGTGATGTTCGCAAGGGGGTGGCAGGGGCGTTGGAATGCCCCCATGCCTTGGCAGTGCAGGTGCAACAGCCCAACAGGCGCGAGCAGGTGCCCCGCAACCTCAGGCAAACCCCACAATTTTGCACCCTCTGAACATCCTGATTCCACTTCAGGAGCTGGAAGACCCCAATCCACCGGTGCCGGGCTCGGCTGGCGGGCAGGAGGAGGGGGATGAGGAGCTGGCTCAGGCGCAGGCCTACATCAGGTGAAGACCAGCTGCTTATGCCACCGCAGCTTTGCGGCTAGTGCCCGGTAGTGCTGCTGCTTCACTGAGCAATGCAACACTCCTTCTGCTCCCTTCCCAGGCACGCCTACTTGGAGCCGCGCATGCCGCTTTTTTGTCACTTCGAGTTGTTTTTTCTTTTATTCGCGCAGGAAGCTGCACGCGTACCTGGAGCCGCGCATGCTTCGCCGCATGAAAGCGGTGTGCATGGCGGGCCAGATGCCACCCAAGGTGCGGCCTGCTGCTGTCTTCTCCATCTTCACTAATGAAGACTGTGAATACATTGAAGAATCACGACACTTGTAGCCACCTTCGGGCGGGCCTGTGCATTGCCGGCTCGCATGCCTGTGAGCCCCGGTCCAGACAATTTGATTTTGGATCCTGTGTGGCGGTCCGGCTTCCTCTGATCTTGCCTGCCATCCCGCTGCAGATTACGCGCCGGGTGGCATGCACCATGCCACCGCTGCAGGTGGGCGCACGCCTGTGCAGCTGGTTGCAGCTGCCGGCTGGGACCTGTGCAGCTGGTTGCAGCTGCCGGCTGGGATGGCCTTTCTGTGCTGTGCAAGGCGTGCTGTGCAGCGGGGCTGCCGAGGTGCCTTGCGCGCATGCCACAGCGCGGGACAATGCGACCCAGCAACCCACCCTCTCACTTGCTTTTCTCACCTGCAGTTCACACTCTACAACGAGATTCTGGCATTGTTATCGTCCCACTTACTTATTGTTTTTTCTCGACTGCAGTTCACGCTGTACAACGAGATCCTGGCCAAGGAGTGGGACAAGGTCAACGCCATGGGTAGGCACACTGCTGCATCATTTCGTGGCTGGTTGTGCGTTGATTGTTGGTTGTGTAGCCAGCCCGAAGCAGAGTTTGCCGTTCGTTAACGACTTGGGTGGGCATGATGCTCGTTGCTGCCCAAAGGAGGCTACAGTGCCGCTGTGCCACTTACAACAGAACCCCAAACATCCAACCACCAAGCAAGCAATCATTCGAGTTCTATCCTGTCTTGCAGTGCGCAACCGGCTGGAGCGCAAGTCGATGAACAACGTGCTCATCCGGCTGCGCCAGGCGTGCAACCACCCGGTGGGCATTAGCAATCCGATTCGACGCATGCATGCATGCACAGTTTTGTGCATGCACTTCATGTGTGGATGTTGCTGGTACACAAGGGGTAGACTGCTCTGCCCCGCGTGGCCTCCTGCCTGATGCTTCGCCACAGGCAGCGTACCCCCTAATCATCTTTCCACCTGCTGCTTTGCCTGCTGCGCAGTACCTGCTGCCCGGACAGGAGCCGGAGGTGAGGACGGCAGGATCGCTGTGTGCGGCTGCCAGCCGGCCAGAGCGTGCTGGTTGCAAGTGGCTTTGCCACCGGGGGCTGGACATGCAACTTGCGCGAAGTGCTGCTAGGCGGTTTCCGGCGCCCTTGCTTTGTAGTCGTTTGTGCACCTTTTGCAGATCATGTCTGATCAAGTACAACCGTTTTCATTCTTCTCCCATCGAAATGGCAGGAGTACAAGGACCCCGAGTCGACACATGTTGCCGAGCAGGGCTGGCGCCTCATGGTGGCCGCCAGCGGTGCGTGAGGCAATTTCATACTGTTGATGGGGCTTGTGTTAGGCTTGCGTGCTCATGTCCGGGCTTGCCAGCCTGCAGTCAGGGCAAACCGCTGCCTGCCCTCTTGCTCCCGCTTTCTCCCCACCCCCCCCCCCCCCGGGCCCCCCCCCCCCCCCCCCCCCCCTTCCATACACCCACCCCGCCGCAGGCAAGCTGACGCTGCTGCAGCAGCTGCTGCCGCGCCTGCTGGCCCGTGGCCACCGAGTGCTCATCTTCTCCCAGTTTGTGGAGGTGGGGATTGGTTGATCAAGCGATTCTTTTTGGCGTTGAGGATGGGGCTGCCATCCTTTTTGCGGTTGGTGCTTTTCAGCCTTGCCGCATGCCACTGCGTGCTCATCTTCTCCCAGTTTGTGGAGGTGGGTGGTTCCTCTCAGCCGGCCGGGAAGCTGCTGCGTGCTGGCATGCTGCTGATGCGCTGTGCAGCGGCGTATGGAGGACTGGATGCACGAGCCGCTGATGCACTGGTGTGTGCTGTTTATTATGAAGTATCGCCTGCTTCTCCCCTGCAGATGCTGGACATCCTGGAAGATTTCCTGCACGACTTCCAGGACGCCAGTGGGCTGCTGCCAAAGGCGGAAGAGGACCCCAGCAAGGCGCCGACCGCCAGTGGAGCGCAGGACAGGTGTGCATGCAGCACACAGCTGCAGTGGCAGCTGGGGAGGCGAGGGCTGCTGTGCATTCTTGGGCCCTGAAGGGTGGTGAGGGGCCTTGCTTGCCGTATTCATCGCCAGCCACAAGTTCTGTCTGATCTAGGACCTCGGTTTTTTCTCATGCAGCGGCGAGCTGGAGAGCGGGGAGCAAGTGCTGGAGGAGCCGCACACTCTTGACGAGGAGGAGGAGTTCACTCGCGGCCGCCGCGGCTCAGTGGTGCGCCTCGGCTGCTTCTCGTGTGTTTTCTGCTGCCCGTTGCCGACCACCTGCCACAGCTGCACACGCATGCTGGATGGCAGCGCCGAAAACTAATTACTGCAGTGGCGGAGCAACTCTTGACTTTGCGTCAATCCTGCTCCCCTCCATGCTGGCCCACTCTTGCCCACTCTTGTCCACCACAAAATTTTAACAGATCCGCTACTTCCGGCTGGACGGCAGCACCAAGAGCTGGCAGCGGCAGGCGATGATGGACTCGTTCAACTCTGACGACTGCCGGGTGAGGACAAGCTTTGGACTTTCACAATCCAACCCGGAAGGAGCTGCTGGCTCTGATATCAGTCGGGTTGGATCGGTGCATGGCACCAGTGAATAGCACAGGGCAAGATGGAGTTGGCAGACCCCAGTTCCTCTGTTTCGTGGCATCGTCTGCCTGATCTAGTGCTGAAGGGAGGCGTGTCTTGCCCCATTTTTCATGTGCACAGGTCAAGATGTTCCTCATCTCCACACGAGCCGGCAGCCTGGGTATCAACCTGCAGGTGATTGACTGCACTGCAAAACAAGCGCCCTGTGTTGACGGCCGACGGTGTGCAGCCTTCAGTCGGCGACAGCGCCGGTGTGTGCATCGGCCGTAGCGTCCTGCGCAGCTGCGGCGCAACCTACACTCTGCTTGCGTTCTCATTGCTGCGCCGCCAATCCCATGCAGTCTGCGGACACGGTCATCCTGTACGACCCAGACTTCAACCCATTTGTGGACGCACAGGCGAGCTTGTTGTCTGCAGATTGTGTGGGACCTGTTGGCTGTAGCACCATCAGCTACCCTGGTGTAGAAGCACAGAGGTGCTATTGGCTGGCTACAGGCCGGGCGCTCCAAGCTCAGCTGCGCAGCGACTATGCTCGTCGGCATCGGGTGTGTATGTCCTGCCCCTAGGGGCAGCTGCACGGCACTCCATCCCGGCTCCCTTGCCGCTAACCTCCACTGCAGGCGGAGGGGCGGGCGCACCGGCTGGGCCAGGAGTCCACGGTCATGGTTTACCAGCTGTACACAAAGGCAAGCGGTCGGATGTGTTGGTTTTTGGTTGGGTTCTAATATAGGAGCAGTGCGAGGAGAGGGTCGTGGTGTACCAGCTGTGCACCGAAGGCAAGTGGGGCCTGTTGTGCACCCTGTGTGATCAACCTTATTGTTTCAATTGCAAGCAATAGGCTGATGTTGTTCCTGTGGTTTGTCACGCGCTGCAACGAAGAGCTCAGTAGTGCCCCTCGACAGCCGGGCCAATCCATCACCTGCACCTGCGGCGCCCGCCAGCTGGCCATCCAGTTGCTTCCATACTCATTGCAGGACTGTGTGGAGGAGCGGATTCTGCAGCTGGCGGCCCGCAAGCGCAAGCTGGAGGAGCTGGTGACGCGCCACCTGGGCCGCGGCGGCGGCGTGACCGACGAAGACGTCAAGTCGTCGGTGTTCCATGGTGCGTGCCAGAGCTGCTCTCTTCGTTTTTTGCGTTGGTTCGCGTAGGCGCCACAGATAAAGGCGTCAAGTCGTCGGTGTTCCATGGTGCGTTCAAGCGTTGGCTGCGTGGCAGTCAGTGCAGACGTGGGGCATGTGCCGTTTCATTCGTGGGATGGGCGGAGTGCCGGCAGGCTGCTTCGGCAGATTGCCATTGGCAAGAACACCGAGTCACCCACTGTTTTGCCTTTCTTGCAGGCTGGGGCAACCTGATGCGGGCCCAGGAGGCGCAGCGGCAGGCGGGCAGCGTGCAGGCAAGTCGTGTCACTGACGGCAGGCTTGCAAGCTGCCGCTGGGATGGCCTGGCTGTCCACCAACAGAACTGGCTGCCCTGTCACATTGCTGCTTGCAGCTGCTGAGCGAGGGCGAGCTGGAGCAGCTATGTTTGCCCTTTGTTTAGGCATCCCACCTCCGTTATAATACCAGAACTGCTGCCAACTTTTGGCACCTCGTCCTGCAGCTGCTGAGTGAGGGGGAGCTGGAGCAGCTGCTGGACCGCAGCCACGTATTTGCTGACGACCTGGCATCAGGGGCAGACGCAGGTGGGTCCAGGTGTTAGCATGCTCTCTTGCGGCGGCAGCTGTGCAGCCACATATGCGTGGATGTCAACCATCGAGGCCCATGGAAATGGGCATGCCCTGATCCGCTCTCGCGTTCCCCTCTCTCACGCCTCCCCATGCTCCCTTTGCTCCCACTCCCTGCAGCAACACTGCTGGGCGAGGTGCGGGCGGGCAACGCCGCCCACATGACCTTTGAAGGGGCCAAACCTGAGGAGGCTGCAGGTAAGCAAACAAACACTCCCTGCTGCACACACGGGCTGCTTGCAGCATGTGGAGGCAGCGCTGGCAGATCAGGCCATCCATGGCGGCCATCCATGGCGGCCATGCTGCACTCGCGCTGGCACAAAAACCATTTCACCCTCACAATGACGGCGCAATCCCCCCTTGCACTGTGCAGAGGCGGAGGCAGCTCCGGCGGATCGGGCCATGGAGGTGGCTATGCTGCGCCTGATTGAGGAGCGGGCGCGCAAATATGAAGCGGACCGAGCGGTGAGCAGAGTGGCCTTGTGCATAATCGTGCGCAAATATGCACAAGCCGGGGGCTCGACTTGCACCTTTGCCGCCGCCTCAGATTTATGTGCTACCCATAGCCGGTATGTGTGCGTTGCGAAATGTTTTGTTTCTCTGCAGGCAAAGGAGGAGCTGGGCCGGGGGCGACGCTCGCGCGGCGTGTCGATGAACTACGCAGAGGGCGGCGATGATGGCTTGAATGAACTGCTAGGGGACGATTCGCCAGGTGGGCACTGTTTGGTCTGGATTGGCTGGGGCTTGGGTGGGATTGCTGAGGGCGGGGATGATGGCTTGAACGAGGTGGTGGGGGGGATAACTGCATTTCATTGGCTGGCATGCACTGCTCCAGTGGGTGGGTCGGCGCAAGGCGGGGCTTGCCCTGCGCACCAAAGGGCCCTGTGAAGCTGCCTGCGATGCTGCACACCTGAGCGCATGTATCAACTCAACTGTTCATGCAGACAAGGAGCCCGGCAAGGAAGGCGGCATCTGTAGACAAAGGGCCTAGTGCCATCGGAGAGAGCAAACGAACTCACCCATTCACTGCTCCCACGGCAAAATGTGCAGACAAGGAGCCCGGCAAGGGCAGCGGCAAGGGCGGCAAGGCCAAGCGGCGGGCGGCCGCCAGCGACGAAGATGACGAGTATGACCCGGCGCGCTCGCCAGGTGCGTGTTCATTCAATACTAGCTTTTTGGTGTTTCGTTCTGTTTGTATTCAGACGCGATGTGGATGAAGACGAAGAGTATGACCCGGCGCGCTCGCCAGGTGTGCGGCCTGTGCAGCAACAGAATGCCCTTTGTTGTTCTGATGGCTAAACACATTCAATGGTTGATGATGGAGATGATGAGTATGACCCCACCCACTCGCCAGGTGTGCGGGCTTGTTTATCAAACAGAGCAGTTGAGACCATTGTTCGCTTTCTGTGGCCACCTCTGTTGTTCATGCACCACCCTCCATGTACCCCCACCTACCATCGTCCCACGCCGGCCACTGCCTGCGCCTGTTTCCATCAACTCCGCAGGTTTCGCGGTGGGAGGTGAGAATGCAGAGCCCAACGCTTACAGCGACAGCGAATCGGAGGATGACAGTGTGGTGGTTGTCGAACCTGAGCCCAAGCCTCGGCAGGCCAAGGCGGCAGCAGCGCCGGGCGCCGGCCAGCCAGTCGCCCCGCCGCCGCAGCAGGCGGTGGCTGCATCTGCTTTACTTGGGGGCTTGACTGTGGCGCAGCTGCAGGCGATGCACGCTTTGAGCCAGCAGAGCAAGGGGCAGCTGCAGCCGGCGCAGGTGGCCAATCTGGCCAGCCAGCTGACTCCTGAGCAGCTGCAGCAGATGCTGGCTGTGGGGACGGCCCTGTGGCAGCCGCAGCAGGCGCAGCAGGCACAGCAGGCGCAGCAACAGCAGCAACAGCAGCAGGGCCAGCAGCAGCAGCAAGAACAGCTGCAGGTGCAGCAGCTGCGGGCGCTGGTGCAGCAGCTGCATGTGCAGCGAGAGCAGGAGGTGGCACAGCAAGCGGCCCGGGAGCAACAGCAGCGGGCGCAGGAGTGGCTGCAGCAGCAGCTGGCGCGAGAGGCTCAGCTGGCAAAGCAGCAGCAGCAGCAGCAACAGAAGCCAAAGAAAGGATAGTGGTAGGCCAGGAATTTGCTAGGGCAGGCGTAGCGAAGGTTGTGTGCAAACCCGTGTGATGCCCGTGATGACATGTGGCCCTTTCCTTCCATCATTTCGGCACCGCTTTCATCTCAGCACCGCGCGTTACCACGTGGCGCAAGGTTCCATGCCCAAGCAGACCTGCACCAGGGGCTGTAATCTCTCGAATCCTCCCAAGTCTGGCTGGCCTCCCGGCCACCGCCTCCCTCAGCTGGGCAAACATTACAGTGTGCAGCGTGCACAGAGGAAGCTCGAAAATTTGAGTTGTCACAGCAGTTGACGATGCGCGACGTGCGTAGATATGCTCGTGAAGAGAGGGTCAAGAGAGACAAGTGTGAGGCTTGCGCCTGCAGGCAGCAAACATGGCTGGGCAAACAGCAGTGAAGCGATGCATCGAATCAGTAAATCGATGAAGAGGTACAGCAGGCCAAAACCTGCTCATCTACCTAAGAATCTGGGCGGGCCTAGCGATCAATAAGCAATAAAAGCGGGGCGGAGTCGTGGTGTGTGAGCTGCCGCCAGTGGCAGGGAGTGTTCACACAAGGTGCTGCTGGCGGCTCCCTTCGCAGGGGCCGCACGCGCGGATCAAGGGGAGGGAGGCGGAGTGCACTGCCTAGCTGCCTACGTGCTCAAACTGTAAGTTTGTTCCGATGGGGCTGTGGTGTCGTATGGGCGGGTGTGCAGCCCGAGTCTGTTGGTCGTCGGTTGTTGCTCATGGATGGATGGCATGGTATGGTGGCTGTAGAGTGCCTACTTGACTTCCAGCGTGGCGTGC